>WUUC01226098.1_pt1 | contig 10062 bp, 8 predicted proteins | sample 6278441 | NCBI WGS metagenome assembly WUUC01 (sample SAMN13675441, study PRJNA597444) | soil metagenome | isolation source: soil | place: USA: Washington | collected 2017-10 | reverse complement strand
CCTCGCCGGCGAGCACAAGCCCAAGATGATCATCGTCGGCGCGAGCGCCTATCCGCGGGTCATCGATTTTGCCCGCGTCCGCGCCACGGCTGACCGTATTGGCGCCGCCGTGTTCACCGACATGGCGCACATCGCGGGCCTGGTCGCCGGCGGGCAGCACCCGAACCCCGTCCCGCACTCCGATTTCGTCGCGACCACCACGCACAAGACGCTCCGCGGCCCGCGCGGCGGGATGGTCCTGTGCCGCGAAAACTACGCGAAGGATCTGGATCGCAGCCTCTTCCCCGGCGTGCAGGGCGGGCCGCTCATGCACATCATCGCCGCCAAGGCCGTCTGCCTGAAGGAAGCGGGCGAGCCGGCGTTCGCCGACTACCAGCGGCAGATTGTCGCCAACGCAAAACGGCTGGCCGGCGTACTCTCGGCGGCCGGGTTCCGCCTGGTCAGCGGCGGCACCGATAACCATCTCATGCTCGTGGACGTGTTCTCGAAGGGCCTCACGGGGAAAGTGGCCGAGGCGGCGCTCGGCAAGGCCGGGATTACCGTCAACAAGAACGCAATCCCCTTCGACAGGAATCCGCCGATGGTCGCCAGCGGCATCCGCATCGGCACGCCGGCGGTGACCACACGCGGCATGCGGGAACCGGAAATGGATTCGATCGGCGACCTGATCGCCCGCGCGCTCAAGTCGCCCGACGATGATGGCGCGCTGGGTATGGTGCGCGCGGAAGTCGAGCGGCTGTGCAGGAAGTTTCCACTCTACCCGGATCATCGGGACTGACCGGCCGCGTTGCCGGCGTGTTCGATGCCAACGGTCCGCTCGCGCGGACGCTCGAGGGCTTCGAGCCGCGCGCCGGCCAGCTCGAGATGGCGGCCGCCGTGGCGAAGGCATTCGAGCGGGGCGGCGTGCTCCTGGCCGAGGCGGGCACCGGCACCGGCAAGACGCTCGCGTACCTGGTGCCCGCGATTCTCAGCCGCCAGCGCGTGCTCGTGTCGACCGGCACGAAGAACCTCCAGGAGCAGATCTTCTTCAAAGACCTGCCGCTGCTTCGCGCTGCGCTGGACGTGCCGTTCACGGCAACCTGCATGAAGGGGCGCGCCAACTACCTCTGCCTGCACCGCCTCGAGCAAGTGTCGGAACGGGCGGGGGATTACGAGCAGAGCGTGTTCCTGCCGATGATTCGCGCCTGGTCGGTCCGCACCGAAACCGGCGATCGCGCGGAGCTCGAAGATCTGCCGGAGGATCTGCCGTTCTGGGGAGAGGTCGCCGCCACGGCGGACACCTGTCTCGGCGCCGAATGCCCGCGCTACGACGACTGCTTCGTCACGCGCATGCGTCAGCGCGCCGCGGCATCCGATCTCGTCATCGTGAATCACCACCTGCTTTGCGCGGATGCGGCCGTGCGCCAGAACGCGTACGGCGAAGTGATTCCCGGCTGCAGCCACGCTGTCGTGGACGAGGCGCATCAGCTCGAAGACGTGGCGACACAGTATTTCGGCTACGCCCTGAGCAACTACCGCGTCGAAGATCTCGCCCGCGATGCGGAACGGTGCGTCGGCTCGATGGACTCGCTTCGCGACCGCGACGATGTCGCGAAAGCCGTGGCGCGCCTTCGCGACGCGTCGCGGGGCTTCTTCAACGAGCTCGCGTTGGCGCACGGACAATCAGCGTCTCGAGGCGCGTGGGGACCCGCGGCCACCTCCCGCAGCCGGGAACCTGCCCGGGTTCGCGCGACCGACGCGTCGCTGCGCGATGCGCGAGACGCGGCGGCCGATCTGAGCGGGGCGATCGATCTGCTCGAGGCGGCGCTGGCGCTGCTGAAGCCTGCAGGCGACGCAACCGACAGCAAGTTGAAGTCGGGCATGAAAGCGAACGCCGCCGCTACTCACGTCGGGGGACCCGGAGCATTCCACGATGTCTCGCGGCCCGTTCCCGACGCGCAGGCGCTGGCGCGCCGCGCCGGCGAGCTGCGCGACGAGCTGCGGCTGCTGTTGCGGGCCGACGACCCCTCCTATGTGTACTTCGTCGAGTCTCGCGGCAGGGGCATCTTCCTGCGCGCGGCGCCGATCGACGTCTCGGCGATTATCAGCCGCGTCTTGCTGGAGAGGATGCGAACCACCGTGCTCACGTCGGCGACGCTCACGGTGGACGGCACGTTCGGCTACGTGCGCGACCGGCTCGGAATTGGCACGGCCGCCGAGGTGCGCCTGCCGTCGGAATTCGACTTTACGCGTCAGGCGGTACTGTACCTGCCGCGTTCGATGCCCGACCCGCGCTCGAGCGATTTCGCGCTGGCGGCCGGACGCGAGGTGATCGAGCTCCTCAAGCGCAGTGAAGGACGCGCGTTCGTCCTCTTCACCAGCTATGCCACGCTCCGAGCCGTACAGGCACTCGTGGAAATGGCCCTCGACTACCCGATCCTCGTGCAGGGAACGGCCCCGCGCTCCCAGCTGCTGGACCAGTTTCGCGCGACGCCGCATGCGGTGCTGTTTGCCACCTCCAGTTTCTGGCAGGGCGTGGACGTCGCCGGAGACGCCCTCAGCTGCGTGATCGTGGACAAGCTCCCGTTTGCTTCGCCCGGAGATCCGGTCACCGCCGCACGGATCGAAGCCATTCGCGCGCGCGGTGGAGAACCGTTCGAGGACTATCAGGTGCCGCTCGCGATATTGGCCCTGCAACAGGGCCTCGGGCGGCTCATCCGCCACCGGCGCGATTACGGCGTCCTGGCGGTGCTCGATCCGCGGCTCAGGACCAAGTCGTACGGCCGCCGCTTCATCGCCTCGCTCCCGCCCGCTCCGGTCGTTCACGAGATGGCGGCTGTCGAATGGTTCTTCGAATCTCGTGTAAGATACTAAGCACGCTGTACTTAATGTTCTCTTCCGAGGAGGAACGTATGGTCCGCCGATTTGGCCGGCCGACTTGGCACATCATCGCCGCGGCGATTGCCGCGATCGCGATCGCAATGCCCGCGGCTGCACAGTCTACCGGGATGATTAAAGGCGTGGTCCGTGACGACAAGGGACAACCTGTCGAGGGCGCCACCGTCACGATCGAAGCAACCGCGTCGTCGCGCCGTTTCCAGACGAAAACCAATCGACGAGGCGAATACATTCAGATCGGCCTCAACTCGGGCCAGTATCGAGTGACGGCAGAGAAGGACAAGCTCGCCTCCGCGACGTCAACGATCGGCGTCAAGATCGGGCCGGCCGTGGAAGCCGACCTGGTGATCGGCGTCGCCGCCGCCGCCGCGAGCGCCGACGCGCAGGCAAAGATGGCCGCCTTGACGAAGGTGCTCGACGAGGCGGTCGCGGCGTCCAATGCCGGCCGGCACGACGAGGCGATCGAGAAGTTCAACATGGGCATTACGGTCAATCCGCAGTGCTCCGAGTGCTACCGCCTGATCGGCCACTCGTACATGCAGAAGAAGGATTACGCGAAGAGCGAAGAGGCATACAAGAAGGCCATCGAGCTGAAAGCAGACAGCGCGGACGCCTACAGCGGCCTCGCCAGCCTGTACAACGCCCAGCGCCGTTTTGACGACGCCGCGGCCGCGAGTGCCAAGGCGACCGAGCTGTCCACTGGCCTGTCGGCCGCAGGCGGCGCCGGCGCCGGCGCGGACGCGATGTACAACCAGGGCGTGATCCTCTGGAATTCCGGCAAGATCGCCGAGGCGAAGAAACAGTTCGAAGGGGCCGTCGAGGCGAACCCAAGCCACGCCGAGGCGCACTACCAGCTCGGCATGGCGCTCGTGAATGAGGGCAACCTGGCGGGCGCCGCCACGGAGTTCGAAACGTACCTGAAACTCTCGCCGGACGGTCCGAACGCCGCCACGGCGAAGTCGCTCGTCGGGCAGTTGAAGAAATGACGCGGCAACACTGAGTAATGTCCCTCCGCGCCCGGCTGGACGACGTTCGCGAGCGCATCGCGCGCGCCGCCGGCCGGGCCAACCGCGACCCCGCCGCGATCCGCCTCGTCGCCGTCTCCAAGACCTTTCCCGTGGAAGACATTCGCGCCGCCGCGGCACTCGGCCAGCTCGATTTCGGCGAGAACAAGGTGCAGGAGGCGCTGCCGAAGATCGGCGCGACAACGGACCTTCCGCTGCGCTGGCACCTGGTCGGACACCTTCAATCGAACAAGGCGCGCAAGGCCGCCGCCTCTTTCGACGTCATACATTCGGCCGATTCGACCGACCTCGTCGGCAGGCTTGACGAGGCTGCCGCCGCCCACGGAAGGCGAATCGATGTCCTCGTGCAGGTCGACCTCGCGCGCGAGCCGACCAAACACGGGGCGCCGCCGGACCTCATCCGCTCGATCGTCGACCTGTCCCTTCAGCGGAAGGCCGCACGCGTGCGTGGTCTGATGCTGTTGCCTCCCCCGGTGGAGCACCCGGAGGAAGCGCGCCCGTACTTCGTTGCGCTTCGAAAACTCCGCGACGAACTGATAACGGCTGGGGTCGACCCCTCGGCGCTGGCCGAGCTGTCGATGGGTATGAGCCACGATTTCGAAGTCGCCGTCGAGGAGGGCGCCACACTCGTCCGGGTGGGAACCGCCATCTTCGGCGGGCGCGCGTATGATCGAACCAGCCCTGTCGAACAGCTGCCAAACAGCCGATAAGCCGGCGGGAGAACATCGTCGATGAACGTCAGCCCTCTCGATCTCCGGCAGCATCGTTTCAAGAAGGCGCTTCGCGGCTTCGATCCCGTCGAGGTTACCGCGCTGCTCCTCGCCGTCGCCGACGACTACGAACAGGCGCTCCGCGAGACCGACCGCCTCCGGCAGGACCTGGCGAAGATGGAGGGCATCCTCAGCGAGCATCGCACGCACGAGAAGAGCATCCAGCAGACGCTCGTGACGGCACAGAAGCTGGCGGAAGACGTGAAGGCAAACGCGGACGAGGAAGCTCGCCGCATCCTGCGGGAGGCTCACGGCCGGGCGGAGCTGCTGCTCGAGAAGGCGCAGGCGCGGCTCGAGGACATCCAGCGCGAGATCGACGGCATGAAGCTGAAGCGGCGCGACGTCGAAACGTCGATCGAATCGACGATGCAGGCGCTCCGGAACACGCTGGAGTTCGTCCGCGAGCAGGAAGCGCGCGATCGGGAGGAGAAGATCCTCCTGCACAGGCCGAGACATGCTCCCGACCTCGTGGAAAGCCGGAAGCCCGGACTGCAGGACGCGAAGAAGGAAGCCAACGGCCGTTAGAGCGACGGCGACCGGGATCGAGATCGACGCCCGCGTCATTCCCCGCTCGAAGAAGAACCGAATCGACGGCGAGCGCGACGGCTCGCTGCTTGTACGCCTGACCGCGGCCCCCCTCGAGGGCGCCGCCAACAACGCGCTCATCTCGCTCCTCGCCGACCTCCTCGACGTACCGCGCCGCGCTGTGCGCATCGTGAGCGGCCGCCAGAGCCGTCAGAAGCGTGTGGCGGTGGACGGCGTGACCGTCGCCTTCGCGCGCGATAAGATCGCGGCAGATTGATCGCCGACCTCCTCATTCACAACACATCGGAGATTCTCACCTGCGCGGGACCGGCGCCGAGGCGCGGAGCCGCGCAGTCCGATGTCGGCTCCGTCGCGCGCGGCGTGGTTGCTTCGCGCGGCGGCACCATCGTCTACGTCGGCCCGGAAGAGGAGTGGACCCGCAACGGCTCGCTTGCGCCGGGAGCATCGGTGCTCGACGTGGACGGCGGCGCGGTCGTGCCCGGCTTCGTCGATGCGCACACCCACGTGGTGTTTGCAGGCGATCGCCGGAGCGAGCTGCGAAGAAGGCTCGCGGGAGAAACCTACGCCCGGGTGGCCGCGAGCGGCGGCGGCATCATCGCGACAGTGGCCGCGACGCGCGCCGCTTCGGAAGAGGAGCTTGCCGTCGAAACGGCGCGGCGGCTCGACGAGATGCTTCGCTGCGGCACGACGACGTGCGAGGCAAAGAGCGGATACGGCCTCACGACCGAGTCGGAGCTCAAAATGCTGCGGGTGATCGCGCGGCTGGGGCGGGAGCACCCGATCGAGGTGTCCGCCACGTTCATGGGGGCGCACGAAGTGCCGCTCGAATACCGCAGCCGGCGACCGGCTTACGTCGACCTTCTGCGCCAGGAGATGATTCCCTCCGTCGCCGCGGCCGGGCTCGCCGAGTGGTGCGACGTGTTCTGTGAAGCGGGCGTCTTCAGCCCCTTGGAATCGCGGCTGATTCTGGAGGATGCGCGCCGCGCGGGACTGCGGCTGCGCATCCACGCCGACGAACTCGGCGCCAGCGGCGGAGCCGAGCTGGCAGCGGATCTCGCCGTGCAGTCGGCCGATCATCTGGTTTACGTCGGCGATGCCGCCGCGAGCGCGCTGTCGCGGGCGGGGGTGGTCGCGACGCTTCTGCCCGCCGCTTCCTTCTACCTCAAGCTCGGTCGGTTCGCACCGGCGCGGATGTTGATTGCCCGCGACGTGCCGGTCGCGCTGGCGACCGACGTCAATCCGGGCGGCGGCTTCACGCCGTCGATGCCGTTCGTGATGACGCTCGCCTGCTTCGCCATGGGACTCACCTTCGAGGAGGCGCTCGTGGGCGCGACGATCAACGGCGCCTGCTCGCTCGGCCGGCACGATCGCGCCGGCAGCCTCGAGACCGGGAAACAGATGGATGCCGTGGTCGTGAACGGTCCCGCGATCGAGTTGATCCGCGTCGGCGCGCGGACCATTCGGGCGGTCGTCAAGAAAGGACGGGTGGTGTATGGTTGAACGTCGATGCTGACGAACAAGTCGGTGCGCGATCTGTTGAAGGCGTTTGCCTCGCCGGATCCCACGCCTGGCGGCGGTTCGGCGTCGGCGCTCGCGTCGGCGGTCGGCTCGTCGCTGCTGCTGATGGTTGCCGGGCTGCCGAAGACGCGGACCGATTCAGCGGACGACCGCTCGGCGCTCGTCGGCGTCACGGGACCACTGACGACGATCCAGCACCAGTTGATCGAAGCAGTAGACGCGGACGCCACGGCCTACGACCACGTAGTCGCCGCGTATCGACAGGCAAAGGCGACCGACGTGGAACAATCGGCGCGCAAGGCGGCGATTCAGCGCGCGCTGCGCAGCGCGACCGACGTCCCGCTGGCGATCATGCGCCTGTCGGTGGACGCCGCCAAACACTGCGAAACCGTCGCCAGGCACGGCCACCGTGCGGCATCGAGCGACGTCGGCGTGGCGCTCGCGCTGCTGCAGGCGGGACTCGAAGGGGCGCGGTTGAACGTACGCGTGAATCTCGGCGGCATCGGAGACGCTGCGTATGTCGAAGCGGTGAGGGCCGAGTCGGAGCGGCTGTCCGGGCAGATCTCGGCACTGGTCAGAGATGCGATTGCGGCAATCGGTTAGCGACTGGCTTCCGCTCACTGCCTCCGCTTCGGGACGACCACAAACGCATCGACGGTCCACCTGAACGGCCACGGATACGCATATCCCGGGAGCACGGCGATCGGTTTGACGTAGGCGCCCTCCACGATGACGTGCTGCTCGTCACGGCGGATCGCCACGTCCTCTTCGGCCAGCGGCAGATCGCGCTCGGCCGCGATCTCGAGCACGCGCTCGCGAAGCTCCGCTTCGTCGCCGTACGCAGCCTCGTTGCGAACCTCGTCCTGGAATGAATAGAAGTTGAGGTACTCCGCGCCGACCCGCCAGCCGGCGTTCACGAGGAGGCCCGCGATCACGAGCTTGATCACGAGCTTGACCATTTAGCTACCTCTCGCAGGGTCCCGCGCGTTCGCGGCGGAACTTACCCGCGGCCCATGCCTCGCGCGCCCCGTGCGTTCGCCTGCGTGACATCGCCGCCGCGTCAGTGGATCTGGTGCAGCATGCGGTCCCACCGCGTACGCGTGAAGAAGTTGACGAACACCGACGCGACGTTGCGGAGGGCGGCGCCGGCGCCTCCTTCCGTGTAGTCCTGCCGCTCCGACTCGTAGGACCAGTAGATGACGAGCGCCTTGCCCTTGACGAGTTCGCGGGGCAGGAACCCCCAGTACCGGCTGTCCTGCGAGTTGTCGCGGTTGTCGCCCATCACGAAGTACTGATTCGGAGGGACTGTCACCGGGCCGTAGCGCTCGCGCACGTCGAAGGAGGTGATCTCGTGAAGGTCCGAGATGTCACCCGGCCCCTGAAGGTAATGCGCGTACGGCTCCTCGAGCGGCTTGCCGTCCACGTACACTTTCTTCTCGCGCAACTCGATCGTCTCGCCCGGCAGGCCGATCACCCGCTTGATGAAATCGCGTTCGGGCTCTTCCGGATACTTGAACACCACGACGTCGCCGCGGCCGATCGTGCCGATTGGCAGCAGCGCCCGTTCAACCGGCGAGACAGCCGGGCCGAACACGAATTTGTTGACGAGGAGGTGATCGCCGATCAGCAGATTCTCCTCCATCGAGCCGGTCGGAATCTTGAAGGCCTGGACGACGAACGTGCGGATGAACAGCGCCAGGATGACGGCGATGACGATCGATTCGAAATACTCGCGCAGCGTGGACTTCTTGAACGGCGTCTCGTCCGGCGCGGCTTTCGGCTGCTCCCGTCTTCGCTCCGCTCGCTGCACTACTCGCTCTCCGTGCCCATCTTCAGGACCGCGAGGAACGCCTCCTGGGGAATCTCCACGCGTCCGACCCGCTTCATCCGCTTCTTGCCTTCCTTCTGCTTCTCGAGCAGCTTCCGCTTCCGCGAGATGTCGCCGCCGTAACACTTGGCCAGCACGTTCTTGCGCAGCGCCTTGACCGATTCGCGGGCGACAATCCGCCCCCCGATCGCCGCCTGGATGGCCACTTCGAACATCTGGCGGGGGATGAGCTCGCGCATCTTCGACGCCAGCGCGCGGCCCCGCTCGTACGCCATGTCGCGGTGGACGATGACCGAGAGGGCGTCCACCGGGTCGCCGTTCACCAGGATGTCGAGCTTGACCAGCGGCGACGGCCAGTACCCCGTCACATGATAGTCGAGCGACGCGTACCCGCGGGAGATCGTCTTGAGCTTGTCGTAGAAGTCCAGCACGACCTCGTTGAAGGGCAGCTCGTAGGTGACGAGGACGCGGTTCGAGGCGAGATATTCGAGCGTCTTCTGCACCCCGCGCTTGTCCTGACAGAGCTGGAGGATGCCGCCGACGTGCTCGGCCGGCGTCAGGATCATCGCCGTGATGATCGGCTCCTCGATCTTCGCGATGCGGCCCGCGTCTGGCAGCTTGGCCGGGCTGTCGATCTCGACCACCTGGTCGTCGGTCGTCGTCACCCGGTACAACACGCCGGGCGCGGTCGTGATGAGGCCGACGTTGAACTCGCGCTCCAGCCGTTCCTGGACGATCTCCATGTGGAGCAGCCCCAGGAAGCCGCACCGGAAGCCGAAGCCCAGCGCAGCCGACGTCTCCGGCTCGTAGAAGAACGAGGCGTCATTCAGCCGCAGCTTCTCGAGCGCGTCCCGAAGCTCGGGATACTCGTGCCCTTCGACCGGGTACAACCCGGCGAAGACCATCGGCTTGAGCTCCTTGAAGCCCGGGAACGGCTCGGAGGTCGGCCGCGACGTCTCCGTGATCGTGTCCCCGATCTTGGCGTCGCTGATCTTCTTCACGTTGGCGACGAGGAAGCCGACCTCGCCGACGCCAAGCTCGTCGATCGGAACGGCCTTCGGCGTGAAGATGCCCAGCTGTTCCGCCTCGTAGTCCTGACCCTCGGCCATCAGCCGGATGCGCATCCCTTTGCGGATCCTGCCGTCGATCACGCGGACGACGATCACGACCCCCCGATACGGGTCGTACCAGGAATCGAAGATGAGCGCCTTGAGCGGCGCGTCCGGAATGCCGCGCGGCGGGGGCAGCCGGTCGACTATCGCTTCGAGGATGTCGTGCACGCCGGTGCCCTGCTTCGCGCTCGCGAGCATGGCGTGGTCGCCGTCGAGACCGATGATGTCCGTGATCTGGCGGCGCGCCTCTTCCGGCTGGGCACCCGGCAGATCGATCTTGTTGATCACCGGGATGATCTCGAGGTTGTTCTCGACGGCGAGATACGCGTTGGCGAGCGTCTGTGCTTCGACGCCCTGCGAGGCGTCCACGAGCAGCAGCGCGCCTT
>WUUC01181035.1_pt1 | contig 10062 bp, 13 predicted proteins | sample 6278441 | NCBI WGS metagenome assembly WUUC01 (sample SAMN13675441, study PRJNA597444) | soil metagenome | isolation source: soil | place: USA: Washington | collected 2017-10 | reverse complement strand
CCTGCTTCGCCGACGGTGCTGGCGTATGCTCCACCGGCTGTAATCGCTCGCCCGATAGGTCGGAGACCAGACCCGACAGAACATGAAACTTCGACACGCGCTCCAAGCGCTGCCACATGATGTTCGCCGAAGCGATCGACTCTCGATGCTCGAACGTGTATGCCAACACATCACGAACCGCAGGCGCATCCTGCACGTCGAGCCACAGCAGAGCATGGATGCTTTCACCGTAAGGCAGCGCAGAGAGAATGCGCATCAAGGACACCAGATTCTCCTGCGGCATCGATCCGCTTTGAGTGAGGTAACTCATGAGCTTGACCAAGTTTGGCTCGGCCGCGCCCACGCCACTGGACACCCAGTCCTCGCGCGTCTCGAGGTCCTCGAGGAACTCAAGCATCTGCGGCTCGTACTTGACCCAGAAAGCCTTCGACGAGGACGGCGAATATGGCTCGGCGTTCATCGCGGCAATGGTCTCTTCGCTGGCGCTACTCAAAACTCTCTCCCGTCTTCCTTCATTCTCGCGACCTTCAACACCAGGTCCCCGACCGCCGGGGGCTTCCCCTCGCTGCGGAACTCAGCGGGCCGTGGGGCCTCACGAGGAATCACATTGCTCGACTGCGCCATGGTGCGAACATTCAAACGCAACCCGGGACGCGACGCACTCGGCGCTGCACCGCTCGGTACAGGGTTTGGAATTGATGCGACTGGCGGTGCGCTTGCGATCGGCCTCGCCACAATTTCCACTGGCGCAGCGATCGTCGCCGGCGGCACTGTCGTTGACGCGGGCGCAGATACGACCTGGGCCACGACAGGCGCCTCCTTCACTGGCGTTGCCACTGGACGCGGGTCCGGCGCCTCGCTTGGGGTCCTCTCGGACTGTTCTCCCAATACTTTCCCGGCCTTGGGCTTTGTAGGTTTCCTATCGCTCTTGACTTCGTCCCGCAACTTAGCCGCCCGCAACCGTGGGTTTCGCGACGGATAGCCTCGCGCGAGGCCTGCGAGCCGCCTGCTTGCATCGCCGCTGCTTCGGCGGCTGTTGAGCAAGCACTGGGCGCCCATTACGACCAAATTGCGAAGGGCCAGAGACTCTCTCTCTCCCTGGCTGGCCAGGAGTTCCAGTGCTTCGACAACGACCTCGAAGCTAATCTCTCGGGCCGGAATCGTCGTCTTGACGACGAGGCTTCCAGCTTCGTTGAAGTTAGGCATTCGCCGCGTCCGGGAGCACTTGTTCGAAATTGTTGTAGTACGCGTACTTTAACATTCCACGAGCGTTGGCCATCTGCGGATCCTGCGCGAAGACGGCTTCTGGGAAGCGATCCTTCAGTTCGAAGTGAAGTGCTTGCGCACCCCCGCCCACGAACAGCACCTTGTTGATCAATGGGAGGTGATCACCAAACTTGGTCTTGATGAAGACTTCAATCTCAGCGGCGAGCGCCTGGCGGCCCGCAATCACTTCTTCGCTGATGTCGTGGTCCTTCCCGGATAGCGTGATCTTTCCGTGGCGCACGGCGTCATCGAGGATGGCGCGAGTGAAGGGCACATTTCGAAAATCCTTCGCGAGAACGTTGAGCACGCGCTTCTGGACCTGCAACATTCCAGAGTCAATGGTGCCCGACAGGTCCATCTTGATGTCCTGATGCTGAAACACAGCAATGTCGGTGGTGCGACCACCAATGTCCACCACCGCCGTGAAATCGTCCGCGACATCGAGCACCTCGAAGCTGTCGTTGATCACGTAGTCGAACCATGCCGCGGCCGCTTCTGCGATCACCGTCACGCGATGGATACGCGGGAGCGCCGGAAAGCGTGCGCAACGAACGAAGCGACTCCAGGCTTTGGCCTTGCGAGTTGAGATATCACTATCCTCATCTCCCGACGGCAGGTAGTAGCGGTTGAATGGCACGCCGGCTACCACCTGGATTGACGCGCCTGGCTCAACCACTCGTCGGATCGCATCGAGAGCGACTGCAAGGTTTGCCTGGTGGAAAGGGAAGCCCTCGAAGCGAGTATCTTCAGCCTTGACGTGCGGTCCCACCGCAATTTTCATGCCCTCGACGTCGTAGACGGTTTCCGCATTCTCACCGGTACCCATCACTGAGGCGGTGTTGGAGGGTTTCAGGCTGAAGGAGGTCGGTATCCGCACGCCTTTGAGGTTGGCGCGAGTGACCACTTTGGTAAAGTCGTAGCCATCATCGATAGCTACGATTCCGAGGCGCGACGGTGAAGACATCTCCAGCTCCTGGACAACCTAGTTGTATGCGGCACTTACTGCTGCTTGACGGTTAGGATATATCCACTACCAAAGTGCGCCAATAATTAACGCCTGTAGTTCTACTCACTTTCTTGAGGTCGGGATTTCTATGGATTGCACAAACCAGGGGGTTACCTGATCACTTATTGACGCAGTTCACATTCTCGACCTGCTCCCCCCTTCCCTACCCACGACTGGCCCCAAGAGGAACCATGGCTGATTGAGTGCTAGACCTCATCCCCCGCACTGCTTGCAGAGCACGGCTGCTCATATGCAGGATGGCGGACACCCTAAGACTGGGAGGACGAGGCCGAGATCTGGAAAAGGGGGCCCAGCGGCGTCCACTGGCCAGCTCGAGACCTACCGCGTTAGATCTCGCGAAGATTCAGGTCGCCGCAGACAGCCCAGCGGTGAATGGCTGACTCGATCGCAAGCTTCCCTAAACCTGCGACGTAACACATGTTGGGCACAAATACGCGATAGCTCAGTTGAATCTTGGGAGCCACGGTCGCTGCGTCGCCTCCCGGCGGGTCTGGCTTGTAAATCACCGTGCTCCACGCACCAATGCACGGGACGGAGAGGATGGTGATCGACTCGCGCCGATTCCAATCCAGGCATCGATTGTCGAATTGCTCCTTGGTCACACCCTTCTCTTCGGGCAGCACGAGCGACACCGACAGCCCATTGCCGTAGCATGGATGCTCGTAGTCGTTGGTAACGATGAGAAAGCTGTTCGGGGCGCCGGAATTCGACTTGTTCAGATACATGATCAGGTTGTTCGGATCGGCCACCCTGACCTTGTAGCCCGCGACTTCAAGATCCTTCGCGAGGCTGGCAAGCTCCTGGCTTGACCATCGCGAGGGCGCGCTCGCCATCGGGTAAGACTTGTCGAAGTCCTGACGGAAATCATTCTCGAGCGCCGCGAGCACCGTACTCAACCACGGACGCTGCAGCACCACGGCTTGCATGCCAATGTAGCGCATCTTCGATTGCTGGGCCGCATCGTCGTACAAGGCGAAGGATGAGGCCGCCATCACTTGCGGCGTCGCGTGCTGTCGAGTCAGCAGCGACAGTCCTGCAAAGCGGTTGCACTCGTTGATCTGCTCATCGGTCAACCGTGGTTGGCCCTTCAGCACGGAGGTCATTGTCATCATGCAGATCGGTTTGGGCTCACCCGATACATCGCCAGGCGGCGAGGGAACCGGTACCGCGGCGATGAATGTGTCGCCATCGGCATCGATGATCTGCAGAAGATCCGGACGAGGACGAAGCATCGAAACGTTGGTTGAATCAAACGTCTCGCGCAGCAGGTCCTCGAACTTCTCGAGAGCTGTCAGGTGCGGGTGTCTTTGCTCGTTGAGTTTCATGTGAGAAGCGCCATCGCGGCAGCCGCTATGTCACGGTGCCGCAAGGCATCGCAGGCTACAGCGAATGTTTTACGGCGACGGTCCGCTATCCGCGTCCAGCTTCGGCGAGGGTTCCGGGTTTACATCGTACGTTTTAAAGCGGCTGCGCCAGATGTTCCTGAAGCGCTGTTCGCGCATCAGCCGAATGCGTTCGCCTTCAGAGATGATCGGCACGCCACTCACACCTGTTGGCGCTGCCGGCGATCGGCGGACCTTGACTTCGTGCCGCTTCACCGCCCCGTCGGTCAAGCGAACGGTCACCGGGATGCTCAACATGCGGTAGTTCATGGTCCTTCCATTGTCGAGTCGGCCCACTGGGGCGCGACGTCAGATAGATGCGCGGCTCGATCACAGACAGCCTGAATGAGAGCTTTCTGATCGTGCTGTTTGGCGATCGCTTCGAGGCGCGGCCGAAGCGACGGCGTCGGTGTGCTCATGCACTCGATCTCAGCCAGGTATTCATCAACGTTCTGGGCAATCGAGGTGAACGCGAGCCGAAGAATCCGCGGATTGCGATGCATCGAATAATCCGTGTTCATGTGCATGCTTGACCATGCATCACGAAAGGCTGCAAGCGCCGTTGAATGACGATTCAGCGTGCCGCGCACCGGATGGCGGCCGCCACGATAGTGAGCACCGTCAAACCAGATGCCAGACTGCTTGGCCTCGTGTTCGGTAATGTTGTCCAGCGAGATCACGCATACCGCTTGGAGGGCCAGCGTGAACCGCGATGCGAAGCGAGGCATCTTCATCGCCGGCGTTCGCTTTACGCCATAGTCCTGAGCAATCGACACCGCATCGGCATCCATGTTCGATTGATATCCAATGATTCGTCCGTCAGCGTGCGTGGCGTGCTCCTGACTCGTGAAGTGCTCCTTCGAGATGAAGGCGGCTTCGCGAACCCACAGCAAGTCACCCGGTTGATAGGCATCAGTGGGCGACAGCTCGTATGGCAGATGAAGCACAGACTTTCGCGCTGCCTGCAACGCGCGGATGTCGTAGACCTCAAGAGTAATAGGACGGACGTTCACGTTGCTCCTACTCCCGTGCTTCGCCACGATCCGCTTCCGATGAAGCGCTCTCCTCATCGGAGTGCAGATCGTCCATAAAGCGGCCGAGCGAATATCTCTCGACCTGCTTGGCGTGCTCTCCGGGATTTCCCTTTGCGAACTTCTCGATACTTACGATGGCCATAGTCAGATCGTCAGGTCAGCCGCTATTGACGGAACACACTGAGCGACGTGAATCGCAGGACTCGCGACATCGTGTCTGTGGCTTCGGGCAATTGCCATCTGCGCGTCCACCTCCTCCGTCAGGTTGCCGCCCAGGCGCATCACGAGTTCCTCGAGGATGACTCGAACTGCCGTCACTTCCTGCATCACGCGCGTGCGCGGCATATCGTCGGCAATCATGTTCTTCGCGATCAGCAACTTTGTCTCGGCGCGCAGCACGGCGCGACTGATCGAATCGGTTTCAGGGACGAGTTCCTTGGCCATCCCCATCACCATGGCTGCCTGCGCGCGTCGATCTAGGTTGCCGTTCATTCGGGCCACCCAGTGATAGAGGGCAATTGCGACGTCCGCCGCACTACGACGGACATGATCATCTGGTTTCTGCGAGGCAACGGCTTTCGCCAGCTTCACCATGACTTCCTGCACACGCACGGCTACACGCTCATCCGGTTCGTGACCGAACGTGTCCTCGAACCACTGCACAACAGTGGCATGAGTCTCCGGAGTCGTATGTTTCATGTGTTGCCCGAAAGTTGCTGGTCGCCTTAAAGGTATTTTCTCAGGCGATCTGCATTTCGAAAACAATTAACGGGGTACGAAATCAGATCGAAACTGTGAACTCGATCGGTGGATTGTTCTCATTCAGAATGACCGCCAGCGCGCGGGCCTGGCTGATGGGCGTCGATGCGAATTTGTCGGTCAGCGTTCGCCCCGCAGCGAGGCGCTGCAGCTCCTCGATCAGTGAGGGATTCTCGCAAGCCCATCGGCGCCACAAGGCGAGATACTCCTCCCACAACTGATCGTGCGTTAGATCACGAACGGGAAGCTTGCCTTTACCGATCCGCCAATCATTGCCGTACTTGCGGTAGCCCTTCACATCGAGCTGATAGGCTTCCTCGATCGTGCGCCCATCGCGAAGACGGGCGCACAGTGCGCTGAAACGACGATCGCCCGCGGAAGAACACTCGTAGCCGCCGGTGTACTGACGCGCCCATTTGGGTGCGACGTTCGTCATGGCGACGGCCAGTCCTGCGAGAAGAAGTCGTCAGCAATGGTGTTGAAGCCCAGTTCGCCCATCCACCGATCACGCAGGGGTTCGCCTGCGAGAGGAAGGAATGCCTCCTTGAGATCAGCGGCAATCGGCTCAAGCGTGATGTGAATACCCGCGGTGCTACGGATGAGAACACGCCGGCGAAGCCAGTGATTCAGGTTGTTGAGTTCAGCCAGCGCGCCGCCCCACACGTAATCCGCACCGACAATACGCCCGACTTCCGGCAGCATATGTCGAAGGATCTGACCGAAACCCAGACCCCGAGCGACAGAATGGACGAGCAATGCCTCTCCCTGCAATGCCGGTCTGTTTTCGATTTGCGGTATTCGAGGCATACGCATGCGAAGCGAGTTATCACTCACCAGGTATGCGCCGATCAACATATCCCCGGCCGTGACTCCGAAAGAGAACGAGCCGCTCACAAAGCGCAGCGTATGACGCACCGAGGACGGCGGGACGTAGCGACCGAATTCCTCCGTCGCCAAGTCCAGCGCCTCGTCGATCTGCGCTGGGTTCAATACCACCAGGCGAGACTCACAATCGTCAAATGGAGGCAGGCGAATGTTGGCGAACAACGCCTCCAGCATGGGGCCGGGATCTCGCAACATCACGGCACCGTCAATTCGCATTCAACGGCGACGACGAGTTCGAAGTGCTTCGCTGATTCACACGTCACTGAAAGAATGAGGCCGCCGTCGAAGCGCACCACCGAGTAGCCGTCAATAGTCACATCGAGAATGGCACCGTCGATGTCCGCCTCAAGCACATCGCCCTTGGCCTGGCGCCCTGGCTCATTGCGCAGCACGTTCCCGAGTGCGCCGGGCTCAACGCCCGCCATCGATGAACGATCGCTCAAGCCCATGAATTGCACCCGATCCCCGATCTCAAAAGGAGGTGGCGTCGGAAAGCGATGGGATCCAGTGTCCATCAACATGGTGGTATTACTCAGGCGCACGCGTCGAGCGCTGCAGGCACATAGGTCGCCCCGTTGGTGAGTTCGCGATATCGAGCCAGCCACAGCTCACCGGCCGCGCGATGCTCCATCGGGTAGATCTTGGCGCCCAACGGCTTCACGCCCTTGATGACTGCCCACTCATCGTCGCGCAGCTTCACCATGAGGTCGCGCTGCTCGGTCGCGAGCAAAATGAGATCAGCGACCTTGATGGAGGGATGCATCGGATACGTGAGATCGAAGCGCGCGAAGATGGCCGCTTCGATGCGTTTCTCGATTCGGCGGAAGACTTCGCCGAGTTCGTTCTTGAGAGGCTTTGAAACATCGCCGGTGTACGCTTCGGCTGCGTCGTGGAACAACGCCGCCATGGAGTGCTCCGCTGGCACAATGTAGCTTGCCAGCACGCAGTGTTGCGCTACGGAATAGAATTCATCGCACTGGCCAACGAATCGACAACACTTCGACAGTCCCGATACGATGTCCTCAATCGTGATGAGACTGGTCTCAGGCTCCAGCAGGTTAAAGTAGTAGCCCGACTTAGTGCCGATCGTCGGGCCTAGTGAGGTGTGCGGCTGAATTCGCAGCATCGCGCGCTCATCGAATGGCCGCGAAGCCTGTGGTTACATCATCGATGTAGCCAGGCAACTGTTCAGGGCGGTACAACTTATAGAGTTCGTGGACCCGTTCTTGGCCGAGGACTTTACGGGCGAGCTCATTGCAACTGTCGAGACTCGACCAATTGATTGAAGCCGGATCCTCACCGACGATGAAAGCCGTAACGAGATCCTCACAGACCCTCACTGCGTCGGCGAGTTGATCCTCAGTTGTGTGATCACTGGCATTCGACGGCTTTGCCGCAATAATCGCATAAACCGATTGCAGGGCATCGCCAAATGCTTTCTGACGCACGATTGCTGGGAGGCGTGACGGGTCGTTGACGGCCCCCTGCAACTGCTTCAGTAGCTCGCTGACTGTCGTCAGAACATCGTGTTCGTTCGGGTTTGACATAGGCGCCTGATGATTTGACTTGCAATGCTACTACGCGACTTTGCGGTCAGATTTCTGGCGACTCGTCGTCATCCAGAGTGCCGTATGCTTCCTGAATCTGACGCACTTTTTCGGCCCCAAGTGCCGTCTGGCCATGTTCGCGAGCAAGACCTACGTCATCCCAATCAACCGAATCCGCTCCGTCGTCTCCGGCCTTTGCATACGCCTCTTCCAGGGCATAAGCACAGGCGAAAGCGCTGATTTTCAGTTCTTCATTTGCGACAGCCAACTTCACGCCATCCCGTAACTTCTTGATCTCGGGCCGCTGCACCTGGGCACGCTCTTCCGCTGTCAGGGCCTCACGAGCAAGATCGAGCGCTTCGCGCTGGGCAACTGCCGATTGGCTTGCGCTAACATTCTTCGCAGATGACCCCGCCCAGACCAGCAGACGACAGGCATGCAGCGCGTGCTGCAGACGTTCAACTTCACTCAATTGCTTTGTCGGCATGTTGATCTCGGCTAGAGGTGGCTGGAGCACGGCCAGGCAATCGCGCTTCGTCTTCTTCAAATTCTCTCAGGCAATACGCGTTTCGAGAACAATTAACGAAGTTCTTACCGCGTGAAACCGGTTGTCTAAATATCCGGTCATTTCAGCGAGTCGGTGATGGGGCGTCGATCAACGCCTTGACGGGCCGCGCCTCGCGACGTTCATGCGGTGACAGCTTTTTGAGCTGATCGTCACTTGCCATGCGAATTGCGCTTTTCAGCTTCTCGCGCATGTCGATATCAGAAAGCACTGGAACACCCTTGCTGATGTCTTTCATCGCGGCGGCCGGATCGCCGTCGTTGAAAACGCGATCCATGTCGAACTTCCTGACCACGACTTGATTCAGCAAAGCGATCAGCTGGGGGCGCTTAGCGATCTCAACCTTCGCGAGCAGCTGCTGACGTTGGTGCTGCGGCGTGATTTCCTGTCCGTTGACGGTGCGCTCCTCGATACGCAGCTGTCTGCGCGCTCGTGTTTCTCGCAGCCATGCCTTCGTGTCTGGCTTTCGCACGAAGGCGTCGCTTCGCGGTACCGCGAAGGTATTCAGTCCGAACTTCACTGTTTGAGGTGTCGCCATTTTGCTCTCTCACAATCCTGCATCTGCATCGCTTCGACACAGTGATTGTCCCCATTTTGAATGCAAGTCTTGCTACCTACCGTGACGGCCCGTCGCCAACCGCCAGGACGAGTTCTTGTCCGTTGATGGTCATCTCGGCGAGCACCGTGTTGACGCTCGTACCCGACTCAACGAATGACGCCTCGGGTAGACCTACAGTCCAGCCACCCTGGCTCGCCACAAAATCGTTGAACTTCTTTGTGAGCTTGTCGGTGCGAAACGCGACACCCGCCGACATGATGGCGAGCAGCTGCCCGCCGTCCTTCACAAAACGCGAGGCATGTAGCACATGCTTGATATCGGCCTGCTTCGCGAACGGCGGATTCATCACTACGGCGTCGTACTTCGGGAAGTCTGCCGGATTCATCGACAGGAAGTCGCCTTGCAACACACGCGCGAATACGTTCGCGTCCTGCAGCGCCTTGACGTTTTTCTCCTGCAGTTCGATGCAGTCCACGCGACAGATCTTGGCGATCGGCAGCGCAATGCCACCGACACCAGCTTCTGGCTCCAGAGCATGACTGTCGGCCGTCACACGAAGCCGCGGGATGATGAAATTTTCGACCACCTGCAGCGGCGTCGGGAAGAAGCCGAAGTCAGCGCGACGTGCGATTTCGCCGGTGAGAAGAATCGGCTCGATGATCTCCGCCGCCTCACCGTCAAATACGTGGGCCTTGGTCTTGCCACCCTTCCACTTGCCACCCGCCTCATCGAGGATCTGATTGACCGCCTCGTACATCTTGCGATCGAGCTGACCCGTCAGACGCAGCAGATTGCCTTCGGTGGATGCCTGGCTGAGTACGGCGAGCACGGCCGAGTCAATCTTGCGCGGTCGCGGCGTCGTGACACCCACTGGCGTCGCTTCGGTGTCCACCGTCTTGCGCGAGGCACGGCGACGCGCAGGCGGAACCGTAGCCGACGGCGCGGTCAGAATCCGTTCCACGGCGGCATCCGATGCAACCACACGGGCCGGTGCCCGACCCAGCGCGACATCCAGCGTCACATCGTCGGGTAAATGCT
>WUUC01232969.1_pt1 | contig 10063 bp, 5 predicted proteins | sample 6278441 | NCBI WGS metagenome assembly WUUC01 (sample SAMN13675441, study PRJNA597444) | soil metagenome | isolation source: soil | place: USA: Washington | collected 2017-10 | reverse complement strand
GGGCGGCGCGGTTCGTCGCCATCTGCACGTTTCTCACGGCCCTGGCCGTGGCCTCGGTCTGCGCCACCGGCAAGGCCTGGGCGCAGCCCCACGGCGGCATCTCCGCCGTCAGTCCCGAACCCGGTCCCCCAGCCGCGGCAGCGGCTCCCACCGAAGTGCCGCCCGCCCCGCCGGCGAGCGCCGCCGCGCTGGTTGGCGGCCGCGCGGTCGCGCCGGTCGACGCACCGGCCGCGGTCAAGCGGGTGATCGCGGCGGCGAACAGGATCCGCACCAAGCCCTATGTATGGGGCGGCGGGCACGGCCGCTGGTGGGACCGCGGCTATGACTGCTCCGGCGCCGTCAGCTTCGCCCTGCGCGGCGGGGCGTTCCTCGACAGCCCCCTCCCCTCCGGGCCGATGGAACGCTGGGGAAGCCCGGGCCGGGGGCGGTGGATCACCGTCTACGCCAATGCCGGCCACGCCTACGCGGTAGTTGCCGGCCTGCGCTGGGACACCTCGGGGAACGCGCGCGGCACCGGCCCCCGCTGGCACGCCGACACGGCCAGCAGCGCCGGCTTCGTCGCGCGCCACCCGCCGGGCTACTAGCCTGAGCGGTGTCTTGTTCGGGCTGAGAGAGAAAGTGGCGGTGCTGGCCGCCGGCGCGACGATCGCGCTGGCGGCCGGCGTGGCGCCGCCGGCCGCCGAGGCGGAAATCCCCTGGGGCGCCGGCTGCGCCTCGGTCACGCCAGACGGGACCCGGACCAGCGCCACCTGCAGCGCCGAACTGGTCAACGGCCGCGCGATCGCTCCCGCCCATGCCCCCGCCGCCGTCAAGCAGGTGATCGCCGCCACCAATCAGATCAACGGCCGGCCCTATGTCTGGGGCGGCGGCCACGCCAGCTGGTTCACGCGCGGCTACGACTGCTCGGGCGCGGTGGGCTACGCCCTCCACGGTGCCGACCTGCTCGAGGTGACGATGGTGTCCGGCCAGCTCGCCCGCTGGGGAGATGCCGGAGTCGGCCGCTGGATCACGGTCTACGCCAATGCCGACCACGTCTTCATGGCCGTCGCCGGCCTCCGCTTCGATACGCGCGACGCGCCGCTGGGCGTGACCGGCCCCCGCTGGCACCGCGCCAGTGCCGACCCGCGCGGCTTCGTGGCGCGACACCCCGCCGGCCTCTAAGGCGAGACTCCTCTCGTTTACAGAGAGGTACCAGAGCATTTGTAGATCGCTAGACTGGCCGAGTGTCGCCCCGCGACAGCGAAGAGATGAAGAGGGATCTTCTCGCCGCGAAAGAGCGGGATCTCAGGCCGCTGCTGGAGGAGAGCTCCGAGGTCCTCGACCTCGACTACGAGCAGACCGAGGCGATGGAGGACTTCCTCACCCTCGCCTGGTTCGCCGGCACCCGCTCCGGCCGCGACCAGATGAACGCCCGCGCAACAGAGGCCGACCCCGACATCGCGGCGGTCGCCGTCTCCCACCTCGAATCCGACTTCAAAGGCCTGATGGACCAGTCCGCCGACACCCTCAACCTCACCGTCTCCCGCACGATCCGCATGTGGAACTACCTCCACTCCGCCTGGATGGCCGGCAACCGCACCTGCGAGGCCGAAATGATGGCGCTCTACCTCGAACTGACGTCAGACGTGGGCGAGGAAGCGCTGAAGTGGTTGGATGAGGGGGAGCCGGGATAGGGCTGAACCCGGCTCCGGCGCCCGCTTCATCTGGCAGGACTTCAACCCATAGTTTGTCGCGCGCCACCCTCTGAGTCCCGACGCCAGAGTCCAGTGCGTTTGAGTCTCGACCTGGGCGCTGCCAATCGTTTCTCGTCTCAGCTCAAACTGGGGAGGCTCGCCGACAGTAGAAGGATGCTATCCCGGCGAAGGAGGCGTCTCACCCCCGATCCCACGGCGGCCGGGGGCGTTTCGCAAGCAAAAAAGAGCGCGCGGCGAACGTAAAGAGGCGCTCAGACGAATCTGAAAGTCAGCCGACTTACCTACGGGTAAGAAGATCAGCGAAAATCGTCGCGGGGATCGAGAAAGGCGTGGAAGAAGTCGAACGAGCGCCGCTCAGCTTAACTTGGTGAGCGCCGGGGACTCGTCGGCTACCCCCGCTCCCCCAGACCGGCAAGGCGAAAGCGACTGAAAGAACGCCTACCGTCAGGATCCCCACTGGAATCCTCAATTAAAGCTGAAAAATAAAATTGTTCTAGCAACTTTGAGGACGCGTCAACGGACCTGCCCGTGGCCGCGAGCGCGGTCAATTGTGTTGCTAGCGGTGGTGTGCGGGGCGTCGTTTGGACTCCCCGCGGCAATCGCTGGCTTTGACCACCGGACGGAAATTATGGGTCTTGCCGTTCTGGCCGGTTAGATCAGCTTTAGCCTTCGATGGCGCGACGCAGAGGTTGCGCGAATTCACGATCAGTCCCTTCTTGCCACCCCGCATATTGAGTACGAACTTGCTCACCGGGGCGTCCGGCGTAGATTCGAAGGAGGAGCGGATGCCGGCGTTCTTGGAGTCGATCCGCCCGACCAGGTCGATGTCGATGATGCCGTGCAGGGCGACAACCATGTCCGGCAGGGGATTGGACGACGAGCGCAGGTAGACCGGGCCTTCCAGCGGCTCGTCCAGCAGGGGCGTAAAGGCCCTGGCCTTACCGTAGATCGAGCCCCGAGGACAGGAACTGGCCGCGAACTGCACGCGGGTGCAGATCGTGTTGATGTGTTCCTGGGCAAGGAATGCCGAGTGCGGCAGGGTGACGACGGCTTTGCTGATGTTTGCGTCCCCAGGGCGGGGCCGCAACTCGGCCCGCAGGGCAGGAAAGGAGCCGCGCTTGGTGCCGCCTTTGAGCCGCAGGGTCAACCGCGGCTTGAAGCCGAGACTGGCGCAGGAGGCCGCCTGGTAACGGGCGGCGACGGGAACGGCGATGTCGTCGGCCGGGGTGAAAGGGTTGGCGAAGCCGCCGAAGACCGAGGCGTAGGTGGCCGATTCGCGACAGCTGGTCGCGTTCAGGGTGAAGCTCGGGTGGTCGGCGAAGACGCGCAGGTCACGCAGCTTCAGCGGGATCCCCTTGAGGATGTGGGGGATCGGGTCCGACGCCGAGCCGTCGACTTCGACCTGGGCGGTAACCGGGTTCAGCCGCAGAGCGACGCGGACGACGACGGTGCCGACGTCGAAGGGGCCGGCGACGGCGGGAACAATCGCCGCCAGCGAGAGAGGGGCACCGTTGTAGGGACCGGCAAGATAGACGGAGCCGGGGACGTAGGTGAGTGCGGTGCCGACGCCGGCGCCCGTCACCAAGCGGCCGACCTGAGAGAAGGGCGGACAGCTGGGGGCGGCCAACTCGGCGCGGCCGGTGCGGGACGCGGCGAAGGCGATCGCCGCGTCCGGACAGCGGCCGACGCCGGCGATCTTGCCGAGCACCCCGGGGGGCAAGGTGGCGGCGAGGCGGGTAATGTCCTGGAAGCCGTCCTGACGGGTGATGCGCAGCACGAACGGCGAGTAGGAGCCGGCGGCATTACTGAGGGTCCCGGCTTCGAAGCCCGGCGCGAAGGGTCCGGCCCCGCCCGCCGGGCAGGGGCCCGCGGACCCGCTGGTGATCGTGAAGCTGGGTGAGCTGGCCTGGGCGGCGGCCCCCGATGAGGGGGTCAGGGAGGCGGTGGTGGCATAGGCGCCGCAGGTCGCCGGGGTGACGAACGGGGCGCGGGGACCCGGCCGCAGGCTGATCGCCACCCGCGAGAGCGGGAAGGGCGGTAGGTCGCGGGCGGTCGCGACAATTTGGCCGGTCGTCTCGTTGGTGTCGATCTCCGTCGCCAACTTGACGAAGACGCCGAGCTCGGGATCGCGGATTACCAGGTAGGCGGCAAACAGCGAGTCGAACGGGTTCTCCACCCCGGGGATCGGGGTGGCGGGGTTGTCCTGCTGGGCGAGGTAGACCGCGCCCTGGAGCGTGTGGTTCTCGAGGATCGGGGTCTCGACTTCCAGTGAGCCAAGCTTGGAGGCCGATGGGCAGGCGCGGGTGGCGAGGCTCTCGGCCTGAAACTGAGCCGCGGTGCAGACCCCCAACCCTTCGGCGGCCGAAGGGTTCAGCGTCATCCCCGCCGGGAAGGCGAAGACGGTGTCCTCGATGTCGGCCTGGGCGATTCCCGTCGGATTGGTCAGCCCTTCGTCATTGACGTCGATGCCGATCTCGAGACCCGAGGATGACTCCGCCGCCGAGCTGGTCGGGGTGACGGTGACTTCGGGGGCGAAGCTCAGTTTCTCGCAGCCCGACATCCCGGCCGGATTGCCAACCGCGTCATGGGTCAGGGTCGAGCCGCTGATCCAGGCACCGGGATTGGGCCAGGAGTCAGCAAGATAGCTTGAGGAGAGGGGGCCCTCGCAAGAGCGCGGCATGGTCAGGAAGGGCTTGAGTGGCAGGTCGGCCGGGCATTCGCCGCCCGAGGAGCCGTCGAGCGTCTGCAGGCATTTGCCACGGAGAGGGTCGTGCACCTCGGCGGCGGGAACTCCCCAGACGGTCAGTTCAGCGCCGACCACTTCAACGATCTGGGAGATGTTGGTCGCTCGAGCGACGATGTTGTAGGGGGGAGCTTCACTGACCCCGACGTCGATCGTCACCGGCACGCCGCCGGTCCAGAAGCCGAGCTTGGCCGGCACCCCGGGTGGGGGATCCAGGTTGTAGACGGCGGAGTACGTAGGTGCCTGGCCGGTCCTGCTCGCAAGCCGAGTCGAGGCAAGGCCCACCGCGGTGGAGTCCGGACAATCCGGGATTTTGAAGTTTTCTGCGTTTTCGATCGCCGTTAGAAAGTCGGGGGTCGAGCAGCGCGGCACCGCGGTCGGGTTGCCGACCAGGCCCGCCACCTGGGAGAAGAGGATGTCCTTGGACGCCTCGTCGAGCAACCTGCCGCCCTGGGGAGTCGACTCGGAGTTGAGCGCGAAGGTCGTGGTCAGTCCAAAGGGATGAGACCCGGCTCGAAAGGCTGGCGTGCCGTCGGCTTCGGTGAAAGTGACGTCGAATTCTTCAAATCCGAAGTCCGCCGCCGCCGGGCCGGCAAAAGCCGCCAGCGCCAGCGTGATGGCGAGCAGAGCCAGAGCGAGGCGCCTCATCGCCGTGACCTGCCTTTCGAGGCGTTGGCGCGGCGATGCTTGACATGGCGCTTCTTGTTGGCCTTCTTCTTGACGCAGCGGACCTTGCCCCTGTGCTTCACCTTGTGCTTGCCCTTCTTGCACTTGCGCGGCTTTTTCTCGCCCTTCGAAAGGTTGCCGGGGCCGACATAGCTGGAAGCCGCCGGGCTCTGGAAGACCGGCGCGGGCGGCGGCTTCTGACAGGCTTCACCCTCGCATTCGGCAGGAGACGGCGCCGGCGCCGGATAACCGCCTCCGACCCGGGCGTCGTAGATGTCGATCAGCCCGTAGTCCTGGGGGACGAAGCCAGAGAGGGTGGAGAAGAAGACGTCGTCGCCGCTCGGACTGACTTCGATCAGGTTCGAATCGACTTCGCTCTGCCCGGAGGAGATCAGATCCACGCAGCCCCCCGAAGCGGGCACAAAGCCGGCGTCGTCGGACCCGCATCCTCCCGTGCCCTGCGCCTCCCACTGGTAGACGTCGCCGCGGCCGTTGGTGTCTCGGAGCGCCAAGGCGTCGAGGCTTTCGAAGTAGAGCCTGTCGCCATCGGGGGAGAGGACCCGCGCGCCGGTCAGGACGTTCTGCCAAACGGGCAGCTGGGAGGCGACGTACTCGCCGGTCGAGCGCTGCCACGCGCTGGGCCGCTGTCCCGAGGGGTTGCAGGAGGCGCAGACGAGCTTGTCGGCGTCGGCGTCGTAGAGGTAGACCTCCGCAGCGGGTTCGCCGCCCTGGGCGGCATGGTTGTCGTATCCGGTCGGGCTGGCCACGGACATAAAGGCCGCATGCAGGCCGTCGGGGCTGACCCGGGAGGTGCGACGGTAGTTTTCGATAGTCGTCGTTCCGGTGTCTTCCGGGGAGAGCTGAGCGATGTAGTGGAAGGATTCATTCCCCGGTTCGTAGAGGTAGAGGTTGTGTTTGCCAGCCTCGGCCTCGCCATCGCGCGCTTCGGTGGAGACCAAGTAGACGCGCGAGGCGTCCTCGCTGGCGCCCAGCAGACCGATCACCCCGCCGGCGATTTTCTCCGTCGCCTCACCCTCGAGGGTGAACTCGTATAGGTCGGCGCCGGTGGTGTAGAGGGCCTTGGAGCCGTCGGCGGCGGCACTCCAGTAGCGCGAGTTCGAGCTCCCCGTCATCGCTTCGCCGGCTTCGGAGACCGCCAGCGTTTCGGTCCCGTCAACCCGCACGTAGATCCTGCCGGGACCGGTACGGTCAGTCCAGAAGATATGGGAGCCGTCAGCGGAGACGGCGTTCTCGACGTTGGCGAAATGACTGGAACCGTTCAAGCCTTCAAGGTCATAGCCCGCCACGCAGGCTCCCGCCCAGCCGCTCTCGCCCGGCAGCCAGCAGACGAACCGCAGCCCCTCGCCCCGCACCTGCTCGTAGAGTCGCGCCAGGCAGACGCTGCTCGTCGCGCAGCTGGACGGTTGGGAGGGCATCCCCGCGACCAGGTTGTCTTCGGCGATGAACACGGTGTGGGTCCCGTCAGACGAGCGGCCCCGCATCTGAACGCTGTAGTCCTTGTCGCTGGAGATGTTGGGCGGCCGCACCGGGCTGAGGGCTTCGTAGCCAGGCGCCGGACAGCCAGGCAGGCGCTGCCGATAGAGGTTGCGGTAGCCGGGTACCCCCCCCGGAGCGAGCGGGGCTTCGGCGGTGGTCACCAGCCAGGCCTGACAGAGGTCGTCGCTGAAGTCTTTGAATTCGGTGTCGAACCTGCCGAGCACGCCGACCACTCCTCCCGACTGGGGCGGGGCGATCGCCGTGCTGCTCCAGCCGTCGGCGGTGCGGCCGGCGATGTACTGGGTGGTGGCGGGGGCCGCCGCCGCGTCGCCGAAGGAACGATAGGAGCCGTAGGCGAGCTTCGAGCCCTGCGGGGTGGTCCGGTTGAGGACCGCCGGCAGAGCGACCCGAGGGGCGTTCAGCACGACGATGTCGCCGTTGCCTTTGTCGACCGGGCTGACCATCTCATAGGCACGGCAGTCGGGCAGGAAGGTGGCGGTGCGGGTGCGGAAGGTGTCGTTCGGGCACCCCTCGACCGTCGGCTGAGAGAAAGTCCTGAAGGCCCGTGGAGCGCTGACCAGCGGCGCTTCGATCAACGGGTTGGTGGCGACCAACCGGTAGTGGTAGGTGGTGCCGGGGGAAAGACCGGAGAGGGAGGTGCCGTCGACCGCCGCCCCTTCGCCAGAGCCGAAGTCGATTTCCGCGGCGCCGTCGCCAACCTCGGGAGCCTGCTTGGCTGACGCGAAGCCGCTTGCCTGGAAGCTGGCGTCGTCGACGTACTCGAAGTAGCCGCTGGTGGGAATCCCGCCCGAGTCGACTTCGGCCCGCAGGCCGGCCTCGTTGGTCCCGACCGAGGTGACCCAGGTCGCGAGGATCTCTCCCGGCGGCGCGGTTTCAAACGGTTCGCCGACCGCGGTCCCTTCGCCTTCCCCGTCGGCGTTGGTGGCGACGACGCGGAAATGGTAGGTGGTTTCCGGGGTCAGGCATTTGCCTTCTTCGATCAGCTGTTTACTCGCTTCCGCGCAGCCCAGCACCGCCTGCACCGCCTGCACGTCGAAGGCCTCTTCGGGGTCGGCCGAGGCCTCGAGGACCTCGGTTTCGGTGCTCTTGGTAGCCGGACTGTCGAAGCCCAAGCCCCCTTCTTCGAAGTGCGCTTGGTCGACGTAGTCGAAGTGGTATTCGGTGTCTATGCCCTCGGGGTTGATTTCAGCTTCGACCGTCGCCCGCACGTTGCCGACCCCTGCCACGGTTATGCCGCTCGCCGGGGCGATCGGGCCGCGGGGCGGGAAAGCGATCAGGTTCACCGCATCGCCATCGCTGACCAGAATCCCGTTCCCGCTGGGGTCGACGGCGATGCCACTCGAGTTTTCGGCGATCTGGTCGTAGCCGAAGCGCGACAGCACGGCCCCCCCTTCGTCGTACTCAGTGAGGGGAAGATAGGAGCCGCCGCTATTGACGCGAAATTCTCGCTGCTGAACGTAGATCGCTCCCGACGCATCACGGGTGATGGCGTTGACGTAGTTTCCAGCCCCGACTCCTCGAGAGAAGACTTCGGATCCGGCCGAATCGAACTTGACGATTCCGCCGGCTAAGAACAAGGCGAGATAGCTGTTTCCGGTGTCGTCGACCGCCAAGTCGATATTTACCTTTTCAGCAGTTTCCAGCGGAGTGGTTCCGATGCAGGCGCCGGCATCACTAAACCGGTGGATCCGGGCGAGCCAGGTGGTTTGGCCCTGGGGGATGGTGTCTGCGACCGATACGACTCCACCGGGGCCAACCGAGAGAGGGTCCTGGCTTCCGTTGGAGTTTTCGAATTGACATTCACCGGCGCCCTGCTCTCCAAATTGCAACACGAAGGCGCCTTCGTTGGTAAATTTCTTGACCCGATAATTGTCCGTTCCCACGTAGACCGCGTGATGGGACGGACTGACCGGGTCGTTGTCGACCGCGACGCGGGTCGGGCGATCGAACTGCCCCGCCCCGGATCCCCGGATGCCGGCCTGACAGCCGCTCGCGGTCGTGCATTTCTGCAGCTCCGCCGCCCCGGTGTCGACTCCCCAGCCGAAGGCGAAGAGAAAGTCGTGATCCTGGTCGAAGACGTCGACCCGGTTGTTGAGGCGATCGGCGATGTAGATGTGGCCGGTTTCCTCGTCGACGGCTATGCCCTCGGGGTCGCTGCACTGCCCCGCTCCGGAGCCGACGGCACAGATGGTGGTTGCAGCCGGTGCCGCATCGGCTGCAACCAGGCCGAGTCCGGCGAAAGCGCCGACCACAGCGGCAACCGTCATAAGCATTCTCCCTGCAAGCAACTTCATCTCCCTGTTTCGCGAGGTCCCTGCCGCCACGTTTCCCCCATCGTGACTGCGCCAGCAAGTTTAGGGAACGTGTTGGTAGCTGTCAAGGAATCTGTCAATAGGTGAGACCGCCGGAGGATGGTTCCCCCGGCGGTCTCTCACTCATCACGCGACGGCCCACACCGGTGAGCTGCCGAGCGCGGAGCGTTGCTTATGTGGTGTTAACCCAGATGCCGCGCTGATCGCTGCCTCCGTGAGCCGAGCCGTCTTTGTAGCCTTTGACTGTCACCGAGTCGGTGTAGGTCGCGTTGGTGCCCGAGCTGGGGACGCCGACCAGGCCGCAGAGGAAGCCGGATGAGGTGTAGTCGATGCCGGTCACTGTGGCTGTAACCTCGACATCACGCGTGCTTCCGGTGCCCTGGTTGTCGAAGACAACCCCGCCGTCGGGGGTCTGTGAGCCGATTTTGACCGTGCAGCCGGGGCCTTGGATTTCGATTTTGCTGCTGCCGGAGCACTCGATCTGCACGCCAGCGTGGCCTCCACTTGTGATGCTGGAGATGATGTAGTTGCAGCCGGTCGTCACCACCGGGGCAGAGCCGACCGGTTCCAGATCGCAGTTCGCGCCACCCGCGTTGGAGTAGGTCGGGTGGACTGTGATCGAGGTGCTTTTGTTGGTCGCTGTGCCGCTGTATTTGCTGACTTCGCATTCCGATTTCACCGAGGTGCCCGGGACCGTGAGGATCGCATTCACCCCGTTTGTGTTTTGGCCTGTGACGTCCAGGGCGGCTTCTTCCCCTTCGAACAGGTCCGCCGAGGCCGCCGAAGCCGCCACCGCGCTGAGTGCGAGGGCGGCCATCATGGCGAGCCCCAGCATCTTGAGCGTACGAGTCATCTTGCTTCCTTTCATCGTGATTGAGCGTCCCGATCATGGGACGCTCAATCAATACTCAGGACGATGGGGCGCGGTCAAGATAATCGCGGGCAACGCTGGCGTCGGCTCGCTGGGTCCCGCTGCCTTACTCGCTTTCTCCCTGCATTTGGTCGAGCGACAACTTTTCGCGTTCGCCATTCCGTGCCATGCAGCGCAGGGCGAGGGCTGCCCCCCCCCCCGGCTCGCTATCCGCGCCGCAGTGGCCGAGGGCTCGTAGCTGGTGGAGTTGGGGGTGAAT
>WUUC01168047.1_pt1 | contig 10064 bp, 3 predicted proteins | sample 6278441 | NCBI WGS metagenome assembly WUUC01 (sample SAMN13675441, study PRJNA597444) | soil metagenome | isolation source: soil | place: USA: Washington | collected 2017-10 | reverse complement strand
GCCTCAGTTGCGGCTAAAAGCTTGTCGCTTCAGCCGGCTTCAGTCAACATACAAGGCCGGGCGTGAGGCATCGGGCGTAGAGGTTGACGAGAGTATTGAAGGGGAAAGTAGTAACGGGCGTCGGGGACTTCTCTTTCCGGGTCGGGAAGCGACGACCGCTTGAGGGGCGGATTATGGCGGCGACGCGGTTTTTGAAACAGAACCGAATCAGCTACTGACGTTTGGTCGCGCCCTCTTCGGTAGAGATGAGATCGAACACCTGGCTCAGCCTACCCGACTTAATTTTATCCGGGTGGTTGTTGTCAGGGATAAAGAAATCCGGGAGGGCGAGAAGCACTTGCCGTGTCTTCCCTTGACCATAAATGCTCAGAAAGCCTATGTAACCCGGAACCCCGCCGGAAGGAGTGTCCTCCGGTTTTAATGGGGGAGCTTGCTCCCAGGACGATACGGCTTGGAAAGCCCTGTCATAAAGCTGAGTATCTAAAGGCTCTCGAACACTCTGGGGAGATTTACCTTTAACGAGGTGCCATTGGTAGGCGTAATTTCTTGTTCGAATAAACAACCTCGTTGTGGGCTCCCCCGCATGAAAAGCCGGGTATTCAATCAAAAAAGCTGAGGTGATAGGCTCCCCCTGCCAGGCAGTAATAATTCTCTCGGCGGGAGATAAGTAACTCCGGCCCAGCCACCTGCGTAGCCATCCATCCCCGCTAATGCTATTCGTGTCGAGCACGGAAGAGTAAGTTAAGTCCCACCCTAACACGTCGGGACGATTAGTCTCCGACTGTCGATGTCTGACTGAGGAAGTAGTGCCGGAGGATAAGTCACAATAAAGTCGCATTTCGCCGGCATCCCGGCCGCAGGATTTAGGCCACTGGGGAATGATGTGTGCGTCAAACGAGGCGATAAGAATGGTCACGATTAATGCGACTGCGAGCATATAATTTCACCTGTGCGGTAGTGCAGAATTGGAGTTCGCGCTGTTAATCAGCACTGCTCAGCAAGCGATTCAGCGGAGCAGTCGAACGAACAGTTCTCGCCGGGTTCGCTCTCCGTAAAAAAGAGCTGAACTAATTTGAGGGTGCGGAGCAATTACCATGCCGGGTTTTCCACCGGAGGTGGATGAAATTTTACTGCCCTACTGCGTCATGAGGGAAGTTGCTAGTCTGCCGTTCTCTTGCTGTATTGGGCGTTCCTGTATCTTACGAAACCAGGTTACAAACCACACTATCCGCGTCAAGTATAAGTTCTTGGTTTCGGCGGTTCGGGCCGCATTAAATGAGTTGATATTTCTTGAGATAAAACCAGAAAAAGGCACTGGTTGAGAAGTCCTCTGTAAGGTTGTCGCCGCCTTCGAGAGCCGCAAATATGTATCCCAGGCCATAAAATTTGCGAGCCCCACTCTGTTATATGTTTTATCCGGAGCACTCCCATCTTTCATATGCCCGTAGAGGGCAGTGTAGCCCCAGTGTGAGAATGAATCCTGCTGCGCGTGGAAGAATACACCCAAGTCGCTCAACGCTCTTTCTCTCGCGTCCGCGCGCGCCGCACTCGTCTCGAAATCCGACCACATTTGACTCCTTCTCGCCTGGCTCGTGAAATGATATTTGGCTCTTACTTTTAACCTTTCGGTAAGCGGGAAAATAATTGTCGGATCAGTCGCCGGATCATCATCGACGCCTTGATTTGCGGCCGCAATACTTGTCGCCTCCTCCATCGAGAATCCCGCGGCGTAAGCTAAGACGCGGGTTAAGTCTCGATGTACATCCTCTTCATATAAACCATTTCGGTCGACGAATCGGAACGGGTTATTTAGACAATACTGGTACTTATTCAACGTCTGCGGGTTGGTTAAATTCGGGCCGGCCAGGTCTACGCCGGTAAATCGCCCCGTGGCCGGGGAGTAGGATCTGTTCTGGGCGAAGTCCAGCCCTACCTCACTGTCTCTTTCATAACCGGTGAACTTCTGCCGCACATCGTCGCCCGCATAGCCACGCCCGGTCGTGCGCCAAGTCGGGTCGGCCGCGACCTCCTCGCCGAACGGCAGATAGTCGTGCCGCCTCACCCCGGCGAGGCTCCCCGCACGGTCTAAGGCCATCCGCGGCGTACCGAGCTGATCTGCTACGAGCCACCGTAGGTGCCCGGCGGGTGCCGGCTCGTAAGCCTCGACCTCGATGATGCGGCTGTGGCCGGCCAGCCCGCCCGTGCAGACGACCCTCAGCTTCGTCGTCGTGACGGGCGCGAACGTGACCTTGCGCCACACCTTGTTGTTGCCGGACACGGCCCCGCCCGGCACCGCCGCCCACGCCGAGCCCGTCCAGTATTCGAGGTAGAAGTCGGTCAGCCCGTAGAGCGAGAAGGTCATGGCCTCGGTCGGCTCCGACGGCGCCGAGACGTTGTCCTGCACGCTGAAGACGTGGACCTCGCTGATCGTCTTCGACCCGCCGAAGGTGACTTCGAGCCGGTCCGGGTAGGCGCTCGGCGTGGAGTCGTGCCAGCCCGAGCCGGTCGCCGGGTCCGAGCCCCAGTGGATGCCTTTCCGGTCTCCGTTGATGGCGGCCAGCGGGGCGCGTCCCGCGTCTAAGAAGGTCGAGGCCGCGGCGGTCGCCCCGCTGGCGGCCGCCGCCACGTTGTATTGTTGCGGGGGCTCGGCCGTGATCAGCAACTCCCCGCCGCGGTAGCCGTACTCCTTGCGCGGCGACGAAGGCGCGGCGCCGGCCGAGTACTCGGCCAGCAGCTCGCCGCCCATCCCGTAGACCTGCCACACCTCGCCGCCCGCGCCCGGGTTGCGCTTCACGCGCCTCCCGTCGGCGTCGTAGACGTAGACGGAGGTCAACCCGCCGACGCCCCGCGCCGACACCATCCGATGTTCGGCGTCGTAGAAGCGCGTCTGCGCGCCCGCGGCGCTCCCGTAGCCCGTGTAGCTGTCGTTGGTGAGGTTGCCGGCCGCGTCGTGGGTCACGGAGTGGCCGGCCGGCGGCTGGAGCCGGTTCGTCGTCGGGTTGACGGTAAAGTTCGGAGCCGGAGCGTTCCAGGTGCCCCCGGCGTTGACGGTGCGGTTGCCCCAGCGGTCGTAGGTGTAGGACTGGTAGAAGTCGGCCGGCCCGTTGAACGGCTTGTCGTAGACCGACGTGAGGCGGTTGAGCGCGTCGTAGCCGTAATCCTGCACGACGTTGGTGTAGTCGTTGATCTGGGCGGTGTTCGGGAAGTCCTGGTTCGGGACGTAGACCTCCTGCTTCTTGAGGTTCCCGTTGTTGTCCGGGCCGTTGTTCCAGGAGCCCCACGCGCCCGGGGCGGTCGAGTAGTGGTTGATGATTGCCCCGCGGTTCCACCACCCGTCGTCCGAGGGGTGGAAGGTGCCGACGCGGATCTCGGCGAGCTGGCCCCGGGAGTTGTAGAACTTGCGGTTGTAGAGCGGCACGTCCGTCCCGTACTTCTCCAGCCTCACCCCGCCCAACTCGTGGTAGCTGATCTCGCTGGCGTAGGTGCGCTGCACGCCGTCGCCGAGGTTGCCGGAGAAGGCGGGCTGGCCGCCCTCGTCGGCGGGGCGGCCGAGCAGGTCGTAGCGGTAGTTGGCGGTGCGACCCGAAGGATACTTCTGCGACGTGACGCTGCCGGCCAGGTCGTAGGTGTACTCGACGGTGTAGGCGGCGCTCGCCGCCCCGTTCGTGAGGAAGTGCTGGCGGTAGTTCCTGGGCCGGCCCATCGAGTCGTACTGGTCGACGGCGAGGTGCGTGTCGAAGCGCGTGTTGTTCGCGGCGTCCCAGTTGAAGAAGTGGAAGCGCCCCCGCCCGTTCGTGGCGCCGTCGTAGTGGCGGTTGACGTCCTTCGTGTGGTTGGCGGCGCCGAGCACGGCGTCGGCGTAGCGCACCGTGGTGTTGCGGTTAAGCGCGTCGTAGCCGTAGGTGGTCTTGACGTCGCGGGCATCCTTCCGAAGCCGGAGGTTTCCGTTGGCGTCGTAGGCGTAGGCCAGAGACCACTGGGCGTGAGAGGTGACGGGGTCGGTCAGCGCGGGCAGGTCGGCGTCGGGCGTGTAGTCGCCCTGCTCGGGATTTTTGGCGCGGACGAGGCGCGAGAGCGAGTCGTACATGAAGTAGCGGAGCTGCGCCCCTTGGGTCACCTTCCTGAGGTTGCCGAGCGCGTCGTAGGTGTAGGAGGTGGTGCAGCCGGCCCCGTCCGCCTGGCAGCCCGCGACCTCGGGGGCCTCGGTGACGGAGGCGAGGCGGCCGAGGGCGTCCGAGACGCTGCGCCGCTTCTTGCCGGCCTGGTCGGTGACGGTCACGCTGTTGCCGCCGTAGTCGGTCGTCACCGTCGCGGTGTCGGGCATCGTCTTCGTCGCCTTCACCCGCCCGAGCGCGTCGTAAGCGTTCTCCATCCAGCGGTCGGTCGAGAAGAGCGCCGCCCCGGCCGCCGCGCGGTAGGGCAGCGACACGCGCCTGACGCGCCCGAGCGCGTCGTACTCGGTGTCGGCCGTGACCCACGGCTTGGCCGCGTCGTGGTTCTCGTAGCGCAGCGAGCGGAAGGGGCGGCCCAGCCCGTCGGAATACTGGTAGGAGTCCGTAGAGCGCGTGGCGCCTATCGCCGTCCGCGTGCGGACGAAGAGGTTGCCCGGCGTGTCGCCGTAGTCGTAGAGGGTCTGCCCGCCGCCGCCGGCCGACACCCCGCCGGGGCGCACCACCTTGCGCAGACGGTCGAGCGGGTCTGTGACTCCCTGCTCGTCGGCGTAGGAGAGGTTGGTGACCTGGTTGTTGGCGTCGGTCGTCGAGGCGACGAGCCCCGTCCAGAAATCGTAGACGCTCGAAGTGGCGAGCGGCGTCTGCGACCCATACTGGCCCGAAGGGTCGGGTACGGGCGAGGTCGTCGAGGTCGGGAAGGCGTAGGTGTTCGGGGTGAAGCTGCCGCCGCACGTCGCCCCGTTGCAGAACGAGTCATCGTAGGCGATGGTCGTTGCCCTTTCGAGCGCATCAATGTTGCCCACGGCGTTGCCGGCCACGTCGTACTGCGTGGAGGCGGTGACGGCCCCGGTCTGCCCCGCCGCGTCGGCGTAGGAGGTCACGCCCGTCTGGTTGCCGCGAGTGGTGAAGGAAGCGGTATAAGCCGCGTCGTGGCCGGTGATATTAGCGCGCGCGACGAGCGGCGCGTGCCGCGCGTCCGTTGAGTAGTTGTCGTACTCGTAAACGGCGCGCGACACCTTGTTCGCGCCGCCCGCGTCCGACGAGACCCAACTCGCGGAGGGCAGACCCCGCAGATGCACGCCCGGGGTGGCGTGGGCCGCGGAGTTGACGTAGGCGGCGGCCGTCACGTAGTCGGTGTGCGTGCGGCGCGCGAAGGCCCCCACTGTCCCGGGAGTCGCGCCGAAGTCGTACTCCCAGACGTCCGTCGGGTTGTTGTACTGGTCGAAGCCGACCGCCCCGGTCTGCGGGTCGACGGCCGTCTGCTTCGAGACCAGGTTGGCCCCCGAGGGCTCGACCGTCGTCACGCTCGTCACCAGCCGCGGGTCGTTGGCCGGTTCGCCCTGCGGGTCGATCCCGCCGTACTGAGTCACCCACCACGACCACCAGGGGACGGCCGCCCTCTGCTGCCACGTGTGCTCGACCCTGCGCAGCACCGAGGTCAGCGCCGTCCCGTTGGCGTCGAGCGCCTCCGTCTTGTGCTCGCGCCCCTCACGCCAGGGGGAGAAGCCTCCGGGTTTAGAGTCCATCGAGGCGGCGGCGCTACCGTAAAAGTGGTGCCTCGCGCCGGCGAGGATCGTCCCCGTGGCCTCGCCCGCCCGCTGCGTGGTCTCGACGTAGCCGTCCGTCAGGATGCCGTTGGCGGTGAAGACGCCGGAGCCGTACCTCTCGGGGCGGCTGACGGTCATCGTGCTCTCGGGCGTCGCGTCGCCCGCGTTTCGGTAGACGCGGCGGCGCACCACGCGGCGGTAGACCTGGTAGTTGATCTGCCCGCCGTCGAGCCAGCCGACCTGGACGAGCCCGCTGTCGGGGCCGTCAGTCAGCCCGCCCTGGTAGTCGTACTCGAAGGCGCCGCCGGTGGGGAGCACGACGCGCGCCAACTCGCCGTAGTCGTTGTAGCGGAACTGGTAGCTGCGGTCGTCCGAGGGCTCGGAGGGCGTCGCGTCCGGCAGCCAGACGGCCGAGACGACCGCCGGGTTGAATGGCGTGTGATCGGAACCGAGGTTGAAGAGGTTGCTGTAGGTCCGGATCGAGTAGCCGGCGCGCAGGGCGTTCGAGAGACTCGTCTGCGAGATGAAGATCGAGCGCGCGGAGCCGCCGAAGCCCTTGTAGTTGATGCGCGTGCCCGCGCCGCGGTGCGGGTCGGTGACGTTGTACTCGACGGTCACCACACGCCCCAGCGAGTCGGTGACGGAGGTGACGCTCCCCGCCGAGTTGACGCCGAGCGTCACCCGGTTGCCGTTGCGGTCGCGGATCTCGCGCACCACGGCGTCGACGACCCGGTAGCGCGTCCCGTCGCGCAGATGGAGGTAGCCGGTGACGGGCTGCGGGTCCGCGACGCCGATGTGGGGCAGGTCGTAGATGTCTGTGTCGGAGACGAAGGTGGCGGCGGTGCCGTCGGCGGTGACGAACTCGCGGCCGCGGTTGTAGCGCGTGCTCGTGCAGTAGTAGGGGCCGACGTGAGCGTTGTTAGGCTTGCCCAGCGTGGCCTTGTCGACCAGTTCGTACTCGGTGCCGTCGGCCCCCTTGAACGTCAGGCGCGTGACGGTGTGAAAGTAGCGGGGGCCCAGCTCCGGCCCGGCTTCGCAGGTGTAAGAATCCACCCCGCTGTGGCGCGCCTCGACCGTGCCGGCACCGAGGCCGACGCCGAGGCCACTCCACCAGTTCGGGTCGGGCCAGTAGTAGTGCGTGTTGGTCTGCTGGTCGTACCAGTGCTGGACGAGCCACTTCTGCTCGGGCGCGAGCATCATCGTGTAGCCGGCGCTCCCTCGCCCGCCGATACGGAGCAGCGGGAGGCGGGAGTTGAGGTGGCCGTTGTAGAGGTTGACGTTGTCGAAGCCTGAGAGCGAATAGGAGCCTGCGGGCGCCCCCGAGGCGAGGCCCGGCGGGGTCGAGGCGTCGGTCGCGGCCTGCCCCGCGGCGGCGGAGGCCGCGGCCGCGCCCAGCGCGAGGGCGAGGAAGAGACGTGACGCGAGGGAGAAGGCGGCGCGGCGGGCGGGCTGCTCAGAGTTCATGAGGGACACGGGAAGTCTGCGAACATAAATAAAGACCGGGGCATCAGCCGGAAGCAGGGCCGTGACGGGGCGCCGCTTCAGCGGGGGAGGATCGTGACCTCGCAGGCCCAGTCGGGCCGCTCCACGGTCGTCAGCACGTAGCGGCCGGGGGCGAGGTCGAGCGCCTCGCGGTAGTGGCGGCGGCCCCGCGCCACCCGCACCTCGCGCAGGCTGCCGCCGGCCTCACGCAGCAGGCGCAGCGTGACGTCTTCGGCCAGGTCGCGCTTGGTGACGGCGAGGAGGAAGCGTCCGGCCGGGCGCCTCAACTCGCGCGGCTCGAAGCCGGTCGGGCGGAGCGTGACGAGTTCGACTTCTCCGAGAGTGTCGGGAGGGGGGAGCGGGGCGGAAGCGGAGGCCGTCTCTGCCTCCGCCGTCGCCGGGGCGAGCCAGGCGCGGGAGGCCGCAGCCGCGGCCGCGCAGCAGAGGGCGAGGGCGACCGCGGCCAGTCTGGGCGGAGATGTCCGAAGGAGGCTGAGGTGTTTCATGGACGTGTGTTCCCTGCGATGGGTAACGACACCGGCCGCCGGGCGGAGCATGACCGCGGGGAGATGCCCGTGCGCAGGACGGCGTCTACTGAATCGTGGTAGCGAGTTATGAGGCCACCGAGCTACGGCTTCGGGGAGCGCTCGGGAGAAAGGGACCTGCGGGGCGGCCGCCGGAGACTTCACGGGAAGACGCGCGGAATGTAAGGGGCGGGCCCTCACCTTGTCAATAAAAATCTGCGCGCCGGGCGACCCGCGACCATCCCAAACAAAACACTTAGAGGCGCATGCCGAAAAGTCGGCGGCGCGGCGCAGCCACGCGCTATCATCGGGAGCGTGCTCTCCGCGTCCTAACATTCTGACGGCCCCGAGGCGAGATTTATATGGCTGCTGGTGCTAAAGGTCGCGGGCTGGTGAAGGGCGTCAGCCGCGTCGTGGGCGAGTGCGTGACGGCGGGCGGCGCCCGCTCCTTCGAAGACCCGATAACGGCGGCGGCCGGCGGGGGTAATGGGCTTATGCCGCCCGGGACACTGGTCTACGTCCAGGGGCTGAAGAAGTACTTCCTGATGGAAGGCGACTGCGCGAGCTGCGGCCCGGGGGAGTGGATTGACCTGTGGATGGAGAGTAACGCCCGCGGCGACGCCGAATCAGTGAAGAGGTGCGGAGGGGATTGGACCGGCGACGAAACCCTGCCGAGAGAGATTCGGATCAACCCGCCCGCCGGCCTCGAAGTAGATACAAACCCGGTCTTGAACTTATTCACCGCCAGTTCCCAAATAGAACAAACGGCGACCAGAAATACGGATGGGAATAGGGCCTCGATTCGCGGAACGGGAACCCCGGCCGGCCCGACCCAGCGCCTTCCTCGCCGGCCAGCGTCGCCCCCCGCCCCCGCTTCTCCACGGCGCGCGGCCCCGGCTTACCCTCGATTATCGCCATCTGCGCCAACTGCAAAGCCGCAGCCTTGGTCAGCTTTGGATTTCCTTTTCTGATTCGATAGAACTCGCTCATTAAAAGGGAAGTGCTCTCGTCCGCCACTCTCCACAAGGTAGCCAGCACGGCTTTGCCGCCCTGGCTTTGAATCACTTCCGCCAGCGTATCGACCTCTTTGCCGTTGGTGTTGTCGGCGAACGCCGTGTTGCAAGCCGACAAAGTGACTAACTCGGCATCGCCGAACTTGATGTTCGAACCCGTGAGGTCGTTGAGGGTGAGAATTTGTCCCCTCCCGAGCAGCAGGAACGAATTGTATTTGCTGCTCCCCAGACGGAAATGGCTGGCGATGTGGATGACGTTGAACTGCTGCTTCCCGTCGGCGGTTTGTTTAGTTAAGGAATCCTTCAGTATGGGCATCGTGAACTCCGCGTCCATAAACCGCTTCCCCGGCAGGACGCCGATCTCGCCCGCGGATTTATCATCCCGCACGATGGCTACCAGTTCGTTCCTGGTTCCCGGTAATTCTTCAAAATCTATTCGGGCGGAGGGGTCATCAGGACTGTCCGGATCGGTCACGGACTGCTTGTCCGAGACTCCGAGCCCCAGGGCCAGCCAGTTCGTATCGGGGGCCGTCACATTCAATCCCGTTTTCGGCGTGATGAGGACGTTCTGGAAGTCTTCGACCAGATACCTTTGACCGTCCGGCGATAAAGCGGCGAGGGGGATGTAGCGGAGCGTCCCGTCCAAAGACCAGATGAGGGTCTTAGCCTTGGCGGCCTTCAAATCTTTCTCGATAGGCTTGAGCAGGATGTCGTAGAGCTCTTTGCCCAGAGGTCTGGGGTCGACCCCCGGGTTATTCAGGGCCGCGCGGAAGGCGAAAACCTTCTTGTTCAAATCTTCGGCTTTGATCTCGAATTTGCCGTCCACCTGCACGCTCGGTGTGGTCAGGATCACCCGATAGCGTTCCTCGCCGACGACCGTGTAGAGCGTGACGGTGTCGCCGCCGAGCTTCCTCAATTCTTCCTGCTTCGAGTACTGAACCTCGACCTGCTCTCTATCGGCCTCGCCGAACTCCTTGACGAGTTCTTTATCTAAAAATATTTGGAAAGCGTCGTTGGCGACCTTCTGCTGACTTTCTAATTCGTCGTAACGCTTCTGCTCCTCGGCGGAGAGGCGCAAACCCCGGCGCGAGAGCTGACGTTTCTTCTCGTCGAGGGCGAAAAATGCCTGCCCGATTTCGCTCGCCCGCTCCGCCAGCAGCCCGTACTGCTTAATCACCTTTGCTTCCCGCTCGTCCAGCTTGAGCCTCTCGTTGAGGCCCTTAATCTCCCGCGCATCACGGCGGACAAAATCAGAAAATTCCTCCTCCTTGAGCATCCGCAGGACTTGCTCGGCCTGCGCGAAACGACCCTCCTCGATGAGCCAAT
>WUUC01212649.1_pt1 | contig 10067 bp, 7 predicted proteins | sample 6278441 | NCBI WGS metagenome assembly WUUC01 (sample SAMN13675441, study PRJNA597444) | soil metagenome | isolation source: soil | place: USA: Washington | collected 2017-10 | reverse complement strand
TTCGAGGATCCGCGGTTCGAAGAACTGCTTCCATGCTTTATGGAAGGCGGTGACCTGATCCTGGAAGCGTAGGAAACGTTGAGCTCCGTTGCCCGCGATCGAGGCCATTCCTTCGTGGACGAGAATGGCTGGCGAGAGAACAGCCAGTCGATCGACGAGCCGCTGCTGCCCGGCGAGCCGCGCGTCGAACTCCGAGAGCGCCGCTTCGATCTGCTGATCCAGGCGCTGGCCGGCGACGAAGAAGGCGCGCAGTCGCTCCGGAACCTCGAACCTGCCGTCCTTCGGCAGCAGGAGCTCGGGGTCGTAGACGTGGCGGTAGTCCGTACCGAATTGGTCCTTGAGTTGGTTGAGGTTCTCAATCGTGAGCAGTCGCGTCTGCGTTGCGAGCTCGGCCCGTGACGGCGCTGGACTCAGGCGCGAAGCGCCTAGGTTGAGAGCCACGGGGATGACGAGCACCAGGATGACCCAGGAGCTGACCAGTATCAGTGCATTCAACGCCGAGGACTTCGCGAAGGAGTCGACCAGCACCGCATACGCGAACCAGAAGAGGGTGTAGGCGGCGATGAGCCCGGCCCAGCACGCCAGAAGAGCGGCAGCCGAGCGGTCGCGCGCTTCCGGGCGCAGTAAGAGGAGCCCGACTAACGGCGTCGCGACCGCCCAGAAAAGCAGCAGCGTCCCCCGAACCGCAATCTTGCCCATCACGACCGTCCGTAGACCGACGGGCTGCGCGAGGAGCATGCGCAAGGTCCCCTGATCCCTTTCGCTCGCGAGAAAATTGTAGCTCCAGACAAAGATGAAGAGAGGGAGCAAATAGGTCAGCACGAACGCCACGTCGAAGCGTCCCGTCAGCAGATTCCATGGGTTCTCGATCTCGCTATCATACATGAAGTCGACACGACTCTCGCTCGTCACACGGTATGAATCGGGGAACATGTCAGACTGACCCACCGCCAGCGGCGCCAGCGGCGCGGTTGGCAGGAGAGCGTAACGCGCGACCAGGCCGCCACCGACGAGCGACGGATCGGTAGGGTTCGCCCATGGATCGGGCGCCTCCTCTCCCGCCATGACCCGCCGCCATCGTGCGAGCACGTTGTCGTGTTGCGCTGCCTCCTGCGCTCGAGTTGCGGCGCTCGCCACGTCACGGACGCGACTCTGTTCGAGCCCGCTCCACAGCGCATAGCCGAGCAGCGTGACCAGCAGGAAGCTGACGAGCCAGAGGCTCCGCTCCGCGCTCAGAACGCGCAGCTCGTGCAAGGCGACACGTTTGAATGTCTCGAGTCGTCGACGCATGGCGATCACCCCATCGGACGCGCCCAGACGGCGGTCCTTGCCAGGAAAACGGACAGCAGTAGTCCGGCGCACAGCATGGCCAAGCTTCGCAGATTCCTGCGCACGGCGAGCAGCGCGCTCGCTGGTCGGTGCTCGAAGGGCGGTACCTTCGCCCAGAGCTCGGGCGCCGCCCGGTAGGAGAAATGCTGCTCTCCGTGGCCGTCCGCATGCTCGACCAGATCCTGGCTCAGGACGTCCTGCATGCGCCGTCGGTGTCCCTCGGCCGCCGTCGAGAAGCCGCGGTGCTCGTCAAAATCAGTGCCGGCCACGCCCATGGAGAACGCTCGCACGGCGACGGTAGGCGTCAGGATGCTCGCCCATTCTTGTAGGACTTGCTGGCGCGCGTAGCTGCCCCACAGGGCGTCAAAGTGCTGATCCATCACCCCGTAGCCCGCCTGATCATGCACGTGCAGGCCGATCCCCCATTGGCTGAGCGGCACGTCGCTGCCAAACGGAGTGCCTACACCGAACTGTTTCGTCCAGGCGCGCTGGGTCTCCGCGCTCAACGCGGCGTCGAGGCGTTGGTTGAACTCGCGGCGAGTCTCGCTCGGGATCCAGGACCGCGACAGATCGGAGATCATGCGCGGCGCCACGAGCGAGGTCGCGATCCAGAGCCCCAGTAGGCACACCAGTGAGAGCCGCGAGGACTGCGCTAACAACGACACGGCGAGCACGATGAAGATGAAAGACCCGAGATAGACGACATAACCGACCGCGAGAAAAAAAAGGCGGGCCAGCGTGTCCGCTCGCGTGCCGGGTTCGGCCGCCCAGATCACGGCCACACCGGCGACCAGGGCCAGCGGGGCGAGCAGGCAGGCGAGAGTCGCCGCCAGCGCCCAGGCCTTCCCCCAGAAGATGCGACGCAGCGGGACGCCGAGGGCGAGGAGCTGCCGCAGCGTGCCCTGCTCGCGCTCGGCTGATATCGCACCGAAACCCAGGACAATGACCAGCAGCGGGCCCAACATTTGCACCACCCAGGCCGTGGATAGGGAGCCAAAGCGTTGCAAGCCGGTCGCGTCCGCTGCCGGCCGGAATTTTACCTCTGTCTGCCGGTGCGCGCGAAGCCAGAGGGTAGACCCCACGTAGGGACCGATACCCGGGTCGACGATGGAAAGCGCTGCCTCCGCTTTGAACACGTGCATGCCCTGATGGGCGGCATCGTGCGGGTGCCGCTCGGGTTGCCGTAACCAGTCTGCGTAGTCCAGCGCCTGCGCTCGCGTCCGCTCGGCCCGGAGCTCGCCCTGGCGTTGCCGGCCCACCGCCAGTGCCGTCAGCACCAGCACGACCATCAACCCTCCCGTCCAGTAGAGCCGGCCGCTGCGGAGGAGCTCGGCGAGGTCTCGCCGGGCGATCAGAGACACGACGCTCATGTCAGTCACGTGCTCATGTGTTGAAGGTAGAGCGACTCGAGGTCGCCATGGCTGAGGTCCGACGTCATCAGATCGGCCAGCAGACGACCGCGCTTCATGATGCCGACGCGCGTACCGGTTCGCTTCGCGTGAAACAGGTCGTGCGTCGTGGTGAGGACGGCCACCCCATCCCCGCGTGCCTTCTCCAGGAGCTGCGAGAACTCGTTGGCAGCCTGAGGATCGAGGCCCGACGTCGGCTCATCGAGCAAGAGGGCTCGGGCGCCTTTTGCCAGCGCGATGGCGATGCCGACCTTTTGTCGCATGCCTTTCGAGTACGTCGAGACCCGCTGCTCTGCGGCGCGGCCTTCCAGCCCTACTTCGTCGAGCAGCTGGAGCAGCCTCGAGCGAGGGTGCCGCTCACCCGTCGCCAGCTCGGCGAAATAGCGTAAGTTTTCGAGGCCCGAGAGTACCCCGTACAGCATCACCTGTTCCGGTATGTAGGCCACCTCGCGCTTGCTGGCGAGCGGATCCCGGGAGACGTCCAGCCCGTTGATACACACCTGACCACTGCTCGGGGCGAGGAAGCCCAGGAACAGGTTGATCAGCGTCGTCTTGCCCGCTCCGTTGGCACCGAGCAGACAGTATATTTCGCCCCCTGTGACACTGACGCTGATGTCGTCGAGCGCGCGGACGGCTCCGAACTCCTTGAACACATGGATGGCTTCCAGCACATTTGCTCCGTTTGTGATTTACCGCGGTCAAAAGTTGGTCGTCGCCAGGAGGTCCAGGCTTTGCGGAGGCGCGATGGTCAACTGATCGGGCGAGATGTCCGTGTAGCCTGCGTAGAACGCGTTGGTGAGGTTTCGCCCGCGCAGCGTCAGGTCCGTGATCGTGTCACCCCACGCCAGGCGGTATCGCAGCGCGGCCTCCAGCGTCGTGTAGCCGCGCACCTCGAACGTGTTCGCGTCGTCCGTGAAGTAGCGGCCGGCGCGGTGCGCGCCGACGCTCACCGTCATCGGCAAGCCCGGCGTATCGAAGTAGACAAATGCGTTCAAAATTTGCTCTGGAACCCGCTCGGGAGTGTTGCCTCCCTGACTGTTGCCCGCCGCGTCGAACAGCTCGTCAAATCGTGCGTCGAACTGCGTATAGTTGATGTCGAACCGAAGCCGCGGAATGGGCGCCGCGCTGAGCGACAGCTCGACGCCGCGCGAGGACTGCTTTCCACCCTGAACGCTGAGCGTTGGGTCGCTCGGGCTGCGAGTGACGATGTCGTCCTGCTCGATGTAGAACCCCGACAGGCCCAGGCCCATGCGCCCCTCCAGGAAGGAGCTCTTGACGCCGCCTTCGAGGGCTCGCCCGGTCGTCATGTCGAAGCGTGCGTCCTCCGGCGAGAGCGCCACCAGCGAGGACGGGGGGGAGGCCGCGGTGCTGTACGACACGAAGACCTGTGTCTCGGGCAGCAGGTCGTAGACCGATCCCACCCGCCAGGTGAGCACATCGAAGTTGCGACGCGTTGGCGTGCGTGCCTCAGGGCTGCTGTTCAGATCGACCGCGACTCGGTCGACTCGGATGTGGTCGTAGCGCATGCCGGCCAGGAGCAACCAGCGCGGCGTCAGGTTCAGAGCATCCTCGGCAAATGCGGCGGCGGTCCGCACGCCGCTGTCACGATTCTGGCGTGTCCCGAATATCGTCGAGTCGTCCCCTTGCGGGAAGAAGCCGCGTTCGGGAGCCCGCAGGTCCACCGAGGTGGTGCTGCCGAAGCGCCGCTTCGTAAAAAAGTCCATCTCGCTGTAGATGCCTCCAATCGCGATACGGTTGCGCAGACCAGCGAGGGACAGATCTCCGCGCAGCGTGGCTCGCTCCAGCCAGTGCTGGAAGTCGTGGGTGACGATCCCGGTGCTGCGGTCGACCAACCCGGATTCCGCATTGAAACCGAAGAACTCTGCGTTGATGAAGCGGCGGTCGGAGCCGTAGAGGTGCAGGTCATTCGACAGGACCCAGGCGTCTCCCAACTGGTACTTCAGCCCCGAACGGAGCCAACGCGTGTCGGAGTCGACGACCCCGTCGTGGACGTTGAAATTGACGGTCCCGAGTGAGCTGTCGAGGACTCGCCCGTCCGCGCTGTTCACCAGGTCCGAGGGCGATCGAGCGGAGGCTCGAGGGATGAGCGGGGTCCCAAAATAGGCAGCGTCGTAGGTGTCTCGAGAGTAGTCGAGCGCGAGATCGATCATCAGTCGTTCGCTCGGTGCCCACGTCGCACCGAGGGACAGAGCCAGGAGCTCCGACCCGGCATCCTCGACGTAACCCGACGAGCGGCTGTACGCGATGACGGGCCGAACCGCGAGGGTCTCCAGGATGGGAACGTTGGCGTCAGCGGCAGCTCGAAAGCTGGCGAACGAGCCGTAGCCCAGCTGGCCCGAGAACCCTCGCCTGCCGAGCCGAGCGCGTTTCGGGACTAGATTGACGACGCCGGCAAGGGCTCCCTCACCGAAGTCCACGGATGCCGGCCCCTTGAGGACCTCGATGCGCTCGAAGAGCCAGCTATCCATCACGCGCGTGAAGAGGGCCTCCTCCGCTGGACGCACCCCGTCATAGAGTAACAGTACACCTCGCCCCGCCCCGGTGAAGCCGCGGATCGAGAGCGTCCCCGGGCTCGTCGCGTTCAGATTGGACACGACGCCGGGCGCGCGGTTCAGCGCTTCCTCCGTCGTGCGCGAGCCGAGGTCCTGGATCTTTTTCTGGGTCAAGATGTCGATGGTGACGGGTGTTTCACGCAACGTGAGCCCAAGACGGCTGCCGGTATCGGCCCGGGCATCCAGCGGCAGCCCGGGCTCCGACTCGCTGCTGACGACGACCTCCGGAAGCTGTTCGCCGGGTTCGTTGACGACGTACACCTCCCCGGCTACCGAGTCGCTCGTTTCGAAGGGCTCCGCCACCTGAGCACGAGCAACACTGGCGGAGAGCAGCAAGGCTGCCTGCCCGGGCGCCCGCAACACGCGAGCGCATGTCTTTACCATCTCGAACATTTTCTTATCGAGTGAGTGCCGCTCGCCGGCGTCTGGTTCCCACGGGTGAGAAAAGCCCAGAGGGCCCGAGCGAGGCCCGGTCAGCGCCCCTGGTTTGTCAACGGACGCCCTTCGCGCCGGAATGATCTCCTAGCAAGCGCCGCCCTCGGAGAGGGCGGCTCGGACGTGAACACGAAGCGCGGCTCGGGCGCGGTTCAATCGCGAGCGCACCGTTCCAACCGGTATATCGAGCTGGCGCGCAATGACTTCATACTGCCGGCCCTCGACCTCTCTCATGATGAAGGCCAGCCGATAGGGCTCCGGCAGCGCCCCGAGTGCCCGTTCCAGAATGACTGCCACCTCCCTTTGCTCCAGCTCGCGCTGAGGGTTGCAGATCGGGCAATCCTCCGGCTGCGCAGCCACCGACTGGCCTTCCCAATGCCGACGCCGCTTCCGGGTTCGGCGTTGATGGAGGCTGCGATGGACAACCGTGCGGACGAGCCAGGCTCGTTGCTCCGCGTGCGCCGGGGGATGCAGCCAGAAGGTGATGAGCGCCTCCTGCACGGCGTCGCACGCCGCGTCTCGGCAGCCGAGGATCCGTTCCGCCGCGCGACTCAAACCCATCCACTGAATCATCGACCCACTCATGACCTCCCCCCCAGTTCGCTCTTCTCGCTCGCTCATTTCATCCTTCCTGGTTCAGCGCGCCCGAACGAGTGCAGACCACTTGCCCAACGGCACCTGGCCAGCGTCGGCCGGTCGCTTTCGGCGGCAAGGTGCACCTCCAGCGCAACCTCCCATCGACCACGCCGACATTCCCGCCGTATCAACTCTCTGTTGCTATTGCAACTTGATGCGCTTTGCGCCGTGTGAGTTGCGAGCGCATCCACTCAGGCAAGCCCGTTGGAGCCACAGTAACCCATGGCGGCGTCGAGCCCGCCCAACAGGGCGAGGGTGTGCGTCGTTGCGACTGCAACTCAGTTGCAAATGCGAACCCGGAATGCTAGCAGGCCATCTGTGAGCGGTTCGGAGTGTTTACGGCAGCGTCCTCTGGCGAGAGACAGGCCACGCCGCAAAAACAAGGCAGTGTCGCGTCCAGGCTACGCCGAGTGCGCCGTGATACGGGCCATCGCAGGCGCCCCGGACGATCCCGTGAAGCCGTCAGAGGCTGACCTGACGCTTGTTACTCCCGAGACAGGACACTAGCCTTTTGCGAGAGCGTGAGCGAACGCGCGGGCGCGCTCGACCAGGTCGAACACGGCATCGACCTCGAACTCACCTCGGCCGAAGTGGCGCGGTTCTTCGGGCGCGCGTGGCATGGGGCGGCCAATGACGAAGACCGAGGACTGGGCACAAACGAGCTGCGAGGCTCTCTCGATCGCGCGGTCGCGGGCGCTCAAGATGGATGGGGGCATCGACGGGAGAGGAGTGGTTGGAGCGGCCTCGCGAGCGAGGACCTGGCGCAGGCGATCGGCACCGGTGGCGAGCTCTTCGTCGGCGGACCAGCTCGCGTCGAAGCGATTGAAGACCAGCGGGGCGCTGCGCGGGCCTGCGGTAACCGTCACGCCGGGGACGAGGACGAGCCAGCGCGATACCGCGCCCTCACCGCGTTCCCCGGTGGTTAGCGGCTGGACTCCGACGGTGACCTCGATCTCGAGCCCGTGCAGCCTCTTGGTCACGCGCGAGCCGCGGCCCCAGAAAGCATCGGTGGGGCCTCCGGGCGCGGCGCCCGGGGTACTGGCGAACGTCGACCATTCGAGGGCGCCCTGCCGATAGGCGCCTCCAGCACGGGTCGCAAAGGCCCGCAACTGCCGGTCTGCATCGGCGAGTCGGGGTGTGAAGTAACCGTCCGGTTTGTGACTACCTTGCTCGGAGCGTCCGAAGATGGTCGACATCCATTGGCTCAGGCTCTTGCCATCCATGGCCCCTTGTTAGTGGATCGGCTGGCCGTCGTCGAGGCTCGAGAGATCACTGGCCATTCCGAGGATCACGTCGGCGGGCTGCCCACTCGCTTCGTGGGCCACGATCTTTTACCTTGGGGTGTTGCCATACGCGACACGAGTGCATGGCCCGCGCCACTCTGCGAGCCTCCCGAGAGAGCGGGGGCGAGCCTCCAGCAACGGCGACCAAGCTCCAAAGCGGCGTCCGGGTCGTCACAGCTCCAGCCGCTGTCCTCTCACCGCACGAATCACGTCCACGCCGCGCCGTGCCTTCAAGCATTCCGCGAGGGCGCGCTGCGCCGGCGGCTCCCCGTGCACGAGCGCAATGCGCTCGACCCGCCCCGCCTGCGCCGTGGCCTCTGCAAAAGCGACCAGATCACTCTGATCGGCGTGCGCCGAGAGGCCCTCCAGGCTATGAATCCTGGCCAGCACGTCCCGCTCGACTCCGAATACCCTGACCCGCGTACGCCCCTCGATCAGGCGCCGCCCCAAGGTATGCTGCGCCATGAACCCGACGGCCACGACGCTGTTTTTCGCGTCTCCGAGGGCCCTGGCGAAATGGTGAAGAATACGACCGCCCTCGCACATGCCCGCGCCCGCGATGATGATACACGGATCCGCCCTCGAAGCCGCGCTTGACGAGCGTCGGGATGTTGCCGCTATGATCGAGGTGCGCGTGGCTGAGCACGAGCGCGCGCGCCGCCGTGGTCCACTCCGGCAGCTCGCGGTTCAGCCGATTGGCCTCGGCGCGATGGCCCTGAAACAGCCCGCAATCGAGCAGAATGTCGGAGCCACCCACGTGCAAGCGATGGAGGGATCCAGTGACCTCCCCGGCGGCTCCGTAGAATTCCAGATACATGGCTTAACGCGCCCCCTGGGACAGCCGAGCATCCGCGGCCCTGGCGCTGCTGCGCTCGACCTTCAGCACTTCCAGCACCCTGGCCAGGGCGTCGCTCGTGACCGAGATGCTGTCGATTCCCGCGTCGGCGAGGAAACGCGCAAACTCCGGATGATCACTGGGAGCCTGGCCACGCAGGCCCAGCTTACGGCCTTTGCGATGCGCGCGTTCGATCACCAGCCGAATCATTTCCTTCACCCCAGGGTCCTGCTCGTCGAACACATGCGCCAGGAGCTCCGAGTCCCGGTCCACGCCGAGCGTGAGCTGCGTCAGGCCGTTCGAGCCGATGGAGAATCCGTCGAACAGCTCACTGAATTGTTCGGCCAGGACCACGTTACTTGGGATTTCGCGCATCACATACACCTCCCGCCCTCGTTCGCCCCGCGACAGACCATTCCTGGCGAGCTCAGCCAACAGGAGCTCCGATGTCGCTGAGACGCAGCTCTCGAAAGGGAATGGCAAATCTCTCATGGACCGGCATCGCGAACCTCTGCACACGTGAAGTGACGTTGGACGATAGGAGAGCATGGATCGTGCCTAAGCGACTTTTCGCCACGCACCGTGCTTTCCCCGAGCGAGCTCGATGAATTGAAACGTTGGGACGCCGCTGGTGCCGAGGCCGGTGCGCAGAAATTGCAGCTATCCTCGGTCGCGCGCAGGCTCTGCAGAGCTCCGGGCCAGCCTTGCGGATGCCCGGTGAATGCTAGCGTGAGCCGCCCGTGGCGCCCGCGCTTGCAAGCGCTGCAGGTGGCGCTTCGCGGAAGAAATGACGGACCGAGCTCGCGAGCCGCTTCCGGCACTCCGCGTTTTTCATTGGTCCGAACCTGCGTCTGGCCGTCCAGGAGTGCCGCGCCGACTTCATCCCGGTGTTCCTCTCGGAATTCCGGAGCTCATGCATAGTCGACGCGTTCGCGTCGACCTTGCGTTGATTCAGACCAGTTACCGACGGGCCGTAACCCTGTCAGGTCCGTTTAGCCGGAACGTCAGGTCTGCTATTGCCAGGCGTGCACGAATTGAATTCCCTGAGTTCGGCGCAGCCGGGCATTGGCGCGAAGCTTGCTTTTGACGCCAGGACCACCTTCGCGACAGGAGCAGGACATGAAAGCACTCGTCTATCACGGCCCCGGCAAACGAGCCTGGGAAGAGAAGCCGAAGCCCTCGCTGCAGGGTGCCTCCGACGCTATCGTCAAGATAGCCCGGACCACCATTTGCGGCACCGACCTGCACATCCTGAAAGGCGACGTCCCGACGGTCACGGACGGTCGTATCCTCGGCCACGAGGGTGTCGGCGAGATCGAGGAGGTGGGCCCAGCGGTGTCGAGCTTCAAACGCGGCGACCGCGTGCTCATTTCCTGCATCACCTCGTGTGGCCGCTGCGAGGCGTGCCGCAAGAGTATGTACTCGCATTGTGCCAACGGCGGCTGGGTGCTGGGTAACACGATCGACGGTACCCAGGCGGAATTCGTGCGGATCCCTTTTGCCGACACGAGCCTCTATCACGTGCCCAAAGGCGCAGACGAAGACGCGCTGGTGATGCTGAGCGACA
>WUUC01145782.1_pt1 | contig 10069 bp, 6 predicted proteins | sample 6278441 | NCBI WGS metagenome assembly WUUC01 (sample SAMN13675441, study PRJNA597444) | soil metagenome | isolation source: soil | place: USA: Washington | collected 2017-10 | reverse complement strand
TCGAGCTCGACTACGAGCCGGGGATGGAGCGGTACTACGCGAGCGCGCCGGAGCGGATCGGCGAGCTTGAAGCCCGGCGCGACCGCGTGGGGAACGTGGTCGTCATGCGGGAGACGCGCCGGCACAACCACCGCCTGACGGCGCAACCCCCGCAACGCGAGCGCATCGGCCGCTGGAAGTCCGAGATGAGCCGGGAGGAGCGGGCGACGTTCAAAAGAATCGCCGGCACGCTGCTCGAAGAGTTGGGCTACGAAGTTTGAGGTAACGTGGCGAGAATTAATTCGAGGCGGGAAAGTTCTTCGAGTGTGTTTAGCTAAGCAGCGATTCTGAAGGACAAGCTGATGACGCTCACGAAGTCGTTCGTCCGAAGCCTTCCGGACGACCTGCTGCGGGGGGACGCCGATATCTAGCGGGGCTTGTCCTGATTTTCTTTCCGTGAGGGGGCCTTTCTCCGCGCAAGGAGCCGTGCGGCTCAAGCGAGGTCGGGCCTCTTCCCGATGATTCTGGCGCGTGAAGATTATTGAGGAGGGATTGAGATGGCGACCGTATACGTCATCCACGCCGAGGGCGATACGCCATTCGTGAAGCAGCGCGTACTGCGAGGTCTGCCCCGCAACGGCTATGACTGTTGGCTGGCAAGACATCACTTTGCCGGTGCCGAGCCCGAAGAGCACGCGATTGCGCAGGCGATGGCCCAATGCCAGGCGGTACTGATTATTCTTTCCCCGGCGCTCCTCGGGTCGCCGATGTCAATCGAGGAGATTGGCATCGCGCTAGCCGGTCGGCGCACGCTGATCGTGGTTCAGATTGCGGCCCTCAACGAGCAGGACGCAGCGCGGCTTCCGGCGAGGCTTTGGTTGCTGCCGAAGGTAGACCTCACCGTGGAAGGGGAAGAGGAAGCCGAACGACTGCTCGCGGGCCTGCTTCCGCCGGTCGGCGGCGAACCGGAGATGGTGGCGCCGAAGGACGCCGAGCGCCTCGAATGGAACGAGGAAATTTTCAGCGCCGCGCTTGCCGGGGCCACCGCCCGGCACGACCACGCTCGCGCGGAGTCTCTGGTCGTAGCGCTCGTCGGCCATCTCTTGCATCGTCCGTATGCCTACCCCTCGCAACACGCATTCGCAGACCTCAAGAGGCTGCGCCAGGAGCGTGAATTCGTGTTGATGCGCCGGTACGCGGAGGCGGTGATTGCATCCGGGACACGAAAGGACCAGGTTCGACGCATGTTCGGCCAGGCGCTGATCGAAACAAGGGAGTACGGTCGCGCGCTCGGGGTACTACTGTCAATCATTGATGAACCGGATTCGTCGGAGGAGGAAATCTTCGAGGCCCAGGGCCTGATTGGCCGCACCTTCAAACAACTCTACATGGATGCGCCGAACGCGCCGGGGGCGGGGGAACTGCTCCTGCGGGCGATCCTGGCCTACGAAACCGCATACGTGCAGAATCGGAAAAACTTCTGGCATGGCGTGAACGCCGCGAGCTGCATTCTGCGAGCGGAGCGTGATGGCATCGCCGCCGCACCGCCGCCCGGCCGGGCTCAAGAGATTGCGCGGCGGGTCGTGGAAGACCTCGACCGGCTTTTGCAAGACGGTCCCTTGCAAGTGTGGGACTACGCGTCGCGGGTCGAAGCCCTGCTGACGCTCGGACGCTACGACGAGGCCGAACGGGCGCTCGACGCGTACATCAATCATCCTGACATGAGGGCGTTCGAGGTGTCTTCGACCTACCGCCAGTTCGATCAGGTCCTCGAACTGGGCCGCGACCCGCGCGGGGCGACCATCCTCGCACGCCTGCGGAGCGCCGTGGAACGCTATCGCGCCGGCAGGGTTGCGGCTCGCCCCGCCCCCGCAACGGACGAAGCGGCGGAGTCGGTCGGCGAAACCGTCCGCACGAGACCCTTCGTCATCCGGCTGGGCAACCCCGCCTGGGACGCCAAAGGCGTAACCGACCTCGTGATTCAGGCACGCCTCGGCAAGATCGTCACCGCACGCGGCTCCGACGCGAGCGTCCGCGAACTGCTCGCCGATTCGATGGTCATTTCAGTCGAGGAGAGCCGACCCGCCGGACAGGTCGAATGTGACAGGTCGCTGCCGTTCATCAGGGCCGCCGCGCAATACGCCCATGCGGCCGGAGCGTACAAGGAGACGGGCGACCGCGCGCTGATCGCGGTGATTGACAACGGTATTGATGTCCTCCACGAGGCGTTTCTCGACGCCGACGGGAATTCGCGCATCGTCGGCATCTGGGATCAAACCACCTCGGGCGGCACACCGCCCCCGGGTTTCAGCTACGGGGCGTTCCATGACGCAGCGGCCATCGCCGGATACGTGAAGGCAGGAGCCGTACCGCCTGCGCTGGGACGCAACCACCGTGGACATGGGACGCACGTCGCGAGCATCGCGGGCGGTCGCGCGGCGGGTACTTTCGCGGGCGGCGTCGCGCCGGACGCGAAGCTACTGATTGTCGTGTCGGGCGGTAGCGGGCCGATCGGCTATTCGCGGAGCCACATCGAGGCGCTCGCCTTCATAGATGACTTTGCGGCGAAGCTCGACCTGCCCGTCGTCGTGAACGTGAGCCAGGGGATGAACGCCGGGGCGCATGACGGCAAGTCCGCCCTCGAAGTGGCGTTCGACGCGTTCTCCGACTCCGGACGCAGGCAAGGCCGTGTGGTGGTGAAGTCAGCGGGGAACGAGCGCGCCAAGGGCGGCCACGCTAAGGTCACCATGCCGCCCGACTCGTTGGAGCAGTTGAGCTGGAGACGGGTTCAGCGCGCAAACTACGCCGAGCGCATCGAGCTGTGGTGGAGCAGCGCCGACGAGATCGAATTCAGGCTGCGTGACCCATTCGCAAACTGGTCGGACTGGGTGGGAACCGCAGCGCCGGAGTGCGGAGGGACATTCCCCAACGGCGGGCCGTTTCAACTCGTCTTCACCAAGCGGCATATTGACAACGGCGACAGCCTGTTGCTGATCGAGTTGGGCCATGCGACAGCCGCCGCTGCCCTCGGGGACTGGTTGCTCGAAATGCGCAGCGGGGCCATACGGGAAGGCGGCGAGGTTCACTGTTGGATCGAACGCGGCCGAGGCTTGCCTACCTCTTTCCTGAATCATGGCAGCGAGGAAATGACGCTCAGCATTCCCGGAACCGCGCAGAGCGTCATCGCGGTGGGCGCGGTGGACGCGTGCAAGCCGATCCGGGTGGGCGACTTCTCGTCGTACGGCCCCACCCGCGACGGACAGAAGAAGCCAGTCGTCTGCGCGCCGGGCGTGAATGTTCATGCCGCCGAAGGCGGCACCCAACAAGGCGCGTTTCCCGAAAGCGGCACCAGCATGGCGGCACCGCACGTCGCGGGCGCTATCGCGTTGCTGCTTTCACGAGCAGCGAAGGCGGGGAGGATACCCGGCGGCAACCAAATCGCTTCTGCCCTTCGCCAGAAGACGCAGAACTACAACGGGCGCTGGGACCGCGGGCAGGGCTACGGTGTCATTGATGTGTCTGCCCTGCTTGCCGCGTTTGACTGACGATTCGGCCGTCGCGTTCAGGGTTGAAGGTCAGAGTGTGTCCGCCCGGAAGATGTTGTAACATAGGGCTAAACCCTTACATTCTTCCGTCAGAAGGGATTGGAATTAAGGTGATGAGGATTCTCATAACGGGGTCGTCGGGCCAGCTCGGTCAGGCCCTTTCTCAGATTCTATCGAAGTACCATGACGTTATCGGCTTAGACCTGGCCCCCGGTCCCTACACGACACACAGAGGAGATATCACTGATGAAGAAACGGTATCCGCCGTCGCGAAGGGAGTTGACGTAATCTTCCATCTGGCCGCCTTACACGCCCGACATCTCGAAGGCCACGGGCGCTCTGATTTTGTAGCGACAAACATTCAGGGGACGTTGAACCTGCTGGGGGCTGCCGTCGCGAACGGTGCCCGCCGTTTCATCTTTGCGAGCACGACCTCGGTCTACGGTCACGCGGTTGACGCCGTGGGAAAAGCTGTGTGGGTGACCGAAGATTTGAACCCGGTACCGCGCGATATTTATGACATTACGAAACTGGCGGCGGAGGACCTTTGCCAGCTCGTCGCCCGGGAGGAGGGGCTGAGTTGCGTAACGCTTCGGTTCGCGCGTTTCTTCCCGGAGCCTATAATGCAGACGGCCATCCACAGACTCAATCGGGGAGTCAGTTTATCGGATGTGGTGGCCGCAAGTATTCAGGCCATGAAGGCCGAGTTGAGCGGGTATGACGTGTTTAATATTTCGGCGCGCTCGCCATTCGCCCCGCACGAATGCGAAGAGTTGCTTTACAATGCGCCGCGTGTGATTCGACGACATTTCCCTTCCGTCCCCGCCCTCTTTAAGGACCTGGGGTGTGATTTGCCGGAGAGCATAGGCCGCGTTTACGTCAGCGAAAAGGCGGAGCGTATACTCGGGTTCACCCCGAGGCACAACTTCGGCGACATGCTGGCCGAAATCTTTTCCGCGCCGACGCTAACGGCGGCGCGGTGATAAGTATCCTGCCGAGCGCGAATGCATAAGGACTGGCGAGACATATCATATCTCCGCTCAGGGACGGAGAGGCAGCGGGCCGTCTACGGCGTCCTTCACGAATCGGCAGTCCTTGAGGTCTTGAGTGGGTTCGACCCGGTGTTGGTCGGCACGTTCCCACTCGACCTTGACGTGCCCGGCAGCGACCTGGACATTGTCTGTTACGCGAAGGAGCCGGACGTATTCGGAGAGCGTGTGCGTGAGGCGTACGGTCACCTGACTGATTTCAGCGTCAGGCACAAGCGGATTAAGAACCGGGACTCCGTCATAGCGCGCTTCAGCTTCGGGGGATTCCCTTTTGAAATCTTCGGGCAGCCGATTCCGGTTTCCGACCAGGATGCTTACCGCCACATGGTGGCCGAATACCGACTCCTGCAACTCGGCGGGGATAATCTCCGCCGGATGGTTCGCGGCCTTAAGCTCCAGGGTGCCAAGACGGAGCCGGCCTTTGCCCAGGCGTTACAACTCGAAGGCGACCCCTTTGACCTTCTCCTTGAGATGTACGACGCGGAAGAAGGTCAACTCAAACGGCTGGTCTCGCCGCATAAGGCACCGTAAAGGCCGCCGGAACGACTGTCAGGACCGCACCAAATATGACTCCTATCAACTCTCACACACCTTCCCCGAGAGATAAATCGGAACCCCTGCGGGGCCTCTTCACCTCGTTCAGGGCGGAAGTCCGAAGGATGGACAGGACGCAAATCCAGTTCATTAAGAGTCTGCTGTATATTTCCATCTTTCTGAACTTCCTCAGTATTTTATTCAGCTTCTATCAAAAGCTGCCCCCGACCCGCGACATGCGCTGGGCGGAGGTCACAGACGCCCTCTGGGGCACCGTGCCGCAGGGAATAAATACGATTGTGCTGGGGGTGGCGACATCCACCCTGGCTGCCGTCGCCTTCTATTTCATCTACCAGGGGAGGGTGGATTCCGCCCTCCGCGAAATGGCGTTGAAGGAGGGGGCGCGGGTGGCGCAGCAAAGGTTCCAGGAGTACTTCTCGCGCTACGTCCCGCAAGACTTCTTCCAGGCGGTTCCCAACGAGGAGTGGGGCGAGGGCGTGGTGCAAGCCCTCTACTCTCGGATCAGGGAGTCTTCGGAGTATTGGTACTACGGGGATAACGCTAAAAGAACCACGTACGAGATTTGCCGCATCTGGTCCGTGGAGGACGAGTACATCGGCGAGCCGCGCGCCTATCACCTAATGCTGGCCTACCCGAAGAAGGATGTCTATTTCCTGAGGCAGAGTTACGAGAAAGGGCCTCGGATAAGCAAGGAGGAGGAGAGCTATCTCATCGCCCGCGCGGAGCAGGAAATCAACGAGCTGTTCTACACTCTGACGGCCCTCTACGACCGCGCGAGGGATGACCTCAAGGGCTCCAAGTCCATCATCCGTCAAATGCGCATCGGCCTGTATGAAGACCCGCCGTTTTACCGTTACGAGATGGTAGACCAGGGGCTCTTCTTAATGTATTACCTGCGCGGTAAAAACTCACTCACGTTCTACTACGACAGGAAATCCGAAGTCGCGGAAAGCGTGAAGCGGCATTTTGAAATCCTCTTCCGGGACGCGAGCAGAAGGTCAACGGCCTCCCACCCGCTCTTCTTACCTTTTTCCGAGAGCAGCTACACGGAGGAGCAGTTTACGGCTCAACTCAGGAGTCTGGGCTGTACCATGAGCCTCGACGTGTTGAGAGAGAGGTACAGACACAGGTTCGATAATTATAAGAAGGAATCGCGGGCGATACAGGTGGACGGGTTTTAATGTGATGACGGTTGATACCACAAAACTAGCCATCCTGGGCGGCCACCAGGCCGTCCCGGAGTCCCGCCGAACTTTCAAACACCCGTTGATTACCGAGGAGGTGTCCGGCGCGGTACTGCGCCAGTTGGAAAGTCAAATTTCGATTTACGACGACGGCGGCGTTTACCGCCAACTTGAGGCAGCCTTCGCGGAGCTTACCGGCGCCCGCTTCGTACTTTCCGTCAACAGCGGCACGACCGCCCTCCTCTCCATGTATTTCGGTTTAGGGTTGAAGCGGGGGGATGAAGTCATCGTCCCCGCTTATACGTTCTTTGCCACGGCGACCCCGCTCTTTCACCTGGGCGTCGTGCCTGTCGCCGCCGATTGCGCCGATAACGGCAACGTTACCGTCGAGACTATCCGCGCGGCGGCTTCCGAGCGCACCAGGGCGGTCGTCGTCACGCACATGTGGGGCGTCCCCTGTGACATGGCCCCCATCAGACAATACACCTCCGAACGCCGTCTCGCCCTGCTCGAAGACGCCTCGCATGCGCACGGGGCCACCTATCACGGCAAATACGCCGGGACTCTGGGGGACGCCGCGGCGTGGAGCCTGCAAGGTAAGAAGATTCTTTCCGCGGGTGAAGGCGGCTTGTTTGCCACCGACGACGAAGAAATGTTCCAGCGTGCGGTTCTGCTCGGGCACTTTAACAGGCGCGCACACCGCAACGTTACGCTCCCGCATTTGAAGCCGTATCGCACGACGGGACTCGGGCTCAACCTTCGCATGCACCCCCTCGGGGCGGCGCTCGCCTACGCGCAGTTGCCGGGATTGGAGGCGCAACTTCAAGAGAGGCGTGAGGTGGCGGCGTTCCTGGCGGAGGAGATGAGCGCGATTGACGGCCTGAAGCCGGTGACCGTCCCCGAAGGCGCGCGGCCCGCGTGGTACGCGTTCCCTCTACTTTTTGAACAGGATGCCTTCCGGGGCGTCAGCAAGGAGAGGTTCGTTGCTGCCGTCAGCGCCGAAGGCGCGACCGAAATTGACATCCCGGGCTCGACGCGGAATGTTCTCGATTACCCGCTCTTCCGGCACCCCGAAAATGTGTTTGACGGCTACAGCCCGCGGGCCGTCGAGCCCGCGGCTTACCCCAACGCTCAAGCGTATCAGGCGAAACTTATCAAGCTGCCCGTCTGGTACGGAGAGAACAGGTGGGCTTATGCCGAGGCATACGTGCGCTCCATCCGTAAGGTATGTGCGAACCGTGCGGCACTCAGGTAGTCGGAAAGAAGCGCCCTCGTTCGGCCACACCGTCCGGGGCCGAAATCTTTTTCAGGCAAAGGACTCACAGTGAGCGGCCGGCTGATTAGCTTTGAAGGGTTAGACGGTGTCGGCAAGACCACGATTGTCCGCGCGCTGGTGAAGTCGCTGGAAGATGAAGGACAAAAGGTTACTCTCGTTGAGGAGTTCCTGACTGAGTTCCTCGACGGGTACCTTCACGGCCTCCTGGAGCGAGACCCGTACCTTCGCCTGGCCGCGGAGGGTCAGGATACAACCCTCGCGCAAACTCTGTTATTGGCCGCGGCGCATGCCTTCAAGTACGAAACCATTATCAAATCGGCCATGACTTCCGGGGGTCTCGTCCTGGTTGATCGCTTCACCGACAGCTTGATTGCATACCAGGTTCCGCTGCTCGTCGAGTCCGGCTTGTCGAAAGACGCCGCCATCATGTGGGTTGATAACTGCGTCAGTCTCCTGCCGCAACCCAGCCTCACCATTTACTTAATTGACGATCGCGCTCGAATGCGCGCCAGGAGAAGGGCGAGGGGGGATGATGCGGATAGGGAGTCTGAATTATTCCTAAGCCGCGTAGAACAGATTTACAGCTACCGTCTAAATTCTCACCGCCACCGCATGGTCGAATATCATCTGGCGGGGAATTTACAGGAAGACATCACCAACCTTGCCCTAATGCTGCGGCGGGATGACTTTTCTACCTAATGCCAAACTGTCGGGGCGTGTTGCGAAGGCTGTGTTGCGGCAAGCGCTCCCGAGTTATAACCCGCGTTTTCGGCTCGGCCATCACCCTCCGGCACTTACAATCGTGAAGCTGACTAAAACCTCCTTCGAGTGGCGGCACTTCGAGCCCGCCGTCACCCTTCTGCGCGTCAGGTGGTAGTGACACGCTCTAGCCCCAACGCCGCCCTGACCCCAACGCCGCATCGGCAGGAGCGCGCTCAGCGATAAACGACCCAACGGCGGCAGGTATATTCGAGGGTCGTCTCCTCGTCCGGACTCAGCTCGTACTCGTCGGATTCCGTGTCACGGCCGCAGGCGACGCGTATGGTGTAAGTCCCGGCCGGGAGCGTAACGGTTCTCGTGCCCGGAGGGACGCTGAAGCTGAGCCTTCTCGGGCCGGAGATGTTGACCGAGAGGGCCCCGTTGCCGTTGTTTGTGATGACCAGCACGGAGGGGTTGAAGACCGGCGACCTCCCGCCAGTGTACGTGTAGGTGAGCGTCTCTTCGTCGCCGCCCTCCAGTTGGAACTGCCCGGTCGTTGTGGCGGAGCCGACCCGACCTGTCACGGAGTAGCTCCCGGGGGGCACGACGAGGCGCCGTGTCTCCCGCGGGCTTAGAGACAGAGACGTGCGCAGCGGGCCGGAGACGCCGACCTGAAGCCGGCTGTTGCCGCCGTTGATGAAGATGAAAGCCGCCTTCGGGAAATCGCCCGTGAAAACGAGGTCGTAATCGCTCCCCGCCTCCAGCACCTCCTGTCGTTCCCGGCTTCCGAATGCGGTCTCGAAGACTATTCGATAAGCCCCCGCGAACAGAGGCACGACGCGAGAGCCCCCGGCGCCTATACTCACCGGCGGGTACGGACGGCCGCCGTCGGGGATGAATCTGACGGTCACAGGCATGTCGCTGTTGTTGACGGTGAGAACCTTCGGTAGCTCGGGTACGAACAGGGCCAAGTCGGGGCGAGCCAGCAGAAGGCGGTCAGTCTCGGGCGTCCGCGTCAGTCCTCCCCTGCCGAGCGCGCGCAGGCGGTCGAGGGCGGATTCGGCATCGCCGGGCCAAGCCCTCATCGCCTCGGCCGCGGATTGCGCCGCGCCGGCGTAGTCACCCCGCGATGCCTGTGAGCGGGCGCGCGCGCGCCGGGCCTTCCCCGAGCCGGGCGCAATCCCGACCGCGGCGTCCGCGTCATTCGCCGCGTCGCGGTCGAGCGCGTCGGCGTTCGCGCCCGCGCGTTTCCTGATGTCGGAAAGTTTCGTCAGGGCTTCGGACTTCGCCGCGAGGGCATCCGCGTAAGTCGGGTCGAGGGCGATGGCCTCGCGGAAGAGATTGATGGCCTCCGAAAGCGACGACTCGTCGCCCTCTCGCGCTTTGCGTGTACCCCGCACGTAGAGCTGGAAAGCCACCGGCGAACGAGTCCCGCCCGACGCTGCCGAGGCCCCGGCCGCGCTTAGAGGGGCGCGGGATAGCTTCGAGCCGGCGACGACGGCCTTCGTCAGTTTCTCGATGAGGGTCGAGTAGCCAGTCGGGTATGCGGCGTCAGCCACGATCTGGTGCGCGGGCGCTCCGGCCTCCGCGCCGACGGTGAGGAGCCTTGCGTCCGCGTGCAGGAGCCCGGCGACGAGTTGGAAACTGCCCGCCACCACGAGTTGCGCGCTCAGCCCTTCGGCGACCCGAAGGGCGTCCTCGTCTCTGGCAATCACTTCGGCGCCCTCAAAACGGGTGGCGACCCTCAACACCACTTCCGTGTCAATCACCGAGAAGACCGGG
>WUUC01145149.1_pt1 | contig 10069 bp, 7 predicted proteins | sample 6278441 | NCBI WGS metagenome assembly WUUC01 (sample SAMN13675441, study PRJNA597444) | soil metagenome | isolation source: soil | place: USA: Washington | collected 2017-10 | reverse complement strand
TGCCGGCCGGGTGTTGGAGCCGGAAGCATCGCCCGCCGTGGTTTGAGGCGAAGCGAACACCCATCATACAACCGGTAGGCGATCGCCTACACGCTTGGCGTGCTGCCACCGGCGCGCGGGTGTAGTATGCGCCGACGCCGCGCACATCGTGCGGCATGGTCCGGAGGTGCGGACACGTGGCCGTGACTGACGGGAGCCGTTCAGGGTGGTGGCAACGGCTCTGGGCGAGGACGCTTGGACAGCGCCGCCGTCCCGTGCGCGCTCTTCGCCCCGGATCTCGTGGTCGAGATCCTGCCACCGTGGCGCTGGACGAACATGAGTCGCGGCCGTGGTCCCCACGGACGGCCTCGTACGCAGCCTCGATCGGTGGGCTGCTGATGCTCGCGTTGATCCCCGGTTGTAGCGGGAATGGCGATGACGGGGTGACCCGCGGTCGCGAGACGGAGACCCGCCAGGGCACGGACGTCGCGGAGGCCAGGCGCGGTGGAAACGTCACTTACCTCTCAGCCGGCGACGTGGACTACCTGGACCCCGGGCAGACCTATTACACGTTTGGGTACCTGGTCCATTACGCCGTCAACCGGACGCTCTATTCGTTCACACCCGACGACTCGATCAACGCCGTACCGGATCTGGCGGAGGACAGGCCGCAGATCTCTCGGGACAACAGGACGATAACCGTGAAGCTCAGAAGCGGTGTCAGGTACTCGCCGCCGGTGAACCGCGAGGTCAGGTCGGACGACATCAAATACGCCTTCGAGCGTGCCTTCTCGGCGCATGTCCCCAACGGGTATGCGACCGCGTACTTCAGCTCGATCGTCGGCACGCCCTCCAGGCCCGGAGAGGTCAAGGCCATCAGCGGGATCACCACGCCCGACGCCTCCACGCTCGTCTTCAAGCTGAAGGAGCCCGCGGCGCCGCTCGTCGCGCAGGCGCTCGTCATGCCGATCACCACGCCGGTTCCTCGGGAATACGCACGCAGGCACGACGCAAAGAGCCCGTCCACATACAACAGGCACGTTACCTTCACCGGCCCCTACATGGTGCCCAACGATCGATCCGGAAGGCTCGTCGGTTGGTCACCTGGCAAGTCGATGGATCTCGTGCGCAATCCCAACTGGGACGGCTCGACCGATTACCGGCCGGCGTACTTGGACGAGATTCGGATTCGGGAGGGAAACAGCGACCTCAGCGTCGCCGCGCGGCGCGCTCTGAGCGGGGAGAGCATGCTGTGCTGTGACACACCTCTCCCGGCACCCGAGATCAAGCGGGCGCTCGATCAGCGCAAGGATCAGATCCACTTCGCCCCCGGCGGCGGGACGTACTACATCTCTCTCAACACGACGGTCAAGCCGCTCGACAACCTGAACGTCCGCAAGGCGATCTTGGCGGTGTCGGACCGCAATGCCCTGCGTTTGAGTCAGGGCGGAGCAGCGGTGGGAGACATCGCAGGCGGCTGGCTTCCACCGGGCATCCCTGGATTCGACGAGGCTGGTGGCCTGAAGCAGAACCTCGACCTCGACTTCCTTCGGAACCCGGCCGGTGACCCGACATTGGCGAAGAAGTACATGCTGGCCGCCAAGCGGCAGGACCCGAACCTCTCGATCGACGCGGACGGCCGGTGGACGGACGCGCAGAAGTTCCTGACGATCGCCGCGAACGCCGATCCCGCCAAGAAGGCAGCCGAGGTGTTTCAAGGTCAGATCGAGAAGCTCGGCTTCAAGTTGAACCTGCGACTCGTGCCGCCCGACACGATCCTGCCGAACTTCGTCGGTCGACCCGCCGCGGACGTCGCATTCGCACCCAACGTCGCATGGTTCAAGGACTTCGCAGACCCTCAGGCCATGCTCGACGCGACCTTCAACGGCAACAACATCCTCCGGCAGGGCAACTCCAACTGGCCCGAGCTCGACGTGCCTGCGATCAACCGTGCCATGACCGTGGCCGGGGCGATCGCCGCCGGCAGGGCCCGCAACAAGGCTTGGGCGCGGATCAACCACATGATCGCCGAGCAGGCACCAGCGATACCCTGGCTCTGGCCCAAAATTGCAAATGTGCACTCCGGCAACGTGGCCGGTGTTGTCAACGGCTATTACACGACGCACGATCTCAACTTCACTTCGCTGGAGTAAAATCCGAGCGAGAGCGGCAGTCGCTGGACGAGCTCGAGCGGTGCCGCGAGGGGCGGGCTGTGCTCATTGGGCGATGACGAGCACCGCTGCGTCACGGGCGAGCACGTACCGGAGAGCGTGATGGAGCGTTCCCGGGTCAAGCGCCCGAAGCTCTCGTCGAGGATGATCAGGTGGGCGTTCGCAAGCAGGCCACGGGCGATGTAGACGAGGCTGCGCTCGCCGTGCGAGAGCTGCCAGCCCGTCTCGCCCACGATCTGCTCCAGCGCTGACGGCATGCGCCCGAGCAGCGGGCCGAGGCCCACGCGATTGCAGACCGCTGACGCGACCGCCAGGTCCCCTGGGCCGTGGCGGCCAGCGTCGGCCCATCCACAGGTTGAAGGGCGAGAGACCCCAGGAAGATGTGATTCTCATGGAACTGCGGCGGCGCGGCGACGAGCTGGCGCCAAGCCCGCGAGCGGACCTCATGCGCAGCAGGCGGCAGTAGCTCGAGCGTCAGCCCAGCACGCGGAGGACGGCCTAGACGTTACCCAGGTCGTCGGCCACCGTGAACAGAAGATGGAACTCGACGAGGACGTCATGCTCTGTCGAGCGCTCCCCTTCTACGTTACTTTGGCGACCGGGACCTACGCCGACACGCAGACGGCCCCGGGACGCGGTCCCGGGGCCGTCTGAGGTCAGGGCTTGATCAAGAGCGGAGGTGTGGCAATGAACTTGGGTTGTCCGAGCTAGCAGCCCGGCGGTTCCTGCAGTCCGATGCCGACCTCGTTCTTGAACACGTCGACGGCATGCTGGCTCGTGGCCTGGCCGTAGCGCTCAAGCGCGACGTCCTTGAAGGCACGCATCGCGTCGATGAAGCGCGGACGCGCGGGGAGCTTTGCGGGCATGCCATGCAGCACGTGACCGGCCACATTGTGCCCAACCTTCTCGACGAAGCGCCAATACGCGTGGCTGAGAATGGTGCTCTTGAAGTGCGGGAAGGAGGCGTCACACTCATAGTCGAACATCCGCCGCCGGATAGGGTCGATCCGGGCTGGACGCGTTGTTGTTGGCCTGTAGCGGCTTACGTCGCCGATGGCCATGACCCGTCCCCCAGCGACGGTCAGCCCGCGGCAAGCACCGCCACCCGGCCGCTTGCCCTTGCGGCCGAGACGATGTCGCCCTTGGCCATGAATTCACGCTCTGCTTGGCGGTAGGTCGCGGTCGCATCCTCGTGACGGCCGGCGCATTCGAGAACGGTGCCGAGGGCGAGGCTCGTATCACCGCGATGTACGCGCGAGTCGGTCGCGTAGGCAACCCGAACAGCCTCGCGGGCAAGCCGTTCGGCGGTGTCGAGCTCACCGACCTTCGCGAGGGCGAGCGCCTTCACCCGGCGCCATGAGACCTGCGCGTGGGGGTCCTCGTCGGTCGCCATGGCCTTTGTTCGGTCGCTGAGGTCGAGGGCTTCACGGTAATCCCCTTCAACACAGGCGACTTCAGCGAGGGCCCAAAGGGAAGAGAGAGCGAATGCCCGTTCGCCCATCCGTTCGAGCGTTTCCCGGGCTTTGACGAGCTCGCCCCTGGCCCCCGCCGCGTTGTCTGCCAGCAGCTCGACGATTGCCGTCTCGACCGATGTGACCGCGGCGCCTACGTCGAGCCGCAGTTCGCGCAGCAGCGCGCGGCCCGCCGCAACGTCTTCGCGGGCGGTGCCGAACTCGCCCTGCATCGCAGCAAGCACCCCGCGCTCGATCAGCGCATAGGCCCGGACCTTGGGGCTCTCGCTGGACCGCAGGACCGCGGTACAGCGTTGAATCCCCTCGTGTGCGGGCAGGGGGCCTTGCGCGTACACGATCAGCAGCCATACCAGCGTCTCGGTCTCGGCGTGACGCGCACCCGATTTGGTGGCGTGCGTGAGCGCCCGCTCCAACGCGTCTTGGGCGGCTGCTCCGCGCGCCCGAGCTTGCCGGCACATGCCGATCAGCTGCCACGCTCGTGCAAGGCCCTCCTCATCGCCCGCCGCAGTCAGATGCTCCACCGCCTCCTCGGCCTTGTCCAATGCCTCGTCGAGTACGCCGTCCTTGAGGACGCGCACCCAAGCGTGCTCCAGAGCACCGCGCCATTGGAGCCTGGGATCCCCGCTCATCCGCGCACCGGTCGCCGCGCGCTGAACGATCGCCTCGGCGCGCGTGAGCTCTCCCATCTCGCTGAGTGCGAATCCCAGCTCCAACAGGAGCCCGATGCGCTCTGGCGTCAATGTCTCGGGTTCGCCGTGGAGAAGCGCCCAGTCCAAGGCGGCGCGGAGGTTGTCGATATCGGCGTAGAGCGTGGCAAGCTGATCAGTCGCGCCCGACCTCTGAAGGTCGCGACCGATCCACTCGGCGAGTGCCATGAACCACTCGGCATGGCGGCGGTATGCATCGTCCCGGTCGGTTCGCTCGCCAAGCCGCTCGCGGGCGAAGGTGCCGACGGTTTCGAGGAGCCGCAGGCGCACGGAGCCCTTGTCGCTCCGCTCCGCGACGACGAGATGCTTGGCGACGAGCCCTTCGAGCGTTTCCATTTGGGCGCCGGTGACCCTCTCGGCGGCGTCAAGGGTGCAGTCCCCGACGAAAACGGCAAGCCGAGCAAGGGACGTCTGCTCAGCCTCGGTGAGGAGCGCGTAACTCCACTCCAGGGTCGAGCGGAGCGTCCGCTGGCGCGCCGGGGCATCGCGCGCGGCCGTTCCCAGGGCGTCAATGCCCGCGTCCGCGAGCCGCCGGGCAAGCTCGACGGTCGACAACAGGCCAAGGCGCCCGGCGGCCAGCTCGATGGCCAACGGGAGGCCATCGAGGCGTCGGCAGACGTCCACCGCCGCCCGTAGATCGTCGCTCGAGGGCGTCGCAGCAGAACCTTGAGAGCCGGCAAGCTCAAGGAACAGCGCGACCGCCGGGGCGGCCGCCGCCGATTCGTGGCTGATCGGAAGACCAAGAGGCGCAAGCGCGAACACGCGTTCACCGCGCAGGCGAAGCGGTTCCCGACTCGTGGCCAGCACCGTCAGGCGCGGCGCGGTGGCGAGCAGGTCGGCGACAAGCGGCGCCGCCTCGAGCACGTGCTCGAAGTTGTCGAGGATCAAGAGCAGCTCGCGCCCGGCTAAGTGTTGCCCGAGCGCATCCTCGAGCGCCTCACCGGGCGCCGGCACCACCGGCAGAGCGCGCGCCAGAGCCGCCGCCACATCGTCGGGCGCTGTCGCGGCCGCGAGGGCCACGTAACGCACGCCATCGGCGAACCGATCCTCTACGCCGCGCGCGGACTCGACCGCAAGCCGGGTCTTCCCCACGCCACCTGGACCGCTGATCGTCACCAGCCGCGTGTCGGCGTCATTGAGCAGGTCTTGCACCTGCGCGATCTCGGAATCGCGGCCGATGATCGCGGTCGCGGACACCGGAAGCCGCGCGCGAGCAGGTCCTTCGACGTGACCGGACGGCGACCGGCCCTCCTGGTCTACCGGCGTCGCGTTCAGGGCCGGAAACTCCGCAGGTAGGTCCTGGATTCTGACCTGGTAGAGACGCTCTGGTCGATCGATGTCCTTCAACCGGTATTCGCCCAGGTCACTGAATGCGACGCCCCGTGGAAGCTGGTCGGCAACGAGCTCGCACGTCGCGTTGGACAGCAGGATTTGCCCGCCGTGCCCGGCAGCACAGATCCGCGCCGTCCGATGCACCCCGAGCCCGACGTAGCTATCGGCGGACAAGGCCGGCTCGCCGCTGTGCAGCCCCATCCTCACCCGCACCGGGCCCCCCTCGGGCCACTCGTGCGCGGCCAGCGACCGCTGGGCGTCGGCCGCGGCCGCGACCGCGTCGCGTGCTCGCCGGAAGGCGACGAAGAACCCGTCGCCCTGCGTGCCGATCTCGCGGCCGCCGTGGGCCTCGAACGCCTTGCGTAGGAGGCGGTGGTGATCGGCCAGCAGCTCGTCGTAGCGGTCGGGGAGCCGCTGCAGCAGTCGTGTCGAGCCCTCGATGTCGGTAAACAGCAACGTGACGGTGCCGCCGGGTAGCTCGGCGATCACCTCGGCCGGCTCGCGCGGGGACGGTGCGACGTCTTGCGCCGGCAGGTCCAGGTCGGGGTCTTGGGCGAGAATCGCCCGCTCCAGATCGCGCAGCGCCGGGCTCGGCTCGAGGCCGAGCTCGTCCAGCAGCCGCTGGCGGGCATCGCGGTAGACGGCGAGAGCCTCGGCCTGGCGACCGGCGCGATAGAGCGCGCGCATCAGCCCCGACACCAACCGCTCCCGCGTCGGATGTGTCGCAACCAGGGCCTGGAGCTCGCCGACCAGCTCGGCGTGACGTCCGAGCCGGAGGTCCGCGTCCACGCGCGTCTCGATCGCCGACAGGCGCAGCTCCTCCAGCAATGCGATGTCGGCCTGCGCCCACGGCTCGTAGGCCACTTCGGCCAACGCCGGTCCTCGCCACAGCGCCAGTGCCTCGCGCAGCAGCTGCGCGGCCCGTGCCGGCTCATCCTCACCCAGCGCCCGACGTGCCTCCTGCACGTGCGCCCGGAACACCTCGGCGTCCAGCTCGCCCGAGCCCACGGCCAGCAGATAGCCGCCAGCCACCGTCCGCAGCATCGGCTGGGCCCCGTCGGGCCGGGCATCCTCCAAGACCTTCCGCAGCCGCCCGATCGCCACCTGCACGCGCTTGACCGCGCCCGCGGCGTCCTGATCGGCCCACAGCGCATCGATCAACCGATCGGTCGACACCGCCTTGTTCGCGTGCAGCAGCAGGAACGTCAGCAGCGCCGTCTGCCGCGGTCCACCCAACGCCACCCGACTCTCGTCGGAGAGAACCTCGATCGGCCCAAGGATCCGAAAAATCGCCATCGCGAACGCCTACGCGCGCCTCCGCCGACGCTACCACCACGCCCGCGCGCGGCGGCCTGAACTCGAGCCACCGGCTCCCCGGGCGGGGCCGCCCCGAGGCCGTCCCACCGCGACTGACGCCGCCGCGGCGATGCCGAGGGCAGGACCGTTAGCCGACCGTTGCCCCAGGTCGCCACCTCGTTACCGGCGACGCCGACGCTCGGCCACGTTCATATCCCCTCGCAGGAGAGCACCATGCTCAACCCCCACCTCTACGCGGCGCTCACCGAAGCCAGGACACTCGAACTGCGTAATCGCTACCGGACGCCTGCCGTAGGACCACCGCCGGCGATCTGCGTTGGTCATGAGTTGACGCGTCCCGCGCGCGACAAGCGGCGCTGCCGGCTGTCGGCCGCGGTGGCACGGATCACACGTCCGGGACGGACCGCGAGGAGTTCGGGATGACCAGAGCCACGGTCACCGAAGTGCCCCGCTGGTTGGAGCCCGTCTCCAGGGACACGTTCATCGACGATCTGTGCACCGCCCGCCCCGACGAGGCGGCCCCAGCCGGCGCGCCGAGCGTGCCTTCCAGAAGCTCCTCTCGGGTCCCGGTGAACGCCGCCCGCTGAGTGCCCGAGGCGCAGACCGACGCCGTCAAGACAAGCCTTGCCACCACAGGGGAACCGATGCACGCTCGCACGCCCTCACGCCGGTCCCACCTGGCCGATTCCGACCTTCGACTCGCTGCCCACCACCGCCAACGGGCGCGGGTCCTGGCCAGCCTCATAGCGATTCCCGGTGCTGCTAAGCCGATGCATCGGCGATGGGCCCGGCCTGCGTCGATGGCCAGCCGCTGAACCGCACGACGATCGCCCGGCGGGAGCACCCTGCCAATCGGCCCTGCCCGCTGCAGATGGCCCGCGATCTGGTCGTGCAAGCGCTGAACGTCCATGACGTGAATCGGCGCCGCACACTCGTCCCTGGACCGCCTCGGCCGGCCGGGGGCCGCGCCATGAGCAGGCCCACACTCTTCTCTGCTTCGCGTCGGTCGGTCGCGAGTCGGTCGCGCGTGCCGCGCAGGATCGACAGCGGGGGCACGCCGGCGCCCGACACGCGTGCGTGGCTCCGCCGGTTGGCGCCCGGTTGCCGCATGTAGCCGCCCGGTTACCGGCACACCCGACGCTTCCTCCGTCTCGCCCACCAACAACAAAGGAGTACTCATGGCAGTTCCCCAGAGGGCCGTTGTGTCAGGCCTCGAGCAGACGATGCAGCAGGTCGAGGTCCCGCTCGACCGCGAGTTGCGCCCCATCGCCGAGCAGACGCTCGCCACGCTGAAGCTGGCGGCCGACAAGGCTGTCGCACATCACGCCGCGCCGGCCGAGTTCCCGCTGCTGCCCGGCCGGGAGGACCTGGAGCATGTGATGCTCGCGCGGCTGCGCACACGACCGGAGGTCAAGCGCCGCCAGGCCGTCGAGCGGGTCATGCCGCGTGTGCGCGCCGACGCCCGCCGACGCGCCGAAGCGCTCGGCGCGCTCGCGAGGGTCGATCTGCGCGCCCCTGTGCCCGTGGCCGCGCAGGTCGACAGGATCGTACGAACGCTGGTGCTCCCGACCACGTCGCCGCTGCTCCGCAGCTCTGGGGCGATCGCGCTGGCGGCGCCCGTCGCCCAGAAGGCGTACACGGAGCTCGAAGTGCGCCTGCGCCGGGCGGTCTGCGTCGACGAGACCCGTGAGCCCTTTAGCGACGAAATCGACCTCGCGGGCGTCGCGCTCGACGCGACGGGAGATGTGCGGAAGATCCCGCGCATGACGGTGTTCAGCGACGCCGACAGCGGCGACAGCAGGACGTTCAACCCGCCGCATACGTTCGTGCGCTTTCCGTTCGCCGCCGACGCAACCGTGACGGTCAACGGCAAGGCCAAGCAGGTCGGTTGGCCGCGCAGCTACAGCGTCACGTTCCTGCTGTGCGAGGTCGACGAGGGCGGGTTCCCGGAGTTCGTCAACACCCTGTACGGCAAGGTCAAGGTGCTCGTGGCGGCCAAGGTGGCGGCCGCGGTCGCCGCCCACACGGGGCCATTGGGCCCGGTGCTCGGCCCGGCGGTCGCCGCGGTCGTCGTCTGGGTGATGGACAAGCTGTGGGAGCACATCATCCGCATCTGGGAGGACGACGCCTTCGTCCCCCTGACGTCCACCGTGACCCGGCCGAACCCCCGCGTCGACTTCAAGGGCACGCCGCTCGGCCCGGTGACGGGGAGCCGGCGGATGTGGTTCTGGAAGCAGCACGGCGGCCACTACGAGCTCCACTTCGACTGGCACCTCGCCAAGCCGAAGTGACACGCCGACCCGGCGGCGCGATCGCGCCGTCCGGTCAGGCACATGCCCGTCTGGGGCGCCCGCGAAGGCGGGCGCCCCGGACACACCAGCAGATTTCCAACACCAACACCGAGACACGGGAGCCATCCATGACCACCCTGTACGAGCCCAACTTCGACGGCGGGTCCCAGACTCAGGTTCTTCCGAGTCCAGTGCCGACGCTGATGGTGACCGGCACCGGCGCGTTCGAGGGGAAAGCCCTACTGCTTGATCGCGCAACGCAGGTCATCGGCCGCGGGGCGGATTGTGATCTTCGATTGGACAACCCCTACATGAGCCGGCGGCACGCGCGCTTACGACGCGACGCCTCCGGGACCATCATCGAGGACCTGGATTCACGGGCCGGCGTCGTCGTGAACGGCCAGCTGATCACCCGGCCGACGCCGCTGCACGACGGCGACCTCGTGCGCCTGGGGGAGATCACGCTCGAATACCGTGAGCCGCACGCGCCCGTTCGGCGCCACGCAGACTCGCGAGCCGCCGGGTTCGACGTGGGCGCACAGTACGGAGGCGCGATCCACAACGTGGGCCGCGACCAGTACCTCAACCAGCTGGCGCTCGAGATCGCTCCCATGCGCCGCAGGGCGCGCAAGCTCCTGCACCTCGGTTGGGCCTTGACGCTTGTCGGCTTTGCCATCGGCGTGGCAGGGACGATCGCCTACGCCCTCGCGCTGGGCCGCCTCGGCGAGGAGCCGGCGGTGGGGCCACCGGACATGCCCTTCGAGTACCTCGTGGTCGGCTTCGCCGGCGGCGCGGTGGTC
>WUUC01097722.1_pt1 | contig 10069 bp, 3 predicted proteins | sample 6278441 | NCBI WGS metagenome assembly WUUC01 (sample SAMN13675441, study PRJNA597444) | soil metagenome | isolation source: soil | place: USA: Washington | collected 2017-10 | reverse complement strand
GGCCCCGCCGGGCAGCACCACGCGGTACTCGACCTCCAGGTCGTCGTAGGACCGGAGCGCGGCTCCGACCGGGTCTCCGGCGCTCTCGCGGTCTTCCGGGTGGACGCGCCGGAACCAGTTCTCCACGGTCGGCTCGCAGCCGCCGGGCTCAAGACCCAGGAGCCTGTAAAGATTGTCCGACCAAGTAAAGGTCTCGGTCCGGAGGTCGTAATCCCAGACTCCCCCTCCGGCCGCCTGTAGCGCCTGCCGCAGCCTCTCCTCGCTCTGCCTGAGGGCGTCCTGGGCGCGCTTCCTTCGTGTGATGTCCCTGGGGACGGCGTGAAACCCGGTGACGCGCCCGCCTTCCGTCAGGAGCCTGACGTTCTGCCCGAACCACACTTCAGACCCGTCTCTGGCGAGGGCGGGGAACTCGAAGTACGTCATCCTCTCCCCGAGTCTTAACTGGTCGGCGTAGACCTCTTCGACGGCGGCGCGGAAGTCCGGGCGGATCGGTTCGAGGTAGTGGCGGCCCAGGAGCTCGCCCGGCTCGTAGCCGAGGATGCGGACGGCGACCGGGTTGACGAAGGTGAAGAGGCCGCGCTCGTCCGTCAGGTAGATGATGTCGGAGGCGTGCTCGAGCGCCCGCCTGTTGAGCGCCTCGGCGAGGCGTGCCTCCAGCAGCAGGATGATCTGACGCGCGAGCGCCCGCAGCGCGCTGGCCTGCGCCGGTTCGAGGTCGCGGGGCTGGCGGTCGGCGACCACGAGGGAGCCGAGCGCGTGGCCGTCGGCGGTCGCCGCCCGCGAAGGCGACCCAGGCGAAAGGCGTCCCGCACGCCGTCGCCGCCAACCTCGTCATGTCGTCGAAAGCAACCTCCGGACCCGTGCCGAGGACGCCGTACCTGTGAAGAGTGGTCAGCCTGAACTTCTCGACTCCAGCCGCCATGGCGCACATCACGAACCTCGTTTCTCCTCCGGATCGCCCGCCGCGTGCCGCCGCCGGTACGCACCTCCCTTGCGACCCTGTGGCAGGGTCGCCTTCGGTCGCTGTCGATGAGGACGGCAGTTGCAGGCGGACGGACTCTTGTTTGATCGAACAAGCGAGCCGGCGAGGCGGTCGAACCGTGTAATTGATGCGCTCGTTAAGGCTTCGCGATTCCGCCTCTCTTCAAAGTGGATTAAATCTCATTCATGCATGTGCATAGAGATCCCTCTTGTTCCACAGTGTTCGATCTTTTTCTCGGCCTTTATTGATTTGGTCTGCGCAATTTTAGCAATTTTCCCGCCATTTTTTGGCGATTTCTAAGGGGCGCGCTGCTGTGCTGCTGCTGAAAAGAAAGGGGTTAGAACGTGCTGCAACAATTAAGTCGCTCCTCGTCCGTTGATAGAACTCCCTCCCGCCGTGTTTGATTGGCTTCCGCCTTCGCCGGCGCAGATCCCTCGGACTCGTAGACCTCCCAACATAGGGCGGCTTGAAGAGGAGATGTTAGGAGACCGACGCGGGCGGCACCGGCAACCGCATCGGCCACACGAGCGGGTTGATACCGTCCCCAGCTTTTCGCACAGCACAACGACTCGCCATATCACGCCGCCGGAAAAACCTTGACAAGGCGAGGCGTCCGCCATAGATTTCGCGGGGTAGAGCTAACAGTCCGCAACCTTTAATGAGGGCGGCGTGACAGCCCGGCGCGAATCTCATCCGGCCGCCGCCTCAGTTGAAAGAGTCTCCCCGCGCGCGGCCAGCGACGCTAGGGCCGCCCGCCCCCGTCGTTTTCGTTTAAACCTCGGGCCCACTCCCACGCCCGTCCCTGTCGGCCAGCGCCCGCAGCCCAGCCAGGAGGACTCACATGCTCCAGACTCATTCATCCATCCACCGTGCCAGAAAAACGTTCTCACTCGCCTTCGCCTGTCTGCTCTTGCTCGCCGGCCTGCCCGTCGGGCGTGCGGCGCGCACGCAGGAATCGCAGACGTCCGCCGTCGCGGCGGGCACCATCTTCCGCCGGACGAACTTCATCTCGGACGCGCCCGGCGTAGCGCCCCTCTTCGACCCGCAGTTCTCAGCCTCCTGGGGCGCGGCGGTGCGACCGGGCGGCCCCCTGTGCGTCGCCGGCGGCATCACGGCGCAGTTCTTCCGGGGCATCGCCGACGGCGGCGCGTTCGTTCCTGACGAGAGCCAGCCGACGTTGAGCGTCTCCGGCTTCAAGAATTTCATGGCTGTGGTCGCCAACACGACCGGCACCTTCAACGTCGCCCAGGAGGGCGGAACCCCCGCGCCGGCGCACTTCATCTTTGCACTCGGAAGCGACATCGCCGCGTGGCAGCCGGCGATGGGCAACACCGTGCGGAGCGTCGTCTCGCCCCCCGGCAACAGCCTCAACACGGGCCTCGCCCTCGGCCTCAGCTCCGGCGGCCTCCGCCTCTACGCCACCAAGTTCCCCGCCGCCACGATAGCCGTCTACGACGGCTCGTTCACGCCGACGGCCGTGCCGGGCGGCTTCCTCGACCCGACGGTCCCCGCCGACTACTTCCCCTACAACATCCAGAACCTCGAAGGCTCGCTCTACGTCACCTACGCCAAGCGCGGCTCCGGGGCGAACGGAGTTCTAAACGGGGTGGGGCTCGGCATGGTCAGGAAGTTCAGCACGGACGGCGTCCGCGACCTCGCATTCGCCGTCAACGACGGCCCGACCAGCCAGCTCAACGCGCCGTGGGGTCTGGCCATCGCGCCCGCGTCCTTCGGCGACTTCGGCGACGCGCTGCTCGTCGGCAACTTCGCCGACCGCATGAGTATCTTTAACAACTCCGCCCAGGGCGGGCGCATCAGCGCCTACAACAAGGGCACGGGCGCGTTCCTCGGCACGCTCCAGAACGAGGCGGGGCTGCCCTTAGAGATAGACGGGCTGCGGACGCTCTTTTTCGGCACCGGCGACGCCGGCACCATCCCCGGCACGCTCTACTTCACCGCCGAATTCGGCGGCGAGTCGCGCGGCGTCTTCGGCGCGCTCACGCCGACGCAGTTGGCCACCTCGCTCCTCCAGTTCAGCTCCAGCGAGTACGTCGTCAACAACGAGGGCTTTCACATAGACGTGACCGTCACGCGCTCGGGTAACCTCTCGGGCTCCGCGCGGGTCAACTACGCCACCTTTGAAGACTCACGGCTTGGCGGCGGTGCCCGGCAGAAAGGGGACTACCAGCCCGCCATCGGCACGCTCACCTTTAACCCCGGAGAGACGAGCAAGACCTTCCGCGTCCTGACCGTGAATGACACCTTCATCGAAGGAGATGAGTTCGTCCTGCTGGCCCTGACCGACCCCTCCGGCAGCGGCGTCGGATTGGGTTCCCAGGACGCCGCGAGGGTGAAGATCATCGGCGGCGACGTCACGTTCCCCGAGCAGGTGACGCCCGTCAACGACTCCACGTTCTTCGTCCCACAGCACTACTACGACTTCCTCAACCGCGAGCCCGACTTAGACGGATTCTCCTTCTGGTTCAACCAGATCGAGGTCTGCGGCTCGGCGGACTTGCAGTGCCGCGAGGTCAGGCGCATCAACGTCTCGGCGGCCTTCTTCCTCTCCATCGAGTTCCAGACCACGGGGGCGCTCGCCTACCTGACGAACAAGGCCGCCTTCGCCAGCAACCCCGACTCGCCCGCGCCCGTCCTCTACGGGCAGTTCGAGCGCGAGGTGCAGCTACTTCAGCAGAACCTCGTCTTCGGCCAGCCCGGGTTCGACGCGCAGCTCGAAGCCAACAAACGCGCCTACTTCGATTACTTCGTCACGCGCCCCGAGTTCGTGAACAAGTACGGCGGCGTGTCAAACTCGAACTACGTGGCGACCCTGCTGGCCAACGCCTCGCTCGCGCAGACGGTCGGCAACGTCTACATCGCGCGGCTCGACGGCTCGCAGGTGGTTCCGCCCAACGGCTCGTCCGCGACCGGTGCCCTCGTCCTGCGCCGAGACCCCTTCGCCCTCGACCACGCGAGCATCACGTTGTCGCTGAACGCCCTGTCGAGTCCCGTGACGGCGGTCGAGATTCGCGGCCCGGCCGCGCCCGGCACCGACGGCCCGCTGCTGTTCACGCTGCCGCCCGGCGAGTTCGTAGACGCCCAGGTCACGCTGACGCAGGCTCAAATCAGCGCCCTCAACGGCGGGCAACTCTACGTAATCGTGCGGACGCAGAGCAACCCCGGCGGGGAGATACGCGGGCAGATTCCTTCGGTGCGCCTCCGCGTGGCCGCGCTCACCGAGGCGCTCGACAATCACGTGCTCACGCGCGCGCAGGTGCTCCGCATCATCGCCGAATTCCCGGAACTGAAGAGCGCCGAGTTCAACCGCATGTTCGTCACGATGGAGTACTTCGGCTACCTCCGACGCGACCCCGACGCCGAAGGCTTACAGTTCTGGGTCTCGAAGCTCATCGCCTTCAACGGCGACTACATCGGCGCCGAGATGGTCAAAGCCTTCATCTCATCCACCGAGTACCGCACGCGCTTTGGCCCGAACAACTGATTACGAAACGGCTTAACCCGGAATGGCAAGGCAGTGCGCCCTCTGCTCCGACTGCGGGCGCACAAGCCGTGACAGCCCCCAGCCCAACGGCTACACCGAGGAGGAGCACTGCGCGCCTCCCACGAGCGGAGCAGTCTGCGCGGACTCTCCCGCACCTTCGGCGTCTCGCGGCCGAACCGTCACCGCCTGGCTCAGAAAAAGAGATGGGCCTGTCTGAGTTGAGCGATCGGAGCCTGAAAGGATAGCGCCGGTGAATACCTTCACTCAAAAAGACCCACCCTCTCACCGCCCGGCGACTGCCGCTAACCATGTCGTTAAAGAAAGCGACCACTCCTCACCTGCTCACTTCACCAACGACCATCCGGCAGCAACGGCCCAACGAGCACTGGGTGAGAGCTTGAACGGGAGTCCGGCGGTTCAAACACAACTTCAGCTTCGACAAGCAACCAACGATAGTCCGCGTGTGGCGGCGCTGGGGAAACTGGCGGCCATAATCTCCGGGCGAGGCATTACGCCGCGACCGCAGCAGCCGGTTCAACGTCAGGCGCTTAGCGAGGGGGAAGAGCTTACGCAAAGACAAGAGTCGGCGGAAGAGGAGCCCTTCCAAGCGAAAGATCAACTTCTTCAGAAACGGCAGACGTTGCCGGTTCAAAAGCAGGAGAACCGGACGGGGCTGCCGGATAACTTGAAAGCCGGGGTCGAACATCTCTCCGGGCTGTCGCTCGACGACGTGCGGGTGCATTACAACTCCTCGCAGCCCGCGCAGTTGCAGGCGTTAGCGTACACGCGCGGGGCGGCCATCCACGTGGCCCCGGGACAGGAGCATCACGTGCCGCATGAGGCGTGGCATGTGGTGCAGCAGAAGCAGGGGAGGGTAGCGCCTACGCGACAACTGAAGGGGAAGGTAAGTGTCAACGATGACGAGGGGCTGGAAAAAGAAGCTACTGAAATGGGGGCCAAAGCAATCCGGCTTGGCTTCGCAGGGGCGAATGGCTCCGATGCCGGGAATGAACAATTAACTGTAGCCGCCCCTTCAGGGGCAATCGTACAAAGGGTGCCCGGTTACGAGGGTATTACAGCCCTTGATATCGAAGACGAATGGGTGGACGCATACCTAGACGACCTTTACGATCAGACCACTCACTACGAAGAAGTGGATGCGATTGATTATATTGGAGGGCCGGAAAAACTTGGTAAATTGGGCATGCAGCGCGATGGGAACCATTACAACATCAACCTTCCTGATGGGCAGATGATCAGCACCCGCTCGGACGGGAATTGCGTTATTCAGGCCGTCTATTTGATCCAGCAAATCAACCAGGGCAAATTGGTTATTGAGAATCCCTCCGAACCCCCTGACGTCCCGGCTGAGACTATCCTCGATTTCCAGACCAAACTTTACGAAAAACTAAGCGGCGACAGGGGGGAGGTCAGGGCCCGCATCGCCCGGCAAATGAAGCAGTCGGCTACGGTTGCGGAGACGGGATTCGGCCCCAGGTTGATGGCGCTGATTAGCCCCAGGGCTGAACAGGTTGAGCGGGAAAGGCTGACTGCATACGAAGAAATGAGATCCCGCTCCGGGCCGTCTGGTAAGGATCCGGATATAAACTTGCTTTCGAGCATCCGCGACATCAATCATTTTTTTGCCCAGCAGTTGAAGGGGATGATGAGCCTTTATGATTTTTTTGACGGGCTTAAGGATAAGATGACTACCGCCCCTTCTCCCGACATCATGTCTGCCTGTAGTGCCCAATTGGATGAATTGGACCATCTGTTAAAGTTCGGCGAAGGTGAGGACTCCCTGGAAGAAATAGGCGGAAAGGCAGACGCCATTTCGAGCATCAGTTTTACAAGCCCCAGCAAGAAAGAATGGGTGACAAAGACCGTCAAATTACCAGGCGGACAGGAGAAGGAATTTACCCGCCTTGAAAATTTTTCAATTACCGATCAGGAGGAATTAAAAGCCTATCTGCTGGACAAGATCAAGATTGTGCAAGCTCTGCTGCAAGGTGAATCCTGGCAAAAGTATATCAGCCGGGGGTTCCTGAATTATTCTGATTTCAATGAAGGGGGGGTGAAGAAAGACGTACTGGAGGGGGAGGAATTGTTGACCGCTACCCGGGACAAGTGCCTTAACATTCTCGAAAAAATTGCGCCGCTCGTTGCGGAGTTTGATACAGAAGAGCAGGATCAGTTATACGAAGAAGGAGAGTTTGAAAAAGGCGTCGATTTCAACCTCCAGGCTTATCTTCTGGCCAGCCAAACAGTGCCGGGTTCGGCAGACGAATTGCGGCATACTTTGTCGGACACTTCAAACATCAACTCTTGCATGAACAACGCCGTGTCCTTTGTCGATAAATTGGGGGCTTGCCCCGGCGAAGTGGACACAAAAGACCTGCTCGCCAGCCTGAAGCAAGCCGAGCGTTTGGTAAGCCAGGGGGGATATGCGGTCATGGCAGTCCGGATCGCAATGCACGGGGTCGTATTGCTCATATCAAAAGACAAAGTTTTTGAGGTGGAGGCGGCGGCGGCCGGAGATTCTGAGAGACCGGATCAAAACAGCATTTTGGGCGACATAGTAGAAAAAATTGAGAAGGGGGAAATAGAAGGGATACCGCTGGACAAATATATTGCGAAGCTCGAAGCTGCGATCTCTGCAAACGACAGGAGTTTGTTGGAACCGGAGTTTACGTCAGACGAACCAAATGCATTCTTCTCTCTAACCTGGAACCTGGCACTTGCCGAAAGGTCTGACGTCCCACTTGAAACCAACATGAAGGAAGACGTGGAAGTGCTGGCTCCTCCCCGTCTCGTCAACCTCGAACATTTTATGGCCGCGCAAGATTCGATGGTCAAAAAGTTGGGTACTATTCTTTGAAGGGGAAAAGGCCGACTCTTACAGGGGTTGCGTTCTATGCTTTACCACATAATCCACGTTAGACGACGCCCCACTGACGTACGAGCTGGCCAGGATGAAGATTGGACTCGGTATTCCCCTTACTGGCATTACCACTAATTGTGGTGAGACGCGATCTTTGATGATCTTGAAATAACCGGTACGTTCGGCAACAACTTGTCACCGACGGTGACACTCGCGAGAAAAGTGCCGCCACCACATCTTGTGCGAAGGGTCTCTAGCGAAGACCCTTTTCATTATCACGTCGTCTAATGTCTATTATGGGTGCCGGGCGTCCCGCGCACCCCTCTGAATCCTAAAAAAAAATCCTTCCGGAGCTGACTGTTTTGCTCCTTCTTTATCGCATTAGAGAGTGAGTGACGAAATGTGAAGTTGGATGCACGAAGGCGTGCGCCATGCCCGAGCAGTCCACGTCATTCATGAACCCTCGAAGGGGAATCAAAGTGAGAGGAGCAGCTTACGCCATGCCCCCGAATCGGAGAGTGCTGATGGCCCTTTAAGCTCAAACCTCCCTTGCCAGAGTGTTCCGAAGGCATCCGGGCAAAGGATATTCACTAACAGGTATACCTGTTGACAGGTGTCAGGCCCTACTGTATCTTCCGGCCCCACCTCGCGCTCGTCAGACTTTGAATCGCGGAGCCCGGCCCAGATACCTGAGCGGGTAAAACTTCAACGCATACCGGAGTATTCCCATACTCCCACACCGTCACCTAACAGGAGGAATGGTCTATGAACCCGGTCTCGACTCAGGGACAGCTCACCTTCAATCACCCCGTCCTCAAGGCAGCCGTCGATGATTTCGTCGCCGGCGTTAAACTCAGCCTGCACCGGGCGCTCACCCAGCACGCGGACAGTCCGACGTCTCGCAAGCCGATGCCCGGCCAGGCGGACTCGCTGGAGCAGCTCTTCGCCGGCTATCTGAGATTGCCACGCGCGGCCGGCGCGCTTCACGCCGCCGCCCGCGCCGCGGTCGAGCCTCCGTACCCCGCCGGCGTGAACCCCGCGGATCAAACGCCCGTCCTCGACCAGATTATCCGCCACCGCAAAGCCACTAACTTCGGCTTGACCGCCGCCAGCGCTCGGGAACTCTTCCGCGACCGCGACCTCATCCTCTACGGGCGCGACGGGAGGTTCGGCTTCGGCAACCAGGAGGGCGGCGGCCAAGATCCGACGCCACGCAAGCTCATCCAGCTTCGCATCCACGCGGTCAAGTGCCTGAAGGAGACGAACGAGTGGGGCAGCGATGAGATATCCCTCGGGGGGCTGATGGTCGACGACGAAGGCGGGATCGTGGGAGTCTCAGAGTTCTATGTCTCGAAGGGCTTCAACACGGGGGAGACTAAAGGCTTCGCCCCGCCGCGGCCTTTCGGCAGCTTCATCGCTAAGAAGAACGGGCAGAAGAAGATGCTCCTCGCCATCCTCGTGCTGGCCGAGAAAGATCACGGCGGCTTCCGCAACTTCCTCAACGAGCTCTGGTCGAGGATCACCTTGCAGGCGACGATCTTCGCGGGCGCCCTCTACGCCCTGCTGACCTCCATACTCCCGGGGGTAGCCATGTACATCCCCATAGTAGCGGCCGTCGTCAACGGGCTGCTCATCGGGACGCTGGTCGGTGCCGCCGTGACGGCCGTCTTCATCATCCTCGCGTCGCTGTTCAGAGACGACATCTTCCGGCCGGTGTCGGCCGCGCTGTACCTCCCGAGCATAGATACGCCGTTCACCACGCCGACCGAGGTCGCATCCTTTTCCGGTCACGGCGGCCGATACCAACTCACCTATGACTGGGCGGTAGTGATCTAGGCGCCGGGTCTAGGAGTGAGGGCCGGATGCAATGTCGAGGGGCGCGGCAGTGGTAGCAGCCGCGCCCCTTCTATTGTCCCGAGGCATGAAGTAATGACGTGCCCCTGTTAACCTGATAATCAGGCATGAAAATACGTCTTTCCGAAACCAATTCATATCAACACCACATATGTGATAACGTGGGACGTCGGGCGAATCAATGATTAACCACAAGATGTAAGCTGAAGGGGTGTGCAAAAACGGGGTGCCAGCGGCATCGCATGCCCTTTTTGAAAGAGCGCGTCCGACCACACTTTATGGTGGCACTACTCATCTAGAATCTAGGCACTGAACAATGATTATAGGACGTTGTGGATAGGGCGTTTTGATAAGCTTCTCTGATACATCCTCGGTTACCTAAAAGCCCTCCGATCCGTTACAGCTTTGCCTGAAAGTCGCTGGATGCTCTTTCTCTTGTAGCCGTTGACATCATGCGCCGCCCGGTGTAGCGTGGTCTCGTCCCAAGTGCGAAGCCCTTCACCTCATCAGTTTCACCACTACTTCACAAAGGAGAAATTATGTTCAGACGAATGGTCCTCTCAACGTTTGGTGGGGCATTATTGGCTGTAGTGTTTGCCTTCGGTCAGACCGGGAAAGCTGCTTGTGATGGACGATGTCCCGACACGATGCCCGGCGGGCAAGAATTCGATAGCTGCTTAGTCACCTATACGTGTCCTCGCGACTCCGACTGCTATCAAAGTGACATTAGGTGCTTCTACACGGGCGTCAACTAACTCCCAAAGAAATCGCGAACTTACCGGCGCAACGTGGTTCTACACGAGCGTTAGAGTTTCTTCGCCGCGAAAGTCTCTGTGGAGTTCGGAAGTTC
>WUUC01046178.1_pt1 | contig 10069 bp, 6 predicted proteins | sample 6278441 | NCBI WGS metagenome assembly WUUC01 (sample SAMN13675441, study PRJNA597444) | soil metagenome | isolation source: soil | place: USA: Washington | collected 2017-10 | reverse complement strand
TGGAGGGCAGTCGGGTAAGCGGTGGCCCGTCGACGGGTTGGTCGGGAGAGTCGGAGGGCGTCGGAGGGGGGTCGACGGGGGAGTGTCGGGAATTTTGTGTATCGGGGCGGCGGTTTGACCTGAAGCCAGGAGACCGCGCATGCCCGATGATCACGTGACGAAGAGACGAAGAAACGTCGTGCCCGCCCAGTGGGCCAGGTGCCCGGAGTGGCCTCTGAGCTGCTGGATCAGCTCATGGCGGGCTACCAAACGCCGGCGGACCTGACGGCACCCGATGGCCTGCTGAATCAGCTCAAGAAGGCGCTGATTGCCGCTCGAGCACGGGGGCGGGGTCCCCGCGCCGCCGTCGAGGTCGGCGCGGCGACAGCCGTCGGATGCGCGCGGACAGACCGCGCCGGAAAGGTTCGGCCATAGTACCCTTCGTGTAACTTGCGACTGGGATAGCCCCCTCGACACATGCTGAACATGCGATCAGTATAACTGATATGGCAAGGCGCTCGCGAGCAACAGCAAAGGGCAAGGCCCACCGCTTCGGAGGAGACTGGACCTCCACGAAGCTGGACGTGCTCGCGAAGTACCTTGCCGCGTACACGACCGCGCTCAAGAACAAGCCCACGCCGGAGCATGCGTTCCGCAAAGCGTATATCGACGCATTTGCCGGCACAGGCTACCGCACGATGCGAAAGGAGCGCGACGAGGACACGCCTTGCAGCAACCTGCTCTTTCCGGATCTCGCCGAGGCAGCGCCCCAGCAGCTTCTTGATGGGTCAGCGCGCCTCGCACTGAAGGTCGAACCGCGCTTCGACCGGTACATCTTCATCGAGCGCGACGCGGAACGCTGCCGCGAGCTCGAGGAACTCAAGACCGAGTTTCCCACTCTCGCCGCCAGCATTCGAGTGGAGCAGGGCGATGCGAATGCGGAGATTCAGAAGATCTGCGCGAAGGACTGGGGCGGCCACCGGGCCGTGCTCTTCCTCGACCCGTACGGCATGCAGGTCGAGTGGCAGACGATCGAAGCCATCGCGAAGACGAAGGCCATCGATCTCTGGCTGCTCTTTCCTCTCGGCATCGGCGTCAGCCGGCTGCTCACGCGCTCTGGCGAGATCCCCAAGGGCTGGCGCACTCGCCTCGACACATTGCTCGGGACGAAGGACTGGCACGACGAATTCTACAAGGTCGAGCACACGGCGGATCTTTTTGGAAATGATGAGGAGCGCGTCGTGAAGGCGACTAACGAGACCATCGCGCGTTACTTCAACACGCGTCTGCACTCGATCTTTGCCGGGGTCGCCGAGCCGGGTGTCCTGAGGAACTCGTCGAACAACCCGCTCTACTTGCTGTGCTTCGCGGCCGGGAACGACAAGGGGGCACCCATCGCACTCAAGATAGCCAACCATCTGCTGAAGGAGGCGCGCTGATGGCGCTCGGCTCTGGCATCGAGTGGACCGAGTCCACCTGGAACCCCGTAACGGGGTGCAACAAGATCAGTCCTGGCTGCAAGTACTGCTACGCCGAACGCATGGCGGAACGCCTGCAGGCGATGGGGCAACCGAACTACAAGAACGGCTTCGCGCTCACACTCCAGCCCAAGATGCTGGAGCTTCCGCTCCAATGGAAGAAGCCGCAGACGATCTTCGTGAACTCGATGAGCGACCTCTTCCACAAAGATGTGCCGCTCGTGTACATCCAGCGCGTCTTCGACGTCATGCGCCGTGCGCACTGGCATCGTTTCCAGATCCTGACGAAACGCGCTGACCGCCTGGCGATTCTCAGCCCGGAGATTAACTGGCCAGCGAACGTATGGATGGGCGTCAGCGTCGAAAACGCGGACTACGTGGACCGCATCGACGACCTGCGGAGGACCGGCGCAGACGTGAAGTTCCTCTCGCTAGAACCACTGCTCGGCCCGCTGCCGAAACTCAAGCTGCGCAACATAGACTGGGTAATCGTCGGGGGTGAGTCGGGACACCGCGCACGTCCGATGGACCTGGCATGGGTGACCGATATCCGCGACCAGTGCGGGCACGCGGGCGTCGCCTTCTTCTTCAAGCAGTGGGGCGGCAAGAACAAGAAGAAGGCCGGGCGGCTGCTGGAAGGGCGAACGTGGAACGAGATGCCGAGGGCCCCCGCGGCGACGCGGACACCGCGATCCACGCGAACGCGATCTCTGCCCGTGGTGGCCTGAGCGCCGCGTACGCCCGGCGCGGCAAAAACAAAACCGCTCCATTGTCGTTTTTCGACGACGCCGATGGTGCCGTAGGGAAGCATCTGGATGGACGTCTACGAACGGATCGACGTTTCGCCTTCGGCTGACCAATGGCTATGGCACCTGCGAAACCTACGGATCGCGGTAGACGACCCCCAAATTATGGAGGGGATTTCTTTCTCAATTCGGCACTTCGTTGACTGTCGAAGCAGCGGCTCGCTAGCCTTGCTGGTAGACGCACCACCAAGCCCAAAGTGGAGTAGCGGTCAGCGCGGCGCCCGCGATCTAAAGCCGTCGGGTTGCCCAAGACGCTCTCTCGCGCTCAGCTCACAACGAACCTGATGAATCGCCACGGTCACTTCTGGTTCCTCGAGGAGGAACGCCGGTTGTACGACGGCTTCATCGCTGGTGAACCTCTGGAGAACCTTGCGAAGACGTTCGGCCGCAAGGAGAGCTCGCTGGTCAAACGACTACGCAAGCTCGGGGTGATCGACGAGGACGGGAACCGCGTACAGCCCATGCCAGATTTCGCTCCACGGTCACGCCGCGAGGAATCGGCCAGTGCGAGAGCGACGTTCGCGTCCCCGACGAAGACGACACCGCGCGTGCCGACGCGAAAGACAACAGCGCCGACCCCGCCCAGCTTTTCAGTGCCGCCATTACCCATCGAGGCCCCATACGAATGGCCGCAGCACGGGTGCTTGCCGCTGGCGACGTGGTTCGTTGCCCATGTGGCCGAGGCGTTGCGGGAACATGTGGAAGAATCTGCGCGGCGGTCGCTGCTCCTCCACCTCGGCTGGGGTACCCGCAAGCCGCCTTTGTATCGCGAGCAGGTCGCCAATCTATTTGGCGGCGACTACAAGGAAGCGAGTCGCGCCATTGGAGCGGCCGCCAAGCGGTTAGCGGAGCTGATCTCCGAAGAGCACGACGGGCTGCTCGCTGCGCAGCGTGTCGCACGAACGATGCTCTTACTCGACGGCACCGTCGATCGGCAGCGCCTCGTCCTCCTCGCAGACGGGATGTACGGGAATCACGCGGTCGCGGCAGCAGGGCTATTGTGGCTGTTAGCTGAACCCAGCCGGGATTTCTTCACGGCTTGCCGCCTCGCAATGAACCAGAGAAAGCGCATGCTGGACGGGCGGGGCAAGCCCAATCAGGCGCGCAGAGGTGCCCGACGATGGGCCCTCCTCTGGTTAGGTGCGTGGCTTCCTCGACGGCTTCGCGTAACGACCGACCTGTCGGAGCTGAGCTCGGGGCCAGTGCGAATGCCATCCCTGGACTCCGCCGGCACGGTGGGCAGCTTCGAAAGTCGCAAGAACGGGCGTGTCGTGCACTTCGAGTCGGGAGAAGAGCAGCGCGTCCTAGCCCTGCTTGAAGATCACGATGAGGTCGCCGCGTTCGGTGAGCAGCCGCTGCTGATCAAGCGCGACGATGCCGAGTACGGATACTGCCCCGACGTTGCCGTAGTCACGCGCGAGAGGCTCGCCGCTCTGATCGAGGTCAAGCCCGAGGTCAACATGACCAGCGAGGCTGTCCTTCGAAAGACGCTGGCCGCGCTGCGGTTTGCTGCCAGCTTCGGCTGCGCCTACATGATGGTCGATCGCATCGGCCGAAAACTCCTCGATCTCTTCACCTATGACGTTCCCTCGGACATTCGGACTGCGATTCTCCAGGCCCTCGATGGGCGTGCGTCTCTTTCGCACCGCGAGTGCGTGCCATGCCTCGGCGACATTCCCGCCGCCGTGCACCCGAATGTGATGAGCGCCCTGGCTGTGCAGGCAGATCTGTCATTCTCCTGCTACCCGCATTTCCGCGTCGGCCGACTCAGCGAGGGACTGCGTTGGACCGACCTCGTTCGTGTTGCGCCTGAGCTTATGCACAGCGTGGGCGTCCGGGAGGACGGGATCGACTCGCTGTACCGGCGGTATCGCTGACTGACATGCGTGCATATCCTGTGAAGCTAGCCCGATGACCACCTCACGAACCACGCCGGGCCCTTCGACGTCGCGAACCGTACGGCCACGAACCAACAACGCGGCGCTCGCCCTCGACGCCGGGGATGACCCTGTGCCTAAATACGGCTGGACCAACATGGGGTTCACGAATGACGGTGCCAGCTAACGCGAGGTATCCCGTACCCGAGTCCGCCGCTGACTTCGAGAGACTCGCGACGGATGTGGCTGGCCGTTACTTCAGCTGCCAGTTTCAGCGAAACGGCAGAACTGGCCAGGTGCAGGATGGTGTCGATGCCTACGCGCAGCTCGACGGACAGAGCGTGATCGGCCTTCAGCACAAGAACGCCAAGGTGACCAAAGCAGTCCTGAAGAAAGCCGTCGTCGAGGCCGAAGCGTTCCAACCTCCACTGACGCACTTCGTGCTCATGACGTCCGCTCCTCGTGACAGCAAGACGCAACAAGCAGCCCGAGAAATCACGGCCGAGCGGCTACAGCAGAAGCGATTCTGCGCCTGGTAGCGACCTCGGGTGCGGCGAGCTGCGCGCTGCTTGGCCGTTCCGCGGGTACCCGTTGCCGCGCAACCGCGCGCTACCACCATTGAATTTCGCCCCCCAAAGCCATAAGCTCGGCCTCGATTTTGCAGGGTTACTTTGTCGCCTCGGTTTCCCACCGCGGGGGCAGTGGGAGAGGGGTCCAATGGCCATCATGCCGGTACCGGCTGAGGACGCGCAGCGCTATTACCGCGTGGGGGCGCTCGGGCTGCGTGCCTTGCAGGACCGAGGCCTGGGCGCCAAGCGCTTCAGCGCAGACGCCATCGCGCGCTGGCGTGCCTTCAAGGGCGAGCTGACGGACAGTCAGCGCCTCGATCTCTTGCTGCGCGACGGCGCCGCCACCTATCCGTTGGCATTTGCGGCGCGCGAAGTGTTTCGGCTCGAGGGACTGGCCGATGACGAGCCGTTCGGTCCCGCGTGGGCATCACTGGCGCCCAGCAAGGCAGGCCCCATCCTGCGCGATGCCGAGTCTTCCTCAGCGTTGCGGGCCGACGCCCCTGTCCAGGATGTGCTGTCGGCGCTTGCCGACATCTGGGGTTTACGCGTGGGTCTGCCCGACAGCGCAGCGCTGGAGAAGGTCGGCGCCGCATCGCGGCTGGTGGTGGCGGGAGCGGGCGCGCTCGTGGCGCTCGGCGCCATCATGGCCGGTCGTACCGACACCGATTTCGGCGACCAGATCTTGCTGGTGACCTCGCAGCCGGGATTGCGGCAGCTGGCTGGGCTCGCCGCAGCGCTCACCGGCAGCCGACGTGCGCCGCGCTGGCTGCTGCCAGGCTTGCCAGTGGCCGCGGCCACGGCAATGGGCTTCACGCGCGCGACCGGCATGATGATCTCGTCGGACGCTGCCGAGCTCGAGGCGGCGGCTGCCGCGGCGCTTGCAAGCGAGCTCGGGGCCTAGGCATGGCCCTCTCCAACGACCGCATCGTGGCGCGCGGTCTCTCGCCGCATCGCCACGAGCAAGAAGCCGTCGACTTTGCGATTCAGGCCTTGCCAGACCGCGATCCGCTGCGCCTGTGGGCGCTGATCGACTTGGTCGACTCCTCGGGCCGCCGCTACGACCTCGACCTGGTGGTGATCGGCTACCACGCCGTCTACCTGATCGAGATCAAGAGCCATCCAGCGGCGTTCTCGGGCGACGTGGTGGACTGGCGCGTGGACTTCCACGCTGGCGGCACCAAGTACATGAGCAATCCGCTCGGCCTGACGGCGCTCAAGGCGCGTGTGCTCGGCAGCATGCTGGAGCGCAAGCTGGGACCCCGCCGCCCCTTCGTGCAAGAGCTGGTGTTTCTGTCGGACGCCAAGGTCCAGCTCAAGTTTCAGGGCGCCGCCGCCAACCGCATCGTCACGCGCGGCAATTTCGAGCGCGCGATCACCTTTGGTGACTTCCCCGGGGCGTCTCCCAGGCTTCTGAACAGCAAGATCGATCGGCCGCTGGCGCGCGATACCGTGAAGGCGCTCAAGGAGCTCGGCCTGCGCGAGAGCATCGCGCTCCGTAAGGTCAACGACCTGGTGCTCGAGGACGTGCTGCTGGAGCGCCAGAGCTATCAGGACCACCTGGCACGCAACGAGCGTCTGCCCGACCTGCGCTCTCGCGTGCGCACCTACCAGGTGGCGCATGGCACCACCGAGGAGCGGCGCCAGCAGCTGTTGCGCGCGGCGGAGCGTGAGGCGCGTGCGCTCGCAGCCTTGTCGGATCATCCGAGCATCCTCAAGCTGAAGAGCTACGTGCCCGAGGGACCCACGGGCGCGCCGTGCATCGTGTTCGAGCACTTCGAGAACGCCCTTCCGCTCGACGCGTTCATGCGGGCGCATCCGGAGCTGGACCTCGACGATCGCCTCGGCCTCTTGCAGAGGCTCGCAGAGGCTCTGAGCTATTGCCACCGCAAGAAGGTGCTTCATCGTGGCCTCGCGCCATCAGCTGTGCTGGTGCGACGTGATGCAGACAGCGGTAAGCTCGAGCTGCGACTGTTCAACTTCCAGCTGGCACTCACCTCGGGCGCTGCGTCCTCGGGCACTTCGCACCTCACACACTGGTACGGACCCAGTGAAGACGTGTACGTGGCTCCCGAGGTGCTGGAGAACGCCGCCAACGCGAGCGCCGCCAGCGACGTCTTCTCGCTGGGGGCCATCGCCTATCTGGTGTTGACCGGCCGCCCCCCGGGTGACGGGATCCCGGAGCGCTTGGCGCTGATGAAGCCAGGTTACCTTTCGCTTGCGACCGCGCGTGACGACTTGGCAGCCGGTGTGGACGCCACTCCCAAGGAGAACGCCAGGAACCTCGAGCTCGTCATGGAGCTCGCCACCGCGCAGAAGAGCGTGGATCGCGACGACAATCCCCTCTCTTGGGTCGAGTCCTTGGTGGATGCACTCTCCAAACCCCAAGTGCCAGAAGCACCGGCGTTCGTGGATCCACTGATCGCGCGCAAAGGCGACGAGCTGGCGCCGGACATGCTGGTCGACGCGGTGCTCGGCACCGGCTCCACCGCGCGTGCGCTGCGCGTGCGTAGCAAAGAGGGTGTGTTTGCGCTCAAGGTCGCCCTGCCCGAGCACAACGAGCGCGTGGCACGTGAGGGCCAGGTGCTGCGCGCACTGCACAGCGATCGCATCGTGCAGCTGTTCGAGCAGCGCGAGATCGGCGGGCGCACGTGTCTGCGCATGACCGACGCCGGCCACACCTTGGCCAATGTGCTGGCAGAGCAGGGCGCGCAGAGCCTCGACTACGCACGCCGCTGGGGCGAGGACCTGCTGCTCGCGCTGACCCACCTGGAAGAACAGGGCGTGCAGCATCGCGACATCAAGCCCGGTAACCTGGGCGTGCTCAGCGCCGAGCAGAAGAAGCGGCGCCACCTGCTGCTGTTCGACTTCTCACTCGCCTCCACGGACGCCACGGAGGTGCGCGCCGGCACGCCGGCCTATCGCGACCCATTCTTGGCTCAGCGCGGCCGCTGGGACGACGCCGCCGATCGCTACGCCACCGCCGTCACGCTGCACGAGCTGCTCACCGGCGAGCGTCCCCGCTGGGGCGAGGATGACGTCGCCAGCGCCAGCGACGCGCCCATCACGCTCTCGGCGGAGCGCTTCGATGCCAGCGTTCGCGAGCGCTTGTTGGCATTCTTCCGCAAGGCCCTTGCCCGCAAGCTCGACGATCGCTTTCCAACCGCCGAGGTCATGCGCACCGAATGGCTGGGCTGCTTCGCCAGCTACGTGGCGCCCGCGCCCAGCGTGGTGCAAGCCGCCGAGCAACCACAGCCCGAGCAGAGCGTGGCACTGCCTCAGGGCCTCACCCTCGAGAGCGCCGTGGAGGCCTTGCCGCTCTCGGCAGACGCCAAAAACGCACTCGATCGTGCGGGCGTGCTCGTCATCCGCGAGCTGTTTGCGCTGCCCAACAATCAGCTCTCGGCCATGGCTGGCGTAGGCCGCAACACCACGCGTAAAATCCTCGCGCTCATCCGTCACCCGGATCTGGGCACATTGCGCAATGAGCTAGCGATTGCAGAGCGTCCCAGCGACATGCTCGTGCCCGACTACACCGGTCCGGCCGTGGCCGTGCAGTTCGTGCCCAACCTGGTGCCCGCGGCGGTGGCATGCCTGCGCCAGGCGGGTTTGACCGACCTGCTGGCCGTGGCGAGCACGGGTCGCGCGCGTCTTGCGCGCATCTTGCGTGGACACGAAGGCGCGCTGCCGGCGCTCGAGAGCGCGCTGCAGACGGCTCTCCAGTCACAGTCGGAGCGCTCGGCCTCCTCGCTGCAAGCCTGGCTCGAGCGCTTCTTACCCGCGCCACAAAAGCATGGCGATAAGCCGCTGCAACATGTGCGCGCGCTGTTTGGTCTCGATTCCGTCAAGGGGCAATACCTGGATAGCGTGGCGGGCCTGGCTGCCGCTCGAGGCGTGACACGCGCACTGGTACACTCCGCGCTGAGCAAGCTGCGCGAGCACTGGAGCCAGGTGCCGCAGCTGGCTGAGCTTCACGAGCAGCTGGACGCCGTGCTGGAGCCTAGCCTTGGCATGGCGCCGCTCGAGGCTGCAGGTGAGGCGCTCGCTCGCGCCTTGGGCGCGGAGGGTGACGATAGCCAGGCGCTCTCCGAGCATGCGCTGCGTGCCGGTCGCGCGCTGGTGCGCGTGGCAATAGAGAGCCATGCCGAGCGCAAGCTGGCGCGCGTGGGTGAGCGCCTATGGGTGGTGCCGGACGCACTGGACCCGCGCGCGCTGGTCAAGCTTGGAGAGCTGGCCGATGAGCTGGCCGAAGCCGACCCGCTGCTGTCGCCGGGCGCCGTGGAAGAGCGCCTGCGCACGAGCCTCGCGGAGAGCGACGCAGACGGCACGCTAGCGCAGGTCCCCGCCCATCGCCTGGTCGCGCTAGCTGCCTTGGCCTCGCGCCGAGCCGAAAAGAGCGCGCGCCTCGAGCTCTATCCGCGCGGCCTCAGCCACGTGCGCGCCCTCGACCTGTGCGTGGGCGCGCTCCCCGCAGCCAAGCTCACGACCGAGCTGCTGCAGAACATCGTGCGGGCCCGCTACCCTCGGGCGGAGCCGCTGCCCACGGGCGAAGCGCTGCGCGCCCTCATGGATGCTCGCGGTTACGTGTTCGATCCCGAGGGCCAAGGCTTCACGCGCAAGCGCCTGCGCCTCGAGCAGGGCACCGAAGGCCCCCTGCCGCGCGCGCCCACCACCCACACCAGCCATCGCGGCCCTCCCGATCCCGATGCGCACCAGTTTGCCGAAGACATCAAGGTGCGCGAGAAACGCGGCAGCTTTTGCGTGCTGGAGGTAGCCCCCGCCTACGCGCAGCAGACCGCGCTGGAACTCGCGCGCCGCCTCCACATCAAGCCCATCAGCCTGGAGGCCGTGCTGCTTGGCGAGATGCGCAAGCAGGTCGCGGCGCTGGGCGTAGACGCGCAGGTGGTGTACGCCACCGACCGCGCGGGCAAGCTGAGCGGGGACTGGCCCAACCTGCGCGAGCTGATGCGCCAGGCAGGCGCGGCCGTGCTGGCCAACCTGGGCACGGTGCAGGAGCCGCTGGTGCTCACAGAACCCGGCCTGTTGGCGCGCTACCAGCTGGACGAGCTGCTGCGCGGCCTGGTGAGCCGCACGCGCGAAGATGACGCGCCCGCAGTTTTTCTGATCGTGCCCATCACCGATGAGGCGGGCGGCGCCCGCATCAGCCATCCCGAGGGCGATCTCACCATTCCACTCATCTCGCCGGCCCAGCGCCTGCGTGTGCCCAAGGCCTGGCTAGAGAACCTAGACCGCGCGCGAGCGAGCTGACTTCATGGCGACCCGCAAAGCAAAGCCCCAGACCCTGACCGACGCGCTCGCGCAGCTGCTGCAAAAGCGCCTGCTGCCCGACCTGAGCGAGCGCG
>WUUC01208747.1_pt1 | contig 10070 bp, 4 predicted proteins | sample 6278441 | NCBI WGS metagenome assembly WUUC01 (sample SAMN13675441, study PRJNA597444) | soil metagenome | isolation source: soil | place: USA: Washington | collected 2017-10 | reverse complement strand
TCTGGTACAGGTCGGCGTTCGGGTAGCCGTCCGGCTTCTCCTGCTTGTACTTGGCGTCCACCACGGCCGCAGCGGCACCGCCTGCGCGCCAGACCAGGTCAGGCTTCATGCGCACGGCGGAGTCGTCGTCGAGCGAGCACGGGTACTGGCGGTGTGCGGTGCCGGACGCGTGGATGGGCAGCGCTTCGGCGAGTCCGACGGTGACGAAGTCCTCGAACACCCTGGCGAGGTCGAACAGGAACCCGGTCGCCGTCACCGTGCCCGGTGCGTGTTCGGGTGAGGTGGCCTGCCAGACGATCTCGGCGAGCCGCAGAGCGCTGTGGTAGCGGGCGTTGAGCCGGTTCGGCCGCCATCCGGGCAGCCGCACGCCACGGATCAGGGAGGTCGCGTCGGCGAGACGGACGCGCAGCGCGGTGAGCCGCTGCCGGGACCGTTCGTCCACCCTGGGCACCGTGAGCATGCGGGTGACGGCGGCCAGGAGGATCTGGTTCTCCGCGATGTCCACGGTGAAGTCGTCGTGCCGCAGTTCCATCGGGATCACGCGACCGTGGTGCCTGCGGAGCTGGTCGGCCTCCCGCAACCGCCCGCGCAGGACGTAGGAGGTTTCCTCGACCTCGCGGTACCCCTGGAGCAGTCCCTGCCGCAGCGCCCGTTCGGTTTGCCGCCACAGTGCGTTGGCGACCGCGGGGACCAATCCGTCACCGGTGGCCAGGGCGACCTCGTCCTCGCGCCACCCTTTCGGGTCGATCGCGTAGCCGACGAGGAACAGGAGCCGTGCGACGTCGAGCTTCGGCCGGATCCACAGGTCGACGTCGCCGACCCGGGCGACGCCGACCTTGCCGCGGGCTGCGACGTCCCAGTGCCCGGGCACCAGTGCGGACGGGGCGGCGGACACCAACCCCGACCGGGCGAGCCGTTGGCCCTGCTCGCTGGTGAGCGCGTACGTTGAGCTACCCAGCTCGTCCAGCTCAACGGGCGGCATCGCACGCGGCTTTCATGCCCGCTTCGATTCCGGTGACGAAGTGCTGCCAGGAGGGCAACCCGGCGACCGGGCCGGTCTGGTCCAATCGCTCCAACAGCTGCCGCCGGTGCTGGGAGAATCGTTTCCTGACCTGGTCCAGTCGCCGACCGGAGGCTCCGGACGCCTTGGCGAGCGCCTCCCTGAGCAGTTCCTTCGGATCAGGGATCCGCTCAAGAGCATTGAGGTTGGGGAGGCTCAGCGGCATCCGGCCCCTCGGGTTCCCTGCGACACGGCGCACCTCATCCTCATTGGTGAGAAGCCACGCCTCCGTCATCCGGACCGGTACCACCGGAACGTGCGGCACGTGCGCGGCCAGCGCGGAGACGGCCGCGGCGATCTCGTCGACGCGGGCCGCGACGCCCTGGTTGTCGGCGTCGCGATGCACCACGATCAGGTCGTACACACCGCCCATGTCCAGCACCGCCCGCAGCTTGGCCGCCACCGCCAGCCCGGGCGGCTTCGGCAGCCGGTCCAGTTCGGGGTCGGTGACTGCCACGTCGAGGTCGTGGTTCGCCGCGATCGCCTCGATGTGCGGCACGAGCCCGCTGTCGCTGGTGCCTTCGCGGAGGAACACGATACGGATGGTCACGCGGTGTCCCCCAGGCTGAGCTGAGCGCCGGGGTGCGTGGTGAGGTAGGGCAGGATGTCCGCCCTGGTCACCGCCGTGTGACCCCGAGCGCGCCACGTGTCGGCCATCGGCCGCAGGCGCAGCACGTGTGAGGTGCTGCCGTCCGGCCCCTTGCGGATCGCGGTGTCGGCGAACAGTAGGTCGCCGGGGTCGACGAGTTGCACGATCGTGGGTGAGTGAGTGTTGATCACGACCTGGCGGAACGGATTGTCCTCGCCCGGTGTGGCCTGCGTGTCGACCGCGAGGTCCCGGACCAGGTGGACCATAGCGTCCATGTTGGCCGGATGGATCCCGTTCTCCGGTTCCTCCATGCAGATCAACCCGGTGACAGACGGGTCCTCCAACAGCACGCACAGCGCCAGGAACCGCAGCGTGCCCTCCGACAGGCTGCGTGCCGGCAGGGTGAGGCCACTGGACTCGACCAGCTGGATGGTCAGCAGCTCACGTACGTCGTCCTGGTCGATACGCAGGTCGCGGACGTGAATGCCCGCCAGGTCCGCCAGACGTCCGGCGACTCGCGCGTAGGCGGCGTCAGGATCGGAGCCAGGACGGTTGGCGACCCGGAACAGCGCCGCAGCCAGGTGACGACCGTTCACCCCCATCATCCGGTCGTCGGCGTACCGGTCCGCCGTGCGCAGCGCCGACGGTTCCAACGCGAGCCGCCGCCACGACTGCATCTCGCGCCGGGCGGCGAGGATGGTGGGATCGTCGTTGCTGGTCACGGTGCTCACCACGGTGGCGGGGGCCCGGGACGCCGCCGCTCGTTTGGGCTGTCCGCGGCTGCCGCCGTCCTGGTGGATGGACACAATCGGCTGGCCGTCCTCGACGGTGGTCGAGATGAACGCGGTACCGCTGCGCTTGCCGTGCAGTACGGCGTTGCGGAACTTGCCCGGGCTGTGCGGAAAGCGGAGATGGGCCGGGGCGTCGCCGAGCTTGATGTGCCGGAGGTTCTCCTCCAGGAGGACGAGCCGGCCGACCCTCTCCAGCCCACTCGGAGCGGAGTAGCCGATCACCAGCTCGTAGCGCAGAAATGTGATCGTGGCCTTGGCCGCACGACCGAAGTCGTCCTCGACCTCACCGGGCACGATCATCTCCGCCGCGAACCGCATCCTGGGTTCCGGCCAGGAGTAGCCGTTCCAGAACAGGTCACGCGGGTCGCCGAGCCGCTCTCCGTGGATGCCTCGGACTTCCTGGGCTGCTTCGATGAGTGAGCGGTCGACGAGCAGGCTCAGGAACTGGATCGCGTCGAACACGTTGCTCTTCCCGGTGCCGTTCTCGCCGGCGATGCACGTGAACGGGCCGAAGTCAATGGACAGCCCCAGCAAGTTCTTGAAGCCGTCCACCTCGAGGCGGGTCAGCATGCGACCTCCCGTGTCGTCGGCTGTCCGATACTCCCATCATCCTCGCAGGTCACGGCTCGTCCAAACCGGTGTTGAGAGCCTTCCGCAGCCTGTCGAGGCGGTACCGGTCGAGGATCTCGCGTGGGCTGCCGTAGTGGTGTTCTTCCAGCAGCGGCAGGATCGAGGTCTCCCACACCTCGTCCAGCGCGTCCGGCCGCTGGTAGACGTAGCCGTGCATCAGGTATGAGGGGCCGATCGCCAGTTCGCGGTCGTCGATGGCCTGGTTGAGCGCGTCCAGCAGGTCCGCAGCGTCGGCGTGGTGCGCGATCTCGTCGGCGCGTCGGCGCAGCCACTCACGCAGCAGCCCCGAGGTGGGTGGTTGCGACGGGTGCAGCTCGACGAACGCGAACCGGCGCCGCATGGCCGCGTCGACCAGGGCGATGGAGCGGTCCGTGGTGTTCATCGTGCCGATCACGAACACGTTCTTCGGCAGGGTGAAATCCGCCTCGGTGGAGTACAGCAGGCTGATCGAGTCGTCCCGATACTCCAGCAGGAAGTACAGCTCACCGAACACCTTGGCGAGGTTCGCGCGGTTGATCTCGTCGATGATCAGGACGTACGGGTCGGACGGGTGCTGGCGCGCGTCGTCGACCAGCGCGCGGAACGGCCCGGGCCGCAGCTCGAACGCGAGCTGCCCGTCGTCCCGCTGCACCGGCCGGAACCCTTCGAAGAAGTCCTCGTAGGTGTAGGACGGGTGGAACTGGACGAGCTTGACCGCACTCGGCTCGGCCAGGTGTTGCGCGATCTTGCGGGCGAGGAACGTCTTCCCGGTACCGGGCGGGCCGTAGAGGATCAGCTGGCGGCGGTGCCACAGCAAGTCGGTCTGGCGTTGCAACCAGTCCCGGTCGATCATCAGCTCGTCGGCCAGCTCGGGGCTGACCGGCGTGAACTCCAGCGGCTTCTGCGGCGCGGGCGCGGGTGTCTCGACCTCGATGTCCAGCTCACGCAGCAGCGTCTCGACCGCGGCGAGGTTCTCGGTGAGGTCGACGACGTCGGACTGGTTGTGGAGCTTCGCGGGCAGCGGGTCCGGCAGCTTCGCGAACGGCACCGGCCGGGTGTCGTTGAGCCAGTCGACGGTGCGGCGCAGGTTGGAGCGCTTGTCGCCGGAGTGGACGTACTCGGCCTCGGCGGTGACGCGACCCAGGTAGGTCTTGCCGCCGGTGGTGGTCAGCACGAGATCGCCGGGCCGCATCCGGTTGCAGAACGCGTCGAACTCGGCGACCTTCGCCTCGCGGGCGGAATAGGGCTTGTGCTGGTAGTCCTCGTCCACGAAGGACTTCAGCTCGGCCCGCGACACCGGTGCCGTGATGGCCCGCAACGCGGAGGCGGCGAGTGACACCGACTCCTTGCGCAACCAGACCGGAACCAGATCCCGGCCCTCAACGGACGATCCACGCACCAGCCACGCCCGTTTGTTGGTCGTCTGCGGAAGAAGATCGCTCAGCAGGTCGCGAAAATCATCGACGGTCAGCCGTTGACCCGAGTTCGCACGACCACGTTCGTCGAACTTGATGCCTTCGGACTCGAGCACCTCGCGGGGAGTTTCAGTGCGGTCCGGATCCCACCACTGGAAGTTTGGCGAGATGGTTCCGTTGACCGTCATGACCCGGTGACCGCTGGCAGTCGGATGCTCGGTCATGAAACCGCCGACCGCCTGCCCTGACGTTCCGACAAGTTCCGCCAGATCGCCGTACGTGGTCCAGTTTCCGGGTCCGACGAGTTCGAGAGCAGTGAGCACAGTGTGCCAGCGCGGGTCGCGGTACTGGCGCTTCTTCGTGACTTGGTTTCGGGCTCGGTAGAGGCGCCGCAGCTCGCTCAGCAGTTCGGTACCGGGGAAATTCAGCAACGCCTGTAAGCCTGACTCGGTCACGGTCCACGAGCCGCTACCCTTGGTCAGCCACCCGATCATCGCGGCTTCGGAGGTGCGGAAACCCATCTGAACCCGCCACTTGACCCGGCCCCGCTCGTCACCCCCACGTTCGTCGACGGTGAGTTCCAACCTGTCGGCGACACGCTCGGCCACTTCGGTCCGGGACAACGACCCGCCCGCGTCACGCAACACTTCCATCGCGGTACGCAGGTAGAGCGCATTACGATCGGCGAAGGTCATTCGCGTACTCCCTCAGCCGGATGGCGCGGCCCCTGACCGGGCGGCGGGTCGAGCCTGGTCTGGTAAGGCTCGCCGGTCTCGATGGCCTTGGCCATGTCGTCGTAGATGTCGAGGATCGCCTGCTTGGTGCGAGCGAACCGCTCCGGGTCGTTGTTCTTGAAGGCCCGGAACGTGTCCATGATGTAGTCCACGTCATCGTGCGGCACCCCGTAGAGGTGGAAGTAGGCCGCGTCCAGCTCAGCCCGCAACCAGAACCGCCGCTCCTCGTTCCACCGGAACGGCGAGCCGTTGTCCCCGTGGTCGCGCGCGAAGCCCATCATGTCCCAAGAGGTGTAGGACAGTTCGAGTACTCGATGCGTGACCCAGTCTTTAAGACTGAGCGACAGGTCCCATAGGGAAGCTTCCCCGTACCGCCGAGGTGGAAGGATAGGAAATTGCTTTATCTGGAAATAGTTGAGATTTGATCCGGCAAGCTTCTGTCGGAGTATCCAATCCACTGTGACTACCGAAACATTCGCGAAGAATTCGGCCGAATGCTCGTCGCTAGGCAGAATCAGGGTACCTGAATCACCGAATCCTGCTTTTGGAAAGGATGACCCGATAACCGTTCTGATGTCGGAAGACCTTGCAATTTTGCGTAAGCCGAACAACCAACTTCGTTGTGGGTCTTTCAGGCGACTGTTCACCTCTACTTCGGGCACCCAGTAGCGGGGCAGAACGGCGTAGTTCGGGTCGTCCTTCTGTTCCGGTGTGAGGCGCGGGAGGGTGCCCATCCTGGCTTGCGCCTCGGTCTGGCCTTCGTAGGTGCCGAGGCGGTGGTCGAAGTGGTGAATCATCTTCGCCTCGTACAGCGGGAGCATTCGTTCGCCCTTGCGTTCGAACACGTTGCCGACCAGCGTCCAGCCGTCGTGCTCCAGGGTCTCGCGGTCGTGGAACAGGTTCGAGTCGTTGGCCATGTGGAACATGGCCTGGAACGAGAGCCGCCAGGGGTTGTCCTCGGGTTCCTCGCGCCAGAGCACCGAGCCGACGTGCCGGTACATGGCCAGAGTAATCTCGGCATTGCGTCGGTAGTCGAACACCGGGCAGGTTCCGGTGTTCGGGTTGAGCAGGATGATGTCCTCAGGGGTCAGCACGTACCGGCGATCGTGGATCTGACTCGCTTTTCGAACACGGAACGCGAGGCTGATTTCGTCGATTGGTGTCGCCCTACCTGAGCCTGTCCAGAGGCAGAACCGGAACGAGTGATGGACGTTGGGAAACACCTTCTCCTCGTTTTCGAAGTCGTAGATCGAGGCGAGGGTTCGCGTTCGTACCAGGTCCTTGAAGAAGTACTGCGTGGTGGCGTCGGTGGCGATGCCGGTGGGCAGCACCATCCCGACCCGGCTACGCGGAGCGAGAATCGTGCGGCCGGTCTCGGCGAACACCGCGTAGGTGTTGATGTCGCCTCGCCCAGTCAGCGGGTACCGGCCGCTCTCCCGCAATAGATGGCTCCACCCATCGGCGACTCGTAGCTCCGCCTGGAACTCCCTGTACACCGCACGGTCGTGGTCCTCCGCGCTGTTCGCCAGCGCGGCGATCATCTTCTTGCGGGCGGCGGCGTTCTTGGCGGCGGCGATCTCGGGACGTCGGGACGCGAAGAACTCCTGTTCCTGCAACTTTACCCGTTCCCAGGGCGGGTTGCCGAGCACACAGGAGAATCCTCCGCGCCATTCGGTCACCGGATCCAGGTCGGATGCGGTGTCGTCGGTCTGGAAGATGTGCGGGAACTCGACATGCCAGTGGAAGAACTTGTACTCGCGTGCCAGCCGGTCGACACGGTCGACGACGACCTGCTGATCGTCTGAGAACGACCCGGACTGGATCCAGGTTGTCGTCGCCTCGGTGATCGCGTGCAGGCGCTTTGCCACCGTCAGTTCCTGAACGAATGCCGCACACCAGGCATCGCCGAGACGTTTCCCGTTCTTGCGGACCTCGTCGAGCACCTGCAATCGCCGCCGTTGAATGTAGGTCTCGGTCAGGTTCTCCGGCTTCTCGCTGACCAGTTCAGCGGTCGGGTTCGCGAGCGCGGCATTGGTCTGCTCCAAGTCCGCGGCACCGAACAGCGCCGACTGGCCGTACATCCAGCTCTCTTTGGCCACCGACGTGCCGACCGACTTCTCGTCACCGATCAGGGGCTTGAACGCCGACTTGGGAATCCCTCGACGGATCAGTGCCGGAGTGGTGCCGAGCAACGAGTTGCCAACGCGGATGTTGGCGTCCAGGAACGGGAGCGGGAAGCCCGGTTCCACCGACTCCAGCCACAGCGAAACCTTCGCCAGTTCCGCTGCCGTCTCGTTGATGTCGACGCCGTAGATGCAGCGGCCCACCACCTCGCGCATCGCGGTGCGAACCAGGTTCGGGGACGGTTCGTTCTCACCGCTGCGCAGCTGCGCCACCCTGCGGGCGATGCGGCGGGCGGCGGCCACGAGGAAGTGCCCGGACCCACACGCCGGGTCGCACACCGTCACCTTCAGCAGTGCGGCGACCTGCTCGTCGGCGGAGACGACGCCATGTACCGCATCGTCCAGGACCGGGTCGAGCGCGCTGTCCAACAGCGCCTCCGTCAGTGATGACGGGGTGTAGTACGAGCCCGTCGTCTTGCGTTCGTTACCGGCGGCGGCCTTCAACGAGAACGCACGCTCGTCCGCGTCGAAGTGCGGATGCAACTCCAGCAGGGACTCGTAGACGCTGCCCAGCTCCTCCGAGTCCAGGTTCAGGAAGTCCACCTGTCGACGCTGGCCCGCGCTGTCCACGATGGCTAGATGACGCACGGTCGTGATCAGGACGTCGTTGGTCAGCCGCATCCCTTCGAGCGGCTCGTCCAGTTCGTCCGGGCGGCTCGGGTCGAGCTTCTCGTCGCCGTCACGCGTGATGCGTTCGAAGATGCCGCCGATACCCGGCACGCCCAGTTCGGGGCGACCTTCTTCCAGCCCGAGGCCGACGAACACCAGCCGCACCGACTCCCACAGGTCGTCGTGGTGGTCGGTGCTGCCGCGCCGCGCGCGGTCGCGCAGACGTCGTGCCGAGAAGTAGGTGTCGTACCGCTTCCGAACCTCCGGCGCGGCAGCGGGGTCGAGCAGCACGCCGCGGTCCTCGGCGACGAACCAGAACAACAAGCGGTACACCAGCCGCAGCACCGAACGCTTATAGTCCTCGGTGCGCAGTTCACCGGTCGCGAGCCGGCGGTTCAGGTCGCCGTTGGCCGGGTGGCGGACGAACCCGGTGCCCAGCGTGTTGATCGCCTGCTCCACGCCGCCACGGAGCCGATCCAGCGCGCGTTCGCCCTGCTGGATGGCTGTGGTGCGCCACGTCTCCAGCCAGCACGACGCCGGCGACTCGTCCGAGCGGACCTGGAAGCGGGTCGCGTGCAGCAGCCGGAACAGCAGCAGGAAGTCCGGGAACAGGCCCTCGTCGAAGATCAGCTCCAGGTCGAACTCCACGTACGCCGATCCGGCGAGCGAGCGGGAGTCGCGCAGGAGCCGCAGGCGCTGGCCATTCGACACCATCGCGTACAGGTGGTCGTCGGTGCGGTTCAGCAGCTCCTGCACCATCGACTGTGGCGCGGCGTCGGCGGCACCGACGACGCCCTTCGTGCGGTGGTCCAGGTCGGTGCCCCACGGCAGCCAGTGCACCGGTACGTGCTGCCAGCGGTGACTGACCTTGAACTGCTTGTCGTCCACGGTCAGGCCGCCGCGTAGCTCCTCCAGCGGGCCGTAGGCGAGGCCGTCGCTGCCGTAGACCGCGCGCAGCCAGTCGCGGGTGCCCCGGGCCTTGTCACGGGACAGCGCGCGCCATTCCTTCGTCAGGTCCTCGAACGCCCGCGATGCCGCTTCGCGGACGGTGCGCCGGGCGCCAAGGCCGTAATCGGCCGGACCACGGCCGGGAAGACCGGCGTCGTCCATCATCCGGACGAACAGGTCGGCGGGCAGCAGCCCGCCGGCGACCCGCAATGACGGGAACGGTGCGCGGCTCATCGTGTACCTCCCGGGACCGGCAGGTACACGTACACACCCAGGACGTCGACCGGTGTGTGCGCTTGGACGTCGATCTTGCTCACGCCTGCCTGGCGCGTCGCGGCGCGGACCCGCATGTGGGACTCGCGGAGCTGGTTCGCGACCTCGGCGGCCTGCTCGTCCAACGACGTGCGCAGCTCGTCCAGCTGGGTGACCGCGCGCCGGATGTCGTCCTGTGCCTGCTCGACCGCCACGTTGCCGCTCGCCCGCGCCACCAGCAACGCGGTCACCTCCTCCGGTGGCAACCAGTTCGGCTCACCCGGCCTCCCGTGAAACGCCACCGTCCGTGCTTCCTCCGCGACCATCGTCCGGATGCCGTATGGTCCGGGCAGCGTCACGTGCATCCGGAACCGCAGAAGCAGCAGCGTGGTGCGGCGCGCCACCGTGTCGGTACGCATGACACCGCAGCGGCGGGCCGGGCCCGGAGTCTGCGGGTCGAGCGCGCTGTCCAGCACGTACCGGGCGATCGCCGCGACCGACGGATCGGTGCGGTCGAGGTGTGCGTGCTTCGGCGGGACCGGCAGGTCCGACCGGAACGGCAGCGGCTCGACATGGCCCGGTGGCAACGCGTCCTGCAGGCCCAGCGGAAGTGTCGTGGTCACCGCCTCGAAACCCGTGGTCCTCGCGGTGATCGACGCGCCGAGCGCGTCGAGGGACTCCCGGACGAACTCCGTGACCTCGGTCTCGGCGCCGAGACTGGCCCGGATCTCGGCAAGCTCGGTGGCCACCTCGTCCGGCTTGATGCCGGACTGGGCGAACTTCGTCAGTGCCGCGTTCTCTTTGGCCGCATAGCTGTCCCACTCCTCGTGCAGCGACTTGCGGTGCGTCGCCATCACGTCCTCGAAACCCTCCAGCATCG
>WUUC01070401.1_pt1 | contig 10070 bp, 8 predicted proteins | sample 6278441 | NCBI WGS metagenome assembly WUUC01 (sample SAMN13675441, study PRJNA597444) | soil metagenome | isolation source: soil | place: USA: Washington | collected 2017-10 | reverse complement strand
AGGTTCAGGAAGTCGAAAGCCATGGTGTGCTCCTAATGCGAGGTGGTCGGCCCGGGTGGCTGACCTGCTGATAGCTCTAATACTGCGGGTGGAGCCAAAAGTGTTCTAGCGGCCCCAGTAGGGCGGCTACCGCCGCGCAGGTATTGCGGTTTCCCACCCCAGGAGACCCATCCCGAAGGACGACGACGGGGTCCGTGCCCTGTCCATGCCCTGGACGCAAAGAGCCAGCCGAAGGGCGATGCGCGCGCCCTCCGGCTGGCCGGATTTGTGCGGTTTCTGGGCAGAGGCCCAGATCAGCTCCGCGTCGTGCTCTGGGTGGTGCGGGTGACACCGTCAACCGTGACGGTGGTCGTTGTCGTCGTGACGCCGTTCACCGTGACCGACACCGTGCTGTGCGACTGGTTGTGGCCTTGCTGGCGAGTGGTGCTCGTCGCGCGCTGCTCTGTCCGGATCGAGTTCTTCATGACGTGTCGTTTCCCTGGGTGAGGAGTGGATAAAGCCAGAATGCCTCTGCCCTGCAAGAGCAGGGAAGAGGCATCGTGGTCAGGCTGGGCAGATCAGGCGGACTGGTCGGTGCGGTTGCTGTTCGCGGCGGTGATGTCGCCGTCCACCTCGCCGATACCCACCGCGGTGGCGTCCTGGTCCACGGCGGAGGCCTGGATCTTGTTGAGGTTCAGGAAGTCGAAAGCCATGGTGTGCTCCTCTTGCGGGGTGGTCAGCCCGGGCGGCTGACGTACTGAGGTCTCCATAGTCGGCGCGGTACCGGTCGGGAGCTAGCCGCCCAAGTGGGCTGTCCGTCGCCATAGAGGGGTAGCGATTTCTCACCCTGGGGGGGCCTCAGCGCGCGGACCACCCAAGGGTGGTGAGCGGACACCCTGGCGTACGGGCCTGGCACCGCTAGGAGGTCTGGCTGCGGTGCCGTGCTTCACCGAACACTGGATGAACCAGTCCGGTGCCGCCCAGCGGCCTTAAGCAGAAGGGAGCAGCGATGCGAAAGATCCGGTTTCAGACCCAGTCACCGCGTATTGACCGTGGAGGGCGGGCGGGGGACACCCTGACGACACCGCCTCGGCTGAGGGGCTGGATCGCTCGTAGCGCCGCTGCCGTTTGCGCCCTTGCGGTTATCGCCCTCGTGGTCGCGTTCGCCGCCAGCTACACCAGTGCCACCCCGGCCAAGGCACCTGCCTCCAAGGCCGTGTCCGATGCGAACGAGCGTCTCAAGCGTGCCGTGCCGACCCCTCAGCCACCCGCCCCACCGGCTGTCCCTGAGGTCCCGCCAGTGCAACCGCCCGCCCCGCCCGTGCCGGCCCCGCCGCCGCCTTCCGCCAACGACATCACGGCCACCAACACGTGCGTCAACGGTACGTGCACGAGCCGCACCACTGGTGACTCCAATCCCCTTGCGGGCGTCCTGCCCAAGGGGATCGACATGCCGGCGCTCCCGCGGATCTCGGGCAAGAGCTACTCGACGGCGACGACCTGCGTTGACGGGCGATGCACGACCGTGAGCAGGTAGGCGCCCGGTCCGTCTCGCCCCCCAGACACGACCCGACCCGACAGTGGCCCTGTCGGGTCGGGTCGAACCATGTCTCCCGCGTCCCTTGCGTGCCAACGGCACCCGTCACCACAATGGCGGGCGCTCGGTCGGTAAGGGCCTTGCCGGGACCGTGGCCGTAGGACAGTTACCTTGGTCGCTCCGTGCGCGAACCAGTGTCATCGAGAGTGGGTCGATGGACGGCATCTCACCGGCTACAGATCGGCGTTGCCTGCGGGTGATCCGATCCGGGAAGGCGCGGACCTTCCCCGCGGCCGGGACCGTGAGTGTCGGCCGCGGTGCCGCATGCGACGTGATATTCCTCGATGAGCTGGTGAGCCGTACGCATGTGAAGCTCTCCCCTTCCCCGACCGGCTGGCAGCTGCACGACGTGAGCAGTAACGGCACCTGGGTCGACGGTTCCCGCGTGTCCGACGCCGAGCTGGTGGAGGGAACCAGCATCACGGTGCATCTCGGGGCGCCAGATGGCCCCGAACTCATCATGCGCGTGACCGGGGCAAGGGCCGCGCCCCGGCGCTCCACGGCAGGTCACCGTGAGCAGACGGCCATCACCGTCGGTCGCGAAGCCGACAACACGGTCTGGCTGATCGATCCCCTCGTGAGCCGGCGCCACGCCGTCGTCGATCGAAGCCCGGACGGGGACCTCATCCGCGACCTGGGGAGCGTCAACGGCACCTTCGTCAACGGAGAACAGATCGACGGACCGCATCCCCTGCGGTCGGGCGACACGGTCGTCATTGGGTCGACGTCGCTAACGTGGGACGGCCAGATCCTGGCGACCCGACGACCAGCCCCCTTCGCGCTGCAGGCACGCCACCTCAGCGTGTGCGTGGGGGACCGGACTCTGCTCGACGACGTGTCGCTGTCGGTGCCCACGAGTAGTCTCGTGGCGATCATCGGCCCGTCGGGGGCCGGAAAATCCACGCTGCTCGGTGCAATGACCGGCCTCAGACCCGCCGGCGTGGGATCGGTGACCTGGGACGGTTTCGATCTATATGACCACTATGACCAGCTGCGCTCGAGCATCGGCCTGGTCCCGCAGGAGGACATCCTGCACCCACCCCTGACCGTTCGCCGAGCGCTGGGTTTTGCCGCGGAGCTGCGGTTCCCCCCCGATACGACGCCGGAGGAGCGCGCGACGCGGGTAGATCAGGTCCTGACCGAGGTCGAGTTGCACGAACGCGCCGATCAGCGGATCGACTCGCTGTCCGGTGGCCAGCGCAAGCGCACTTCCATCGCCCTGGAATTGCTCACGGCCCCACCCCTGCTTTATCTGGACGAGCCGACATCCGGGCTGGACCCCGACCTCGACCGACAGGTGATGCGTGTGCTGCGGGGCCTGGCGGACGCGGGCCGGGTCGTTGTCGTCGTGACGCACAACATGGCTCAGCTCGAGCTGTGTGACCGGGTTCTGCTTCTCGCGACCGGCGGCCGAACCGCCTTCTACGGGCCGCCATCCGAGCTGCTGCCCTTCTTCGATGTCGCGACCTATCCGGACCTGTTCGCCGCGCTCGCAACGCCCGGCACGGTGGAGCGGTTCGCGTCGTCACCGATGCGCCAGGCCTACATCGGGCCGATCGGGGCCGTTCCAGCGGCGCGCAGGCAGACGCCGCGGGAGTTGGTGAAGGTCGCCACCCCCCTTCGCCAGTGGTGGACCCTGGTGCGCCGCAACGCCGCCGTCGCCGCCGCCGACCGGATGCTGCTGACCTTGCTGGTGTCGATGCCCTTGCTCCTTGGCGCGCTGGCGCACACGGTGCCCGGCGGCGCGGGGCTCTCGGTGGTCGAATCGGGAGGATCGATCACCGAGGCGAAGTCCCGGATCGTGGTGCTCGTCCTGGGAGCCGCCCTCATGGGTGGGGCGTTATCGGTGCGCGAACTGGTCAAGGAACGCGCGATCTACCTGCGGGAACACGCGGTCGGCGTTTCGACACCCGCCTACCTGGTGAGCAAGGCGGTGGTCCTCGGGACCCTGGTCGGCGCTCAGGCGGTGGTGTTCACCCTCATCGCGCTGGCGGGTGTCCCCGCACCAGACTCCCCGCTGGCGCTGGGGTCGGGACGACTGGAGATCATCGTGGCGATCGCGGCGGTGGCGATCGCCGTGGTCATGGTGGGCCTGGCCATCTCGGCGGCCGTGCGGACCAGCGACCAGATGATGCCAGCCCTGGGAGGCCTCGTCATGGCCCAGCTCGTCTTGTGTGGCGGGCTGGTCCCGGTCGATGGCCGCGCCGGACTCGAGCAGGTGGCCTGGCTGATGCCGGCCCGGTGGGGCTACGCGGCGGCCGCCGCGACCTCCGGCATGTTCACCGGGCAGGAACCGGGCACAGATTCGTTGGCGACCGCCTCCCTCACCCGCTGGGTCACCAACATCGCCCTGACCCTGGTGATCGCGATAGTGGCGTTGGTGTGCACGGGCTTGATCCTGCGTCGGCGCTCCCGAGGTTCAGATCGCTGAGCAGCGGTCCCTCGGTGATCATTGACGGCTCATCAGCAGCGCGACGGCCACGAGCGTCAGCACCAGGGACACCGCGGACGCCACCACGAGCGGGGCGGGAACGCCCTCGACGAAGAACGCCGGCAGCCCGGTGATCGCGGACAGCAGCCGGCTGGCCGCCGCGACGCGCAGTCCCCCCCGGGAGTTGCGGACCCACGCGTAGACGCAGGCCGCGATGGTGAGCACGCCCATGGCCGCGCCGAAGATAAGGACAACCTCGGGGGGCCCCTGCTCGCCGGGAGCCGGCGCGGGGATCAGCAGTGTTGAGACGATCTCGCTCAGACCCAACAGGGCGGCGAGCACCACCCCAACGCGGTTGCGGGTGGTGATCCGGGTGGCGGTGGTCGACGGGTTGATGGTGGTCATGGCGTTCTCCTTGCGCTTGAGTCGATGAGTTGTCGAGACGACCCTGGCGCGTCACGGTGTCACGCGCCTGAGGCTCTAGTCCCGTACGGCCGGGAGAACGCCCGGGTTACCCGGGGGCGGGACCCTGGTCAGCGCCCGCCCGGCCGGGCGATGATCGGGCGCATGGACACGATCCGCGTGCTGGTCGCCGACGACCATCCCGTCGTCCGGCGCGGCCTCGCCGCGCTGCTGTCCTCCCTCGACGGCGTCAGCGTCGTCGGTGAGGCAGGCGACGGCGACGCGGCTGTGCGTGAGGCCCAGCTGCTGGCTCCCGACGTCGTCATCATGGACATCCAGATGCCGGGCACCGACGGCATCGAGGCCACCCGCCGGATCACCGCAGCCGCTCCCGGCTGCGCCGTACTGGTCCTATCCATGTTCGAGACCGACGAGTCGGTGATCACCGTCCTGCGGGCCGGAGCGCGGGGGTATCTGCTCAAGGGCGCCGGCCAGGCGGAGATCGCCCGAGCCCTGCAGGCGGTCGCCGCCGGGCAGGTCGTGCTCGAGCCGTCCGTGGCCGCTCGGCTGCTAACGGGTGGGGCGGGCGCCGCGCCAGCACCCGTGCCGCTGCCCGGCCTGACGGTGCGTGAGCGACAGGTGCTCGACCGCCTCGCGGCCGGGGCCACCAACACGGCGATCGCGCAATCACTCGGCCTATCGGTCAAGACGGTCAGCAACCACGTCTCGGCCATCTTCGCCAAGCTCGGCGTGGCCACCCGCGTCGAGGCGGTAGTGCTCGGTCGCGAGCACGGGCTGGGCATATCGTCGTGAGCCGGAGCGAGACCGCACCGCCCCGGATGCGGGCCGCAGACGCACCCGACTGGCTCTCTGGCGATTGGCGTCGCCTGCGCAATCCCTGGGTGATGGTCGCCGCGGTCGGGTTGGTGCTGCTGGTGGTCACCGGACTGTGGTGGGACCCGATCGCCGGGGCCGGCCCGAACTGGTGGCAGTTGGGCGCCATGACGCAGGGGGTGGCGTGGTGCCTGGCCGCCGAGGCCGTGCGCCGCTCGCCGAGCCGGCTGGACACGGGTGTCTGGACCATAAATCTGCTGTCCGGGACCGGTGCCTGCCTGCTCACGGGCTGTGTCGTGCTCGCGGCGGGCCTGCCGGTGAGCGCCTTCCTCACCCTGGTCTGGGCGGGCCTGGCCGTGGCGCTGCCGGTCGCCCTCGCGGGCTATCCGCACGGCCGGCCGCGGACGCGGAGCGAGCGAGTGGCGATCGCGCTGTTGCTCCTGCTGGGCGTCGTGGGCCTGGTGGCGGGGGATCTCATCGGGCTTGCCTCGTACGCCTCGGCGCAGTTGCGTGCGGGCGTTGCGTGCGCGCAACTGACGGTTCTGTTCACCCTCTTGTGGTGGCGCGGTGAGCACGGCGACGCCCAGACGCGGGTCGCGCTGCTTTGGCTGGCGCTGGGCGCGGGGGCCGCGGGGCTGCTCGTGGGGCATCTGCTCTTCGCGGCCGAGACCGCCACCCTGCTCACGCCGCTGGTCGTCGTCGTCGGCCTGCTCCTGGTGCTGCTGATGCCGGCGTCGGTGGCGATCGGCCTAGCGGCGCCGCGGCGCTACGACGTGAGGCGGCTGATCAGCCAGGGTGTGGTGGCCGTGATCATGGTCGACCTCACCATCGGGGTGGTCGCCGGGTCACTGGCGACGCTGTCGGTGCTGACCGGCGCGGCCCCGACGAAGGCAAACGTGGCGGTGGTGGCCACCGCGTGCGCGGTGGCCTTCGGTCCGGTGCTCGTCCGGGTGCGGCGGATCACCGAGGAGGTGCTTTTCGGCGGCTCGACCGACCCGGTGGACGCGATGTCGCGGCTCGGCGCCCAGCTCAGTGCCGACGGCTCGCCGGACGCCTGGGTCCAGGCGCTGCACGCGGCCCTGGTTGTGCCTGGCATCGAACTGCGGATCGGAGATCAGCTGCTGGCCGCTGCGGGGGCGCCGGGGGCGCCGGGGGCACCGGGGGCGCCCGGGGGGTCGGGCACCGGCGGGGGGCTCACCGAGACCACCGCGCTGATGGCCGGCGGGGAGCACATCGGCGACCTTGTGGTGACGCTGCCCGTCGATGCGCCGCGACTGCCCCCCAACACCCGGGCGGTGCTCTCCCTCCTGTCCGGCCCGCTCGGCCGGGCACTGCAAGCGCTCCGCCTGGCCGAGGAATTGCACGCCGCGCACCTGCGGGTGGTGCTGGCCCGCGAAGAGGAGCGTCGACGGCTGCGCCGAGATCTGCACGACGGCCTCGGGCCGGTGCTGACCGGCGTGGCCTACACCGCGGATGCGGCGACGAACCTGCTCCGGTCGGACATCGACCGCGCCGGCCTGCTGCTGGGCCAGGTGCGGGAGGACACGACCGGCGCCATCGAGGAGATCCGACGCATCGTCGAGGGGTTGCGACCACCGGCCCTCGATGAGGTTGGCCTGGTGGGAGCGCTGCGCCAGCAGGCGATCCGGTTCGCCGGCGCCGCCGAGGTCGACATCCGTTGCACCCTGGATGCCGCCAACACCCCTGGCCGGCTTCCGGCAGCGGTGGAGGTGGTCGCCTACCGGGTGGCGGTCGAGGCCCTCACGAACGCGGTACGGCACGCCCGCTCACCGGCAGGAGGACCGGTCGTACGCGTGGACATCAGCGGCGCTGCCTCCGCTGCCTCCGCTGCCGGCGCTGCCGGCGGTGAGCTGATAGTGACGATCTCCGATGACGGTGCGTCGGCCGCGCCCTGGACGAGCGGAACCGGGCTGGCATCGATGATCGCGCGCTGCGTCGAGGTCGGGGGATCGGTCGCGGCCGGTCCAGGGGTGACCGGCGGCCGGGTCGCGGCGCGTCTTCCGTTGGGCCAGCCGACCTCAGCAGCGAGCAAACCAACCGAAAGCGCGTTGCGAAGTATGTAATGGGTCCTTAACTGAGGCCCGCCTTCTTGACTCTTGGTCACGGAGGGTATTTACCCTCGATATGCGGTCACGGAGGTCCCAATCGGGCCCCTGACCGGCCTACACTCACCCTGCAAGGGGGTCTTGCTCTCAGTGTTGTGAGCGTCGGTTGTGAGCGTCGGTTGTGAGCGTCGCAGGAGATGGGATCCACTTAGCGGCCGGTCTGAACCGTGGGTTTACCGCAAAAAGTTTCAGCTACACGTATCTACGGCCGGTCGCGCAGATCTGCTTGAAGACAGAACCCAGGGAGTTTCCGTGCATCGATCTCGCGCCCTGATCGCCGGTACACTGAGTGTTATAGCTTGGTCACTGATGGTGGTCATAGGTGCCAGCCCCGCGCAGGCCCACGACCATCCGACCCCCGTGGAGCTCGACGCACCCGGCGTCGTACAGGTGCTCACCTATGGGCAGGTCGATATCTCCCTGATCGAGCACAACGCCGCGGGCAGCCATATCGGACTCTTTCAGCGGACCTACTCGCCCCTGCTCAACAGCGGCAGCGGCTTCGCGGTGGACGCCAGTGGTTCCATCGTCACTTCTCCCGCGGTCATCGACGCGGATCTGCGGCGTGCCGAGATCTACGCGGTCAACAGCGTTTTCCACGACCGCTACGGTGACGCGGCGCCGATGCCCAGCGACCCATTCGCCACGCACAGCATTTCCGACTTCGACCCGCAGGATCCCGTCAACGCCCGCCTGCAGCGCTGCTATCAGTCGAACTCGACCGACGACACCGGCGGGTGCGTCGTCTTCAGCACCCGGGTGGTCAAGGTGCTGCCCTTCGTCACGTCCCAGGAACAGTACGGAAACCTGGCGGCGGACGTCGTCGTCCCCGCGGCCGGAGAGGCCTCCGACGTCGCGGTTCTCCGCGTGGGCGGGGGCAGCATGCCCACCGTCGCTCTTGGTACGACCAACGCCGACGTGGCGGCGTTCTCGGTGCTCGGCTTTACCCAGACGCCCACCAACGAGAAGTCCCTCAGCACGGCGATCGGCCACTTCCCCGCCGATGGCGCGACGGAGGTGGACAAGGACGAGGACTACGACCCGCTCGTCAAGGCACTGGGTGCGGGCCTGCTGGGCGGGCCCGTCGTGGGCGAGCGGGGGCAGGTCGTCGGCTTCCTGGCCGGTGCTGCGGGCCCCGCGGATCTCGCGTCCGGCTTGGTCCTTGTCGGCCCGGACAAGGTCCGTGCGGCGCTGACCAAGGCGAATGTTGACGCTCGACGAGGACCGACGGACGCCGTCTACGAGAGCGCCATGCACAACTTCAAGAACAAGCTCTACCCGGCGTCGATCCCCAGCTTCGAGCAGGTGCTGAGCTACTACCCGGGCCATGCCCTGGCCGCGGAGAAGCTGGCGATCGCCGCACAGGGTGGCGTGCCCGGTGAGTCGGGCGCCCCGTCCTCCCCGGGCTCCGCGACGCAGTCATCCGATGCTGCGAGCTGGTATGACCGCTTCCTGCTGCCGATCCTGCTGGGCTTCGCCGTCCTGGTCGCTGTGGTGGTGCTGCTCGCCGTGCTGCGCCGCCGCCGGGGCCAGCCCCGCGAGGGCACACCCGACGGGAATGACGACGACATGATCGTGCTGCCCAATCGCCCGCCGTCACACCGGCGCAACAGTGAGCGACCAGCCGCTATGCCGGCTCAGGCCGCCTCCAGCCGCCGCAGCCAACCCGGTGAGCCGTCCAGCGCAGGCCGGCCCGGCCAGTCCGCTCGCAACAGCCAGCTCAGCCAGGGGGCCCGTACGGGTCAGTCGCCCCGCACCAGCCAGCCGAGCCAGGGACCCCGGACCGGCCAGCCGAGCCAGGGACCCCGGACCGGCCAGCCGAGCCAGGGACCGCGGACCGGCCAGCCGAGCCAGGGACCTCGGACCGGCCAGCCGAGCCAGGGACCCCGGACCGGCCAGCCCAGCCAGGGACCCCGGACCGGCCAGCCCAGCACCCCTCCCGGCGCCCCGTCGCGCCCGAGCCACCCGAGCAATCCCGGTGCTGCGGAGACCGTATTTCGTCCTCTGCCGGCCTTCGGCTCGCCCGACCTGGCCAGATCCGGGTCACGATCGGCAGCGGATTCGGCGCACGAGACGATGCAGCGGGGCGCGCCTGCCCTGGTCCCGGATGCCGGTCCGGAATCGACGATCTGCAGCCGGTGCGGACGCCCTGTCCCACTCGGGAACACCTACTGCGGACACTGTGCGCAGCGGCAGACGCCCTAGAGGCCAAGGAGATCGATGAGTTCACCGTTTGAGGGCGAAGGAGGCTCTGTCCCGACGGAAGCCGCCGACCCGCTTCGGCTGCACGGCACCATGCTCGGGCGCTATGCCATCGAGGTGCTGGTCGGTCGGGGCGGCATGGCCTATGTCTACCGCGCCAAGGATCTCCGCCTGGGCCGGACGGTGGCCGTGAAGGTGCTTGCCTCGGACATCCTGCAAAGCCAGGGCTTCCGCGAGCGATTCCTGCGTGAATCGCAATTGGCCGCCTCGCTCGATCACCCCAACATCATCCCGATCTATGAGGCGGGCGAGACCGATGGCCGCCTCTACATCGTCATGCGCTACGTGGCGGGCAGCGATCTCAAGGCGATCCTGGCCGGCCGGACGCTAGGATCCCGGCAGGCGGTCGACATCTTCGTCCAGGTAGCTGACGCGCTGGATGCGGCTCACGCCAGCGGCCTCGTCCACCGCGATGTGAAGCCGGCGAACATCCTCGTTT
>WUUC01203160.1_pt1 | contig 10071 bp, 6 predicted proteins | sample 6278441 | NCBI WGS metagenome assembly WUUC01 (sample SAMN13675441, study PRJNA597444) | soil metagenome | isolation source: soil | place: USA: Washington | collected 2017-10 | reverse complement strand
CGGGGCGGCGGGCTCTTCCGCCGCAGCGCGCCGCCGCGCGCCTGCGCGCAGATGCCGGAGCTGCTGGCGGCGCGGGCCGCCTCACGCCTGTCCCCCGCCGACGTCGACCGCCTTGCCGTGCATCTCGACTCGTGCCCTGTCTGTGACGGCCTCGAGTCGCGTATGACCGCCGCGGAAGCCGCCTTCCGTAGCGAGGCGGAAGGTGTGCGCGGTGGCGCCGACGCGCCCGCGGCGGCGGTCGTGCTCGTGGAGGCACCGGTGGTGGAGGCGCCACCGAGCCCGTGGGCGACGGCCGCCCCGGACCTCCCCGCCGCCCCGGACACGGCCTCCGACCGGGCAGCCGCGGCGTGGCTCCCGGAGCCGCTGCGCGACGCACCCGAGGGCGCCGACGACATCCGCGTCTCGCGCGGTGCCATGACCGATGCCGCGGCGTCCGACCCGCGCGCATGGCTGGTCGCGCCCGCCGACGCGCCCGCGGGCCCGGCGGCGCCGGCCGCGGAGCGGACCGACCCCGACGACTGGCTCGTCTCCGACGACGCTCCGGTCGCTGCGGCGCATCCGGCGGCGCCGCCCTCGCCCGCGTACCGGCGCCGCGGCCGCGCCCTGCGCGTCGCGATTCCCGCCGCGCTGCTCGCGCTCGCCGTCGGCGGCGCGCTCGCTGCGACCGGGACGTTCGACACCACCACCGACAAGGACGTGGCACAGACGCCCGCTACGACTGCCCCGGCACCGAGCGCGCCGGCGGAGTCCCGCAGCCGGCTGCGGGAAGCGGAGCGGCGTCGCGCGGCCGACCGGCGTCGCGCGGCCGACCGGCGCCGTGCCGCCGAGCGCCGCCGCGCCGCCGACCGGCGCCGTGCAGCCGCGCGCCGCCGCGCGACCGCTCCCGCACCCGTCGTGCGGACCCCCGCGCCCGCGCCGGCGCCCACGCCGGCGCCAGTGGTCCGTACACCTGCCCCCTCGCCGACTCCATCGCCGCCCCGTTCGACCCCGCGGCCGACGCGCCCTGCGCCCACCCCGCCGCGTACGACCCCGTCCGACGCGCCCAAACCCTCGCCCCCGTCCGACGCGCCCAAACCCTCGCCCCCGTCCTCCGAGCCCGGCCGCCAGGCACCGCCACCGAGTTGACGAGCCGCCGCTTCCTCACGCCGGCGAGTCTGTACGCCGCCCTGCTGTTCGCCGCGCTCGCGTCCTTGCTGCTCGCGACACGAGGCGGCGCCACGGCACTGCCCGTGCGCACCCTGCTCGCATCGACCCCACCCGACGGAGGTGCCGCGGACGGCGCGAGCCGCAACCCGGTGCTCTCGACGACAGGCCGCGTGATCGCCTTCGACACCACGGCGACCAACCTCGGGATCCCCGACCTCAACGGGGGCGTCCGCGACGTATTTGTGAGCGACCTCGTCAACGGCGAGCGGCGCCTGGTCTCGGCACCGAGCGCAACGCTCGCGGCGGACGGGCCATCCTCGGGTCCGGTGATCTCGCGCGACGGGCAGCGGGTCGTCTTCGTCTCCGAGGCCACGAACCTCGCAGCCGCCGACACCAACGGCGTGTCCGACGTCTTCTACCGCGACGGCCGCGGACCGATCGAGCGCGTGAGCGTCGGACTCGGCGGCAGCGCGCCGAACCGAGCATCGGCACAGCCGGATGTCTCAGCCGACGGGCGCTTCGTCGTGTTCACGTCCGCGGCGACGAACCTCGTCCCCAACGACACCAACGGCCAGCCCGACGTCTTCATGCGCGACCTGACTGCGGGCTACACGGCAAGGATCAGCATCTCGTCCACGGGCGCGCAGGGCAACGCGCCTTCCGACACGCCCGCCATCAGCGCCAACGCGCGCGTGGTCAGCTTCGCCTCGCGCGCGAGCAACCTGGTCCGCCGCGACACCAACCGGGTGGGTGACGTCTTCGTCCGCGTGCCGGGCTCGCGCCGCACCGAGCGCGTGAGCGTGTCGAGCCGCGGCCGCCAGCAGAACCGCGCCGTCGTCGCGCCGTTCACGCAGATCTCCGACGTCAGCCGCGACGGGCAGATCGTGGTGTTCGAGTCCGACGCCACGAACCTCGTCCGGCCGGACACGAACCGCCACACCGACGTCTTCCGCCACGACCGGCGCACCAAGCGCACGACCCTCATCAGCGTCGACTCGCTCGGGTTCCAGGGCAACAACGACAGCTTCGCGCCCACGATCACGCCTAGCGGACGATTCGTGTCGTTCCAGTCGTTCTCGACCAATCTCGCGCGCGGCGGAGGGCCGCGCGAGGACATCTTCCTGCGCGACCTCTTGCGCGGCACCACGTCGGTGGTGAACGTCCCGGCCAACGGCGGGACCCGCGCGCCCGAGCTCGTCGCCCAACTCCTACAGCGGCCTTCGATCTCGAACAACGGGACGATCGCGGCGTTCTCGTCGACCGCTCCCAACCTCGTCCAGAGCGACGCGAACGAGTCCGAGGACGTCTTCGTGCGGCTGCTGGCGGCCCCGCGGGGAAGGTCCACGCGCGCCCCGCGGCCCGGCCGGCGCCCCGTGGTCTACTTGGGGGCCGACGATCCGCAGGCGACCGAGTTCGTCTGCCGCGTGGACGACCTCTCGCCGTTCGCGTGCCGGGCCGGTGAGGTGCGACTGCCGCGAGGCCTCTCCCCCGGCCGCCACACGCTCAACGCGCGGGCCGGCGGCCCCGGGATGCTGTACGACCCGATCGCTTTGCGCATCCGCGTCCGCGTGACCCGCGGCGGGTGACCCGGGCGATCCGGTTCGGCGGGCCAGAGCGCTAGCTTTTCCTGGTCAGATGCAGGGATCCGATCACCCCGCGGTGGTGACGCCGGCCGGAGTGCGGGACGGCGATCCTTCCGCGCTGGAAGGGCTGTGTGCCCGCCGGGGCGCGGCCGTGCTCGCGTTCTGCCGCGAGGTCTGCGAGCCCGATGACGCGCCCCGTGCGGCGGCCGAGACGTTCGCGCGCTTCCGCGCGGCCGTCGTCGTCCTCGACGACCTCGCCGGTGTCGACCCGGACGACCTGCTGCTGGGCGCGACGCGCCATGCCGCGGCCTCGCTGGCGCGCGCGGCACCCGACGCGGGCCCGAGGCTGCTCGGGCTCGGCGGGCGCGGCCGCAGCGAGACGTGCGCCTTCGTGCCCGAGTTGCTCGTCGGACAGGCCGCCGGCTCGCTCGGCAGCGCCGACCTGGAGCGGCTCGACGAGCACCTCGAGCGTTGTGCCGCATGCCGCGAGGTCGAGGCCGCATTCGCCCGTGCCGAGCACGCGTACCGCGAGCCGGGCGACCTCGTGGTTCCCAGGGACGTCGCCCGCTCGATCGTCGCGGCGCTCGCCGCCGCGGCCCCCGTCACGGCGGGGCTCACACCGCCGCCCACCGAGGTCGAGGAGGCCGACGCCGAAGCGGCGCAGCCCGAGCCGGAGGCGCCGGCCCCCCCGGCGCCGGACATCGAGACCGCGGACACCGTCGAGCTGGAGGCGCTGGAGCCCGACATCGAGGCCGAGCTTGCGCCGGACCTCGACGATGTCGAACTGGACGAACTCGAGATCGAAGAGGCGCCCCCTGAGCCGGAGCTCGAGGAACCGGAGCTCGAAGAGCCGGAACTCGAGGAACCGGAGCTCGAAGAGCCGGAACTCGAGGAGCCAGAACTCGAAGAGCCAGAACTCGAGGAGCCAGAACTCGAAGAGCCAGAACTCGAGGAACCAGAGCTCGAAGAGCCGGAGCTCGAGGAACCGGCCGGATGGGAGGGGCACGCCCCGTGGGAGGAGCCCGCCTCGTGGGACGAGGAAATCGCTCCGGCCCCCGTTCCTGCCGCAGCCGCAATCCCCACCCCCGCGCCCGCGCTCGCGACTCCGACGGCGATACCGCGGACGCGGCGCCGCCCGCACGTGCACTGGCACCCGCACGTCCCCCACGTCGACCTCGGCCGACTGGAATCCACGGTGCTCCCCGCCGGAGTCGTCACGGTCGGCCTCATCGCGGCGATGGCCATCGCGGGGGTCTTCGGAGGGCCCGAGCCCACGCCGCCGGGCGGCAGCCTCGCCGCGCAGGAGCGGCTGTTCCCGGTCGGCTCCATCGGTGCACCGGCCCGTGACACCGCGGCGGCCGCCGCCGCGGAGATCGCGCGCCAGGCGGACCGGGCCCAGCGCCGTGCGGCGCGGGCGCGGCTCGAACGCCTACGGCGCCAGCGCGGCTCTGCCGAGACGCCGGGTGCCGGAACGAATGCCCCCGCGAGCCCGGTCACCCCGACGCCCGCGGCGCCCGGCCCCACCGGCGCGGCACCGACGACCCGCGAGCCGCGGCGCGACAGCGCGACGCGCGACCAGCTCGACGCCGGGCGTGCCGGGGGCACGGGCAGCACGCCCGGCGCCGAGACGCCGCCCGACCCGCAGGACCCGGGCTCGTACGTGCCCGGCACCGGCGGCGCCACCCCGCCCTAACGGTAACGGCCGCGCGCAGAGGAGTGTCGCCCGCAGGGACGCAGGGGTATCGTCGACCCGTGGCCGTCCCCGCACTCGAGGCTGGCATCCTGACCGTCGGACGCGAGCTTGCCGCAGCGCTTCCATCCGCGCGCGGCCACCCGTTGCGCGCCCTCGACGACAAGGCGATGGAGCTCGCAGCGCAGGACGACGAGCTGCGCGCCGCGCTCTTCCGGTTCGTCGACGTGGCGCCCGCATGTCGTTCCCTCGACGAGCTCGCCCGGCACCTCACCGGCTTCCTCGACGAGGTGCGCGACCGCCCGCCTCCGCTTCAGGTCGCGATGCGGATGGGCGCCACGAAGGCAGGGCGCACCGCGCTGGGTGCAGCGGCCGCCGCCGGCGTCAAGCACATGGCACACCGCTTCATCGTCGGCGAGACGCCGCGTGCGGCCACGCACGTGCTCGAGGGCCTTTGGCGGGACGGCGTCGCGACATCGGTGGACCTGCTCGGTGAGTCGACCATCACCGCGGCGGAGGCGGACCGCTACGCGGAGCGCTGTCATGAGGCGCTCGACGGCCTCGCGGCCGTCTACGCCGGCCTGCCTCCACGGCCGCTGCTGGAGGCGGACTCGGTCGGCCCGCTGCCGCGCGCGAACCTGTCGGTCAAGGTGTCGGCACTCACGCCGTTGCTGCGCCCGGACGCCCCGGAGCTCGGGAAGCGCGACGCCGCCGGGCGTCTGCGCGAGCTCCTGCGCCACGCCGGCCAGGTGGACGCGCACCTGCACGTCGACATGGAGTCGTTCGACTTGCGGGAGCCCGTCACCGATCTCGTGCTCGAGCTCCTGGGCGAGGACGAGTTCCAGGCGGGCCCGTCGGCAGGCCTCGTCCTGCAGGCGTACCTGCGCGACTCCCCCGATCTGCTCGAGCGGATCCTGGCGTGGGCACGCACGACGCCGCGCCCGCGGCCGCTTGTCGTCCGGCTGGTGAAGGGCGCCTACTGGGACCACGAGGTCATCGAGGCGCGGCAGCACGGCTGGAGCGCGCCCGTGTTCGAGGTCAAGGCCGACTGCGACCGCAACTTCGAAGGACTGACCCGGAAGCTCCTGGAAGCGCGACCGCTCGTGCGCGTGGCGATCGCGTCGCACAACCTGCGGTCGGTCGCGCACGCGGTCGCGGCCAACCGCGAGCTGGGCGCGCCCGACGGCGATGTCGAGATCCAAGTGCTGCGCGGGCTCGGCGACGACCTGCAGCGCGCGGTCGCCTCGGCCGGGCTGCGAGTGCGCACGTACTGCCCGGTCGGCGATCTCGTGGCCGGGATGGCGTATCTCGTCCGGCGGCTCCTGGAGAACACGAGCAACGAGTCCTTCCTCCACGAGCAGGCCCGCGGCGTGCCGCTGGACGAGCTGCTGGCGGCGCCGTGAGCGACGGGCTCCCCGCATTCGCCAACGAGCCGCTGCTCGAGCTGCGGCGGGCGCCCGCGCGCGAATCGCTGCTCGAAGGCCTGCGGTGGCTCGACCCGCGGCTGCCCTTGCAGGCCCCGGTCTGTATCGAGGACGACCGGCGCGAGGGCGACGCGCTGCCGTCGACCGATCCGGGCGACCCGCAGCGCCTGGTGGCGACGGCCGCGGCGGCGACCGCGGAGGAGGTCGAGGCCGCGGTCGCGGCGGCCACGCGCGGATTCGCGGAGTGGTCCGCGGTTCCCGCAGCGCGGCGCGCCGAGATCCTCCTGGCGGCGGCGGCATGGATGCGCGCACGCCGCGCGCGTCTCGCGGCGCTCGCGGTGCGCGAGTGCGCCAAGCCATGGGGCGAGGCGGACGCCGACGTGTGCGAGGCGATCGACTTCCTCGAGTTCTACGCACGCGGGGCGGTCGCTCTCGACCGCGGAAAGCCGCTGTTCCAGGTGCCCGGCGAGCGCAACGAGATGCGCTACGTCCCGCGTGGCGTCGTCGCAGTGATCTCCCCGTGGAACTTCCCCCTCGCAATCCCCGCGGGCATGGTCGCCGCGGGCCTCGCGACCGGCAACGCGGTCGTCCTCAAGCCCGCCGAGCAGTCCCCCGCGTGCGGCGCGATGGTCGTGCAGGCGCTGCGCGAGGCCGGCGTCCCGCCTGCGGCGCTCGCGCTGCTGCCCGGCGAGGGCGAGGTCGGCGCCGCGCTCGTGCGCGATCCACGCGTGCACACGATCGCCTTCACCGGGTCGGGACCCGTGGGGCTCGACATCCTTCGCGCCGCTGCCGAGACCAGCGACGGCAGCCGGCACCTCAAGCGTGTGGTGGCCGAGATGGGTGGCAAGAACTGCGTGATCGTGGACGCCGATGCCGACCTCGACGACGCGGTCCCGGCGATCGTGGCGTCGGCATTCGTCTACGCCGGGCAGAAGTGCTCGGCCGCCTCGCGCGTGCTCGTCCACGAGCGCATCGCCGACGTGCTCGCCGAGCGCGTAGCCGGGGCCGTCGACGTGCTGGTCGTCGGTCAGGCCGACACCTTCGGCACGGACGTCCCGCCGGTGATCGAGCGCGCGGCGCAGGAGCGCGTCGGGCGCTATTCCGCCCTCGCCCGCGAGACGGGCGCCGTTGCCGTCGGCAAGGACGACGCGCTCCCGGAGAGCGGATGGTTCGCTGCTCCCACGGTCGCGCTCGACCTGCCGGCCGACTCGCCGGTGCTGCTCGACGAGATCTTCGGCCCGGTTCTCGCGATCGAGCGTGTGGCGAGCGTGGAGCAGGCCTGCGACCGCATCGACGAGCTCCCGTACGCCCTCACCGGCGGGCTGTTCGCCCGCAACCCGCACACGGTCGAGCGCGTGATCCGGCGCTCTCCGGTCGGCAACCTCTACGTCAACAGGGCCATCACCGGAGCGATGGTCGGCCGCCAGCCGTTCGGGGGCAACCGGCTCTCCGGCACGGGAACGAAAGCCGGCGGGCCGGATTACCTGCTGCACTTCGTCGAGCCGCAGGTCATCACCGAGAACACCGTCCGGCACGGCCTTGCACTTTAGATTGCAAGCTCGCGCACCTGCGGATTTCCGCCGGATGGTCCGCTACTGTTCCGCGCGTGGGAGTAACGCCCGGGGGTTCTGGGGCGTCATGGATCGACACATGGGAGCTGCCGTTGTGAACCGTTTCGCCGCGATCGTCTTGGTTGCACTCGTCGCAGTTCTCGTCGCGGTGCTTCCCGCGAGTGCCGCCGGCCCGTTCACGGACTACCGCCAGGCCGCACAGGCCCAGTACGGCGGCAACCCGCCAGGCGCGGCTCCGGGCTCCGGTTCCGGCACCGCCCCAGGCGGCGCGAGCGGCGGCAACGAGCCAGGCGAGGCTCCGGGCTCCGGCTCCGGCACCGCCCCAGGCGGCGCGAGCGGCGGCGACGGCGGGGGCGGCGATACCGGTGGCGGCGGAGGCGGCACCGGCACGACGGCCACCGTCCCTGCGACCGCATCCCTGATCTTCCTCAGCCCCGTCGATCCCGCGATCGTCAGCGGCGTCAACGCGGTGCTCGCGCAGCTCGGCGAGCCGCCTGCCCAGGTCGCCTCGCTCATCGAGCCGGTGAACGTCCCCGGGGTCGCGACCGCAGCCGGCGGGACGAAGTACGCGCGCGTCACCGCCAAGCGCCTGGCGCTCGTCCGCGCGCTGGGCAGCAAGATCGGCCGCGAGCTTTTTAAGCCCTCGCCCTTCTTCAGCAAGCTCGGTCCGGTCCTGTTCACCGGCCTCACGACCATCGAGCCTCAGAAGTACGCGATCTTCGCCCGCACCGGCGGCAAGCTCGACGCACAGGCCACTAAGGTCCGCAATGCGCTCGAGAACGGCCTGGTTCGCGGTGTTCGCGCGGCACGGGTCCTCGTCGACGGCAAGAAGCGGCGTCCGCCCGCGGCCGGCGTCGAGACGACGACCACCGAGCCCTCGCAGATCCGGTGGTTCAAGAAGCGCAAGATCTCGACGGTCGACAACATCGACACGCTCAACGGCCAGAAGGCCCTGCTCGCGATCCTGCGCGACCGGGCCAAGGGCCACTTCGGCGTGAAGAAGACCGCGCAGCGCCTGCTGCCCAGGTCCGTGAAGGTCGACCCCGCGGCGGCAACGATCGTCGACGCCAAGGGCGATTCGGAGACGGGCTTCGGAACCGGTCTCGCGATCACGCTCCTGGCGCTCATGGGTGCCTGGACGACGCTGACGGTCGTGTCGCGCGTCAGGCGCTCGCGCCGGGCCGCCGCCGGCTGAAGCGCCGACCCTACGCCGCGGCGCGCTCGCGCACGAGGCCGATGAAGGCCTCGTGCAGCCGCGCGTCGCCCGACAGCTCCGGATGGAAGGCCACCGCAAGCAGCGAGCCCTCGCGCGCGGCGACCGGATGGCCGTCGACCGCGGCGAGGATCTCCACCCCGTCGCCGTGGTCGGCGATCCATGGCGCGCGGATGAAGACCGCGCGCACTGGCCCACCCGGCACGCCCGGGATCTCGAGGTCGGCCTCGAAGCTGCGCACCTGACGTCCGAAGGCGTTGCGCCGCGCCTCCACGTCCATCAACCCCAGGTGCGAGCGGTCGAGCATGATCAGCCCGGCGCAAGTCCCGAAGATGGGCGTCCCCCGTCCGGCGAGCGCGCGCAGGGGCTCGGCCAGTTCCTCGCGCTCGATGCCGAGCGTCATCGTCGTCGACTCGCCACCTGGGATCACGAGGCCGTCGAGCCCGGTCAGGTCGGCCGGGACGCGTACCTCGCGCACCTCCGCGCCCAGGTCGCGCAGCATCGCGGCGTGAGCCGCGAACCCGCCCTGCAGGGCCAGGACGCCGATCAGCACGACGGTGCCTCCTCTACCAGCCGCGCTGGGCCAGGAGCTGCTCGTCTGCGAGCTTCGAGCTCTCGAGGCTCGACATCGCGCCGCCGAGCCCTTCCGACGCCTGCGCGACCCGGTCCGGGTCCTGGAAGTGCGTCGTGGCCTCGACGATCGCCTGCGCGCGGCGCTCCGGCTCCTCGGCCTTGAAGATCCCCGAGCCCACGAACACGCCCTCGGCGCCGAGCTGCATCATGAGCGCCGCATCCGCCGGCGTCGCGATCCCGCCGGCGCAGAAGAGCACGACCGGTAGGCGCCCCACCTCGGCGACCTGGCGGACGATGTCTAGCGGAGCCTGATGCTCCTTGGCGGCGGTGGCCAGCTCGGCGTCGTCGAGGGACTGCAGCCTCTTGATGGCGCCCATGATCGAGCGCATGTGCCGGACCGCTTCGACGATGTCGCCCGTGCCGGCCTCGCCCTTAGATCGGATCATCGCTGCGCCCTCGCCGATGCGCCGCAGCGCCTCGCCGAGATTCGTGGCTCCGCACACGAACGGGACCTTGAACGCCCACTTGTCGATGTGGTTGGCCTCGTCGGCCGGAGTCAGCACCTCCGACTCGTCCACGTAGTCGACTTCGAGTGCCTCGAGCACTTGCGCCTCGACGAAGTGGCCGATGCGCGCCTTGGCCATCACCGGGATCGTGACCGCCTCTTGGATGCCCTTGATCATCTCGGGCGCGGACATCCGGGCCACACCGCCGTCACGGCGGATGTCGGCGGGCACGCGCTCGAGCGCCATGACCGCCGCCGCCCCGGCCGCCTCGGCGATGCGGGCCTGCTCGGGGTCCACCACGTCCATGATCACGCCGCCCTTGAGCATCTCGGCCAGGCCGGCCTTGACGCGGAATGTCGCCTCGT
>WUUC01021442.1_pt1 | contig 10071 bp, 6 predicted proteins | sample 6278441 | NCBI WGS metagenome assembly WUUC01 (sample SAMN13675441, study PRJNA597444) | soil metagenome | isolation source: soil | place: USA: Washington | collected 2017-10 | reverse complement strand
GATAAAGGTTGAGGATACTGCCCGCCTTGTCGTTGGTGCCGGAAGCCCGGCCACCACCAAAGGGTTGCTGACCGACCACCGCCCCGGTGCACTTGTCGTTGACATAGTAATTGCCAGCGGCATTCCGCAGCGCGTGATGTGCGGTCACGATCGCGGCCCGGTCCCGTGCGAACACTGCCCCGGTCAGCGCATACTCAGCGGTATCGTCGATCAACCGGAGCACGTCCTCCCACTCGCTGTCCTCGTAGACATACGCGGTCAGGATCGGGCCGAAAAACTCTACCCGCATCAGTTGGTGGCGGGGATCATCAACGCGGAGGAAGGTCGGTTGCACGAACCAGCCTTCGCTTCGGTCGGCGGTTCCGCCGGCCACAACTTCAACCCCCGCATCCGCGCGGGCATCAGCCAGCACCTTGTCGAGCTTGGTGAACGCCCGCTCATCGATCACCGCGCCCACGAATACGCTGAAATCGGCCGGATCACCGACTTTCATCTGCTTCATGTTATCGACCATCCGTTCCCGCACCGCTGGCCAGAGTGACCGCGGGATGTAACAACGTGACGCCGCGGAGCATTTCTGCCCCTGATACTCGAATGCACCTCGCAATAGCCCGGTAACGAACGCATCGACATCGGCACTCGGGTGGGCAACGATGAAATCCTTGCCGCCGGTTTCACCAACAATCCGGGGATAACCACGGTATTTGCCGAGGTTACTGGCACTCTTCTGCCACAACTCCTGGAACACCGGGGTGGAACCGGTGAAGTGAATTCCGGCAAAATCCCGCGATGCCAGCATGGCATCCGAGGTCTGCACCGGATCACCAGGGACAAACTGGATCACGCCGGGCGGCAGCCCCGCTTCGATCAGGACCTGATAGAAGATCCAGTTGGACAGGGTCGCCATGTGCGATGGCTTCCAGACCGCCACGTTGCCGAAGATGGCTGGCGCGGTGGGCAGGTTGCCGCCGATCGCCGTGAAATTGAAGGGGGTGATCGCGTAGATAAACCCTTCCAGCGGGCGGTACTCGAGCCGATTCCATGCATTGGGACTCGAGACCGGCTGTTCGTGCATCAACCGCTCGGCGTAATGGACATTGAACCGCAGGAAATCGATAAGCTCGCAAGCAGCATCGATCTCAGCCTGATGCGGTGTCTTGCCCTGACCTAGCAGCGTGGCTGCATTGATTCGTTGACGCCAGGGGCCGGCGAGCAAGTCGGCCGCCTTCAGGAACACCGCCGCGCGATCTTCGAAACGCCATGACGCCCACTCGTGCTGCGCCCCGACCGCACCAGCGATCGCCTGCTGGATCAATTCAGGGCTCGCACCATACACTTCAGCCACCGTATGCTGATGACGCTGGGGCGAAGGCACCTTGCGACCCGGTCCTTCCCGATATTCGCGGCCATCGACTACCGCCGGAATTTGCGTCGGACTGGCCCCCAGCTCCTGGATGGCCGTGAGCAATTCTGCCCGCTCCGCTGTTCCAGGGGCGTAACTCTTGACGGGCTCGTTGATCGGGAGTGGGATGTTGCCGATGGCGGACATGGGGGGATGGATCCTTGGGGTGGATGGAATGTTTGGACGCTGGACATTGGATTTTGGACGCGGAGATTTGACTTTGGTGCGGGAGTTTACCGAGAGCTACCCTGACTGTTTTTAGGGTAACTCTGCTCCGACCCACGACCAGTGTCCAATATCCAACGTCCAGCCGCCATCAAATATCGACTGAAGTTTAATTATCTTCCCCGCCTAGCCTCTCCTGGAGCCCCATCCATGCGCCGCCTGGTTCCCCTGATTCTCCTCGGCACCCTCAGCGCCTGCCCCAGTTATGACCGTTATCCCTACGTTGCCTCCGACGATGGCCTGGTTTCGGCCGACGAGTGGGCCAAATGGGGTCCAGAGCAGGCCATGGCAGTGGCCATCGGGCGTCAGTTCGGCAGCGAGAGCGCCACAGCAGCAGTTGAGTATTCCAGGAAGTTCGCTGATATCAAATCGATCGAGGCGGATTCCGCGGGGCAGCGGCTGGTCGTCACTTTCAAGAGCGGCTGGGCCACTCAGGTGACCCCGCTGACTGATGGGACTCCGGCCGACGAGACCCCCGGCCTGCCGGCCGCCAAGTAACCAGTGCGATCCAAACCGCTGATCTGGGTCGCCGTGGTGGTGCTGTTTACCGCCTTCCTGGCGTGGAGCACCCTTTCTTCCCAGAAGTACAGCTGTGAGGTCTGCGTGGAGTTCAACGGCTCTGCCAATTGCGCTGCCGCCTCGCATGCTACCGAAGCAGAGGCGGCCCGTTCGGCCCAGACTACCGCCTGTGGGCCGGTGGCTGCGGGCATGAACCAGACCATCGCCTGCGAAGCCAAGCCCCCCGTATCACGGCAGTGTCAGCTCAAGTAGCTCGACTCTTTGCCCTGCCGCCCCGATCAGGCCAAATTGCCTGTATGACAATGACCGACGATGAACGACGAATGGGTCGCAAAGTCGAGGTTCTCAAGGACCTTGAATCAATAGTTCATGAGTGGATGGTGGAACACGAGGCCAAGCGTGAGCTCTGGTTTCCGTCAGACCTGCTGGCCCCCACTCTCGATAGCGATCCCGAGGCCCACCGGCTGATGCTGCGTGACCGAGTGCGGGGATTCCCTGACTCAGTCCGCGCTGCCCTGGCCCTCAATACGCTCACCGAAGAAGGCCTGCCGCATTTTCACCGGCTGCTCGCCATCCACCTCGGCGAAGATTCTCACTGGCGCAACTGGAACAATCTCTGGACTGCGGAAGAAGACCGCCACGGCTCGGTGCTGGTCGATTACATGCGGGACACCGACGCGGTACACCAGCGCACCCTGGAAGAGCTCAAGTTCGAATACATCAAGGCAGGCTTCCATCCCGAGTGGGACAAGGACCCTTACCGGGTCTTCGTCTACACCACGCTCCAGGAGCGTGCCACCCAGATTTCACACGGCAACACCGGCAAGGTGGTCGGTGAATACGAGCCAGTGCTGGGCGGTGTGTTGCGCAAGATTGCCATGGAAGAAGCTCGACACTTCACCTTCTATCGCAATGTCTTCACGGAAATCCTCGCCCGCGATCCCAGTGAGGCGCTGCAATCGGCGGCCCACATCATGCCGGCGATCGACATGCCCGGGGTCACCATCCCGGGGTTCAAGGAATTCGCGGATGTAATCCGGCGTTCCGGGATCTATGGCCCGCGTGATTACCTGCGAATTGTCCAGGATCAGTTGGCCCACTGGGGCATCGAGGCAATCACCGGTCTTGACGATCTGGGTCGCAAGGCGCAGGAGAAATTGCTCGGGATTCCCGATCGACTCCGTCGCATTGCTGACCTGATCGAGACTCGTTCGCGCGCCAAGACTTTTACCTTCGAAGTGGCATTCTCCCGCGAATTCGCACTTGACTGATTCGGCGTCGATCGCGGCCGCGCTGGCCTGGGTGGTAACCGGGGTTCGCGCGGTGGTTGGTGCAGCATTCGTCCTGGCAGCGCTGGTGGCACTGACTCACTGGGCGGTGCGCAGCGGCAAGCTGGCACCATTCGGGGGTTGGGCCCGCTTCGTTCGGAGTTGGAGCGACAGCTTGTTGCGGCCGGTGGAGTTGCGAATCAATCGCGCCGGTGGCAACCCGCAGGATGCCCCGCTCTGGCTGCTAGGAATCGTGGTGCTGGGCGGCCTGCTGCTGATCGGTCTGCTCGAATGGGTCTTCGGATTCGTGGTGAGCCTGGTCTACGCAGCCAAGGCGGGACCATCAGCTATCTTGCCAACGCTGGTGAATGTGTTGTTCACCGTGTTGATGACTGCGCTGCTGATTCGGGTGATCGCATCGTGGTTCGGCATCTCGCCTTATAGCCGACTGATGCGGATTGTGCATGGTCTCAGCGACTGGTTGGTCGACCCGATCCGTCGCTTTGTGCCGGCCTTCGGACCATTCGACCTGAGCCCGATGATTGCCTGGTTGGTGTTGTCACTCACGCGATCACTGATCATGAGGGCGTACTTCTAGCCCAGCAGATATTGTTGGTGTTGTAAACAATTGACTAACGTGGCGATTTCCCGCGACTTGCGGCCACGCTAAACAACCGCTAAGACGCCGCCCGGGGGCGGTATTTTCCTCCGGGCTTCGTCGTAAGGACACTGGTAGTGAGCGACCCGATTACCGCCCGAAGTACCCGCTTGGCCCTGCTGCCCGATCTGTTGGCGCAGCGCATCCTGCTGTTGGACGGTGCGATGGGCACCCTGTTACAGCAGCATCCCCTCACTGAAGCCGATTTTCGCGGCAGCCGTTTCAGGCAGCACGACCGTGAATTGCGCGGCAACTTCGACCTGCTCAACCTGAGCCGGCCTGAGCTGGTGCGCGATGTCCACGCTGCTTATTTCGCAGCTGGCAGTGATATTGTCGAAACCAATTCATTCAATGCCAACCGCTTCTCGCAGGCCGAATACGGTCTCGAATCGGCAGTGGCCGACCTCAATATCGCGGCCGCACGATTGGCTCGCGAAGCCGCTGATGCCGCGGCCAGCGACGGCAATCCACGCTACGTCGCAGGAGTGTTGGGCCCCACCTCCCGCACCGCCTCGCTCTCGCCCTCTGTGGATGACCCGGCGTTCCGCAATGTCGACTTTATCCAACTGGTGGCCGCATATCAGGAGGCAGCCGGCGGGTTGCTGCAGGGCGGCGCGGATCTGTTGATGGTTGAAACCATATTCGACACCCTCAACGCCAAGGCCGCCGTCTTCGCGATTGAGCAGTTATTCGACACGCTCGGTTACCGGGTCCCGGTGATGATTTCCGGCACCATCACCGACCTGAGTGGGCGTACCCTTTCCGGGCAGACGCCGGATGCCTTCTGGACTTCACTGCAGCATGCGCGACCGCTCAGCATTGGGTTGAACTGTGCCTTGGGCCCCGACCTGTTACACGCTCATGTTCAGGAGCTTTCACGCTCAGCTGATACACTGATCTCCGCGCATCCCAATGCCGGCCTTCCCAATGCGATGGGTGGATACGACCTCACTGCGGAAGCCATGGCCGACGACATCGGCGCGTGGGCGAGAGAGGGAATCGTCAATATTGTGGGCGGTTGTTGCGGGACCACGCCGGACCACATTGCCGCCATTGCCAAGGCAGTGCACGGTGTTCGTCCGCGGAAAATTCCTGCGGTACCAGCACTCACCCGCCTGGCCGGACTGGAACGTTGCACCATTGGTCCCGAGAGCCTCTTCGTCAACGCCGGTGAACGCACCAATGTCACCGGTTCAAGGCGATTCGCACGATTGATTGCCGACAACGCATACGAGACCGGACTCGAAGTGGCCCGCCAACAGGTTGAGGCCGGCGCTCAGTTGCTCGATGTCAATTTCGATGATGCGCTGCTGGATGGTCCCGCTGCCATGACCACCTTCCTGCGCCTGATCGCATCCGATCCGACGGTGGCGCGCGTGCCCGTAATGGTCGACTCCTCGCGTTGGAGCGTGCTGGAGGCAGGCCTCCAATGCCTGCAAGGCAAAGGCGTAGTCAATTCGATTTCGCTCAAGGAAGGCGAGGCCGAATTTCTCCGGCAGGCCCGCTTGGTACGTCGTTACGGCGCCGCTGTGGTGGTGATGGCGTTTGACGAAACCGGTCAGGCCGAGACCGCCGAAAGGAAGATCGCCATCCTGGAGCGGGCGTACCGGTTGCTGATTGGTGAAGCCGGCTTCTCGCCCACCGACATCATTCTCGATCCCAATGTTTTTGCAGTCGGCACCGGCATCGCCGAGCACGGCGAGTATGGCAACGCATTTGTCGATGCCGTGCGTGGTGTCAAGCAGCGCTGCCCGGGCGCCCTGACCAGTGGTGGCATCAGCAATGTCTCGTTCTCGTTTCGGGGGCACGACGGCGTACGCGAGGCTATGCACGCAGTGTTTCTCGAGCGCGCGATTGCTGCCGGGCTGGACCTGGGTATCGTCAATGCCGGCGCCATGCCGCTGGTGGATGACCTCACTCCCGAGTTGCGGGAAGCCGTGGCCGACGTGCTCTGGAATCGGCATCCCGAAGCCACCGAACGGCTGCTGAGCATTGCAGACCGCACCAAGAGTGGCGGTACGGTGGTTACCACCGACACTGCGTGGCGTGACCTACCGGTGAACGAGCGACTATCGCATTCACTGGTGCACGGTATCGTGGAATTCATCGAGGCCGACACCGAAGCGGCACGCTTGCAGGCTGACAACCCGCTGGCAGTCATCGAAGGACCGCTGATGGCTGGTATGGGCAAGGTCGGTGACCTTTTCCAGTCGGGTCGGATGTTCCTCCCGCAGGTAGTCAAGAGTGCCCGCGTCATGAAACGGGCGGTGGCTCACTTGATCCCCTTCCTGGAGGCTTCGCGCGCGGGGGGTGCTGCCCGGGCCCGCGGCCGGATATTACTGGCTACCGTAAAGGGCGATGTTCACGATATCGGCAAGAACATTGTCGGCGTGGTATTGCAGTGCAATGAATGGGAAGTGATCGACCTGGGCGTGATGGTTCCCGCCGCGACAATTATCGAAACTGCGCGACGCGAACAGGTCGACCTGATCGGTCTTTCTGGCTTGATAACCCCATCACTGGACGAGATGGCATTTGTTGCCTCGGAACTGGACCGGCTGGGTTGTGACATTCCGTTGCTGATTGGCGGCGCCACCACGTCACGCGCCCATACCGCCATCAGGATTGCCGAACGGTATCGCGCACCGGTTGTTCACGTGCTCGATGCATCGCGTGCTGTGCCGGTTGCAGCAGCCCTGCGCGACCCGGCCCGTCGACCGGAGTTCGCCGCAGCGATCGCCGCCGAGTATGCCGCACTGCGAGCCGAGCGCGAAGGCGAGCATGAAGGACCACTGTTGAGTCTGGAAGAAGCCCGCGCTGCCCGACTGCCGATTGATCTCACAGTTGCTGCGCCTGCGCCGAGCTTTACGGGTGTCAGGGAATTTTCCAATTGGCCAATTGTTGACCTGCGGCATCGCATCGACTGGACACCATTCTTCCAGACCTGGGAACTACCGGGCGCATTCCCCGCAATTCTTGAACACCCGGTGCATGGCAAGGTCGCAAGCGATCTGTATCGTGATGCCCAGGCGATACTGGATGAATTCGAAACCAGCGGACGCCTGGTTGCCCGAGGTGTCATCGGCTTCTGGCCGGCAGACGCTACTGACGATGACATCACTGTATATCGGGACAGTGAGCGCACCGATCCATTGGCAGTGATTCACACCCTGCGGCAGCAGGCTCGTCGCGCCACTGCCCGAGCTTCACTGGCGCTGGCCGATCTGGTAGCACCTCGCGCAGCCGCAATACCCGACTGGATTGGTGGCTTTGCAGTCACCACCGGACATGGCCTCGATGAACTGGCAGCAGAGGCCCGAGCACAGCACGATGATTATCGCGCTATCATGCTCGCCGCTATGGCAGACCGCCTCGCCGAAGCATTTGCCGAGCGGATGCACGAAGAAGTACGCCGGGTGCACTGGGGATATGCTCCCAATGAAAAACTCGAGAATGCCGACCTGATCCGTGAACGGTACCAGGGCATCCGTCCCGCGCCCGGTTATCCCGCCTGTCCCGATCACACCATCAAGGCAACGCTGGTGAAGCTGCTCAATGCTGAACAACACACCGGTATCACCCTCACTGAAAGTTTTGCGATGAGCCCTGGCTCGTCGGTGAGCGGCTGGTATTTCTGGCGACCCGAATCACGCTATTTCGGAGTTGGCCGTATCGGAAAGGATCAGGTAACTGATTACGCCGCCCGACGCGGATGGGACATGGCCACTGCTGAACGCTGGCTGGGTCCGGTACTTGGTTACCGGAGGCAGTCGTGATCACGCTCCGTGAGCTGCTGTCGGATGGCAAGGTGCACGTGCTCGATGGCGCGATGGGTACCTGGCTTCACTACCGCGGCGCATCGCCCAACTCGTGCTTTGATGAACTCGCCGTGCGACGACCCGACCTGGTTCTGGCTGCGCATTCTGCCTATGTGGCGGCCGGTGCAGAAGCAATCGAGACCAACACCTTCGGTGCCAACCCGATCAAGTTGGCCGGCTACGCCCTGGCCGACGAAACCGAGGCCATCAATCAGGCCGCTGCCGAATTGGCAAGGCAGGCCGCCGGTTCGCGAGTAGCCGTACTGGGAGCAATTGGGCCGCTCGGCGTGCGAATTGAACCGTTTGGCGAACTGGCAACTTCAGAAGCTGAAGCAGCCTTCGGCCGACAGGTCGACGGCTTGATCGCTGGCGGTGTTACCGGGTTCTGTTTGGAAACATTTTCGGATGTGACCGAGCTCGAAGCCGCGATTCGCGCAGTGAGGCAGCGATCCGATCTGGGAATCGTGGCGCAGATGACCGTAGGTCTCGATGGCCGCACCATCTTCGGAACAACACCGGAAAGCTTTGGTCCCGCATTGGTCGCAGCAGGTGCGGATGCGGTAGGTGTCAATTGTTCGACCGGGCCACAAGCGGTGCTCGAAGTGATCGAACGATTGGCAGCCGTGGTAAGCGTACCTTTGGTGGCGCAACCCAATGCCGGCTTTCCGCGCGACGTGGGCGACCGGAAGCTTTACGCGGCCAGTCCTGAGTACATGGGCGAATACGCCCGCCGGATGGTCGATGCCGGCGCTCGTCTGGTGGGTGGTTGCTGCGGCACTACGCCGGAGCACATAACCGCCATTGCCAAGTTCGCTCGCGCTGCAGTACCACGTGAACGGCGAGTCGAAGCGCCACCAGTGCGATCCAACGAATCCGCTGCTGTTGCAGCCGAACCGATGGCGCTGGCCGAGCGATCACGCCTGGGAGCCAAGCTGGCACGCGGTGAATTCATCACCACAGTCGAGATCGTACCACCACGGGGTGCCGATCCTAGCGCCATGCTGGCGCAAGCAAGAGCGCTGCACTCAGCCGGCATCGACGCCGTAAACCTGCCCGATGGTCCGCGCGCGCAGAGCCGGATGTCAGCACTGTTGGCGGGGCTCCTGATCGAACGGGAAACCGGCCTCGAAGCCATGCCTCATTACGCCTGTCGTGATCGCAACCTGCTCGGCATGCTGTCTGATCTGTTGGGGGCAGCTGCTTCGGGACTTCGCAACCTGCTGGTGATCACTGGTGATCCCCCCAAGATGGGACCCTACCCCGATGCCACTGCGGTCTTCGATATCGATGCAATCGGGCTCACGAACCTGATCACGCGCTTGAACAGTGGCATCGATCCAGGTGGCAATTCACTTGGGGCACCCACCGCGTTTGTGCATGGCGTGGGCGTCAACCCTGCGGCCCCTGATTTGGAGCGCGAGCTCAAGCGGTTCGCGTGGAAGGTGGAGGCGGGGGCTTGTTTCGCGATGACTCAGCCGGTGTTCGATGTTGACCAACTCGATACCGGCCTGGCGCGCCTGAATCAGTTCGGTCTGCCGATAATTGTGGGAGTATGGCCGTTGGTATCGCTCCGCAACGCCGAATTCCTCGCCAACGAAGTACCTGGCATCACCATTCCAGCGGCAGTGCTGACCCGAATGCGAAACGCCAGTGTCAACGGACGTGAGGCAGGCCTGGCTGAGGGGACCGCCATCGCCCAGGAAATGGTAGCCGCCATCCGCGGTAGGGTGGCCGGCGTTCAGGTAGCCGCCCCAATGGGTCGGGTCGATGTGGCGCTCGAGGTAATCAAGGCCTGACCACCCCAGCGGTGGTTGTGGCTATTTTTGACCGGTACCCTGACCTGGACGATCGCATGTCGACTGTCACCACCGCTCCGACCCCGCTCAGTGTCCTTTCAGAGGAGGAAGATCTCTTCCGGCAGACCATCCGCGACTTTGCCGCCAGCGAAGTTGCCCCTTGGGTCTCCGAAATGGATGAGGCGGCCGAGATGCGGCCTGAGCTGATCGCCGCATGTTTTGACCTGGGGCTGATGGGAATCGAGGTCCCGGAAAAGTTCGGCGGTGCCGGTGGATCGATTTTCCTGGCCACCCTCGCCATCGAAGAATTGGCGCGAGTTGATGCCTCGACTGCGATCTACGTCGACGTTCACAACACTTTGGTCAACAACGCCCTGCTCCGCTG
>WUUC01190804.1_pt1 | contig 10072 bp, 9 predicted proteins | sample 6278441 | NCBI WGS metagenome assembly WUUC01 (sample SAMN13675441, study PRJNA597444) | soil metagenome | isolation source: soil | place: USA: Washington | collected 2017-10 | reverse complement strand
GCGCCGACCGGCACCGGGTCAGTCGATCCCACCCCGGCTGACGGCGGGCGGGCCCGGCTGACGCACGCCCGGGGCCGCCGGCGGTCGCCGCGTAGCCTCGGCACCATGGTTCAGCGGCCCCTCCTGGCGGTGGCGCACCGGGCCGGGAACAGCGTGGTTGACCTGCGGGCCGCCCTCGACGCCGGGGTCGACCTCGTCGAGGCCGACGTCCACCGGTGGCGCCGGGCGCTGGAGATGCGCCACTGGAAGGCGGTCGGGCCGGGTGTGCTCTGGGACGGCGGCGTCTTCGCCTGGCGGCGCGACGTCGTGGTCCCCGAACTCGCCGAGGTGCTCGCCGTGCTCGGCTCCGACCCGCGCCTGATGCTCGACCTCAAGGGCGTGCACCCGTTGCTCGCCCCCGCGGTCGCGGCCCGCCTGCGCGCCGTGGCGCCGGGTGTGCCGCTGACGCTGTGTACCCAGCACTGGTGGATGTTCCGCGCGTTCGCCGACGACCCGCATCTGCGCCTGGTGCCCTCCGCGGGCAGCCGGCGCGGCCTGCGCCGGCTGCTCCGCAGCCTGCGCACGAGCGGAGCGAGCGCCAGCATCACGGCCTTTGGGGTCTCCGTGCGGCGGGACCTGTTGACGCCGGCCGTGGTCGACGAGTTGCACGCCTCGGTGCGACAGGTGCTGACCTGGCCGGTCGACGACACGGCCGCCCTGGCCGACGCGCGCCGGCTCGGGGTCGGCGGCGTGATCAGCAAGAGCCTGCCCCTGCTGCGGCAGGTGATCGAGGAGAGGTGAGCCCGGCGCCGCGCCGGGCGGGCGCCCGCCCCTTGCGTCGACGGGCGGGCGCCGGCCCGTCTTACGTCCGTGGCCGGGTCGCCAGGCCGCCGAGGAGCGCCGCGACGGCGATCGCCGTCACCACGGTCCCCGTCCAGAGTTCCACCGGCCACTCGATGCCACTGTCGATGTGCACCGCGGCCAGGTGCGCGGCGGTGACCAGGCCGGCGAAGACGGCACCCGCGATGGGAAGGCGCAGCGGAGCGTCCGTGCCCCGGCGTGCGTCGAGCCGGATGAGCAGCCAGTCGGCCAGGACGGCCGCCGCGATCGCAGCGAACGCGCCCGAGGTATCGGGCCGCGGGAACTCGTGCGTCAGCAGCGGGAACACCGCGACCCAGGCGACCAGTGCGGTGCCGACGCCGAAGGTCGCGCGTCGCCGGTGCGCCATCAGTAGGGGTATGACGAGCAACGCGGTCGTCACCACGTACGCCGCGACGCCACGGGCGGCCGCGGTGTAGCCGGGGGTGTCCTGCTCGCCGCTGTAGGGCAGCACGGCCTCGACGTGGCCGAAGGACACCGCGTAGCCGACGAAGACCGACACGGATGTGGTGGCCAGCGCCAGCGCGGTCGCGCCGGCCACCGCGCGCAGCCCGCCGCCACCGGCCGCCCACCAGGAGCGCACCGGGCTGGTGAGCAGCAGGACGGAGCCGGTGGAAAGCAGCAGGTGAGACGGGCTCAGCAGGGCGTCGATGCTGGTCTCGACGCCGAAGACGGTGTGCCAGATCATGTCGAAGAAGCCGGCGACCAGGAAGACCAACGTGCCGAGTGCGCCGAGTTTGTACCCGGCGGGCCAGCCGTTGACCCACCAGCGCGGGTGGTTGTGCCGCCGCCGGTAGGCCAGCCAGAACGTCCACGCCGCGATCGCCGCGAAGCCGCTGTAGAGCAGCCCGTGGTACGGCGTGAAGAAGCCTTCCTCCTGGATCTCGGACAGGACGTTGTTGTGCGCCCACCCGTCGGTCGCGGCGCCGAGGATGACCATCGCGCCGAAGATGGCGGTGACCAGATCCTCCTTCGGCGTGGCGAGGTCGGGCGGCGCCACCCGCTCTTCGACCGGTGGCGGTGAGATCACGCTGCTGGACATGGTGCCTCCCGGGTCCATGAGCATAGACGTGCGTAATTCTGTCAGACGCCGTCGGCGCGTGGTACCGCTCCGCGTCGCCACCGCTACCGCTGCGCGTTCTCCCGCCGCGGCCATTAGGCGTTTCCGCTGGAAGCAACCAATTGGCAACCGAACGTCACCGGGTTGAGCACCCAAAGTAGTCGAGAGTTCCTCGTGTCGGGCGGTACTGAGCCGCCCTGGCCACTGACCGAGGGGGACTTCATGACCACCACGATCACCGCCACCAGCACCGTCAGCACCGTCAGCACCGCCGGTACCGCCCCCTCGGCCGGCCGTGAGCTGGAGGATCTGGTCCGCGATCACCTGCCGCTCGTGGGCCACCTGGTCCGCGAGCTGTTGAGCCGCCTGCCGGCCCACGTCAGCCGCGAGGATCTCATCTCGGCCGGCATGGCGGCACTGGCCGGCGCGGCGAAGAGCTTCGACCCGCAGCGCGGTACCCCGTTCGGCGGCTTCGCCACCGTCCGCATCCGCGGCGCGCTCCTCGATGAGCTGCGCGGACTGGACTGGGCCAGCCGCTCGGTGCGTAGCCGGGCCCGCCGCATCGAGACGGCTCAGGAGCAGCTCACGGCGGCCCTCGGCCGTCCGGCGACCCAGGCCGAGCTGGCCGACGCCCTCGGCGTCGCGCTCGAGGAGATCACGTCGGTGGACGAGGACGTCCAGCGCGCCGTCGTCTTCAGCCTCCAGGGTTTCGCCGCCGGCACCGCCGAGGACATGGTGCGCGAGCGTACCCCCGGACCGGAGGAGCTGCTCCTGCAGCGGGAGCGCGTCGGCTACCTGCACCACGCCATCGAGGTGCTGCCCGAGCGCCTGCGGTACGTGGTGACCGCCTACTTCTTCCAGGAGCGGCCGATGGCGAAGATCGCCACCGAGCTGGGCGTGACCGAGTCGCGGGTGTCGCAGCTACGGGCCGAGGCGCTAGTGCTGCTCCGCGACGGCCTGAACACTCACCTCGAGCCCGACCTGGTCCGCGGCGCGCCGCGTAACTCGGCCTGCGTCACCCGTCGGCGGGAGGCCTACTACGCGAAGATCGCCGAGACCGGCACGATGAACACCCGGCTGGCCTTCACCGACGCCTTCGCCCTCCCGGTGCCGGTCGCGGCCTGACGGTGCCGTCGCGCGCGCAGATCATGGATTCTGGACAGGCCCATAGGCCCGCTGGGAATCCAAGATCACGGAAGGAACCGACGGAGCGGAAGGAACCGACGGAGCGGAAGGAGCCGACGGAGCCGACGGAGCCGACGGAGCCGGGGAGCGTAAAGGTTTGCCGGTTGCGGTGCGGGGGAGGGCGTCGACCAGCAGTATGTCGCGCGGGCGTTCCGCCCTAGGCAGCCGCTCCCGTAGCCACCCCCGCAACGACTCGACCGTCAGCGCCCCGCCCGGGCGCACCTCCACCACCGCCCGCAACCGCTGGCCGAACTCCTCGTCCGGCACCGGCTCCAGCAGCGCGTCGGTCACGTCGGGATGGGTCGTGAGCACCGCCGCCACCGGACCGGGGTACACGTTCTCCCCACCCGAGACGATCATGTCGTCGACCCGCCCGTCCAGGAACAGCCGCCCCACCGGATCCAGGTGTCCCAGGTCGCCGGTGGCCAGCCAGCCGCCGTCCGGCAGCCAGCCCCGGACGTGTACCTCTCCGATCCGTCCCGGCGGCAGCGGTGCACCCGCGCCGTCGACGATCCGCAGCCGCACCCCGCGCGGCGCCCGTCCGACCGTGCCGGGCGCGGCGCGCAGGTCGGCCGGTGCCGCGATCGCCGCCCACCCCGCCTCGGTGGTGCCGTACATGTTGAAGATCCGCTCACCGAACCCGTCCCGCAGCCGCGCCCACAGCGCCGGGGTCAGCGGTGCGGCTCCGCTGACCACCGCCCGCAGCGCGGGGAGCGGCGGCAGCGCCGGGAGGTCGCAGATCCGCCGCAACTGGATCGGCAGGGCGAAGAGCAGGGCGCCGCGGTGGTCGGCCACCGCGCGCACGATCGCCGCCGGATCCCCGCCGGGCACCAGGACCACGGGGGTACCGAGGGAGAGCCCCGCCGACAGGTAGGTCAGCCCGTATCCGTGGTGCGGTGGTGTCGCCACCACGATCGGCTCGCCGGGGTGCAGCGGGATCAGGCTCAGGTGGGTGCTGACCGGGCCGAGCAGGATACGCAGCGGCAGCGGGCGGGACACGCTTCGCGGTACCCCCGTGGTGCCGGATGTGAGCACGACCAGCGCGCCGTGGCGCGGCGGCCGGGCCGGCGCTCGGGCGTCGCCGCCCGCCTCGACCAGCGCGGACCAGCACTGTGCAGGGATATCGCTGGGGAACGCGGCGCCGTCGTGCACGGCGGCGGTGACCTGCTCGCGGCGCAGCACCGCGTCGAGCCGGTCGGCGGGCAGGTCGGCGGGCAGCAGTACCACGTCGGCGCCGAGGGCGGCGAGCCCCGCCGTCGCCGCGACGAACCCGCGGTGCCCGCCACACAGCACCGCCACCCGGTCGCCCGCGCGCACGCCGAGCACGTCGCGGGCCCCGGCGGCCGCCGCGTCGGCGAGCGCGCGCAGTTCGGGGTAGCGCAGCGGTCCCGCCTCGTCGATCAGCGCGACCCCGTCGCGCGGTCCGCCGGCCAGGGCGGCGGCCATGTTGCGGCCGTAGCGCCGCCCGCCCCGGGCCAGCCGCAGCAGCCGCCCCGGGCGCCACAGGCCCACGCGGCCGAGGATCCACAGCGGCGCGGCGGCGTCGGCGACCCGCAGGCCCAGCGTCATGATCCGTTCGACGGTCGCCGGCAGTGCCGCCGCCACCACGCCGCCCAGCCGTGCCCACCACGGCCACCAGCGTCGCCGGTACGCCACGGCGCGGCACACGATCGCGGCCGCCTCGTCGGCCGACATCGCCGGCATCCGCTGGTAGTGCGCGGTGGGCGCGCTCATCCGGGTACGGACGAGGTTGCAGTACACCGTGCTGATCGTCACGCGATCGCGGCGCAACTCCGGCGCGGCGCTGCGCAGCCAGGTGTCGAACGCGGCCTTCGAGCCGAGGTACGCCGACCAGTGCGGCGCGGGCGTCGCGAGCCCGGCCGTGGCGACGTTGACGATGTGCCCGCCTTCCCCACGCATCGCCGGCAGCAGGACCAGCAGGAGCTGCACGGGGCCGAGGTAGTTCAGCGCGATCGTCCGCTCGATGTCGTGGAACCGGTCGGCGGTGTCGGCCACCGACCGGCGGATCGACCGGCCGGCGTTGCTCACCACGACGTCGATGCGGCGGTACCGCGCGAGCAGGTCGCGCCCCAGGTCGGCGGCCTGTGCGGGCACGGACAGGTCGGCGGGGTGCGCGTGCGCGGTGCCGCCGGCCGCCACGATCTCGGCCCGCACCTCCGTCAGCCGTTCGGCCGTGCGGGCCACGAGCAGCACGGTGGCACCGGCGGCCGCGAGCCGGCGCGCGGTGGCCGCGCCGATGCCCTCGGAGGCGCCGGTCACCAGCACGGTGCGGCCCGCGACGGCGGCCCGCAGGCGTGCCTCGCGGGGACCGCGGCCGGTGATACCCACCGCGATCCGGACCCACCGCGCCAGCCGCCCCACCTCAGGTCGCGGCGGCCGGCGGTTCGGTCGCGGACGGGTCAGTGGCCACGGGTGATCCACTCTTCGAGGTGCGGTGCCTCGGCGCCGATCGTCGTGGTGTCGCCGTGGCCGGTGCGCACCACCGTGTCCGGTGGCAGCACCAGCAGCCGGTCCCGGATCGAGTCGATGATCGTGCCGAAGTCGGAATAGGACCGGCCGGTGGCGCCGGGACCGCCCGCGAACAGCGTGTCGCCGGTGAAGATCGAGCCCAGCCCCGGCGCGTACAGGCAGCAGGCCCCGGGCGCGTGCCCGGGGGTGTGCAGCACCCGAAGTTCCACCCCGCCGACGGTGAGCACCTGCCCGTCGGCGAGCGGCCCGTCCGGCGGCCGGTCGGGGTTGGTCATGTCCCACAGCACCCGGTCGTCGGGGTGCAGCAGGACCGGCGCGCCGGTGCGGGCCGCGAGCGCCGGTGCGGCGTTGACGTGGTCGTTGTGTCCGTGGGTACTGACGATGGCGCGCACCGTGCGGCCACCCACCGCGGCGGCGATCGCGTCGGCGTCGTGGGCCGCGTCGATCACGATGCACTCGTGCGCGTCCCCGACGATCCAGACGTTGTTGTCGACGTCCCACTCGCCGCCGTCCAGGGTGAACGTGCCCGACGTGACCAGTTTGTCGATCATTGCGTCGATCATTGCCCACCCTCGCACTGGTGATCTTGGATCCCGTCTACCGGGCCTAGTCTCGCACCTTCGCGCGGTCGCGCCCGGTCCCGCCCGGTCGCGCCCGGTCGGGCGATCATGGACTCTGATACGCGCTATCACGCGTATCAGAGTCCAAAGTCCGTCGCCGTGTTACGCCGCCGCGCGGACGCGGTCCTCGTTCGGCACCATGACCCACAGCGCCAGGTAGATCAGGAACTGCGGGCCCGGCAGCAGGCAGGAGAGCAGGAACAGCATCCGCATCGTCAGCGACGACACCCCGAAACGCCGGGCGAGTCCGGCGCACACCCCGGCGATCCACCGATCGTCGCGGGGCCGGCTCAGCTTGGCCATGACGTGTCACTCCTTCGCGTCGCGGCGCGTTCGGCCATCGACACTTTCGACGGTACGCACGGGTGGACCGGGCGCCCTCCGTCCCGGGACCGATCCGGACACCCCGGACCACCTACTGGCTGTCCCTACTGGTGGCGGCCTGGTGATCGCCTGGTGGCGCCGCCATCTCCGGCGATTCGGCTTGACCCAATATATCGCCTGACGATATATTGGCCGCATGGCGATGACCGAGCCGGCCTTCTTCATCCTCACCGCACTCGTCGACGAGCCGCGTCATGGCTACGGCATCGTCGGCGAGGTGGCGGGGCTTTCCCAGGGTCGCGTGCAGCTCAAGGTTGGTACCCTATATGGGGTTTTAGACCGGTTGGTCGGCGACGGCCTGGTCGAACTGGACCGTGAGGAGGTCCAGAGCGGCCGCCTGCGGCGCTACTACCGGTTGACCGACGCGGGCGGTCGGGTCCTGGCGGAGGAGGCCGAGCGCCACGCCGCGAATGCCCGCGTCGCCGCCGCGCGGCTGCGCGCGTGGCGACCGGCGGACACGGGCGGAGCGTCATGACAGGCCTTGAGGTCGACGAACTCGACGACAGCGACGAGACCAGCCCGCTCGAACAGCGATACCGGCGGGTGCTGCGCCTACTGCCCGCCGCCTACCGCGAGGTCTGGGAAGAGGACATGGTCGCCACCTTCATGGCGGCCAGCCGGGCCCCCGCCCCGGCCGGTGCCGACGGCGACCCGCCGGACGACCCGGAGTACGACGCCGCCTGGCTGGTGGGCTACGGGCGCCCGCCGGCCGCCGAGGTGTTGAGTGTGGTGCTGCTGGCAGTGCGGCTGCGCCTGGGCTTCGCCGGCACGCCCCCGCGCGCCCTCGCCTGGGGCGAGGCCGTGCGGCTGCTGGCGCTCGTGGGTCTGCTGGTGCACGCCGCGCTCGCCACGGCCGGGATCGGTGTCCTGCTCTGGCAGGCCGGCCGGATCCCGCTGGTGCCCGCGCCGCCGGCCGACTGGACGGCCAGCCTGCCGCAGGGCGGGTGGCAGTCGGCCTGGGTCGTCGTGAGCCTGTCCTGGCTGCCGGCGTACTTCGCGCTGCTCTACGGGCACCACCGGGCGGCGCAGGTCTTCGCCTCGCTGGCGCTCGGGACGGCGGTCGTCACGACCGCCGTCGACCTGGTCGGCGGCGAGCAGCCATACGTCACGACCGCCGTCGCGGGGCTGCTCGTCAACGGGTGCGTGGTGCTCGCCATCGGGGCATACCGCGCGGACGCCCCGCCGGTGCGCCGCCGCCCCTGGCTGCTGGCGGTGCCGGTCGGGGCGGTCCTGCTCGGTGCCGTGATCTCCCTCGGCCGGCCGGTCGACGGGCGGCCCGCGGTGGTGCTCGACTGGGCCGGCCTATGCAGCGTGGCGGTGGTGCTGGCCGGGCTCGGCTATCTCGCCGGGACGGCGGTGGGCCTGGCGCGCGTGACGGCCCGCTGGGCGCTGGCCCTGGCGCTGCTGGCCGGCCTGGCGTTCGCGTTGCGGTCGGTCACCTTCGTCGACTACCTGCTCTTCGACAACGGCGGCCAGTTCTTCGAGGTCGGCGGGCTAGCGCTCCGCCCCCACGCGATCGGGCTGGTGCAGGGCGCGGGTGCGCTGGCGGTCGCGGCGCCGCTGGCCGCTGTCGCCGGGCGGGCGCTGCGCCGGCTGCCGGCCGGCCCGCGCTCGTAGACTGGCCGCGATGGAGGCCGCACCCACCAATGTTCTTCTGCCCGGCCACGACGTGCCGCTCGGGCGTTACACGACCGTGCGCCGCCTCCTCCCGCACCTCCGGCGGCGGATGGTGGGCGCCTGGTGTTTCGTCGACCACTTCGGCCCGGACGAGGTGAGCGACGGCGGCGGCATGCGGATCGGGCCGCACCCGCACACCGGGCTGCAGACGGTGAGCTGGCTGGTCGAGGGGGAGATCCTGCACCGCGACAGCCTCGGCAGCCGGCAACTCGTCAGCCCGGGTCAGGTCAACCTGATGACGGCCGGCCACGGCATCGCGCACTCCGAGGAGTCCCCGCGGGAGGCCCGCGGCACCGCCATGCACGGGCTGCAGTTGTGGGTCGCCATGCCCGACGGGGCCCGCCACGGTGGGCCGCGGTTCGAGCACCACCCGTCCGTGCCGGTGCTCGACCTGGGCACGGCGGAATTGACGCTGGTGGTGGGCGCCTTCGGGGGCCAGGTGTCCCCGGCGGTCGTGCACACGCCGCTGCTGGGCGCCGAGATCCGGCTCGCGGCCGGCGCGCGCGCCGAGGTGCCGCTCGATCCCGCCTTCGAGCACGCCATGCTGATGCTCGACGGCGGCGCGGAGGTCGCCGGTGAGCCGCTCAAGCGCGGCACGCTGCTCTATCTCGACCGGGGCCGCCGGGCGGTGACGCTCGACGGCGCGGTGATGGCCGACGGCGGAGGCGGGGCGCGCCTGTTCCTGCTCGGCGGCGAGCCGTTCGACGAGCCGCTGGTGATGTGGTGGAACTTCGTGGGTCGCACCCACGAGGAGATCGTGTCGGCGCGGACGGACTGGATGGCCGAGCGCCGGTTCGGTGCGGTCGTCGGCTACCCGGGCGACCGGTTGCCGGCGCCGGAACTGCCGACCGTGCGGCTGAAGGCGCGCGACCGCCACGGCCTGAGCCGTTAACGCTGGCAGCGCTACCGGGCCGCCAGGCCGAAGGTGTCGAGGAGGCCGGTCACCGCGAACAGGCGGCGCACGATGGGCTGCGGCCGGCTGACGGTGAACTCGCAGCCGATCCTGGCCGCCGCCGACCGGCACCTGACCAGCCAGTTGAGGCCCGACGAGTCCATGAACGTCACCTCGGCGAGGTTGACGTCGACGTGGCGGGGATGTTCGTGGTCCAGGACCGCGGAGATGGTATCGACCAGCGCCCCGACCGTGACGACGTCGACCTCGCCGTGCCCCGTCACGGAGAACTTCCCGGCCGGCCGCGGCAGCACCTGAACGAGCAACCGGGGCGACTCGACGAAAAGTCCGGACATGGGGTCACTCCTTCATGCACGTCACACCGGAAGGCCGCACCCCGGGGGAAATAGAGCGTCGCGTTTCAAGGAATTCTGCCGCGTCGTCAGCTCTGACCCTACGCGTAGCCACGTCGGCCGACAACTCGACGGGGCGCTCCATAGTCTGGAAACGTCGACAAAAGCGCAGGTCAGTGCGGTTATAGCCGGACATGTCCCGCCACATCCGCAGCACGACCGGTCCGCCATCGTATCGACTGCCGTAAAGATGTGCCCAGATTGTTGTCTGGTCAAGTTGGCGAGATCAGCGGTGCGGGTGATGCTGGCGGGATGAGACGTACCCTGCGCGTCCTGGCCGCCGCCACGGCGGCGACCCTGGGACTCACCCTCGCGCCGGCCGCGCCAGCCGCGGCGAAGACAGATCGGTTCCCGTCCATCATCAACCTGCCCGACGGCTTCCGGCCGGAGGGCATCGCGATCGGGGCCGCGCCGTTCGCGTACTTCGGCTCGCTGGCCGACGGCGACATCTACCGTGCCAACCTCGTCACCGGTACCGGTGAGGTCATCAGCG
>WUUC01176566.1_pt1 | contig 10073 bp, 9 predicted proteins | sample 6278441 | NCBI WGS metagenome assembly WUUC01 (sample SAMN13675441, study PRJNA597444) | soil metagenome | isolation source: soil | place: USA: Washington | collected 2017-10 | reverse complement strand
TGGAGTCGGATGCGGACAGTGGGAGACACCGCCATTCCACGTTGCAACTACAAATATGTTGGACGTCCAGCCAATGTCTGGTAGTTTTCATAACGGGCGCGCTCGGTGTGCCCCAAAGGGAGGAGGAAAAGTATGAAACTAAGTATGATCTTTGCAGCGGCAATGTGTAGTGCGGCCTTACCGGCCATGGCCGAGGAAACGGTGAGCTACGCGTCTTATGGTGGCGCCTACCAGGAGGGGGTGCGCAAGGCCATTCTCGATCATCTCCCGGCTGATCATGGGATAAAGGTCGTCGACTACGTGTTGTCGGGTGGCATCCGTGACATCCGCACCAAGGTCAAGGCGAACGCGGTCGACATCGACGTCGCGGAACTGTACGGCGGATTGTGTGACATTGCCGCCAAGGAAGGCCTGATCGAACCGCTCGACTATTCGAAAATCCCGAACGCAGCCGGCATTCCGGAGCATCTCCAGAACGAGCACTGGATCGGCTTCACTGCCTATTCGACGGTCCTCGCCTACAACACAGAGGTATATGGTGATAATCCCCCGAAGACCTGGGCCGACTTCTTCGACGTCGAGAAGTTTCCCGGCACCCGCGCGATAGGGGGCACCTATCCGTCCACGAACATGGAAATCGGCCTGCTGGCCGACGGCGTGCCGCGCGACAAGATTTACCCGATCGACATGGAGCGCTCCCTGAAGAAATGGGAGGCCTTCAAGCCCAATATCACCGTCCGGTGGTCCTCGGGCGCTCAGGCGACGCAGCTCGCGACCGCCCAGGAGGCGGACATGCTGACGATCTGGGCGGCCCGCATCGAAGCGGCGATCAAGGAAGGCGCCCCTTACGCCTACACCTTGAACGACGCAGTGATGGACGTTGAATGCCTGGTCATTCCCAAGAACTCACCGAACCGCGAGGGCGCAATGCGCCTGATCAACCATCTGCTCGATCCCAAGTATCAGGCCAACCTCCCCGATTACATCCCCTACGGGCCGATGAATCAGGATGCCTTCAAACTCGGGCTCATCTCGCCTGAGAAGGCCAAGAATGTCGTGACGAGCACCGACAACATCGCCAAGCAGCTCATCCTGAATGCACCCTACTGGGCTGAGCACGAGGCTGAAGCCCAGACCAAATGGGACAGTCTGATGCTGCAGTAGAGCTGATCTCGGCTAGGGGGCGCCCGGAGCAACGGGCGCCCATCCTTCCAATCGCGCTTCGGCGGGGTATCCAGGCTATTGCCTGTGAGGATGGTCTTTGACGGCCGGCCTCGCCTGTCCAATCGCATAATTTCGGAATGTGGGGATGACACAAGCTTCGACGACGGCGCTGCCAGTCCAGGTCCAGTCGCTGTCAAAATATTTTGGCGAAGTGCGCGCCGTTGACGATATCTCGTTCGACATCCGGCCAGGTGAGTTTCTTACGCTGCTCGGTCCATCAGGATCTGGCAAAACGACGCTTCTTATGATGATCGCCGGATTCAGCCGGCCGACCAAAGGTTCGATCCGCATCGCGGGCCAGGAAATCGTGCATCTGCCGCCGCACAAGCGCCACATCGGCATGATGTTCCAGAACTACGCGCTTTTTCCGCACATGACGGTCGGCGAGAATATTGCCTATCCGCTGCGACTTAGGAAGTTCGGTAAGGCCGAGATCGAGAAGCGCGTCCGCAACGTCTTGGACCTCGTACAACTCGGCGGATACGCGGGCCGCCGGATCAGCCAGCTTTCGGGCGGTCAGCGGCAGCGTATCGCGCTTGCCCGCGCGATCGTGTTTGAACCGCGCATCCTGCTGATGGACGAGCCGTTGTCGGCGCTCGACAAGCAGTTGCGCGAGACGATGCAAATTGAGATCCGCAGGCTGCACGATCGTCTCGGCACGACCACCATCTCTGTTACCCACGACCAGCGCGAAGCTTTGACGATGTCGGATCGTATCGCCGTGTTTTCCAACGGCAGGCTTGCGCAGATAGCGTCCCCGTCGGGTCTTTATGAACAGCCCGAGAGCCGGTTCATCGCCGAGTTCATCGGTGAATCGAGTTTTCTGCCGCTGCGGGCGACGCCCGGCGGACTGGCCTACGGGGATCAGGTAATCCAGCTTGCCGACGAAACGCAGCAAGGATCGGGCACCATGCTGCTGATGCTGCGCCCCGAACGTCTGCGGCTGGTCACGACCGATACAGCAAATCAGGAGGGCAACCTTTTCCAAGGCCAGGTACACACTGTCGTCTTCCAAGGCGAAAGTTTGCTGTTCGAAGTGATGCTGGCCGGTGGCCATAAGGTTTTCGTCCGGATGGCAAACCGGTCGGAAAACGCCCGGCTTCTTCCCCAGGCGGGTCAGCACGTGACCCTGCGCCTTGACCGCGCCGACACGCGGATCGTGCGTGCGGAGGACTAGCGATGGAACAAGCAGTCCTGCATCTGTCCTTGAGCCCTCTCACCGAGGCTCAGCTGGAAGAGAATCAGCAAGCGCTGAAAAAGGAACGGCGCAGCGAAGCGCGGACGATGATGCAATTGACCGTACCGGCCACGTTGATCGTGGGCTTGTTGATGGTCGTTCCGATCGGATGGTTGCTGTCGATGTCCTTCGTCGGACCGGACGGGCAACTCAGCCTGGAAAACTACACCTTGTTCTTCTCCGAGCCGGTCTACCGGCAGATGTTCATCAACACCTTTACGATCGCGTTCGTCGTGACCGCGATCTGTCTGATCTTGGGTTATCCGGTTGCTTATCTGCTGGCGATCCTGCCTCCGCCCTGGTCCGGCTTGTTGATGCTGGCAGTCCTGATGCCGTTCTGGACGTCGGGCCTCGTGCGGACCTTCGCCTGGCTGATTATTCTTCAGCGCAACGGTCTGGTGAACGACATGCTGGTTGCGATCGGAGCAATCGAGCGTCCGATCGCCCTGGTCCACAACATGACGGGAACGATCATCGGCATGGTCCATATCATGGTGCCATTCCTGATCCTGCCGCTCTATGCCTCTATGAAGGCGATCGACGGAAACCTGATGCGCGCTGCGGCCAATCTCGGTTCGACGCCTGTTCATGCATTTCTTCGAGTGTACCTGCCGCTTTCGATGCCTGGCCTGATTGCCGGAACGATCATGGTCTTTGTGATGTGCCTCGGCTTCTACATCACGCCTGCGCTGCTGGGTGGCGGCAAGATCAAGATGATTGCACAGCGGATCGAGGAATCACTCGCGCTGTATCCGACCTGGGGGCCGGCCTCGGCACTTGCCGTGCTGCTCCTGGTGATGACCGCCGTCTGTCTTGGCGTCAGCCTGTGGCTGGTGCGCCGGCTGTCCTCTGACCGGTGAGGGAAGAACCGATGGAATCTCACGTTTCACACCGCGACAGGCTCTGGCTCTACATCTTCGTCGGGCTCGTCATCTTCTATCTGGTGGCGCCTACGCTCATCGTTGTCCCTGTGTCGTTCAGTTCGACCACTGCGCTTTCCTTCCCGCCTCCTGACTGGTCGACCCGCTGGTATGAGGCCTTCTTCGGGCAGGAAAAGTGGATCGGGTCGACCTGGGTTTCGCTGCGGGTGGCGTTTGGCACCATGATCCTTGCGTCGGTCACCGGCGTCGCGGCCTCCTATGCGCTGCATGTATCGGGGTTCCGGCTGAGCAATGTCATTCGCTCGACTCTTATTTCGCCGCTGGCTGTACCCTCTATCCTGATCGCGGTCGGCATCTTTTTCGTCTACGCCATGATCGGCGGGTTGCTGAACACGCTTTACGGAATAGTCCTGGCGCACACCGTCGTTGCCATGCCGTTCGTCGTTCTCACGATGTCTGCGGGCTTCGAGTCCTACGACATGACGCAGGAAATGGTCGCACGCAGCCTTGGCGCCAGCAGGTTCAAGGCTTTCATGACGGTGACCCTGCCGCAGCTGAAGTTCTCCGTCGCGACATCCATGTTGCTGGCATTCCTGGTGTCTTTCGACGAACTGATCATATCGCTGATGATCTCTTCCGGGCCGGTCTCGACACTGTCCCGGGTCACCTTCGCGACGCTGCGGGACGACGTCGACCCGACGCTGGCGGCGGTATCGACCCTGATGCTGATCGTGACCTGCGTCCCCCCGCTGATCCTTCACATCGCCACCCACCGTGCGAAGAAGAAGGACGCCTGAGATGCTGGACGAATTGAACCGCGAACTTGAAGGCTTCGTGCAGTTGCATCGAGACGGCCAAATTCTCGAGATCCGGATGGTCAAGCCGAAGGTGAACGCGATCTGCCGCCGGTTCAGCCGCAGCATGGAGCGCGCCGGGCTCTACCTTCAGAATGATCCCGACCTTCGGGTCGGCATCCTGTCGAGCGGCAGCGACAAGGCGTTCTCGGCCGGGCTCGATTTCCGAGAGGTGACTTCCCAAACCACCGCAGAGCGCGGCCCCGGTGCTCTCGAAGGCGGGTTCGGCGGCATCACCACTTTGTGGTCGCTCAAGAAGCCGCTGATTGCAGCCATCAACGCGCCGGCGGTCGGGGGTGGCCTGGAACTGGCGCTGTCCTGCGACATCCTGCTGATGGCGGACGAGGCTTACCTCCAGCTGCCTGAACTGCAGAGGGGGCTTCTGCCGGACGGTGGCGGCCTGCAGCGGTTGCCGCGCAGGATTCCTTATCATGTCGCCACGGCCATGATCTGGACCGGCGAGCCGATGACCGCGGCCGAGGCGCATCGGTGGGGCCTGGTTCACCGCACGGCGCCCCGCGACCAGTTGATGCCGCTGGCCTGGCAGGTCGCGCGTCGCGTGGCGAAAGGCGCTCCACTTGCCCAGCAGGCGTTCAAGGAGGTGCTGCGCGCCGTCAACAGCCTGCCGGACACCGAGGCAATGGCGCTACGCGCGGAGTCAAAAGGTGATCTCGAGAACTTCAGGCGGATGTTGACCTCAAAGGACACGATCGAAGGGCAACTCGCCTTTCTCGAAAAGCGTGAGCCGCGCTGGATCGGCAACTGATGCGGCATCCGGATTGGAATGATTTGCATGGGGTCAGCCGCTTCGGTTGCGCCAGATAGGTTGGAGGGAAAGATGTACAAATATCTTGAAACGGAGCGCCATGACGCGGTCGGTGTGATCGCGCTCAATCGTCCCGAGGCGCGCAATGCGCTGGCGATGGGTATCACGATCGAACTACGCCGGGCGCTGCGAGAGGCTGCGGCCGATACAACGATGCGCGCCCTGATTTTAACCGGGCGCGGCGGAGCATTCTCGGCCGGCGCCGATGTCAAGGAATGGGCGGGAAAAGCCAAAGGCGACAATCCCTGGCCGGACATGAACTGGGTCGAGGAATCTCTCAAGCTCGTCCAGCAGGTTCATGACATGCCCAAGCCGACGATCGCCATGATCGACGGCGCGGCTGTCGGCGCCGGTCTCGACATGGCTCTGGCCTGCGACTTTCGCTATGCATCCGAGAGGGCGAAGTTCATCTGTTCCTACACCAATGTAGGCTTCAATCCGGACTGCGGCGGCACCTGGCTGATGCCGCGGGTGATCGGCCTCGAAGCTGCCAAGCGCTTTGCCTTCACGGGTGACCTGTGGACGGCGGCGGTTGCGCTAGAAAACCGCCTGGTCAGCCATGTCAGCGCCAAGGACAAGCTTTGGGACGATACGCTCGTCTTCGCGCAGAAGCTCGCGTCAGGCCCGACGGTCGCCATCGCCCAGACCAAGAAGCTTCTGAATACGGCACACACACGCAGCCTCTCCGATCAGCAGCTGGAAGAAGCCGCTGCCGGCAAGATTTGCGGACAGACCAAGGACCACGTCGAAGGACTGGAAGCTGCGAACGAACGTCGCGCGCCCAGGTTCATCGGCGCTTGAGGAGACCACGATGGATTTTGGATTGAGCTTTGAACAGCAATCGCTCGTCGATTCGCTCGAGGAATTTTGCAAGCGGGAACTCTACCCTCACGAGGCGCTTGTCGAAGAGCTTCGTTACGTTCCCGACGAGATCCAGCAGGAGATCCGCCGCAAGTCTCAGGAGGCCGGTTTCGAAGGCATGAGCCTTCCTGAGGAATGGGGCGGACCCGGCCTCGACAAGCAGACGAAGATGCAGGCCGAGCGTGTCATGGGCAAACCGTCTTCTCCGCTCGGGCAATGCATGAACCGCGGCGTCACCGGCATTCTCTTCAAATGCAAGGACGAGCAGATCGAGGAATATCTGCTGCCGTCGATCCGAGGCGAGCGCAAGAACGCGTTTGCCCTGACGGAACCGGGCGCGGGCTCGGACGCGCGCGGCATCGTCACCAAGGCGGTGCGCGATGGCAAGGACTGGGTCATCAACGGCGTCAAACAGTTCATCTCCGCAGCCGACATTGCCGATTTCATCATCCTCATCGCCGTTTCCGGCGTCGACGATACTCCGAAGGGGCCGCGCAAGAGGTTCACGGCCTTTCTGCTCGACAAGTCCCTGCCTGGACTGCGCGTCGAGCCGATGAAATCGCTCGTGACCCGCGGCTACAACCCCACCATGGTCTACATGGACAACGTGCGGGTTCCCGACAGCAAGATCCTGGGCGAAGAAGGCCAGGGGTTCAACACAGCCAATGAGTGGCTCTACGATGGGCGTGTCGCTCTTTCGGCGCATTGCGTCGGGCGTGCCGAGCGCATTTTCGACATGACTAAGGAATGGGCCGGCACGCGCAAAGCCTTCGGCAAGACCATTGGCGAATTCCAGGGCGTCGGCTTCAAGATCGCGAACATGGCCGTCGACATCAAGCTTGGCGACCTTATGGTCAAAGAGGCCGCGTGGAAGATGGACAACAATCTGATGGACCGGACCGAAGCCTCGATGGTTAATTACTACTGTTCGGAGATGGTTTTCCGCGTTGCCGACAATGCGGTGCAGATCTTCGGCGGCATGGGGCTCATGGAAGACTTCCCGATCCAGCGTTTCTGGCGTGATGCGCGCATCGAACGTATCTGGGAGGGTACGTCGGAAATCCATCAGGACGTCATCGCTAAAGATCTTCTAAGGAAATACAGGCAATAACATGGACTTCGGGTGACCGCCGCACGCAGAAGGTACGCAATGAACCACCAGACGAAGAAGCGACCGATTCAGGAAATCCGAAAGGCGGAGCTCATAGTCGCGACATTGAACTCAATTCGCAAGCACGGGTTCCTGAATTCGACGATCAATACGATAACCGAAGAATCGGGTCTTTCCAGAGGCTTGATTAGCCACTACTTCGACAACAAAGACGATCTTCTTATACTTGCGCATAAGTACTACCTTCAGAACGTAGATGATTTTTTCCGACATGTCGTGTTTTCTACGAAAACGGGACATTTTGAAAAACTATTCAATTCTGTATGTGTGCCGTTCTTGAGAGAAACAAGCTATGAGCAGATAATGGTTCATTATTTCAGCGCGGCTTGGATATTGCCCGATGTGTTGAAAATGCACCGTGATCTCTGGGCGCGCTATCGGGCAAATATCGAACGCCGGATTGCTGCTGCTGCTCGAGAACGAGACATCGTGTTGGACACCAGGCTTGCCGCGATAACGCTGACCCAACTGGTCGACGGACTGTGGTTGGGTTGGGTCATGGAAGAAAGCTACACCCAGGAGGATTGTCGCCGAATCCTGCGCCAATGGCTATGCGAACAATTTCGAGAAGACCCGGAGAAATATCCCCTTACACCTGATTTCGACTTGGAACACTTCGAAACTACTGCCCCGCTTCCATAGGCCGAACAAATACCGCGCATCGATCAGATACCTCGAACTCTTTGCCGGCTGCCATCCCGGCAGCGACAAGAATCCGTATCCATGAAAGAAAAACAGATGCAGATCCCCCCTTCGGCTGCGGCAGGCTCACGCACCAGCCCGGCCCTGGCACGCAACTTCCAGCGGCTGCTCGCGCCACACACCATGGCCTTCATCGGTGGCACCCAGGTGGAGTATACGCTGAATACGCTGCGAAATCAGGATTTTGCAGGCAACGTCTATGTCGTCCACCCACGACGCGACGAGATCGCGGGTTACAAATGTTTCCCCACGATCCAGGATCTGCCCACAGCACCCGACGCGGTCTTTCTTGCCGTCAATGCGGACGCATCGATCGTGGCGCTCAACAAGCTGCGCGAGATGGATGCTGGCGGGGTCGTCTGTTATGCCTCAGGCTTCTCCGAAATCGGTGAGGCCGGAGCCGAACGCAATCGGAACTTCATCAAAGCCGCTGGCGAGATGGCCGTCGTCGGGCCGAATTGTTATGGTCTGGTGAACTACGTCAATCACGGCAGCATCTGGCCCGCACTTTACCCCAAATTGAGCGGCAAGCGTGGCGCCGCCGTGATTGCGCAGAGTGGAAACGTCACCGGCCACATCGTTTCGAACGGGCGTTCGGTGCCGTTCTCGTATCTCATCAGCGCCGGCAACCAGGCAGTTCTCGGCTTCGAGGATTACATCGATTATCTGATCGACGATCCCCACGTCACCTGTCTTGGACTGTTCATGGAAGGTATCCGCGATGTGGCGGCGTTCTCGCAGGCTTGCCTGCGCGCCCGCGCGAAGGGGGTTCCCATCATTGTGTGCCGGTCCGGCCGGTCCGAACTGGGCGCGGCGATGGCGGCCAGCCATACCAGTTCGCTGGCCGGACAGAATGAATACTACGAGGCTCTGTTCGATCGCCTTGGCGTGATCCGCACGGAGACGGTGCCGCAGTTCCTGGAAATGATGAAGATCGCCTCGATTGCCGAACCGGTCGCCGGTCCCCGGATCTCTGTTTATTCCAGTTCGGGCGGGGATAATGGCCTGGCAGCCGACTATTGCTCGTTTGCCGGTCTCCAGTTGCCGCAACCGACCGCAGCCCAGATCGGTTCAATCAAGCCGCTCCTGCCGGAGTTCGGGCACGTGTCGAACCCGCTTGACTTTACCGCAGGCTATTGGGGCAACGAAAAGCTGCTGACGCCAATGTTTACGACGATGCTGTCGGGCGACTGCGATGCCGGCATGTTGGTGGTGGATTATCCGCCGGTTGGCTCGCCCTACAAAGAAACTCCTGCGCATGATGCGATGGACCGCGCCCTTGCGGCGGCGGGAAAGGCCACTGGTAAGCCGGTGTTCCACGCATCGGTCAACACCGGCGGCATCACGCCGGAAGCGAGCGAAAGGATGATCGCGCAGGGCATCGTTCCGCTCCAGGGTCTGCACGACGCTGCCTGGGTGATCGCAAAATGGGTTGGACATTGCGAGCGGATCCGTGCCGATGCTGCCGATGGGGTAGCTTCACTCGCGACCCTTGTTCCCTATGCCGCATCGCCACTCAAGGGCGCCGCACGCACCGTGAACGAGGCGGAATCGAAACGTCGTCTGTCCGCCCATGGCTTGCCGGTGCCGGAGGGCAGGGTGCTGTCGCTGGCGCAGATTTCTGAACTTCCCGAACGCTTCGACACGCCGATGGTTCTGAAGGTTCTGCACGATGACCTTCCGCACAAGACAGAGGTTGGTGGAGTCGCGTTGAACCTGCTTGGGCGGGACGAAGCAGTGGCCGCGGCCAACCGGATGGTCGAAAATGTCGCGCGTCACTCGCCGTCGGTTCGTCTTGAGAAGTTCCTGATCGAACCGATGCAGGCGCCGCCGCTGGCCGAACTCATCGTGGGGGTCAAGCGCGATCCGCTGTTCGGAATGGTGCTGGTGATCGGAGCGGGCGGCATTTTCGTGGAACTGCTGAAGGATGCCACGCCGCTGCTGCTGCCTGTCAGCCGCGACGATGTCGAAGCCGCCCTGCGCGGGCTGAAGAGTTTTGCGCTGCTCGACGGGTTCCGGGGGCGTCCTGCCGCCAATCTCGACCCGGTCATCGACGCGATCATGGCGATCGCCGCCTACGCCAGCGAAAATCTCGATACGCTATCCGAGCTGGACGTTAACCCGCTGATGGTTGGCGAGAACGGCGCAGTCGCCGTCGACGCGTTGATCGTGGAAGTGCCCAAGGCTGTCTGATCGACCTTACCCACGGGAAGGGAGCAACGGTTCCCTCCTGGTATCAAGCTTGTGAGATCATCGTCGACGGGGAGAAGTGAAGATGACGGAAAAGCAGCAAACCGGGGCCGAGGCCCTTGTGCGC
>WUUC01104633.1_pt1 | contig 10074 bp, 7 predicted proteins | sample 6278441 | NCBI WGS metagenome assembly WUUC01 (sample SAMN13675441, study PRJNA597444) | soil metagenome | isolation source: soil | place: USA: Washington | collected 2017-10 | reverse complement strand
CCCGCCCTGTTTGGAAGATCTCGGCGTCGCAGGGCGGGTCGAGCCCCCTACCATCCGTCCAGACCCGCCCCTACTCGAAGCAGCAGGTGGCATCGGCTCTTCTAAGTCCTCCTACTGGAAGAGGTCGCCCACCCGCAACGACCAGCCGGGCAGGAGATCGGGCAGCGCAAGCACGCCCTCGGCACCCAGCACGCGGCGCGGGGAGCCGGCCTCGTGCACCTCGATCGTCCGGGCCGCGGGATCGAGCACCAGCACCGCGCGGGTTCCGCTGTCGAGCCAGGCGGCGGCTCCCTTCGTGCGCGAGGGGGCGAACTGCACCACGAGGTCCGGCGCGCCGGCCCAGAACCCCGCGCCGGCCTGGCCGGCCGCCAGGTGCTCGCGGCTCACGAACGCGAGGTCCGGGCTCTCCGTGGTGCGGGGCCCCTTGGAAAGGAAGCGCGTCTCGCCGCTGTACACCTCGCCCGCCCCGCTCTCCTCGGCGAACTGCGCCAGGCGCCAGGTGAGGCGCGCCGCCGCGCGGCCCCGCTGATGCTCGACCGGCGACACCGCCCCTGGCTCCCGGTCCAGCAGGCCGAGAACGAAATCCGCCTGGGTCGCCGTCAAGCACCCCCCGCCGCAACCGGGCCGGCCGGAGCAGGTGGTCCCCGCGACCCCGCAGGTACTGAAGCCTGAGCCCGTCACGCAAGTGGCACTGCACGACATGTTGCAGGCGCAGTTGACACACTCGACGATCGCCTCGCTTCGAGACGCCCCCAAGAACGCCAGCAGGACGACCGCGAGGCCCATCAGACAGCTCTTCCTGGTCATGAGCTCCTCCTTCCATGAATGGACATATAGAATATCATGGATTGCTGGAGCCATCGTCCCGGAGAAGAGGTGCGGGACGTGGGAGGTCTCCGGCAGTTACGGCGAATGCGGGGCCTGAACGAGGAAATGAGCAAAAAAACCGCCCGCGAGCTTCGCGAACGAAGAAATAGGTCAGTAACCCGTTGTTACGGCCAATCAACGGAAAAATAGCCTTGTAGTTCGCCGGAATAGCTTCGCGAGCCAAAAAATAACTCAAAAGTCCGGCGAAAAGGGTTCACCGCCGGTTCTTTGACTCAAATTTGGTTTTAATAGCTCCCCACCCGATCCGCCTGGACAATCCGCCCGGCAGATCCGTAGACCCTGGAAGGAAAAACTGGAGCCAAGCTCCGGGCCGTTCTCTGACAACTGAATCGAATCACCTCCAGGCCGGAGCTCGCCGACTCCTGCCCACATAAAGTAAGCCCCGGAGGGGCGACACCCGGCTTGACGTAAACTGTCACCCTCAGATGTTGTCTGGAGGAAGACCGATGCCCATCAAGAAGTTCCGGAACCTCGAGGAGATGAACGCCGCGGAGGACTCCCTATGGCATGAGCCCGGGACCCCCGCTCTATGGCAGGCCATCCGTCGCGTCTGGAGCTTCGCGGCCCGCACCTGCCCGCGCCGTTTCCCTCCCGGCGTCTACAAGCACCGCAGCCTCGAAGACGCCCAGAGACAGCGGGAGATCTGGGAAGAGGAGAACTTCCAGGAGCTCTGGCGTCGGCGAGGGATGAAGCCGGAGGACGTTGGGCGGATGTGAGGATGGTAATCGGCTGAACAGAGTATATTGCCAGGTAGTTCAGCGCGGTGCCCTACAGGCGGGTGCCAGGTTCTTCATCAGGTGATGAGCCGGGGCCCAACTGCTAGACAATCGGCCTTAGTAAGGCTAAGTTACCGTGAATAACCAGCACATCGCTCCTGACCTACGAGGAGACAAAGTGGAGATAGCCAGTGAACTCTATGGTAAACCCTGGGAGCCAAGGGAGTATTTGATCGTCCTAGCCAGCTACTTTATTTGTAGAGGCCGTATTCCCGCCCTAGATTCACCCGAAATCCAGAGGCTCTCAAGTCTGCTTGGACGAACACCAGCAGCAATAGCCATGAGGATGGAGAATTTCGCCAGTCTGGATAAGGATGCCTCGCGGAAAGGCTTGCGCAACATCAGCCCAATGTGCAGGAAGGTCTTCGATGCCTGGTCCTTTCGCCCGGATCACCTCCAGGCTACAGTCGACTACCTGATTGAAGAGATTAGCCAGCCACATCAACTCGGCCTCTTTGGGACACAGCGCGCTCGAACACCTCACGCATTTGATCGCTACGAGTTGCTCGACCGGATCGGGGAGGGAGGATTCGGGGAGGTCTACTCCTGCATTCACAGAGAGTCAGGAAAACAGTTTGCGATTAAAATTATTCGCGCCGACAAGGCCCAGGATGACGAGGCCTTACACCGCTTCTCGCGCGAGATGAGAGCACTAAAGTCGTTAGACTCTCCCTATGTAATCAGGCTTTACGAGGACAACCTTGAGAGCGAGAGTCGCTTACCGGCGTTCATTATGGAACTTGGAGTGCACTCGCTCTCGTCATATGCCCAGAGTCTACAGACAACGACGGAGCCTTCTGCAGCCCGGACGTTGCTACCAACCCAAGAGGCCATCAATGTGATGCGTTCGGTCCTCGCCGCAGTCAAGGCTCTTCATAGCCAGCAGCCCAGGATCCTGCACCGAGACATCAACCCCAATAACATTCTTCAACTCCACGATGGGAGATGGGTACTCGCGGATCTGGGGCTCGCAAAATTCCTAGGTGTCTCCCGCGACCGGTCTAGCTTCTCAACCTTCACTCAACGAGGATGGGCGACCACATACTTTGCTCCCCCAGAACAACATCAGTACTTTAAGCACACTGATGAGAAGGCCGATATATATGCGCTAGGGATTCTGTTATGGGAACTCTTTTCACCCTCTTGGCCTCCTCCTCGCATCGAGAAGTCCCAACTTTCGGAAGACCTCGCCGAGGTCTTCAGATGCTCTGCCAATCCTGAATATGACGAGCGCTACGCAAGCGTCTCCCAACTGGCTACTAGCTTCGAGGCCGCAATTCTTTCTTTAGCTTAGCCGCACCGAAGTTGTAGTGCGCACAGGCTGCTAACCAAGGATATCCGGAATAGTCTGTTGAAAAATCCTGCGGCACCTAACGCATGCTAGTTCAGCACTCCGAGGGCGTTGCATGGCTTTCGGCCGCAGCGACCCAGGGCCGCTAACCGCGAGAACACGAACGTTCTGGCTGCCGCATTCACAACGATACCAGTAAGTGCCGAGAGGGCTATCGATCGCTGCCTCACCTGATTCGAACTTAACCGCCTGCGGATCGAGCCCAATACTACTCTCTCTTGCAAAAACCCTATCTTTCAGCTGCTCCGCTAGCATCTGTACTGTCCGATCGACCTCGTTCAAATCGTGTTGCCATAAATGAAATGATAGCCATCCGAGTTCGGCCAAGGCATCGTCGACAGCCAGGTCACGTACAACATTGGTGCGCAATTTTTGTGCCCAGAACTTCTGCTGTCTAAGAGGAGCCGAGTAGTGCACAGGGCAACCGTGCCAAAAGCATCCGTCGACGAAGACGGCCATGCGGGCACTCACAAAGGTGAGATCGGGGCGCCCAGGAAGCCTATAATTCAGTCGATAGCGAAGCCCCTCACTCCACAGCGCTCGGCGAAGCTTGATCTCTGGACCTGTACTTCGGCTACGGATCCGCGACATGTTCTCAGAGCGGGTTAGCCTACGCACCGAGCAAGCTCTGCTTAGTTCTTCCTGCGAATGCGGGAACGTATCAACTCTACCCTGTTAACTCCGACCCGAGAAGCGTCCGCAGCTGCGGTAGTTGACAGCTCGAGAGCGTGCTCGAGTCGCAACTGCGCCACATGCCGAAGCTCAATAGTATAATCGTCGATCCCAAGGGCAATTCCTCGATCTCCAATTGAAGGTCGAGCACGAACAACCCCCTTACTATCAAAACGCGGCTCTCCAATATCCAAAGACACTCGCTGCTTAACAAATATCGAAAGACAACGCCACCTTCCAGGCTTACCCACCACACAATAGTTATTAGCACCGTTAGCCTTAAGAATTTCTTCTGCGCCAACGGCTCTAGCGCGGACGAAGGTGAACAGACCACCTCCTTCTTCAGGACGAGCTACGTCACATAGAGGGGTCATACATATCAGATAATCAACCGCATCGCCCTTTTGAATTTCCACAACGGTGCCCTGCGTCAACGACACAGCCAAGCTAAACTGCTGGTGAAATAGTGCATCGAGCCGAAGCAAGGGCTCTGCAGCCGAATCATTATTCGTGGCAGAAAACACGACAGCCCAAGCCAGTAACGGGGCCGAGACTCCATCAATTCCTGGCAACCCCTTTTCGCAGCCACCGTCTAGCCAGCAGTCAATCTCAGCAACGAAGGACTCAGCCGTAGCCCCCCTTACACCCTGACCCGATATCCCATGGTTAACAAGAAAATTTGTCATCCTCTCTTTCCAAGTATCGTTACGCCCACTTCGCAGCTTCGCTCCAAATGCCCGTCGACCTTCGTTGCTCAGCGATTTAAATTGACTCGAATCTCGCTCGAGTAGAGATCTCCACTCGTCCACCAGGACGTTCAACAGAGCACTTCCCTGCCGCACAGGACTATCTTTGTGCCCTGCTTCACAAAGCACAGCGCCATCGATCGAGCTGCCTATATTCACAAGTATCTCAGGTAAGTGTTCGCGATGCCGATTTGTCATCTCCAGCATTGATAGCTGAACCAGACCTCCGAAGCTATTCGCCAGGCCCTGAACAGCCACCCCCAAAAGATTCCCCGGCTTAACAGAATACTCAGAATCCAATTCCAAGCCTTCTTTTATGCGGATCGCGAAAACCAGATTCTTCAGCCTAAAGTCGGCCTGCCCAGACTCTCCGAGACTTCCCCGGCACGGCTCAGGAACAAATTCTTGAATCAGCCGTTCCTTTACTTGCGATACTTTCCCCTGTCCGGTCCAGATACAGACAAACCGAAGACATTCGCCGAGAAGTGGGCCAAGGACCTTGATGGCTTCATCTCCTTCGTCGTTAACTAGGTGCCAATCGAGGACTACCATATCCGCGCGCTTCGCTAGCTCTATTGCGATCCCCCGGTCCGTTTGCCGATACCGCAGGCCACAGGTGAGAACCCCTTCAAGCATCAGCGCTCTTCGAAGTTCCCCGAGCATAGCTGCATCGATTTCATCCTTGTTGGAAGGTATAGGAGGCACGCGCCCCTCGGCGGCAAGGTCAGTCTCGTATACGTCGAGCTCGGCCTCGTCCGTCTGTTCGGGAAGAAGGTCCAACTCGCCAGTCTCGGAATCACCCTCTACCACCTCGCGCTCCGGCCATTGGTCGTCTATGATAAGCGCGCTACGAACGTAAGCGCGAAATATTTCCTTGCTCATCTCCTGGAAGGTGGCCATAGGTTCTACTCCGGCGAGAAGACATCTTCGTGAAAACGGATGCAGATACACGCACCAGGAAGAGCCCGGTACCCCGGCTCGTTAGTGGCCCAGATCTCATGTCCGTACCGTTGCAGGTTAGCGCGAGCAATATAGAGGCCGAGGCCTCTGCCCCCCTGTTTATTGGTGTAGAACATCTCGAAGATCCGCTCAAGGTCCGTGGGATGGATTCCCGGGCCTGTATCGCAGATCGTAACAATAGTATCGCGCACGTCAAGCAGGATCCTACGGGGCATGTCGCTGTTTCGCATCCAGAAGATGGCATTATCTATCAGGTTAATGAAAACTGGGAGGATCACCGCCTCTACTTCCCGAATTCTAAAGGCGGCAAAGGCTTCGCTTCCATCCAATTCCACTCCCGCCGACCTGAGCTGGTGACCCATAAAGTCTCGGCAGTATGAAATAACTCGCTTGCCGTCGATCTCGGTCCTGACACGGTAGCTGCCTCGGTAGATAGGGCTCATTTGTCGGAAGCGTTGCTCTAAGTGCACAAATCCCGATCGAAGGTCTTCGAGGTGCCGCCCGGCCTTCGGGGTGCTCCGCAGCAAATTTTGCAAGCGGCTGAGGCTTGCGCGGATACCTACAAATAGTTTATTAAGATCGTGGTCGATGATTTCCACGGCAAGACCGAGCTGAACAAGTTCCAGGTTTTGGTCTACTTGCTCTCGAAGCTCCTCAATCTCACCTGCCTGGGCAGCGAGAAGCTCATCCCGTGTTTCGTCGAAGAAACCACCGAGATATGTGGCCAACCGCTCCTGATGCTCACGTAAGATCTCAACGGAGGACGCAGCAGCTTCGCTCATTGCTCCTAGTACTTCTGCGAAGTTCTCGAGCTCGACAGCCTTGAATTTCTCGATGGAGTCCATACCTGTCGTCACTAGCAAGGCTTGCGCGATCTTACTTCGTGCTTCTTGGTGAAGTCTTTCCAAGGCTACGTCCAGGACACCCATCTGCGCGTCAAACTCTGAACGAATAGCCCTGTATGCTTTGCCAACCTGAGCTAGGGCCTGGGCATAGGATTGCTCAAATGCTCTTTTGCGACTGAGAGCATGCTGAACACCTGGAAACCGTTCTCTAACACTATTTTGAAACCTTTGCCGGACCTCATCACTGTATCTGGAGAACGCTTCAAACGCGATGCCATGGTCATGTCTGAGGCGCGCGAGTTGATTATCACGATTGGTGGAAACATTGCGCGGAACAACAAACCGAGCAGAACCTAATACTTGGACCATTCGATTCTCAAATCGTAACAGCGTATCGGCGGCTGCGTCAGGGTCAGGAGCAGCCTCTAGATCATGAAGGCGCTGCGTCGCCTCCTGAAAGGCTAACTCCATCTGCACAGGAGCTTCTTCTTTCAAAAATCTAAGCTTACTCACCGCCTCCTCACGCAGCAGACGCCGCACCTCAGCAGCTCTCTTTCGCTCTTGGTCAACCTTACGGTGCTCTTCCTTGATTGCAGCCTTTTCTTTAAAAAATTCCGTATCCGCCTTAAAATAATGACGCGCTAGATAGATAAAGAAATTCTCCAGCACCTCTCGCAAGTCCCGATAAGCTCTGTTAATAATTAGCCCTTCGCGACCAGCTTTGTCTAAAAGCCTTGGATTTTCATGGTGACTGATCGATACATAGCCAAACATTCTTCGGTAGCTGAAGAAGTAATAGCCAGCTCCTTTTGAGCGACGCTCCTCCATGCTTAGCCAATCGAACTCAGGACGCCCATAAGGTAAAACCCGAAGCCCATCTCTATAGATCATCAGGCCACCAAAGTGACTCAACTTACTGCTGACCAGGCTCCACTGCTCTGCATCGAGAATGGAATCTTTCTTGTCTTGGTAGTACCAGAACCTTAAGCGGAAGGGGCCACAGCGGAGCGAATGCTTAGGTTGCTCTTCGCGGCTGGGAAGGCTGACCTGCTTACGGTAAATCTCTAGTCGGCCGCTGAAACGACCGTCCTCATCAAAGTCGACGCTCACATGATGATCGTAAAATCTGAGATCTTCCTGCACAAAAGCTGCCGTATCACGGAACAAACTCGTCAGCAGATTATTCTCATAATCCCATCGCCGTATGTCGGCATCGAGTTTAATATCTGCATTGGCGCCTCCAGCACCGGCCTCGAAATGATTGCGGAAATTGCTCAGGAGCTGTACCAGCTCGATTTGAGGAGCCTGCTCCTTTTCGTGACTAACTGGGGCACGAACGTATTGCCTGAACTCATTTTTCAAATGCAGGATGCAGAAAAGAGTTCCCTGCTCTCTGGTCGATTCTCGGACCGCGCGCTGGATACCGGACATGTTGACAGTAACATTGGTCAGCTGATCGATAATACGATTTCGTAGCTCAAGAGCTTGGGCTCGCTTTTTTTTGTCTTGAATCGCATCCCAAGCATAGGCTTGGGCAGGGGAAAGCAGCGCGCTCCGCAAGTCCTGAGCCATAAGGGCGACGATCCCTGTAGTCAGCTCTTCTATCTCTGTGAAAGGAAAGTAGGGAATCTCAAAATCGGAAAGCCGAAGATGTTCATTCTGAGCGATATTCCAGTTGACCAGTAGGGCTACGAACGGCTGACTAGGATTCTTTGGCTTGTGGCTGCGACTGATGAGGAGAAGCGTGTCGCCGAGCGTCGAAATGGCAAGGCGTCCGATGCCCTTCTCACCTTGAATGGGCCGCGTTACCATGCCTTCGGGGGGCTCGATACTGGTTGGCAGCGACTCCTTACCTGCGGCTCCGACGACTAGCCAGCGGTGAATAAGTTCGTCCTCGGTCATACCGATACCGTCGTCCCAAAGGATGGCTTGATCCTGGTCTGGATAGACGTCAAGCATGACCTTCTGTGCGTAAGCGTCCCAGGCGTTTTTAAACAGCTCGCTTATTGCCGTAGGGCAGTTGGCGATCTGCTGGAGCCCTAGAAGGTCGAGAACCCTAGCTTGGACTTCGAACCTAGCCATTGTCAACCGGCTTCGTCGTTAGCGAGATGGGCCTTAATTGCCCCTATGAAGGCACAAGCAAGGCTTGGAGGAACGGCGTTACCGATATGAACTACGTTCATGTGACGACTCGGGCCCAGAAATTCGTAGTCGAGAGGGAATGTTTGAAGTAACGCTCCTTCGCGGGGAGTGATCGCACGATCCTCCGTTGGGTGACCAAAGCGGCCATTCGAGATACTGATAAATCGGGTAGTCAGAGTTGGCGCTGGTCGATCCCAATCCATTCTGCCATATACGTCAGTATGCCCCTCATGATCACGGTAACACTCGAGCCAGAGATTCTTCGGCCATGAGTTTCGACTGCCCCCAGGTGTTCTGATCGCCCGAATGCGCTTCAAGTTGAGCGCCGAAAGAGCCGATGCGCTGTGGAGAGGGTCAGAATCACAGGCCTGGCCGGCTTTGAGCACACAGAGCTCTGCTTCATCGAAAATCTCTCGCACAGTGAGATAAGTCTCCGGTACATGTGTCTCATCAGGCCAAGGAACCTCTCCGTATTTGGACGTGCATGCTACGAGAAGCGTCCTGAGGCGCTTTTGGGGCACTCCATAGCGGGCAGCATTAACGATCTCATAGCGCACCTTATAGCTTAATTTTTCCAAACGCTCGACGGACTCCTGCCAGAGCGCACCATACTTTCTTGCCCGAATTCCCGGTACGTTCTCTACGATGAGAAAGTCAGGCCGTAGCGCCTCGACATGGTCGACGAAAGCCCGCAGAGCTTCTTTGGACGAATCGGTGTGCTCTTCCTTCGTGGTGCGGAGGTTCGTGAAAGGTTGGCAAGGCGGACAGCCCACAAAGATGGTTGGGTGTCCCGAGTAGGGCGCAAGGTGCCGAGCCACTACCTGAGGGTCTAATTCCTCTATTTTAGCCAGAACAAACGAGACAGCACTACCGTCAGCATTGCAGTTGTTCTCGACGTAGGTGGACTTGGCTCGTTCGTCGCAGTCGATGCCGCAAGCTATGATTGCTCCAGCACTCAAAGCACCACACGTGAAACCGCCACCCCCACAGAAGTAGTCCACCACAACTGGCGGGAGAGGGGCTTCTGAAGTCGGTCGCAAAGGGTTCGGGTTGGTCTTACTCACCGGTGCCTTGGAGCCCCATTTCTCCGGCATGGGCCTTCTTCAGAGTCTCCGGAGCGCCCAAGACAGGGCTGGATTGAGCATAACTTGGGGCAGTTTATCACTCTCTGGGGTTGCCAGGAAGCCCTCTGGAGACGCCTCTACAGGTACGCCCTCGAAGAGCGAGCGGGGCTGCGTGCCCGGACGATCGGAACGGCCGAGGAGGACTTCGAGCGATTGGTCGTCCAGTGCCTCCTCGGGTTCGAACATCGAAGGGGTCTTCAAGGTGGTCGCAGGTGCGGGTCCAACTGGAGCTTCTGGTTCTTCGCGGGCGGGCTCACGAACCTGGAGACGACGATCACCGTCACGGACACGTTGACGGGCCGGGTGAAGACGTACACCAATCCCCAGGGGACCGCCTTCAGGGCGATCCAGGATACGAAGGCGTTTTCCTGCCAGTAGAGGCCAGGCCCGTGAGCGCACGGGAGTAACTCCCGTTGGGTCGGGAGTAGCTCCCGTTGAATCGGGAGTAGCTCCCGTTGAATCGGGAGTAGCTCCCGTTGAGTCGGGAGTAGCTCCCGTTGGATCGGGAGTAGCTCCCGTTGAATCGGGAGTAGCTCCCGTTGAGTCGGGAGTAGCTCCCGTTGGATCGGG
>WUUC01027176.1_pt1 | contig 10076 bp, 7 predicted proteins | sample 6278441 | NCBI WGS metagenome assembly WUUC01 (sample SAMN13675441, study PRJNA597444) | soil metagenome | isolation source: soil | place: USA: Washington | collected 2017-10 | reverse complement strand
GCCCCCACCCCCGATGGCGCCGAGGTCGGCGCTCGGGTCGAAGCTGGAGTCGGCGTCGGGGTCATCGACGCCATGGCGCCCCTCCGCCGGCGGCGTCTCGCGCTGCTGTCCCACCTCGGGCCCTTCGACCAGCGCCTGGCTCGCGCCGCCCTGCGCGGCGTCGACGATGCCGACGCCGGCGAGCCCGACGACGACCCGGACGGTCTCGACATCGACGAGCTGCTGGACGGCCTGCCGCTGGTGCGCGAGCTGCCCTCCCACGAGCGGTCGCTGCACCCGCTGTGGCAGTCCTGGCTGGCGGACGACACCACGCCCGCCGAGGTGGCCGCCGCCCTGCGCCGGGCCGGGCTCGACCTGCTCGCCCGGGGCCGCATCGAGCCGGCCGTCGGCCGCCTCGTCGAGGCCGGGGCCTGGTCCGAGCTGGGGCCGGCCATCGTCACGGTGCTGGGCGCGGCCCAGGCGCCCGTGGCCAATGACGTCCTCGAAGCGTGGTTCCGGCAGCTACCGCCCGCCGTCCGCTCGACGCCCCACGGCCGGTTGCTGGCCGCCGTTGCCCGGGTCGAATCCGATCCCGAGGGTGTCGAGGGCGAGCTCGAGAGCTGCGCCCAGGCCTTCCGGGAGGCGGGCAACGCGCTGGCCGAGCTGACCTGCCTGGTCCAGCTGGGCCAGACCGCCTGGTGGACCGAGCGGTCCGAGCGACTGGCGTCGCTGGCGGCCCGGGCCGTCGCCCTGGAAGCCGAGGGCTGCGCAGCGGCCGCTCCGCTGGCGGCGATCGGCCGGGCCCTGCTCTACGACATCACCGACCAGGGCGACCGGATGCTGGCCGAGCTCGAGCAGATCCCGCCCGGGGCGCTGAGCGAGCCGTGGCTGGGCCTGGTCAGCTGGGTCCGGGCCGTCGCCTACCTGCAGAAGGGCGATCTCGCCCGGGCCGAGTCCGACGCCGAGACCGCCCTCACCTACGCCGGCTCCCTCTCGGCCCCGCTGGCCCAGGGCACGAGGATGCACGCCCAGTGGTTCCGGGGACGGGTGGACGAGGTGTGCCGCGCCTACCCGGCGCTGCTCGATCGGACCCTCCGGTCGGGCTACCGGAACAGCCCGGTCCTGGTCGCGGCCCAGTCCAGCCTGGCGCACGCCCTGGTGGGACAGAGCGACCGGGCGGCGGCGGACCTCGACCGGGCGCGCGCCGCGGCGGCGCAGGTCCCCACCTCGCCGCTGGTCGACACCAACCTGGTGATGGCCGAAGCTCTCCTGGCCGTGACCTCGGGTGACGAGGCGGCTGCGGCGGCGATGCTCGAGGCCCACCTGCAGCGCCATCCGATCGGACAGGGCCTGGCGGCGGGAGCGCAGCGCCGGCACCTGGCGCTGCTCTACGTCCTGGTGCCGTCCTGCCGGCCGACCTGGGAGCGGCTCAACCTGGGACCGGCATGGGTCGTGGGCCGCGACCTGGCCCGGGCGCTGCTCGCCGTCCGCGAGGGCCACCGCCTGCCGCCCGACGCTCGGCTGCCCGACGACGCCGACCTCGTACGGGCCCACCTGCCACCCGCCTGGGCGGCCGAGCTCGCCATCGCCGCTCTCGCCTCTGACGCTCCTGATGTCGACGCTCCTGCCGCCGCTGCCGCCGCCCCTGGCACGGACCGGGGCCGGGCCCGTGAGCTGGGCCGGCGGCTCATCGAGGCCACCTGGCCGGCATCTCGACCGGCGGTTGCCGAGCTGGCCGCCCACGGAGCCACCGCCGCGCTGCGGGAGGCTGCGGGCGAGGTGCTCGCCCGCCTCCCTGTCCCGCCGGCCCGCCCGCTGGCGCTCCGGCTCCTGGGGCCCATCGAGCTGCGCCGCGACGGCGAGCCCGTCGACGCACCCGCGTGGCAGCAGGAACGGACCCGGGCGCTGCTCGTCCACCTGGTGCTCTACCGGTCGGTGCCGCGCGACCTCCTGGCCCACCAGCTGTGGCCCGACGCCGAAGCCAAGGTCGCGGCCCGCCACCTGCAGCAGGCGCTCGGCTCGCTGCTGCAGGTGCTCGAACCGGACCGGCAGGCCCGGGCTCCGTCGTTCTTCGTCCGGGACGACGACGGCGCCCTGTCGCTGCACCCCGGCGACCGGCTCACCGTCGACCTGTGGGACTTCGACGAGCTGAGCGCCGGCATCGTCGAGGCCGACGAGCAGGGCGCTCCGGCGGTCGTCCTCGACCGAGCCCTCACCGCCATCGACCTGTGGCGCGGCGAGCCGGTCGAGCTGCTCACCGAGGAGTGGGCGTTCGACCACGTCGAGGAACGCCGGAACCGCCTTGCCCGGATCGCCACCCGTGCCGGCGAGCTCCGCCTGGCCCAGGGCCGCGGCGACGAGGCCCGGGAGCTGGCCCAGCGGGCCCTCGGCCTCGATCCCTGGCTGGAGGCCGCCCACCGCCTGATCGTCGCGGTCCACCGCTCGGCCGGCGACGAGCCCGCCGCCCGGCGCACCCTCCACATCTACCGCGAGGGCGTCCACGATCTCGGCGTCGAGCTCGACGAGGCCACCCTCATGGTCGGCCGCCTCCTCGAAGCCACCACCGAAGCCACCGCCCCGCCGCCCACCTGATACCGGAACGGTGCCTGCGAGGCCGCCCGCGACGAGCGGGTGGTGTCCTACAGTCCGAAGGGGAGCGCAGGGCTGCACTCGGGGGGTCTGATGGGCGGCGCGCTGGTGACGGTGATCGGCATGGTCGGGATGGCGGTGGTCATCGCGCGGTTCGTGCACGCGCGCCTGCTGCCGGACCAGACCCGAGCCGATGCGCTGGCGGACCGCCGGGACGTGGCCGACCGCTACCTGATGGCCGGTGACCACCGGCGGGCGATCAGGCTCTACCGGAAGCTCCTGCCGAGGATCGATCGGATGGTGGGCCCCGACCACCGGGTGGCCATGGACGCACGGGCCAACCTCGCCCACGCCCAGATGCTCGCCGGCCACCACGACCGGGCTCGGCGCGGCTTCGAGGACCAGGTCCGGTTCCGCCAGCAGACGCTGGGCCCCGACCACCGCGACACGCTCGAAGCCCGCAACAGCCTGGCCTCCGTCCGCTGGGAGATCGGCGACGTCGACGAGGCGGCGACCATGTACCACCAGCTGCTCACCGACCGCGTCGAAGCCCTGGGCACCGACCACCCCGACACCCTCGAATCCCGGTACACCTGGGCGATCGTCAAGCTCAGCCGCGGGGAGCTCGACGAGGCGGTCAGCCTGCTCGCATCGGTCCTGGCCGACCGGCGCCGGGTCCTCGGCGACGACCACTCCGACACCCTCACCAGCCAGAACATGCTTGACAAGGCCCGAGCCCTGGCCGCCGACCCCGACGGCCCCAACCCCTTCGCCACCGACCGTGGGGCGGCCATCCCCATCGCGTACACCCCGATCCCTCCCGAAGACCGCGACCCCTGACCCCACCCCGGTCGCCGCCAGCGCCACGGCGACGCGCTGCGCAGCGAGGGGCCGGTGGGGCGCGCCGGCGGAGGGTGATCAACCGGCGGCGGGGTCGCGGCCCCTCGCTACCGCGCGGCCGGCAGACGCGACAGCGCCGCCGCAGGCTCGAGGCCGACGGCGGCGCATCTGGTGTGCATGGTGCTCGGTACGACGTGCGTGCCGAGCACCGAGTGGACCTTGTCGGAACCTATTCGAACCTCTCTGACCACGTAGAAGGCCTCCGACCGCTGCTCGATCGGCCCCAGGCGGCGCGACCGATGCGGCCGGAGAGTCCGCCGAAGCAGGTCCAGAAGCGCCTTGGCCCCGACGCTGAGGCCGAACTCCTCGCCACTTACCAAGCCGGGGGCAAGGTCAAGAAGCTTGCAGTCGAGTTCGGCATCCACCGTGTCACGGTCAGCGCCATCCTGAAGCGGCACGGTGTCCTCCGACCTCCGGGCATCCAGGCCGACGACATGCCCGCTACCGGAGCTGACGCTCGATGAGCTGTCCGATGGTGAGGATCTGGTGTTCTGTTTCGACGGTGTACGGGAAACCGGTGTTGATGCGCAGGTAGTCCGTAAAGCGCTCTCGGCCGGCGGAGAAGAGAGGCCCCGGCGCGACGTGGATGCCGAGGGGAGCCGCGTCCTCGTAGAGGGCGAGGCTGTCGAGACCGGGCACTTGGACCCACAGGACGTGACCGCCCCGCGGATCGGTGTGGAGGGTGCCAGTCGGAAACAGGCGATCGACGGCGTCCACGACCCGTTCCATCTGGTCGCGGTACGCGGGGCGGATGCGGCGGAGATGGCGGTCGATGCGGCCGCTGTCGAGGAACTCGGCGAGCGCGAGCTGAGGCGCGGTCGCTGTCGCCTGGTTGACGACCAGCTTGAGGTGCTCGAGCGCCGACTGGTACCGGCCCGGGGACGCCCAGCCGACGCGCAGTCCCGGCGACACCGTCTTGCTGCACGAAGCGCAGTAGAGAACCGAGCCTCGACGGTCAAAGGCCTTGATCGCCTTCGGTCGGTCGCCGTTGAACGCGAGGTCGCCGTACACGTCGTCCTCGATGAGCGGTACCCGGTGCGCGTCGACGAGGTCGACGAGTCGCCGCTTGTTGTCGTCGCTCATGCACGATCCGAGCGGGTTCGAGAAGTTGGAGACGAGGGCGACTGCCGCGATGCGATGTCGGTCGAGCACCGCGGCGAGCGCGGTGAGGTCGATGCCGCTCGCTGGGTTGGACGGCACCTCGACGACGCGCAGCTGCAGGGAGGCGAGAACCTCGAGCAGCGCGTAGTAGGACGGGCTCTCGATGGCCACGGTGTCGCCGGGCTTTGTCACCGCCCGGATCGAGAGGTATACGGCCTCCTTCGCGCCGCTCGTGATGACGACCTCGTCGGGGGTCATCGCACAACCGGCCGTCACCGCTCGGCGCGCCACCGCCCGCCGAAGTTGAGGGCTGCCCGGTGGCGCGTCGTAGGAGTGGCTTTCGGTCGGGTGGAGGCGCATCGCCTGGCTCACGAGCCGGTTGAGCGCCGGGATGGCCATCACTTCGGGGCCTTGGACCGCTGCGCCGAGCGTCGGGTGCTGTGGACTGCCGATGCCGAGGTTGAGTCTCAGTGAGAGCGGAGCGTCGACTCGGCGGGATCGCATCCTGGGCGTTGCCGCCTTCGGCCCGTCGCGGGTGGTCGAACTGCTCGCCAGCACGTAGTAGCCGGACCGCGGTCGGCTGGCGACGAGCCCCCGGTCCTCGAGGACGCGACAAGCGTCGACGACGGTCGTGAGGCTCAGGCGGTGCTGTTCCTTCAGCTGGCGCACGGACGGGATGCGGTCACCTGGCCGGTAGGTGCCTGCGGCGATGCGCTCCGCGAGATGGTCAGCGAGCTCTACGTAGCGGGGCCGGGCGGCCGTTCCCATGGAGGAACGGTAGACGGCCCGCCGGCTCGACGAGCAGTACAGATCCTGGCGATCTCGACCGGAACAGACATCTGTACTGGTCGACTCTCTGGGGTTCTGTCCCTTGGCGGCGTGCGGCCGATCATCGACGATGCTGCGATGTCCTTCGACCTGTTGTGGGAGGTCGTCCCACCGAGGGAGCCCGAGCTGGGTCGGCTGGAGCGCGAGCTCGACGTCATCGACGGGCTCGCTGACGGCGTCCTCGTGCCGGAGAACGCGACCGGTCGGGCGGCGGTCTCGAGTCTCACCGTCGCCCACCTTGCCCAGACACGGGGCGTGCCGGCGGTTGCCTGCCTGAACGCCCGCGACCGCAACCTCCTCGGGCTTCGCCGCGACCTGTTGACGGCGCGTGTCCTCGGCATCCGGGAGGTCTTGCTCGTCCGGGGCGACGCTTCGCGCGACGCGCCGGAGGCCCGCCTGAAGGTCTCGCAGATGCTCGCCGAGTGCCGCTCCGAACTCGGCGGCGGCATCAGGGTGGGCGCGACTACCCGACTCGGTCCACTCGCGCCGTGGAAACGAGAAGCCGATCGCCTCCTCGTGCAGGTGTCGTGGTCCCTCGAGGGGCTGCTCCGCTGGCGGGAGCAGATCGACTTCGACGGTCCCGTGCTTCCGGCGGTCATGGCCGTGCCCTCCATCGCGATGGCGACGCGCCTCAGGGCCCGGGTCCCCGAACTCGCGGTCCCCGAGCCATGGCTCGACGCGATCTCCCGCGATCCCGTCGCCGGCTTCGCACTGGCCGCCGGTCTCGTGCGACAGATCCGCGACAGCGGCGCCTTCGAAGGCGTGCACATGATCGGCGGCGTCCGCTTCGCGACGGCCGCCGCCGCGCTCCGCCGCGCCATGCGCTCCGATCTCGTGCCCGCGTCGTGAGGACGCGCTCACCCGTCGTTCAGGAGGACCTGCTTCCCATGACTTCGATTCGGACGGCCAACCTCGGGTTCCCGCGAGTCGGACGCGACCGTGAGCTCAAGTGGGCGCTCGAGCGTCATTGGCGCGGCGAGCTCGACGTCGGCGGCCTCGCCGCAGTCGCGCAGACGCTGCGGACTACCCACTGGCGTCTCCAGGCCGAACGCGGAATCGACCGCATCCCGAGCGGGGACTTCTCCTACTACGACCACGTCCTCGACACCGTGACCACGCTCGGCGCCGTGCCACCGCGATTCGGTGCATCGCCCGACCTGTCTCATGATGAGCCCGACGCGCTCGCCACCTACTTCCGCATGGCGCGTGGGAGTGACGGCTCACCTCCGCTCGAGCTCACCAAGTGGTTCGACACCAACTACCACTACCTTGTCCCCGAGCTGAGTCCCGACCAGACGTTCAGCTACGCGTCGCCGACCGGGCGGGCCCAATTCGCGGAAGCCGCAGCCATCGGCATCGCCACGCGCCCGGTCCTGCTCGGTCCGCTGTCGTTCCTGCGGCTCTCCAAGCGCGTGGACGGCGGACCGACCATCGAATTGCTCGACGCGCTGCTCCCGGCGTACGAGGCGTGGATCGCCGACCTCGTCGCCGCCGGTGCGACCGCACTCCAGATCGACGAGCCCGCCCTCGTGCTCGACCTCGCACCGTCTGAAGTCGTCGGCTACCACAATGCGTACACCCGGCTCCGCGATGCGGCCCGAGGGCCCGAGCTGACCATCGCCACCTACTTCGGCGCACTCGGCGCAAACACGGAGCTCGCCGTGTCGCTCCCAATCGATGTCCTCCACCTCGACCTCGTTCGGGCTCACGGCCAGCTCACCGAGGTCATAGCGGCGGCGCCCACGACGCTCTCGCTCTCACTCGGCGTCGTCGACGGCCGGAACGTCTGGCGGACCGACCTCGCAACCTCCGCTGCCCGCATCCTGCCCTTCGTCGAGGCGCTGGGTGCCGGGCGAGTCCAGCTGGCGCCGTCATGCTCCCTGCTCCACGTCCCCTTCGACAGCGCCCGCGAGGACGACCTCGACCCCGAGCTGCGCAGCTGGCTGTCGTTCGCGGTCCAGCGCCTCGACGAGGTCGCGACACTCGCCGCCGCCCTCGACGGCGACGAGCACGCGGCCCACGAGTTGCACGCCAGCGCCGCCGCATGTGCGGCACGCGCCACGTCGCCGAGAGTGCGCAGCGTCGACGTGCAACAGCGGCTGGCATCCGTCACCGCCGACCAGACCCGGCGGAGTCCGGCATATCCCGAACGCGCCGTCGTCCAGCGCGCACGACTCGGATTGCCCGTGCTGCCGACGACGACGATCGGCTCGTTCCCCCAGACCGACGACGTCCGCCGGCTCCGAGCACAGCATCGCCACGGGCAGCTCCCCACCGAGGACTACGAGGCAGCGCTGGAAGTGGCGATCCGGTCGTGCATCCAGACCCAAGAGGAGCTCGGTCTCGACGTCCTCGTCCACGGCGAGTTCGAGCGAACCGACATGGTCGAGCACTTCGGAGAGCAACTCGACGGATTCGCGACGACGAGCCATGGATGGGTGCAGAGCTACGGCTCCCGTTGCGTGAAGCCGCCGATCCTCTTCGGCGACGTGGCGCGCCAGCGTCCGATGACCATTCGGTGGTCAGCGTTCGCCGCGGCCCTCACCGAGAAACCGGTGAAGGGCATGCTGACGGGTCCAGTCACCATCCTTCAATGGTCGTTCGTCCGCGACGACCAACCCGAGTCCGAGACCGCCCGCCAGGTCGCACTCGCGTTGCGCGACGAGGTCCTCGACCTCGAGTCCATCGGCCTCCCCGTGATCCAGATCGACGAGCCCGCCCTTCGCGAGGGCCTTCCGCTCCGAAGCGCCGATCGACGCGCCTATCTCGACTGGGCAGGGGAGGCCTTTCGGCTGACCTCCAGCGGTGTCCGCGACGACACCCAGATCCACACGCACATGTGTTACGCCGAGTTCGGCGAGATCCTGCCGGCGATCGTCGACCTCGACGCGGACGTCATCTCGATGGAGGCGTCGCGCTCAGGTGGCCAACTTCTCGAAGAGTTGCGGCAGGCGCGGTATCCGAACGAAGTGGGCCCCGGCGTCTGGGACATCCACTCCCCCCGCGTCCCGGACGCCTGCGAAGTCGACGATCTGCTGCAAGCCGCGCTGAAGGCAATCCCGGCGGAGCGTCTCTGGGTCAACCCTGACTGCGGTCTGAAGACACGCGACTGGCAAGAGGTAGAAGCCTCCCTCCGCGTTCTCGTCACCTGCGCGGCGTCAGCGCGAGCGCATGTGGACCAATCGACGCCGCCGATGTGACCCGCCCGAGGTGGCCCCTGGACCCGCAGAGCAAATCGCGACGTATCAACGGGTGTCGTGCCGGTCAGACGTGCGGCGTCGGGACAGAGCACTCAGGGAGGTGAGCCGGTGCCTTGTACGACGATCGGGTGAATCGACAAGGACGGCCCTGCAAGGTCGACCCGGGGCACGGAACGAGCCCGTGACGGCTCGATCTCCCTCAGGACGGAGACCTGAGGCGACGACAGGTTGTCTAGAGGCCGGAGATGAGGACCGCGTTGGTATCGGCTGCGGCTTGCCGGAGCGACTTGGCGGCCTGGTAGCCGGCTGACGTGCACCACGCGCGGGCGGCCTCGACCGACTCGAACTCGAAGAGCACGGTGCGGGTGCCGTGCCATGTGCCCTCCAGCACCTCGACGTGCTCCTCGATGGCGAGCACCGTCCGCTTGCCCTCCCAGAGGGGGGCGCGCCGGCGGCCGACGGGCCGCTCAGGCATCGCAGCCGAACCCGTCCTCGGCGTCGGCGAACTCCCAGTACACCTCCACGCGGTCCGGGTCGGGGGACGGCATGACGCCACCGAACGCCTCGACCATCGTCCTCCCGCTGACCGTCACCGAGGCGCCGGGCTCAAGCGTGTCGCTGGCGCTGCCCGAGACCATCGCGTCGCTGTTGAGCGCGTAGGCCTCGGCGAACATCACGTACACGGGCACCGGCGTGTCGTTGGTGACCTTCATCTCGACCTCGAAGTCGACCAGCGGGGCGTCGTCCACGACGGGCTGCGGGAGCACCTCGGTCGAGTGGCTGACGACCTCCACCGACGGCTCGGTGCCGCACCCGGCGCCGAACTCGCTTCCCGAGTCACCGTTGATCAGGCGCGCCAGCGCCCACCCCCCGCCCACGACCACGACCACCACGACGACCGCGACCAGCACGCGCCGGCCCCCGGACTTGTTGCCCATGTGCCTTCTCCCCAGCTCCGGCGGGCGGTCCGGTCCGCGCTCGCCGGGCGGAGACCGTAGCGCCGCCCGAGCGAGCCACACTCGCGGGTGCGCCTCGGGATCGCCCGTCACCTCGGCTGGGCCGTGGCCGTCACCTGTTCGAACCTCGCTGACCACGTAGAAGACCTCGGACGGCTGCTCGATCTGCCAGAAGCGGCGCGCCCGAGTAGCGCTCGATGGATGACTTGCCGATCGTCACGTCACGGTGGCACTCGGGATGGTTTCCGAGGTCGCGGTAGCGCACAACGGCCGTCGTCTTAGGTCCTGAGCGGATCGGTGCTCAGGTGGGGTCGAGCGGTTGCGCCAGTCGATGAGGCGGCCGATGATGAGGATGACGGTGGCGAGGCAGAGGGCGGCGTGGCGGTGGCGTGAGCGGCGGTCGGTGTGCGGCGGAGTTGGCCGCAGTTGGACCCCGCTGGGCATCCGACCTCAGGAGGCTGACCCCCCTCATCGGCCGACCGCCCGGGGTCGGGCTGGAGGCCCGTGTTGATCCGCGTCCGCT
>WUUC01134070.1_pt1 | contig 10078 bp, 9 predicted proteins | sample 6278441 | NCBI WGS metagenome assembly WUUC01 (sample SAMN13675441, study PRJNA597444) | soil metagenome | isolation source: soil | place: USA: Washington | collected 2017-10 | reverse complement strand
CGTCAGGGCCGCCGACATTGCTCAGCCCGTCGATCACCCGCGCGCGGTCCGCATCGGTCTGCAGTCTACCCACCAACCACAAGCCGGCGTTGCCTAGCGCGCGATAGTCCAGGTCCATCGGATTCTGGGTGGACACCATCACGCCCACGCCAAACGCCCGCGCCTGCTTCATCAGCGCCACCAGCGGTCGCTTGGTGGGTGGGTTGGCCGGATGGGGCGGCATGAAGCCGTACACCTCGTCGAAGACGATCAGCGCCCTGAGCCTTTGCGAGCCGGGCAGGGTGCGCACCCAGCTCAGCACTTCCTCCAGGATCACACCCAGCACCAGCGCGCGCTCGTCGTCATCCAGGTGCGCGACGCTCACGATCACGCCCTGTGCGCGGCCTTGCTGCGGCGCCAGCCACGCGGCGATATCCAGGGTGGCGCCCTGCCGCCAGCTGGCGAAGGTGGGGGATGCCAGCAAGGTGTTGAGCGCAGCGGCCAGCGCCTTGCGCTCGGACTTGGGCAAAAACTCATGGAGCTCGAGCGCGCCAATCTGCTCCACGGGGGGCTGCGCCAGGTCTTCTAGCAAGGCCGGCAGGTCTGCAGACTGACCTGCCAGCAGGCGGCGCTCGGCCAGCACGGAGAGCAACACGTGTTCGCGGCTCTTGGCTGGGTCTGGATCGCGGCCGAGCAGGCGCAAGACCAACGACACGGTTGCGCTGAGGGCCGCCCGGGCCGATTCCGGGTCGGTGTCCCAGCGATCCGAGCGGCGCTCCAAAGACGAGAGGACGTGCAGGAGCTCGCCGGCGCTGGAGCCCGGGGTGATCACGCGGATGTCGCTACCAGCCACGTAGGCGGCCACGGCCGCCTCACTGATGTCCCAGCCCAAGAGGCCCTTCTGGTGGGCGTCGGCCAGGTCCGCGGCACGCTGCTCGGGTGTGCGCGTGTCGGTGGGCGAGGCGTTCTCCACCCAGGGCAACAGCGCCTCGGCCGATAGGCGCGGGAAGCGAAGCAGCAGGTTGGGAAGGTCGCCCTTCACGTCGAACATGAGCACCGGCACGCCGTTGCGCAGTGCCTCCTCCACCATCACCAGGGTCATGCCCGTCTTGCCGCTGCCGCTGGCGCCGAACGACGTCACATGGGTGACGCAGTGGTGGGCGGGCAAGACGGCCTGTCCTGTTGCGGGCGGATTCTGGAGCGTACGGTACGCACCGAGATGAAAGCGCGGCAGACCAGACATGATGAACTCGCTGACGATGGTGGAGGACTGCCCGTCAGGCAGGCGTGCGGATGAAGGGATCCGCGCCCGGCATGCCTACCGGCACATTGCTGGCAGGCGCAGTCCCGAGCAGGTTCGTGGTGGCTGCGGGCGCGCCGTTGGCGGGGGCAGCGATGACAGGCTGGGACGCAACGGGCTCCTCGGGTTGCGTCTTCTTCTTGGCTGGACCACGCGGTGCGTAGATGCTGGGCGCGATGTTTTCGAGGTTGGCGGCATCCAGGTACGCGATGGCGCGCCGCGCGTCGTTGTAGGCCAGCACGAACAAGGTGAAGCTGCGCAGCAGGGCATCTTTCGCGGCAGCCTGCGACTGGGGCGCCTGTTCGCGCTCCCCCAAGGCGGAGGAGACTGCATCTGCCAGCGCCTCTGCCTGGTTGAGCTCACTCAGCGTCAGGGCAGTTTTGCCGGCGATGGCGTCCCAGTGCTCACGCAGGATCTCTGCCAGCAGAAAGATGTCGTACACCGTGAAGCGATAGCCGCCGTTGCCTTTCAACGCGGTCAGGCGCGCGCCGTTCACGAGCCCGCGCGTCACCAGCGCCTGCACATCCGCAAGCAGCACATCGCGCGTGCGCACTGCCTGGTCGAACAGCGCTGGCAGTGCCTCCGGGGGCTCCGTGGCGGCCATGTTCCTGGTATGGGCGTGCCCCAGGGCCAGCAGGTAGAGCTCCAGCTTATCGAAGCGCGCCAGGTCGAACTTGGGCAGCTCCTCCACGATGCGCGGGCGCATCGCACGGATCTCCGCGAGTGCGCCCTGCACCGTGATCACGGTGGCCGGCACCTCCGCATTCAGGGACAGCAGCACTTGCTCCTTGGGCAGCGCAAGCCTCTCTTGCTCCAGCTGCTGGTACGCGGCGCGATAGCGCGGAACATCAACAGACAATTCGATCTGAGTCGCAGACGGTTCGCTCATCACGTTCTCCTCAGCAGACTACATGTGCGCCTGCCGAGGACATATACGTGTCCCACGTCGCAATTCTTCTGACGCTCCAAGCAGAATATTTGCGGCACCTCAGGGCTGACCCACGATTGGGACACATCGGAGTCTGCAGTCAGTTTCCAGCAAGCAGGGAAACGCCCGCGACGGCCTATTAGGCCTCCGAACATGGGGCCACGTATGGTCCCGAGGCCTATTAGGCCGGCGAGCATGGGGCTACGTATGGTCAGGGAGGCCTATTAGGCCGGCGAGCATGGGGTCACGTATGGTCAGGGAGGCCTATTAGGCCTCCGAGCAACGCGGGGTCCGCGAGGAGAAGGCCTATTAGGCCCTCTATACGCGGACGACGCTTGCTACGAGAGGCAGGTCTTCCCGTTGACTGCGGTGCGGTAAGCTGTACATACGATCAGGTGCATGCGGACTCAGACGATGACATCGGGTCTTTTTCGGGCAAGGCGCCCGACGGACCGCTGCCGTCGCTGGCGGAACGCATCGAAGCCGCCAAGGAAGACGCCCACCGTAGACGTGTCGAGGCGGGGCTACCCGCTCAGGCGGATGACGGGCCCTTCACTGACGAAGCAATGAAGGCGCGCAAAGGACGCCGCAAGCGCCGGCCCAAATAAGGGCCTGCGCCTGGCCTTCGAGCCAGTTGTCAGGGGGAGGATGCATGCGCAGCCACCTTGTCGCTTTTGAGTGAGCGGACGTCCCAAGATACTATCGGACACGAACCGGCCGAGAGAGTTCGAAGACTGCAGATTGCGGATTGAGGTGATGCGTTGACTTACGCAATGTGTTTTGTCTGCCAGGACAAACCGCTGATTCAGCAGCGCGATGGTCTTGGGAAGATGATGCAGGCGATCGTCGATGGCTGGAACTCGGTAGTCGCTCCGCGCCACCAGTTCGAACGCATTCAAGCCTGCGCGCCCGATCGGCCACCGCACTCCACCGGCTCTCTGGCGCACTACGCGCTCGGACCGTCGGCCGACAGGCTTGTCGGTCCCGTCCTTGGCGGTTTGGCGATTTTCATGCCCGACGTCTACGGAAATCGCCTAGTGCATCACGGACGGCGCAATGAGCTATCGCTCAGCGAGGAGGGACAGAAGATCGGTCGGCACTTCCTCGACGTCTTCTTCGCCATATATCCCTGGGGTCGCGCCGGTGTTTGGCTTGCTGATCAAGGGGGCGCGATGCAGCGCTGGGAGCTTCGCCTTTGCGAAGTGAGCACGGTCGAAGAGCTTCTGGGCGGACCACTCGAGCCCAACATGGTGAAGCTCGTGCGTGGCACCGCGGTGGTCCAGGACGACATCGAGGAAGGGTGAAGTATGGGCACCAGCTATGCACGCGGCGATAAGCTCTCCCCCGGCTTCAAAACGGCTGCTGGCAAGCTTTCCGCATGGCCTTCTTAGCGTCGAGGTCCCTCCTCTGCGGGGATTGCCCAGCCACGATTCGCACTGCCGTCCCGGATGATGCGTCGGCGCTCGCCGCGTTGCACCGACAGGTCGCGGGCGAGACCGAGTTCCTGTCGCGCGAGCCGCACGAGGTCGTCAGCTCGGTCCAGAGAGGTCGTGCACCGCGAGACACACAGCTGTATCATTCGTATCTAGCAGCTGTATCACAATCGCGTGGGGATGCGCTGGTTCCGCTCATGAACTCAAACCAAACCATCACAGTCCTGGCGGCGGTGGAGCGCTGTCGGCGACGTATCTGGGCGCATTGCTACCGGATGACCGGGCGGCGCGCCGAGGCCGATGACCTGAGCCAAGAAGCGATCGCCCGTGCGATCGAGCGGGCAGATAGCTTGGGCCAGCCGCAGTCCGTCGAGGGCTGGTTGTTTCGAATCGCGACAACGGTCTGCCTCGACCATCTACGGCGTGTGAAGCGCGTGCAGGGTGTGACCGAGCTGGTCGACCCGGTGGTCCTCGAGGCCATGGACGACGACCGGTTGGCAAGTGGTGAAGACGCAGTGCTGCGTCGGGAGGACGTGCGGTTCGCTGTCGTCGCGGCATTGCAACACTTGCCACCCAGACAGCGCGCGGTGCTGCTCCTGCACGAGGTCTGCGGGCTCTCTCTGCTCGAAGTCGCCGCCGCCCTCGCAAGCAACGAGAGCGCCGTCAAGGCAACACTGCATCGAGCACGCGCTGGACTCGAGCGATCGCGCGGCCGTGTGGACGTCGACCCACATGTTGACCGTGAGCTCGTCGAGCGGCTTGCCCGCGCCTTCGAAGCGCGCTCGGTCGAGGCGCTCGCGGAACTGTTGGTGGATGACGTGTGGGGCGTGGTGGACGGCGGCCAAGCGGTCAAGGCCGCTCGGCGCCCGACCGTAGGTGCGCGCGCTCTTCTTCAGCGCTTTCTGAACCTGACAGGCAGACTCGGCAGTGTGCGGGTCGCCTGCCGCGTTGTGGTCCTGAACGGCGAGCCCGCCGTGCTCACGACGCTGCCGGATTTGGCAGGTGCAGTCTTCAGCTCAACCCACGTCGAAACGCGCGCAGGGCGCATCGCCGCCATGCGAGTCGTGCGCGATCCGGACAAGCTCGCGCATCTTGCACAGCTGACAGCGTGAGATGGAGGGTAGCAAGGTCGCGCAAGGCTAGCCGAAGGGTACACGCCGAGGGTCCCTGGCGCGCTCTGAATGGATGGGCGGCAGCGCAGCGCGCGATAGCGCCGTGTCGCGAAACGGAGCAGCGAGCAGCCCCCGGGTGGTCTGGCTGGCCGGATCATCCATCCCCTCGATGCCGTATGCGATGGTCGTGCCCTGATGCGTTGGGGTGAAGGTACCAAACAGGCGGTCCCAGAACGAAAAGAGGTTCCCGTAGTTGCTGTCGGTCTGCGCGGGGATACGCGAATGGTGGACCTTGTGCATGTGCGGCCAGCTGGTGACCAGGGAAAGCGCGGCGTCGAGCCGGCGCGGTGCGCGGATGTTGGCATGTTCGAGCAGCGCGTTCAGCGCCGATGCCACGCGATACACGCTGAAGGCGGCCGGGCTCGGACCCAGCACGATCACCATGACGCCCATCACTGCGTAACGCAGCAGACCCTCGACGGGATGCTGACGGATCGTGCTCGTAACATCGAGCGCGGGGTCCGCGTGGTGTACGGCATGGAAGCGCCACATCCACGGAACCTTGTGCCAGGAGACATGGGCTGCATAGAAGGAGAAGTCGAGCGCCAGCACCACGCAGATGCCCGCGCCGAGCGGCGGCAGAGAGAGCCAGCGCGTGAGGCCGAAGTCCTTGACGTCGAGCCACATCACCAGCATCAGAAGAGCGGCGTTGAGGAATATGTTCGTGGCGAAGGTGAGGAGCGTGAGCGCGAGGTTGGGCTTGAGATGCGCACGGTTCCAGTGCCCTCGAGCGTGCAGAGGCACGAGGAGCTCCATCAACGCGACGGCGCCCATCGCCGCGATGATGATGAGCAGCCCCGAAATGGTTGGCTGAAACGCGGCCGCTAGATTCATGGGGTCCCCTTGGTGGCGCGCGACACGGCGGGAGCCACGCGCTCGCTCGCGACGCGCGCGACGAGCGCGTGCACCCGCTTACGAAGCGCGGCTCTGGAGGCGACGTAATTTTCGCGCATTGGAGGAAAGCCAGCCCAACGCTCCATCTCCATGCCGTCCACGGAGGCGGACCGCGGCAGCTCCGTGTCTATCAGGACGACATGCTCCGCACGGCGGACGTCCTCGGTGCTGACAACCTTGGGTAGATAGCCGCCGATCGCATAGCCATCGTACGCAAGGGCCAGCTTCATCCTGAGCGGGACCGTCGTGAAGGTCCGCGCGGCCGCTCGCGCCGAGGCGCGCGCCGAGAGACCTCGCTCCTCGGCGAGTTCATTGAACCTCAGAGCCGACCACACGCTCATCGCGACCCCGTTTTGACAGACGAACACGATGGACGCGTCTGTTCGATCAAGCCGGGACCCCTCGACGGCGTTTGGCGTCAGCAGCCCCACGGTGGCGGCGAGTCCGCTTAGCGCGGTGCCCACGATGACTCCAACGATTCGTTTCATGCAACGAGGACGAACGAGGGGCGGCGAAGGGGACGCACCGGACATTTTTTATTCGCCTGACGTTCATGGGACCTGGATCGGCTCGCCGACTCGTGGGGGCCGGTGCGACACTGGGGACGCCGCCTTGAAGCGCGCTATCACTTCGGCGCTGCGGTGCCGCGGCGAACACGGCGAGCTTGCCTACGGAACGTCATCGATCAGCCCCGAGCGCAAGATTCGCGAGGCGTCCGGGGATGAGCCGTACGAGTACATTCTGGAGCCCTCGACAAGCCAGGCTGGTCCCGGCTACCACCGGTGTAAGGCCATGCCCACGCAGCCCACCGACCGCATCATCCCGCTCCCGCATGGCACCGACGTGGTTACCCTCGTTCCGGGCCGGGCAGAGGGGACCGAGATCGCCGCCGGTACCATCGGCCGCATCGTAGGCAGCGACGGGGACAGCCTGGACCTGCAGTTGCTGGGCATCGGCGTGGTGCGCTACCAGCGCAGCGAGGTGGCGCCATACCGCTCCGGCCAGATCCGCTTTGCCGTGGCACGCGACCAGGCTTGGCAGGCTCTCCGCCCGAACGTAGTTCTCGAGGCGGTGGTCGGCTCCCGCGCGTGGGGCCTGGCCGACACAGACTCCGATACGGACGTGCGCGGCGTGTTCGTGCTGCCGTTCCCGTGGACCGCTCGCGCCGGGGCCAAACCCGAGGACCTGGTGAGCGCTGATGGCTCTTCCACCTACTGGGAGGCGGAGAAAGTGGTGGCGAATGCGCTGCGTGCCGACCCCAACACCTTGGAGCTGCTGTTTCTGCCGTCCGCGGTGGCCGGCGACCCGATGGGCGAGTGGCTGCGGGCCGAGCGCGACGCCTTCGCCTCCGCGCGCGTGTACGCCAGCTTTGGCCAATACGCGCTCTCGCAGCTGAAGAAGTTGCGGCGCTCGCTGCGCCTGGCCGAGCACCGCGGCCTGCTGCTGGACTGGCTGCGCGCCGACTCAAGTCTCTCGTTGGACGTGGCGGCCGCCCAGCTGGCCGAGCGTGCCGGAATCGTGGCCCCGAGCCAGGCCGCGGCCGTACTTACCGCCAAGGAGTACATCAAGCAGCTCTACGGCTCGATGCACGACCAGGGCCTGCTCGCGGCCAGCACATTCGACGCGCTGGCCGCGTTCGCACGAGAGGACGCCGCAGTGCTGCAGTCGCCCCGCAGGCTGCGTCCGAAGAACGCGTACAACCTGCTGCGCTTGCTCATCACCGCCACGGGCTGGCTGCGAGATGGCACGCCCAGTTTCGAGATGTCCGGCGCCGCGCGCGACGAGCTCTTCGCCATCAAGCGCGGCGAGGTGGATATGGAGCACGTGGTTGCGCGCGCCGAGGAGCTGTCGCGCGAGCTGGAGGAGGCCCACCGCACAACCGTGCTTCCTGCAAGGCCCGACCTGGCGCGAGCGCAGGCCCTGCTACTGCGTCTGCGAGAAGAGAGCGCGAGACGCTGGTTGCAGCAGACCGACGATGCATTTGGACGTCGAGCGGCTCCCGTGCCGCTGCCAGAATGGAAAGAGTCATGACAGACGTACTGGACACCAAGGCGCGTACAGTTGCAGACGCCGTCCTCGCCGAGGAAGAGCAGCGCCGTCACCACCTCGTGGTTGCGCTGAGTGGTGCGCACGCGTACGGCTTTCCCTCGCCGGACAGCGACCTGGACCTCAAGGCGATCCACGTCGCGCAGACCCGATCGCTGCTGGGCCTGACAGAGCCCATCCCCACCAGCGATCGCGCCGGCTTCGTGGGCGGGATCGAAATCGACTACACCAGCAACGAGTTGGCGGGCGTGCTGCGCGGCCTGCTGAAAGGCAACGGCAACTATCTGGAGCGGGTGCTGGGCAAACACCTGCTGCTGGCCGACAAGCCCCTGCTCGAGGAGCTTGCGGCACTGATGCCCGGCACCCTCAGCAAGAAGTTTGCGCGCCACTACCAGGGCTTTGCCATGCAGCAGCGCAGCGAGTTCGTGCAGGGACCGCAGACGGCCAAGAAGGTGCTGTACGTGTTGCGGACCGCGCTGACCGGTGCGCAGCTGCTGCGCAGCGGGGAACTGCGGGTAGACCTGACCGAGAACCTGGCCGAGTACGGGTTCGAGGATGCGCGCGAGCTCATCGAGCGAAAAAAGTCTGGCGAGCGAACACTGCTGGACGCCGCGACCGCGGAGCACTGGCTGAAGCGCGTGGATGGCGCGTTCGAGGCGCTGAAGCGGGCGGAGGAGGAGAGTGGGCTGCCGGAGGTGGCGCGGAACGCGGAGCAGCTTGATCGTTGGTTGGTGGACGTGCGCATGCGGGTCAGTCACTCATAGTCCTTGGCTGCAACGAGCGGCCGAGTAGCTTGCTCACCTGCAATCGCGCGGGGCTCTTGTCAGACCGCATCGATCCCCAGGCCATCGTCGTGGTCGAGGTGTTCACGAAGAAAAAACGCAGGCCACTCCGAGGGTGGTCATCGACACGTGCCAAAAGCGCCTTCGCGCATTCGATCAGGGGAACTGAGCATGCAAGCAAAGCAACGAAAGAACCTCGCGAAGATGGGCGGACGTCTTGCGACCGTTCAAGAGTTCCTCGGTCTCAGCGATGCCGAGGTACGCCCGATCGATCTGCGCATTCAGCTTGCACGCGAGCTACGGGGGCGGCGCACCGTAGGCAAAGTGACGCAGGCTCAACTCGCGAAGTTGCTGGGTACGAGTCAGCCACACGTTGCGGCGATGGAGGCCGGCGATCCGCAGACCAGCCTCGAAGCGCTTCTGCGCGCACTCATCGTGCTCGGTGCCACGCCGACGCTGAAGGTCGCCTGAGCGACGCGAGCGCGTCGCCTGAGCGGCTTGCGCAGAGGGCAGCCCACAGGCGCGCCTTGTCTACAGCGCGCGTACTACAGACGCAACGGGCTGGCCAACGACCTTTTCCTCAAGGTCGTTGTCATTGGCAGCGACCTTTTGGGCGCTCGTGGGCCAGCGCGCGCACCCACCAGCCGACAACGAACAGCGTTTCTCGACCGAGGGCGCCGCGCGCTACACAGGCGTGAGCACGGCCACGATTCGCGAGTGGGCGAACTCGGGCCGTCTACGCTCTCAGCGGGCGGGAAGGGTGCGCCGCTTTCGCAGATCCGACCTGGACGCATTCCTTTCTCGCGCCGAACCCCGCGGAGAAGGCGTGATCGACTTGAGCGAGCGCGCGCGTGAAATACTCTCGGGGCGAAGCGGTCGAAGGAGTGAGCATGAAGTCCGGGGCCAACGACACGAGAGAAGTGAAGCGCTGGCGCTTGGCCAAGCTCCACCTCGAACGCGCCCGTGACTCCATCCCGACCAGCACGGGTCGTCCGCTGGGCTCCGGCGTCCGTGAGACAGCGCTGCTCGGGGACCTACAGCGACTGCTCGACAGCGACGCACTCGAGCATGCGCTCGACGTCCTTTGGACGCTCGGGGATCTGTGCGTCTGCCGAGGCGGGTTCTGGCGCGAGCTGCGCAAGTCGGCCGAGTACATGGACCTGCCCGAGCGGTCGCTGCAACTTCGGGCTCGCCTACATCAAGCGCTCGCTGCGACGGTCAAGGCCCACCATGAATGACGGCGATTCGTTCGCGTGGCTTCAGCGCTGGTATCGCGCCCAGTGCAACGACGACTGGGAGCACTCGTACGGCGTTCGCATCGATACGCTGGACAATCCCGGATGGACGTTGGACGTCGATCTCACGGGCACGAACCTGGAGCGCCAATCGTTCGCCCCCACGAAGATCGAACGCAGCGAGGACGACTGGTTCGACTGCCGTGTCGAGAAGGCGCAGTTCCGTGGCGCGGGCGGTCCAGAGGTAACCGTTCAGCCCCTTGGAAAACTTGATCATTCCGATCAGTTGCGAATTCGTGATCGACGCGG
>WUUC01022527.1_pt1 | contig 10078 bp, 4 predicted proteins | sample 6278441 | NCBI WGS metagenome assembly WUUC01 (sample SAMN13675441, study PRJNA597444) | soil metagenome | isolation source: soil | place: USA: Washington | collected 2017-10 | reverse complement strand
CGAGACGGTCGAGGCTCAACGCACGAGCGGCGGCGCGGGCGTGACTGCAGTCGCGAAGATCGCCTACGACGCGACCAAGCTCGCGCACGTCAACGCGCGCGCAGCGGGCGTGGTGCGCGCGATCAAGGTCGACATCGGCGCGAGCGTGAAACGCGGCGCTGCCTTGGCGGTGATCGAGAGCGCGCAGGTCGGCGCCGATCGCTCGCGCCTCACGGCGGCGCGCGCTCGAGCCGCGGCGGCGCAGGAGAACCTGACGCGCCAGCTCGCGCTGCAAGGCGAAGGCATCACCTCGCGCAAGAGCCTCCTGCAAGCCGAGCAAGAGGCGGCGGATGCAACGTCGGAGCTCGGCGCGCTGAGCGCTTCGCTCGCGCTGCTCGGCGCTGCGCCGGAGCAGGGCGCGGGTGCGGGCTACACGCTGAGCGCGCCGATCGCGGGCGTGGTCACAGAGCGTGCTGCGACGATCGGTAAGCTGGTCAGCACCGACGAGGTGTTGTTCGAGATCGTCGACACCTCGAACGTGTGGGCCGAGCTCGAGATAAACGAGCGCGATCTCGCGAACGTGCGCGTCGGCCAAGAAGTCGCGCTGAGCTTTGGCGGCAACGACCTCCACGGTGCGATTGAGTACCTCGCGCCCGCGATCGACCCGCGCACGCGCACCGTCTTGGCGCGCATCCCGATCGCGAACGCTTCGGGCGCTCTGCGCGCGAACACGTACGGGCAAGCGAAGATCGCGCTGGGCGGCGAGCAAGCGAGCGTGATCGTGCCGCGCGCCGCGGTGCAGCGCGTGAAAGACGTGAGCTTGGTGTTCGTGCGTCTGCAAGAAGACCAGTACGAGACGCGGCGCGTGCAAGTCGGCGATACGCGCGGCGCGCACGTCGAGATCGTCAAGGGCGTGGCGGCCGGCGAGCGCGTGGTGACGACCGGCAGCTTCTTGCTCAAGACCGAGACGCTCAAAGACAGCATCGGCGCCGGCTGCTGCGAGGTCGACTAAGCCGTGCTCAACCGCATCATCGAGCTCTCGCTCCAGCATCGGCTCGTCGTGCTGCTCGCGGCGCTGGGCATCGTCGTGGCCGGCGTGATCGCGTTTCAGCGCCTGCCGATCGATGCGTTTCCGGACACGACGCCGGTGCAGGTGCAGGTCAACACGGTCGCGAGCGCGCTCTCGCCGCTCGAGATCGAGCGCCAGATCACCGCGCCGATCGAGCAAGCGCTCTCCGGCTTACCGGGTCTCTACGAGGTGCGGTCGCTCACGCGCTTTGGGCTGTCGCAGGTCACGGTCCTGTTCGACGACGAAACGAGCATCCATCTCGCGCGGCAGGTCGTCGCAGAGCGCATAGAAGCCGTCGAGCTACCCCCGCAGGTCCAGCGCCCGCAGCTCGGTCCGGTCGCAACGGGGCTCGGCGAGGTCTTTCACTACCTCGTCACCGGCCCGGACAAGACGCTCAGCGAGCTGAGAGAGACGCACGACTGGGTGATCCGCCCGCAGCTGCGCTCGGTGCGCGGCGTTGCCGAGGTGAACGCGTGGGGCGGCGATGAGAAGCAGATCCACGTCGTCGTCGACCCGCTGCAGCTGCACGCGCGCGGGCTCACGTTGAGCCAACTCGCCGATGCGCTCGAGCAGAACAACGAGAACGTCGGCGGCGGGATGTTGGATCGCGCGGGCGAGTCGAGCGTGCTGCAGGGCATCGGGCTCATCACGCGCCAAGAGGACATCGGCGCCATCGTGATCGCCGCGCACGAGGGCGTGCCGATTCGCGTGCGCGACGTCTCGAAGGTGGTCGAAGGCCGAGAGATCCGGCGCGCGGCCGTGACGGCGCAAGGCAAGGGCGAGGTGGTGCTGGGCCTGGCGTTCATGATGATGGGCGAGAACAGCCACGACGTGACCACGCGCGTCGCGCTGCGCCTCGACGAAGTGCGAAAGACCCTGCCGGCCGGCGTCGAAGTGACGGCCGTCTACGCTCGCACGACGCTCGTCGACCACGTGTTGCGCACGGTCCGCACCAACCTGCTCGAGGGCGCGCTCTTGGTGATCGCGGTGCTGTTCGTGTTCCTTGGCAACCTGCGCGCGGGCTTGATCGTCGCAGCGGCCATCCCGCTGTCGATGCTGTTCGCGTTCGACATGATGCTGCGCGCGGGCATCGCCGGCAGCTTGATGAGCCTTGGGGCGATCGACTTCGGCCTCATCGTCGACAGCTCGGTGATCATGATCGACAACGCCGTGCGCAGGCTCTCCGAAGACAACGGCGACAAGAGCCGAGTCGAGATCGTGCGCGAAGCGGCGCTCGAAGTCCGCAAGCCGACCATGTTCGGCGAGCTGATCATCATGGTGGTCTACTTGCCGGTGCTCTTCCTCGAAGGCATCGAAGGCAAGCTGTTTCGGCCGATGGCGCTCACGGTGATCTTCGCGCTGCTCGGCTCGATGGTGCTCTCGCTGACGTTGATGCCGGTGCTGGCGAGCTTGCTCCTGCCGCGGCGCATGCCGGCGCGCGAGAGCTTTCTGGTTCGCGGTCTCAAGCACGTCTACCGCCCGGCGCTGCGGCTCGCGTTGCGCTTTCGCTGGGCCGTCGTCGCGCTAGCGCTGCTGCTGCTCGGCAACGCCGTGTTCCTCGCGACGCAGCTCGGCTCTGAGCTCATGCCCAAGCTGCGCGAGGGCTCGATCGTGATCAACACGGTGCGGCTTGCGGGCGTCTCGCTCGACGAGTCCGTGCGCTACGGCACACAGATCGAGCGCGTGCTGCTCGCGGAGTTTCCCGCGGAGATCGACAAGGTCTGGACGCGCACCGGCACGCCGGAGGTCGCGACCGATCCGATGGGCATCGAGGTGTCGGACGTGTTCATCACGCTCAAGCCCACCCCGCAGTGGCGGCGAGCTTCGACCCAAGAGCAGCTCGCGCGGGCGATGCAAGAAGAGCTGTCGTCGCTGCCGGGCATGCGGATGGCGTTCCTGCAGCCGATCGAGATGCGCGTCAACGAGATGATCGCGGGCATCCGCGGCGACGTCGGTGTGAAGCTCTTCGGCGATGACTTCGAGATCCTCAAGGCCAAGGCGCGCGAGATCGAAGCGGCCCTCAAGGCGATCCCGGGCGCGACGGATGTTTCGATCGAGCAGATCACGGGACAACCGAGCTTGGAGATCGAGGTCGACCGCGAGGCGATCGGACGCCACGGCATCGCGGCGCGCGAGGTGCTCGATGTCGTCGAAGCGCTCGGCAGCCGCGAGGTCGGAACGCTGCAGCAAGGCGAGCGACGCTTTCCCATCACGTTGCGCATCGACGACGGCTACCGCACGGACGCCGAGAGCATCGCGCGCATCTCGGTGACGAGCGCGAGCGGCGATCGCATCCCGCTCGGCTCGCTCGCCTCGATCCGCAGCGTAGAGGGCCCGACCTCGATCCAGCGCGAGTGGGCCAAGCGGCGCATCGTGATCGAAGCCAACGTGCGCGACCGCGACGTGGGCAGCTTCGTGCACGAAGCGATGGCGAAGATCGCGCAGGACGTCGCGCTGCCGGCCGGCTACCACGTGCGCTACGGGGGCCAGTTCGAGAACCTCGAGCGCGCGCAAGAGCGCTTGATGATCGTCGTGCCGACAGCGCTCGCGCTGATCTTCGTCTTGCTCTACTTCACCTACGGGCGCGTGCTCGATGCGCTGCGCGTGTTCAGCGGCGTGCCGTTCGCGGTGATCGGTGGAGTCTTCGCGCTGTGGCTGCGCGACATCCCATTCAGTGTGTCCGCAGGTGTTGGCTTCGTCGCGCTCTCGGGCGTCGCCGTGCTGGGCGACATCGTGCTCGTCTCGACCATCCGGCAGCTGCTCGAGCAGGGCCTGCCGCTGCGCCAAGCCATCGAGCTCGCGGCCGAGCGACGCTTGCGCCCGGTGCTGATGACGGCCTTGGTAGCGAGCCTCGGCTTCGTGCCGATGGCGCTCAACACCGGCATCGGGGCCGAGGTGCAGCGCCCGCTCGCCACCGTCGTGATCGGCGGCGTCATCTCGTCCACGCTGCTGACGCTGCTCGTCCTGCCGGTGCTCTACGATCTGTTCGGCGGTAAGCCGCACCGCGCGGAGGTCGCTTGAATGGGCAAGTGGCCCGAGCGCGCTCGCACCATCGCGGCGGTGGTCCTGTTGTTGGTGATCGCGCAGGCGGTCGCGACCGCGGTGTACTTCTCGCGCCGCGCCGCGCGCGAGACCGAGCCGCAACAGCCCTTCGCATTCGAGACCTTGAGCGGCGAGCCTGCGCCGGTGCTCGAGCTCGAGACCGAGCGCGGCGCGCGCGTCGATTGGCGGGCGCTCGCCGGCAAGCCCGTGCTCGTTCACTTCTGGGCCAGCTGGTGCACGCCGTGCCGCGACGAGCTGCCGATGCTGCTCGAGCTCGCGCGCGAGCGCGCCGCGTCGATGCACATCCTCGCGATCAGCCTCGACGGCGATTGGGGGCCGATTCGCTTGTTCTTCGACGGCGCGATCCCAGAGGACGTGAGTCGGGCGGTCGAGCATGGCGCTGCGCGTCGCTACGGCACGACCACGCTGCCCGATACCTTCGTCGTGAGCGCGTCCGGCGCGTTGATCGCGCGCATGCGCGGCCCGCGCAATTGGCGCTCGAACGAAGCGCGGAACGCTCTGCATGGGTGGCAAAGACGATGACCGGTTTTTTCGCAAAACTACGATCCGTAGTAGGTTCGAAGACGCGAGCACGCGCTTCACTTGCTCTGGCGTTGAGGCTCGAAATGAAAGCTCCTCCTCGAACGGCTCGCGTGGCTGCATCTCTGCTTTTCGCGATCGCTCTGGGCGCGTGCGCGCATGCGCCGCCGGTCGCCAGCAAGCCCGAGCACGACGAGCATGAAGGCCCGGCGCCGCACCTGCGCAGCGCTGCGTCAGCGGCAGCGCACCCGCCACACAGCGTCGGGGCCGAGCCGAGCAAGACGGGTGAGATCTCGCTCGACACGATCCTCGCGTTCGCCGATCAGCACTCGCCCGTGCTCCGGGTCGCGCGCAGCACGCGCTCGCGCGCCGACGCTGCGCGCGCCGCGGCGCCCCTCGTGCTGCCTGCAAACCCCGAGCTGACGGTGGCAGTCGGGCCGCGCTTCGCGGGCGGCGATACGGGCGTCGACGTCGAAGCGAGCTTGACGCAGCGCATCGAAGTCGGCGGACAGCGTGGCCTGCGAGTCGAGGCGGCCGATCGCCTGCATGAGCTCACGGACGCGGAGATCGAGCAGATTCGCTGGGTCGTGCACTGCGACGTGCACGCGATGTTCCACAAGGCCGTGGTCGAGCGCGAGCGTGCGCTGCTCGCCAAGCAGGTGGTCGCGTTTCAAGAGGAGGTCTTGCGCGTCGTCGAGCGGCAGATCGCCGCGGGTGAAACAGCGCCGCTGACGCTGCGCCTCGCGCAGGCCGAGGTGGCTCAGGCCAAGCAGCTCTTGGCGCTGTCCGAGCAGGCGTTGACGGCGTCGCGCATGCGGCTCGGGCAGCTCGCGGGCTGGCCCGCGGCGAACCCTCCGGATCCGATCGGCGGCGTCGACGCGCCGCGCGAGCCGCCTGCGTACGCCGAGCTGATCAAGGTCGCGCGCGAGAAGCTGCCGAGCTTGCGCGCAGGCAGCGCTGCCATCGCCGAAGCTCGAGCGCGCGCCGCGCTCGCCGATCGCGAGGGCTGGGTGCAGCCGTCGATCGGCGCTCAATACAACCGAGAGAGTAGCCCTGCAGGGGGCGATGCGAACCATGTGTTGATGGGCATCCTCTCGCTGCCGATCCCCGGCTTTCGCGCCAACGAAGGCGAGCGGGCGAAGGCGCGCGCCGATATCGTCGTCGCCAACGCGGAGCTGAGCGCCAATAAGGAGATGCTCGACGCCGAGATCGCGGTGGCGCGCAGCGAGGTCGTCGCCGCCGCGCAGCGTACGCGCGCGTATGGAACGGAGATCCTGCCGCGCTTCGAAGAGAACCTCACGCTGCTGCGGCGCGCGTTCGAGCTCGGCGAGATCGACATCCTGGCGCTCTCGGTCGGGCGCGAGCGCTTCCTGCGCATCCAGAGCGATGCGTTCGGCGCGCAGCTCGACTACTTCGTCGCGCTCGCCGCGCTCGAGCGCGTGGTCGGCGTCGACCTTTGGCAGGACCAACACCACGAAGGAGCGGCGCCATGAAAGTATTCGCGTTGCTCGTCGCGCTCTACGCGCTCTGCGCCTGCAAGCCCGAAGCCGAAGCGCACGAGGACGAGCATGCGCACGAGCACGAGCCTGCGAACGAAGTTGCCAAGAACGAAGTGCACGTCTCGCCCGAGGCTGCCGAGCGCGCCGGGATCAAGCTCGGCAAGGCGGAGCGGCGCGCGCTCACGGGCGGCACCGCCATTCCGGCCGAGGTGCAGTTCGAGCCGAGCAGCACCGCGCACGTCGGGCCGATGGTTCCCGGGCGCATCACCAAGGTGAACGTCGCGCTCGGCGATCGCGTCGAGCGCGGGCAGCTGCTCGGCACGGTCGCCTCGAGCGATGTCTCGACTGCGCGCGCCAAGCTCGAGCAAACGCGCGCGCGGTTGCAAGCCGCGGAGTCGGGCCTGCGCAGGCAGCAACAGCTCTCAACCGAGGGCATCGGCGCCCAGCGCTCGCTGGTCGAGGCCGAAGCACAGGTCGGCGAGCTGCGCGCGGAGGTCGAAGGTGTGCGCCGTCAGCTCGCGGTGTTTGGCTCCGGGCGCGCAGGGGAGCTCGCGCTGACCGCGCCGATCGACGGCGTCGTCGTCGATATCCACGCGACGATGGGCGAGACGGCCACGCCCGACGCGCCCGCGTTCATCATCACCGACCCGACCAAGGTCTTCATTCGCGGCAACGTGCCCGAGCTCGAGCTGTCGCGTGTGGCGGTCGGCGGTGCGGGCATCGTTCGACTGCACGCGTTTCCTGATCTCGCGATGCAAGGCACGATCACCTACGTCGCACCCGCGCTCGAGGAGACGACTCGATCGCTGCCGATCCGGCTGACCTTGGCGCTGCCGGACGCGCGCCTGCGCAGCGGGTTGTTCGGCAGCATCGAGCTGCTCGGCGGTGCGGCCGACGAGCGCGTGTTGGTGGTGCCCACCGATGCAGTCGCGACGGTCGACGGGCAGGCGGTGGTGTTCGTACCGGCGGATGAGAAAGACACGTTCAAGCCGCAGCCGGTGCTGCTCGGGCGACGCGCGGGCGGCTTCTTGGAGATCCGCTCAGGCCTCGATGAAGGCGCGCTCCTCGCGCTGAGCGGCGCGTTCACGCTCAAGAGCGCGCTCAAGAGCGGCGAGATCTCGCATGGCCATTCGCACTGAAGGAGCTGTGTGAGAGCCATCGTCGAATTCAGCCTGCGCTGGCGCTTGCTCGTGCTCGCGTTCGTCGTGGTCGTCGCGGCGATCGGTGTTCGCAGCGCGCTCGAGCTGCCGATCGACGCGGTGCCCGACATCACCAACGTGCAGGTGCAAGTCCTCACCAATGCGCCCGCGCTCGGCCCGGTCGACGTCGAGCGCACCATCACGTTCCCGGTCGAGGCGGCGATGAGCGGCCTACCGGAGGTCGAGCAGATCCGCAGCGTGTCGCGCTTCGGTCTATCCGCCGTGACGGTGGTCTTCGAAGAGGACACCGACCTCTTGCGCGCGCGTCAGATGATCTCCGAACGGCTCTCGCAAGCGCAGGGCAAGCTGCCCCACGGCATCGCGCCGGAGCTCGGGCCGCTGAGCTCGGGCCTTGGAGAGATCTTTCAGTTCGAGCTGCGCAGCGATCGGATGTGCGAGCCGAACGCGCCCGCGAAAGAGGGCTGCCACACGGCGATGGAGCTGCGCTCGATCCTCGATTGGTTCGTCTCGTTCGAGCTGCGCTCGGTGCCGGGCGTGGTCGAGGTCAACTCCTTCGGCGGCGAGCTCAAGACGTATGAGGTCGAGGTCTTGCCCGATCGCCTGCGCGCGCTCGAGGTCTCGCTCAATCAGCTCTTCGAAGCGCTCGAGCGCAACAACGGCACCGCCGGTGGTGGCTATCTCGTGCGCTCCGGCGAGCAGCTGCTCGTGCGCGGCGAGGGGCGCATCCAGAGCCTGGACGAGATCGGCGACGTGCTGATCGAGACGCGCGAAGACGGCGTACCGGTGCGCGTGCGCGACGTGGCGCGCGTCCACCTCGCGCCGCTCGTGCGGCAAGGCGCGGTCACGCGCGACGCGCGCGGCGAGGTGGTCACGGGCATCGTGATGATGCTGGTCGGCGCGAACGGTAGAGAGGTCGTCAAAGACGTCAAGGCGAAGATCGCGCAGATCACGCCGTCGCTGCCCAAGGGCGTTCGGATCGACACCTTCTACGACCGCGCCGAGCTCGTAAACCGGACCATCAATACGGTGGCGAGCAACCTCGCGGAAGGCGCGCTCTTCGTCGTCGGCGTTCTGTTCTTGCTGCTCGGCAGCATTCGCGGCGGGCTGATCGTCGCGCTCGCGATCCCGTTCGCGATGCTGGTCGCGTTCACCGCGATGAAGGCGCTGGGCCTGAGCGGCAACTTGATGAGCCTCGGCGCGATCGACTTCGGCATCGTGGTCGATGGCTCGATCATCGTGGTCGAGAACGCGGTCGTGCACCTCGCTGCCGCGGCGCGCGGGCGTAGCAAGCCGATGAGCTACGAAGAGGCGGCCGAGGTCGTGCTGAGCTCGACGATGGACGTTCGCAAGGCGGCGCTCTTCGGCGAAGCGATCATCGTGCTCGTGTACGTCCCGATCCTCACGCTGGCAGGCATCGAAGGGAAGATGTTCAAGCCGATGGCGATCACGGTGCTGTTCGCGTTGCTCGGCGCCTTCGTCGCATCGCTCACGTTCGTGCCGGTGCTCGTCGCGACCTTCTTGCGCCAACACACCGAGCAGAAGGAGCCGTTCTTCGTGCGGCTCTTGCATCGCGGCTACCCGCGCTTGCTCGCTGCATCGATGCGCATGCCCAAGCGGATCCTCGCGGTCGCGCTCGCGCTCTTGATCTTGGCGGGCGTGTGCGCCTCTCGAATGGGCGCGGAGTTCATCCCGCGGCTCGATGAGGGCGCGATCGCGTTGCACATCCTGCGGCTTCCCAGCGTCTCGCTCGAGGAGAGCGTGCGCGGTGGCACGCGCGTCGAGCGCGTCCTGCAGGGCTTTCCTGAAGTGACGACGGTGATCACGAAGACCGGCCGCGCCGAGATCGCGACCGACCCGATGGGCGTCGAGCTGTCGGACGTGATCGTGATGCTCAAGCCGCCCTCTCAATGGAAGACTGCGTCGAGCAAAGAGGCGCTCGTCGAAGCGATGTCGACGCGCCTGACGCAGGCGCTCCCCGGCCTTGGCTTTGCGTTCTCGCAGCCGATCGAGATGCGCATGTCCGAGCTGATCAGCGGCACGCGCTCCGACGTTGCGATCACGGTCTACGGCGATGATCTCTCGACGCTCGAGCGCCTGAGCCTCGAGCTGCAAGGCGTGGTGCGCGACGTCGCAGGTGCTGCGGACGTTCGTGGTGAGCAGCTCGCGGGGCTCCCCACGCTCGAGGTCACGGTCGACCGCGCTGCGGCTTCTCGCTACGGCATCTCGGTTCGCGACGCGCTCGACGCGATCGAAGTGCTCGGAGGTCGCGGGGTCGGCGAGGTCTACGAAGGCGAACGGCGCTTTCGGCTGCAAGTGCGCGTGCCCGCGGCGCTGCGCGACGACATCGATCAAGTTCGCAACCTTCCCGTCAGCGGCGCGGCGGGCCCGCTCGTGCCGCTCGGTCAGATCGCGAGCATTCAAGTCGTCGACTCGCCCGCGAGCGTGAGCCGCGAGAACGTGCGGCGCAGGACCAGCGTCGAGGTCAACGTGCGCGGCCGCGACCTTGCGTCGTTCGTCGGCGAGGCGCAGGAGCGCGTGCGCAGCGAGGTGAAGTTGCCTGCGGGGTACGTGCTCGCGTGGGGCGGGCAGTTCGAGAACCTCAGCGCCGCGACCGGGCGCTTGGCGACCGCGGTGCCGCTCGCGCTCGGCCTCATCTTCGTCCTGCTCTACATGGCGTTCGGCGAGCTCAAGCCCGCGCTGCTGATCTACTTGAACGTGCCCTTCGCAGCGGTCGGCGGCGTCTTCCTCTTGGCGGCGCGCGGCATGCCGTTTTCGATCAGCGCGGCGAT
>WUUC01136847.1_pt1 | contig 10079 bp, 15 predicted proteins | sample 6278441 | NCBI WGS metagenome assembly WUUC01 (sample SAMN13675441, study PRJNA597444) | soil metagenome | isolation source: soil | place: USA: Washington | collected 2017-10 | reverse complement strand
ACGGCCTTGATAACCGCCCACGACGCGCGCATGACGGTCGTTATGACAGTCTTGACGCCGTTAAATACGACCTCGGCGGTACGCTTGATTAACGGCCAATTCTTCTTAAACCAATTGACGACGACGTTAGCTTGCTGTATGGCGAACTTAAATGCCGCGCCGAGGGCACCGCGCAACACGCGGGCGACCGCCGTAACGACCGGCATGACCGCGTTGCGTATGCCCGGCCACGCGCGCTTAAACGCATTCCAAAGTTGATTAAGCTGACCGGCGAGGAATCTAAACGCGGTCGTCAAGCCCTTGCTTATACCGTTGCCGACCGCCGTAACGATTGGGCGTATTTGCGCCCACGCTTGCTTAAGGCCGTTGACGAGCGAGCGTACGACAATAACGACGCGCTTGATTGCCGTTTGCACCGGGCCCGGCAACGCGGCAAACGCGCGCTTGAATTGCTCGGTGCCCGTGTCGCCTGTCAGTAAGCCGCGTACGACCGTAACGAAATTCTGTATACCGACCCGCACGCGGTTGAGCGTCGGTATGACCGGCGCGAATACCTGAGAGATTCGGCCCCAATTCTTGTAAATCAAGAATGCGGCGGCGGCGAATGCGGCAATCGCGAGCAACACCGGGCCCGTAAACACCGCGGCGACGCTGCCAAACGCCGTCACAATCATCGGCACGACGGTTATGAGCGAGAATAGCGCCGACCCGAGTTGCCCGACGACGAGCATGAGCGCAAGAAATACCGGCGCGAGCGCGGCGGTAAGCGGTATGATCGGGCCGAATGTGCGGGTAAGCCACGAAAACGCCTTGATAAGCGCCGTCAAGCCGAATGTCAGAATGTCGATTGCCCGAGCGACCGCGCCCGAGTTGGTAACGCCGAACTCAAATAATGCCGCGCCGACCTGTATAACGAGATTCCAAAGCGACCGGAATATTGGCACCGCGGCGGCAATGGCGGTACGTACGTTTTGCGCGCCCTCGGCGCTACGCGACCATTGCAGCATAGCGAGGGTAATGCGGCGTATCTCGTTGCCGAGCGCGAGCGCGGCGGGTGCCGCGTTGCCGAATATGTTACCGAGCGTCAGCGCAACGTTGCCCGCCGCCCGAGCGAGCGAGTTTATAACCTCGGGCGTAATGCCGAGTAACGCGGTCGTATTCTCGCGTTGCTCGGGCAATTGCATCTTACGCACAAGGCTATCCCACGCGCCGCCCAACTCGCGTATTACAGCGACCGCGACGTTGTTGAGTACCCTAAACGCGGGCGTTACGTCGCGTAGCACCGCCACGCCGAGCCGTGAAACGGCATCTTGCGCGGGCGTAAATGCCTTGTTGAGCGCCGCGCCGGTCGCAATCGCAACGTCGTACAACCGCTTTTGCGCGGGCGTAAGCTCGACAACCTTATCAAGTACGCCTTGCTCGGCCTCGGCAAGCGCGGTCGCCGCGGCGGCGGCCTGGCGTTGGGCGTCGGCAACGGCCCGCGTCGCGTCGGCAACCGCGGTTTCGGCGCTCGCAACACCGTCGGCGGCGCTTTCCTCGGCGGCTTGCGCGGCCTGTAGAGTTTGCGTGCCGTCCTTACGTACACGCGTTGTCTCGTTTTGCTGCAACGCAAGGTCGTTTTCGGCCTCGCGCAGATCAAGCGCGGCGTCGCGGGCTTGCTCGGAATTCGCGCCGTACTTCTCGACGGCCTCGTTGTACGCGGTCGTCGTTTCCTCAAGCCGGTCGCGAGCGCGGGCAAGCTCAATCTCGCTCGACTCTTGATTAAGCGGCTCATCCTCAAGCGCGTAATTAAGGTCGCGTTGGGCAAGCTCCAATGCCTCGGTTGAGGTTTCAAGTTGCTCAAGCGTTTGCGTGCGCGACCGCTCGGCGCTTTCAACCGTGCGATTCGCGCTTGCCAACGACTCGGCGCTTGAGCGTGCCGAGCTTTGCGCCGACGAAACTTGATCTAACGATTGGTGATACTCTTGTAAGCGCGATATGACCGCGACCAACGGCCCGGCGACCATAGCGATACCCGCGCCCGCCGCGGCACCGAGGGCACCGACTGAGGCAAGCGCGCCGAGCAACGGCGTAAAGAGCGCGGCGGCGGTCGCGGCGAGGCCGCCCATCATGGCAATGCGTACGCCGCCCGCCGATAAGCCGCGGTCCATAGCGCCGACAGCGCCGACAATTGCCGTCGCGGCGGCCCTGAAAGCGACCATGCCCGCGATTGCCGAGGCACCGTCGAAATCGGCGTTGACCGTTACGGTTTCGCCGTCAATGCGCTCAATCGACATGTTGAGCGACGCAAGCTCGGCTTTGGCTTTGGTCGCGTCAACGACGGCGTGCGCGGTAATCTCGCCGCGCGAGAATGCGCGCAAGCGACCCTCAAGCGTGTCAAGGTCGCGAGTATCGGTCGTAACGCTGACCTTAATATCTTTAGCGGCGGCGGCCCGCGTGTCGTTTATCTCGTCGCGTATGCCCTTGACAGATTTGCGAGCTTTGGCGGCACCGCGCTCGGCACCGTCGCCAATGTCGGAAAGCGACCGCTCGACGCCCTCGGCTTGACGTTCGGTGTTTTTAAGGTCGCGTTGTAGCCCGCGCGACCTTACGACAATATCGACAAATAGCGTTAAGAGTGAATCGTTAATTGCGCGCCCTTTCGGGTCTTACTCGCCCGAGCGACCGCCGAGCAAGTTGCGTAATGCGCGATGTGCTGCCTCGACGCCCTCTTGTGCGCGCTGTTCGCGGGTTTTCTTTGGCGGCCTTTTCGGCGGCCCTAACACGTTCGGCATTCCCAACCACTCGCCCGTATGTTGCGGCGAGCTTAGGGCATCATACCACATTTTATCGTGCTGTATTCTATGCTTCTTAGCGGCGGTAATCTTCGCGTCGCCAATCTTTTTACGTTGGTCGGCCTTAGTTTGCGGCATGTCGCCGCTCGCCGTAATCGCCGCGTCAACAACGCGGCCCATTGCCCAAACGCTAACAATGCGGGCTTGCCAGTCGGCCCGGTCCTCGCTTTCGATTGCGTCGAGTACGGCGAGTACGCGACCGACTGGCAACTTGCTTATTCGGCTATCTGACCACCCGTACCGTCGGGCGAGGGCGTCGAAGATTTGCCAGCCTCGCCCGGCGACAACATATTTAGCGATGCTAAAAAACTCGAAAAATCGACGGTTTCGCGAAACGCCTTGACAAACTCGGCAAGCGCGCCGAGCGGCAACGCGCCCAACTCTGACCGCTTGACGAGCCGCTTGCGCCGCTTAGTTGACAGCGAGCGCCACATTTCATCACGCCCGATTTGCTGACCCGCCTTAACTTTCGCCGGGTCGGGCTCGTAATCGAAATCGTCGTGCGGCTTGTCAACCTTGCCGGGGTCGTACTGCCATACGTCGGCAAGGATAAACAAAATGTCGTCGCGCGTGCCGGGGTTGCTCAACGCGTCGAGCAAGAGCATTACGAATGCCTCGCTTGCCTGACGGTTGCGCGCCGCGGTGTGCGCGGCCTTTTCCTCGTCGGTCGCGTCCTCGCCCGGCGCGTCGCCAAATCCGCTCATTACATCCTTGAGCGTGTCAGCGCCCGCCGACCGGAGTAGCGCGCCGATAAGGTTTGTCGCGTCCTCAATGTTCGGCTCGCGTACCGCGTACTTTGGATCGTAGCTCATTACTGCCCGCCTTTACTTCTCTGACAACAACACAAGCGCCGGGCCGTTAAGCCCGACGCCTGTATTATACTACGTTTTGCCGTGTTGACTACGGGCTTACGGTGCCTCGGGGTCAAACGCCGTCGGCAAGTAAATCTTGAATGGTATGGCAAAGCGACCCGTCGCCTCGTCATAACCCTCAATGCCGTACGACCCGGTAAAGGATACGTCAGTTGCCGAGCGGTTTTCGTCGCCCTCAAGCGACAAGCTGAAACCCTCGGCATTCATCGCGTTGTAAATCAACACGACCATCGGTATGTTTGTGCCCTGACGCTCGCCAATTATGGCGAGGTTATCCATATAATCGGCGTCAACGATATACGGGCGAGGCGTGAGAATGTCGCCAACCTTAGTCGGCGTTAAGCCCATTTCCCAATCCTCAACGTCAAGGTTGGGTATAAACTTGCTCATGTTCGCGGGCGTTATTTCGGTAAAGCTGCCCTCGGCGGTAACGGTCGCGCTTATGAGCCTACGCCCACCGCGAATGTTACCGGGCACACCGGCAAACTCCCAATCCTGAAACTCGGGCTCGTAATCGACGCTCAAGCCGTCGTCAGTCGCGCCGAGAATGTCGCCGCTCTGCACAATGGCGGCAATCTCAACGTCGGTCAACGCCGCGTCGCCGTCGGCGGGCGTCAATAATGCTTCGTCAAGGTTCGCCACGGCAACACCCGGCCCGACAACTGCCCGGTATGCGGTTTGCGGCGACCAACCGTTAAAACGTGCCATGCTGTAAAACTCCTATCGTTGGGCCCGCCGAAAGCGCGGGCAAGGTTACGTACGCAACTCAGGGAAGTATACTACGCGTAATGCGCCGTTGTCAAATTTTGGCGTTGCTGCTAATTTCGGAAAATTTAGCAGATTGGGCAAAAAACCTCTTGACGCGGGTTGATTCGTCGTGTACCCTCTAAGAGTAGGCAAAACGACAGTAGGGAGACACAATGCAGGAGCAAAACGAGCGCATAAGCACCATGATTGCCGCGGGCGTAGCGCCGCGCGACGCCGTTGCCGCGGTTGACGCGACCGACGCCATTAACGCCGCGCGCGAGGCCGTACGTCAGCGCGAGCTTGACGCGCTTGCCGCCGCCGACGCCGAGGGCACGACGACCGCCCGGCATGAGCGCCGCGGCCTGATTGCCGAGGGTGTGCCGCGCGAGGGCGAAAAAGGCCTTTGGGCGCGCGAGTATTGCCGCCGTTGCGGCGGCTCGGGTCATTACTCATTCAACCTCATGCACGGCACCGTTTGTTTCGGTTGCGCGGGCCGCAAGCGCGGCAAGCTGGTACGCGTTGACGCCGCCGAAATCCTCAAGTTGGAAAAGGCCGCCGACCGCCGCGCGGTCAAGCGCGACGAGGCCGCCGCCGAGCGGCGCGCGCGTTGGGACGCCGAGGCCGCCGCCGGTCGCGCTGAGGTTGAGCGCGATTTTCCAGAGGCGTACGCCATTCTCGACGGGTACGACGGTCGCAACAAGTTTATCGCTGACGTTGCCTCGCGCATGGCGCAATACGGTCGCCTCAAGCGCGACGGCGACATGTCCAACATTGCCCGCGCGGTCGTTGACGCGCACGCCCGCGACAACGGGTTTGCCGTTGACGTGCCCACGGGCCGCGTCGTCGTTGAGGGCGAGGTAATCAAAACCGACGTTAAGTTTAACGCGTACGGCGAGCGCCACGTTATGACCGTCAAGAATGACGAGGGTTGGGCCGTTTGGGGCTCAATCCCGCGCGACATAAGCGCCGTCGAGCGCGGCGACCGCGTGCGTTTCACCGCAACCGTTGAGGCGAGCGAAAAGCCGACCTTTGGCTTTTTCAAGCGCCCGAGCAACGCCGAGGTTACGCGCGAGGCACCGCGCGCCGAGCTTTGCGTTGAGTGTGAGTTGCACCCGGTCAGCGACAGCGACGACGGTGCCGGTCGGTGCGACGAATGCGAGCGCGACCGCGACCACCAACGCGCCGCGCTTGAGTTTACCGACCCGTTCTAAATCTACATAATACGACGACGAGCGCCCGGTTTGACCGCCGGGCGCTTTGGCGTTTGGGCCGCGGGAATGCGGCTTATACGGGTGCGTCGTATCGAATAGGAAAGCGTAATATGCCGTGCGCGGCGTCGTCCTCGCGCAACATGATCGTACCGCCGCGCTTGACCCGGTATGCGCCGCCGTCGGGCAAGGAATGAAAGCCGGGCAACGCTGACGCGACCCGCTCGGCAAGGTCGGCGGCCACGCTGTAATTTGCCGCCCAAACGTGCGCGACAAGCGTGCCGTCGTACATTATGGTGCCTGACGCGGCGGCGGCCTCGACGTAAACCCACGCGTGCGGCAACGCAAAATCGTCGCGCTCGTCAACGTACACGCGCTCGTCGGGTACCTCGGGCAACAACGCGGCGGCGGCGAGCCCGGCGGCATGATTACTGATTTGTGCCGCGTTAGTCGCCATGCAAGGCCGCCTTTACCGCCGGGTCGCGCATGACCGATGTGAGGAATGGACGCGGCGGCATGTACCGCGTGCCGTCATGCACAAACGGCGCATAACGTACGTCGGTGCCCACGACGAGCCGCAACCCGCGCGGGTCGTCTTGTACCTCATGCCGGGTACTTGAGCGCAACCGCCCGGTCAGCACGGGCGTAATCGGTTTCGACAACCCGAGTATCGTAAACCCGGTGCGGTCAAGCCGACGCCGCATTTCGGCCTCAATATGCTCGTCAATGTCGCGGTTACGCTTAATCATTCGTTGACAACCTGACCATTTACAATCGTGCCCGCCATGCTGCCCGACTCGACGCGCTGTACTGACAGCACGTTTATAAGCTCGCCTCGGGCCCGCAATCGGCTTTGCGGGTCAAACGCAATCGGCACGCCGTCAACCGGGTCAAAAAACAACCGTCGTAAGCGTTGCGGCAACTCAAGCCCGAATGCCCGCGCCTCGCTGCCCGGCAAATCAATCACCACGCACGCAAGCGGCTCGCCCTCAGTTGGCACGCGGCCCGCGGCGCGGTCGTCGGGGTTGACGGCAAGCGTAACCGGCGTCGCCTCATGCTCGACGCCGACCAAACTGCGCGCAAAATCCAATAACGGCATGTCTACTATTCTACCTTATCGGTTGACCACTTGCCGCCCGCCCGCTCGTAATCAAGCACGGCGAGCGCGCATTTGAGCGACGACCATTGCCCGCGCGGTGTACCCGCCGAGGTATCGCGCCAACGCGCCCGGCATTGCTGCCAAAGCGCGGGGTTGCTAGGGTAGCGCGGCGTCGGTGTCATGGGCCGTACCTATCCGCGAAAAACTCAAGTAAATCGTACTCGCTTTCAATGCCGAATTCGGGGTAATTTTCGGCCAAATGTTGCGCCATGTCGTCGCCCGCAAGGCCGTCGCGGCGCTTAAACGTGTTGGGTATGTTGCGGTATTCCTCGCGCAAATCGTCGCGCGTCTTGATACCGCCGAGGCTTTGTATTACCTCGTAAAGCCGCGACCGCTCTTGATCTTGCATTTCGCGTAAAACCGTTTCCTCGTAAAGCCGTTGCTCGCGCTCTTGCTCGGTTTCACCCTCGGGCTCGGCAAACGGGTCGTCGGCAAACGGGTCGTCGTCGTCAAGCCGCTCGTCAAACATATGGTCAACGGCGCGCTCACGGTCGTCGCTGAGGGGCGCGAGGTTGCCCGCTACGGCGTCGGGCGCGGCCTCGGGTACATCACCCTCGGGTACGTCCTCGGCGGCTCTCTCAAGGGCGCGTTGCGCCTCTACGGCGGCCAGCCGGTCGGCCTCGGGCACGTCCTCGTTGTCAAACGTCAAAAAGCACCCGCAACGCGGCTTAGATGGGAATAATTCGCCCGTCGGGTACGGCGTGCCGAGCGGGCGCGAATGCCCGTCGAGTATCTTATGCTCGGGCCGGTAATCGTGCTTACCGCTATGGTGCCAAACCGACCGCGACACCGCGCCCGACATTTGCGCCTGTCGATAATTCGCGCCCTCGCTCGCCGTATGCAACTCGGTTACAGCGATAAGCTCGGCGCGCCCGCGGTTAAGCTCGGGCAACCGCTCGCGCATGAGCCGCGACGTTTCGGGCACGCTGAGGCCGTCGTTTAATGCCTCAAGCAACGTTACGCGGTACTTCTTGTACGACGTTTCGCTTAACGTGCGCGACAACTCGCTTGTGTACTCATGCAAAAAGCCCGCCGGGTCAAACGGGCCCAACTCGGCGGCCTCGCGCTCGACGGCGCTACGCATGATAACGTCGAGTATCGGCCTCAGCGCGTCATACCAACGCGAGGCCCACTTGCCCTTGTCGGCCTCGCCTCGGGCGGCGTCGCGTATCTCACGACGAATCACGGTCGTTGCCGTCGAGACAAGCGACCGTTTTATGCCCTCGCGAATGCCGAAAGCGATTAAATCAAGACGCGGCATATACGCATTATACCTTAATCCTGCGTATCGTCGGGTACCTCAATGTCGTTGTGCGCGGCCTCGGCGGCAAGCTCTTGCAATACCTCTTGAGCGGTTGCCCAACTCTGCGGTACGTGCCCGCCCTTGCCCTTAAGACTCGCGCGCCACGAAATGTATTGGCTCGCTTTGGTAAGCACCTTTTCGGCTTTTGTTGCCATTGATTACCCCTTTATGGTAACGCGCTCGGCGGCCTCGCTGCCGGGTCGCGGCACCGTCAACACGCTCGGCGCGGTGTGACACGCGGGCATGAGCGGCGAATAACGCGAGTACGCGAGGTATTGCCAATCCTCGTCGGTCGGTCGCCCGGCCTTGTACCTAAGCCATGCAAGCTCGGTACGGTCAAACTCGCGCTCGTTTTCGGCGCTGTCGAAATGCGGGCGAATCATACTATGCGACCGCGCCGCACGCCGCCCGGTTGATCGTCGGGCTCGCTCATTGCATTCGTAATCATGCGAATTATCGCCGGGTCGCTCGCGTACGTCGTGCCGCCCGCGCCGGTCAGCGTCTTGCTTTGCACGCTACCGCCGTCGGTCGCGTCGAGATACCGAAATACCATACGCTCGGCACGCGTCGCTTTGGCAATGTACGCGGCGTCGGGCTCATCCTCGTCGCCCGTGTACGGCGCGAAATGCTGTACGGTGTCGGCGGCGAGGTTAAGCAAATCCTCGTCGCGCAAGCCCGAGTCGCGCGCGTCCTCAACGGTTGCGTAAGGCATTACCGCTGTACCACGCCGCCGCCGTGCGCGGCCTTATGGCGCAAGCTGACGCGCTTGTTGACGCCGCGCCCGTACGCGCTCTTGCTCTTGCTTTTGATACGGCCTTTACTCTGACGCATTATGACCTCGGTATTGTCGGGCCGACGTTTGCCGACGGGTACTTACGCTCGACGGGCTCAAGCCGACGCGTGTTCGGGTCGTAATCCTCAGCGCGCCACGAATGCGCCGACCACGACTCGCGCGTTGGGTTGCACGGGCACGCGGCGCTCAATTCGTGCTTTGGCTCGCGATACTCGCCCGCCGCCATTATCGACGCCTCAGCTTGCCATTGCGCCCGCGCTTACGCTTGCCGCCGAGCAACGCGCCCTTAAGGCCTCGCTTGCTCTTGCGGCGCTTACGACCGTCGCGGGTACGGGCTCGCATACGCACGACTAACCCTCGTCGTCGTCGCTCTTGTCGGCGTCCTGGTCGCCGCCCTGGTCGCGGGCGGTTTCCTCATGGTCGTCAAGAGCGTTACGCGGCTCGGCGGGCGTTTCGCCCTCGTCGGTTTGCTTGCCCGGCATAAACGATACGTACTGCCCGGCGGCCTTTTTGTTGGCACCCTTGCCGGTACGCTCGTCGCGGCCTCGCCTGATTGTTGCGCTCGACACGATTAAAACTCCTATCGTAAAGGCCCGCCCGCGCGGTGCGAGCGGGCCGAAATTGACGTTGGTGAGTTGCCTTACGCCGTCGCGACTGTAGCAATCGCAATGTCGTCGGGCGTTACGACCTTAACGCCGTAATGCACGTTGGTCGTAATGAGATTGACACGCGCGAGAATGTCGCGGTCGCTCTCCACCATCGGGCGGCGCTTGTACGCCAAACCGAGCGGCTTGCCCTTCATAAGCAACACCTTAGTCGCGGCGAGCCGGTCGGAAACTATGACGGGCACGCCGCCGAAGTTACCAACATACCCGCGTACTAAGACCTGATTACCCTGACCGACCTTATCGGCGCTATTGAATTCGTCGCTAGAACGAATCTCAGCGTGCCGCGCCGAGTTGAGAACGTACGCCGAGAATGAAAGCGGGTCGGCCCCGTCCTCACCGAACTCGTCGCGTAGCGCCCACATATCATCAACGCCGAAACCGCCGAGGGCAACATCAACGGTTTTGGTAATCGCGGCGTCGGCCAAAACGCCCGCCTGTAGGTCGGCGTCGATCTTACGAGCGACGACAATACCCAACTGACGCGCGGCCTCGCTG
>WUUC01095738.1_pt1 | contig 10083 bp, 13 predicted proteins | sample 6278441 | NCBI WGS metagenome assembly WUUC01 (sample SAMN13675441, study PRJNA597444) | soil metagenome | isolation source: soil | place: USA: Washington | collected 2017-10 | reverse complement strand
AGGTGGCGATGATGGCCGACTTCATCATCGCCGCCGACACGGCCAAGTTCGGCCAGCCTGAGATCAAGCTTGGGGTCACTCCGGGCATGGGCGGCTCGCAGCGCACCGCCCATGCGCTGGGCAAGGCCAAGGCGATGGACATGTGCCTCACGGGCCGAATGATGGACGCGGCTGAAGCCGAGCGCTCCGGCCTGGTCGCACGGGTCGTGCCTGCGGGCCAACTGATCGAAGAAGCGATCAAGGTCGCCGAAACGATCGCCGCCATGCCGCCGCTCGCCGCCATCGCGGTCAAGGAAATGATCAACGCCGCGTTCGAGATCCCGCTGAGCCAGGGCATCCGGTTCGAACGCCGCCTGTTTCATGGCCTCTTCGGCACCGAGGACCAGAAGGAAGGCATGACCGCCTTCGTCGAGAAGCGCCCGGGAAACTGGACGGGGCGGTGAAATGACGGGCTTCGAGCTCGCGCTGGCCTATCCGCAGTGGCAGGGATCGGGCCGCCATGAAAATCTTCCGCGCGGGGCGGCAGCGGCCGCGGCAGTCTGCGGCCGGTTCGCGCCGATCGTCGAGGTTCCCTTGAGCGACACGGAAACGGTTTCTCACGGCATCAGGCGCTGGAACGCGATCTTCGATCAATTCCTCAGCGCCAGGGACATCCTGACCCGCGCTCGTCCGCGACGAGTGCTCACGGCCGGCGGCGACTGTGCCGTCGACATCGCCGTCATCGATTATCTGAAAGGTCTTTATCCTGATCTTAGCGTGGTCTGGGTCGACGCCCATCTCGACGCCAACACGCCAGAGACTTCGCCAAGCGGGAGCTTCCACGGCATGCCGGTGGCGGCGATCTTGGGCCGCGCGCCGCAGCCCATGAAGGAGCTCCTGGGGACACCGGTCGAGCCCGCCCGTTTCCATTACGTGGGCATCCAGGTCGGCGATGACGGCGACTGGGCGCTGCAGCGCGAGCTCAACTTGGAAATCCTCGACCGGACCCTGTCCGTAAGCGGGCCGGTTCACGTTCACTTCGATCTGGACGTTCTGAACCCGGCCGAATTCCCTTACCTCGCCTACACCGACGGGAAGCTCGCCGTCGATGACGCCGTCGCCCTCGTCGGCCGCATCGCGCGTGACGCCGATCTGGTCGGTCTGACGATCACTGAATTCGCTCCGGGGGACGACCGCGAGGCCCATGAGGGCAGCAAGGTGATTGCCAGGCTCTGCGAGGCAGCCACATGTCAGTGAGGACTCAATCATGAGGATCGCATTCATCGGTCTGGGCCACATGGGCGGCGGCATGGCGCCCAACCTCGCGAAGGCGGGGCACGAGGTCCACGCGTTCGACCTTAGCGAGGAAGCGCTGGCGCATGCGGTGGAGGGCGGATGTGTGCGTGCGGGCTCGACCGAGGAGGCGGTGCAGGACGCCGACGCGGTCATCACCATGCTTCCTGCAGCCAAGCATGTTGCCGAAGTCTTCCGCAGCCACGTGTTCGGCAAGGCGCCAACGAGCGCGCTCCTGATCGACTGCTCCACCATCGATGTCGCCACGGCTCGACAGGTCGAGGAGGAAGCGGCTGCGCAGGGCTACACGATGGTCGACGCACCGGTGTCGGGCGGCATCGCCGCCGCGGCCGGCGGCACCCTCACCTTCATGGTCGGCGGTTCGGACGAAGCCTTCGCTCGCTCCCGGCCGATCCTCGAACCCATGGCCAAGGCGGTGATTCACGCCGGCGGCCCTGGCGCGGGCCAGGCCGCGAAGATCTGCAACAACATGATTCTTGGCGCGACCATGATCGCGACCTGCGAGGCATTCGGGCTCGCCGAGAAGCTCGGGCTCGACCCTCAGGTCTTCTTCGACATCGCGTCCAAGGCGTCCGGCCAGAGCTGGTCGATGACCAGCTACGCGCCGGTGCCGGGCGTTGGTCCCGAAACGCCGGCAGATCACGACTACGAAGGCGGGTTCGCGGCCGCGTTGATGCTCAAGGATCTGAAGCTCGCGATGGAAGCCGCGCAGCAGGCCGGCGCCTATACGCCGATGGGCGGAGAGGCGGAGGAACTGTATCAGCGCTTCGTCGACCGCGGTGGCGGCAACAAGGATTTCTCCGGTATCATCAAGATGATCGACGACACCTGGAAGGTTTCACAGGAGGTGGAGGATTGATGCGCACTATCTTGTTCGTGGCTGCCGCACTTGGTCTGGTTGCGGCCGCTCCTCCATCGAGAGACCAGCTCCGGAAGGTCATGCACGATCGGCACGAGGGCATGGAGTCGATCGGCAAGGCGACCAAGGCGATCAATCGCGAGCTTCGGGGCAGCTCGCCGGACCTCACCATCGTGCGGCTATCTGCAGGACAAATTGCGAAGCTGTCGCGCCAATCTTCGCGCTGGTTCCCGCGGGGCACCGGTCCCGAGCTCGGCAAGACCGGAGCCAAGCCCGAGATCTGGAAGGACCCGAAGGATTTCACCGCCAAGCTCGCCGCCTTCCAGAGATCCGCGCAGGCGCTGAACGTGGCGGCAGCGGGAAATGACGTGAACGCGATGAAGGCGCGGTTCGCGGACATGGGCGGAACCTGCAAAGCCTGCCACGACAAATTTCGCTCGGAGATGCATCACTGAGCGACGAACGCGCTCGAATGCAGCCGGTGTGGGACCTGCCGGTCCGGCTCGTCCATGGGCTGCTTGTCGTGCTGATCGCCTTCAGCTGGTGGTCGGTCCACAACCACCACACCGATTGGCACATCTGGTCGGGGATCGCGATCCTGACCCTGCTCATCTTTCGTCTGCTGTGGGGCTTCGTCGGAAGCTCCACCGCGCGCTGGTCGAGCTTCGTTCGCGGCCCGCGAACTGTCGCCGCCTACTTCCGGGGCAGATGGGCCGGAATCGGGCACACGCCGCTTGGCGCGCTCAGCGTGGTGGCGATGTTCGTGGCTCTCGCCGTCCAGGTTGGGCTCGGCCTCATCTCCGAAGACGAGGACGGACTTTACACCGGACCTCTGTCCCGTCTCGTCAGCATCGAAACATCAGAAAAGGCACGCGACCTGCACGAATTCTGGTTCGAGAACGTCCTTATCGCGCTGATCGTCCTGCACATCGCCGCGATTGTATTTTACCGGCTGCGGGGCCGGAAGCTGAGCCTCCCGATGATCACCGGCCGGGCCGCTCTTGAGCCTGATGTGGAGCCGATGCGGCAGGGGAAGTGGTGGGTGGCCGTCATTTGCCTGGCCATCGCCGTCGCGGCCAGCCGCTGGGTCGTTGCCGGCGCGCCGCCCTTTAGTCCTTGATCGCAACGGACCGTGAGCCCACATCGCGGCCATGCTGATCCGTACCGAACAAACGCCGAACCCCGCGACCCGCAAGTTCCTGCCGGGTCAGACGGTGATGGAAGCGGGCACGCGCGACTTTGCCGACGCGGAGTCGGCGGAAGCCTCACCGCTGGCGAAGGCGCTGTTCGACAGCGGCATGGTCGAAGGCGTGTTCTTCGGTCGCGATTTCATCTCGGTGACCGTCGCGCCAGGCGTCTCCTGGACCGACCTCGAGCCGTTGGTGATCGAGACCCTGCTCGACCACTTCGTCACCGGAGCGCCGTTGTTCACCCCCGGCACAGCGGCCAGCATCCACGTCGCCGCCGAGCCCGACTTTGACGAGAATCCCGCAGATGCCGAAATAATCGACCAGATCAAGGAGCTGATCGAGACCCGCGTCCGCCCCGCAGTGGCGCAGGATGGCGGCGACATCATCTACAAGGGCTACAAGGACGGGCGCCTGTACCTCTCGATGCATGGCGCCTGCTCGGGCTGCCCCTCTTCGACTGTCACCCTGAAACGGGGCATCGAGAGCCTGATCCGCCACTACGTTCCCGAGGTCGAGACGGTAGAGGCCGTCTAATTCAAGGGCTTGCGGCCTCGCGCCGCATGTGACCACTATCCCGTCCGTGATTTTGGCGTTCGACACATCGACCGCGGCCTGCACCGCCGCTTTGTTCGACGGCTCAGGCGCGTGTATCGCGCACAAGGACGAGCTGATCGGCCGCGGCCATTCGGAACGGCTGGTGCCAATGCTGGCCGAGCTCCTCGAAGGCCGCACCGCCGACCGCATCCTTGTCGGCGTTGGGCCGGGCAGCTTTACCGGCATCCGCGTCGGGATCGCCGCCGCGCACGGCCTCGCCATCGGCTGGGATGCCGATCTCGCCGGCATGTCATCGCTCGCCTTGCTGGCTTCGGGCGCAGCACCGGAAGGCGAAGTCGCCGCGGCTGTCATCGGCGGCCACGGCGAGTTGTTCGTCCAGCAGTTCGACGCCATGACGGCAGAGCCTGTTTCCGAGCTTCGCAATCTCGTGCCCGCCGAAGCGGCTGCGGTCACGACCGCGCCACTGGTCGTCGGTTCGGGCGCGCGCCAGCTCGTCGACGCGCGCGGGTGGGGAGAAGCGCGCGAGGCCTGGCCCGGCGCGGCGAATGCGTTCGAGCTCCCGGAGAGCCTCCGCAGCCTTCTGCCGAAACCGGTCTACGCTCGGGCCCCGGACGCTCGCGCCCGAGAGGCTGCGTGATGGCGACTCCCGCGATCGCCAGAACCGTGCACCTCAAGTCGGGGACGTCTGCGGACCTGGATCGGGTCATGGAAGTGATGGATGCCGCCTTCGGCTGTCGTTACGGCGAAGCCTGGACGCGGTCGCAGCTCGCCGGAATCCTCCCCATGGACGGGGTTTCGCTGACTCTTGCCAGCGACGAGCGAGACGATGCGGCCGTCGGCTTCTCTCTCGTCCGCACCGTCGCAGACGAATCCGAGCTGCTGCTGCTCGCGGTGCTTCCGACCCGTCAGCGAGAAGGCATCGGCAGCCGGCTGCTCGACGACTTCATGGAGCGGGCGGCCAGCAAGGGAGTTCGCCGCGTCCACCTGGAAGTGAGAGACGGCAACCTCGCGGTCGCCATGTATCGCGCGGCCGGTTTCGAGCAAGCCGGTAAGCGCCGCAACTATTATCACGCTCCGGACGGCGACCGGTTCGACGCCCTAACTCTCGTCCGCAAGCTCTGATCTTCGATTTTCTTGGTCTGTGACTTGGCCGGGAGTTGCGGTGGGCAAATCGCGCGCCTAATGCGCACGAACCCGCAATTGCGGACTGAGTGATCTCTGCTCCCAACCAAGGAAATCACCGATGGCCGATAATGAAGCGACCGAAGACACTTTGCTGACACTGACGGCCGACATCGTGGCCGCACACGTCAGCAACAATAGCGTCGCGGTCAACGACCTGCCCAACCTCATCCAGAACGTTCACTCCGCGCTCTCCGGCATTTCCACCCAGCCGGCCGCGCCCGAAGCGAGGCCCGAGCCGAAAGTGTCGGTCCGCTCATCGGTCAAGCCGGATTTCATCACCTGCCTGGAGTGCGGCCAGAAGCAGAAGATGCTCAAGCGCCATCTCATGACCGCGCACAACGAGACGCCCGTCGAGTATCGCCAGCGCTTCGGTCTTGCCGCCGACTATCCGATGGTCGCTCCGAACTATGCCGAGCAGCGGCGCACGCTAGCCAAATCGATCGGGCTCGGCACCAAGCGGCGGAAGACGCGGGCGAAATAATCCCCTTCTGGACGATGAGGCGCGGCGTGCCTAACTTTACCGCATGACCCGAACCATCGACATCGAGGCACTGTGCGCGGACAAGGGCCTCCGCATCACCGAGCAGCGCAAGATTATTGCGCGGGTGCTCGGCGAAAGCGAAGATCATCCCGACGTCGAGACCCTGCACGCCCGCGCCTCCGCCATCGACCCGAACATCTCGATCGCGACCGTTTACCGCACGGTCCGCCTATTCGAGGAAGCCGGGATCCTCGAACGGCACGAGTTCGGCGACGGCCGCTCGCGCTACGAGGCGGCGTCGGAAACCCATCACGACCATTTGATCGACGTCGAGACGGGAAATGTGATCGAGTTCGTCGACGATGAGCTCGAGGCCCTGCAAAAGCGAATTGCCGAGAAGCTGGGGTTCCGCCTGGTCGATCATCGCATGGAGCTGTACGGCGTCACGCTCGACCGCGATCGCTAAGTCGGAGAAGGCGCGCCTGAACGCCCGCGCGGTTGCGCGAATTGTCGCGCTCATCCTGCTGTTCCTGGCCTGCGCCCCAGTCCACATCGCCACCAAATGGTTGTTCGGGGGATCGCCGTGGCCGCAATGGTTCCTCGGCGCCGCCGGATGGATCATCGGAGCACGCGTCCGCGTCACAGGCGCGCCGATCCGCCCCCACACCCTGCTGGTGTCCAATCACACGAGCTGGCTCGACATCCTCATCCTCGGCGGCGCGGCCAATTGCGCGTTCGTCTCGAAGGATGAGCTCGGCCATCGCTTTATGCACTGGCTCGCCGACCAGAATGCTACGGTCTACGTCAGGCGCAGCCATGTCAAAGGCGCCAAGGACCAGGCGATCGCCATCGCCGCAGCGCTCGAGGGCGACAAGCCGGTGACTCTCTTCCCCGAAGGCACGACCGGACCCGGCACGCATCTGCTCCCGTTCCGCCCGACGTTGTTGGAGGCGGCGAATTTTGCGGCGAGGGACGTCGAGATCCGACCGGTCGCGGTCGACTATGGAGCCGCCGCCGCGGAGATTGGCTGGTACCACGAGCCTGGCAAGAACAATGTGCTGCGCATCCTCGCTCGTCCGGGAGCGGTCCCTCTGAAGGTCAACGTGCTCCCTCCGCTCGATCGCGCCGGTGACCGCAAGCAGCTGGCACAGAGAGCCCGCGAACAAATCGCCCGAACCCTCGGCTTCAAGTCGGACGCCCACTCGCCTATAGGCGGGGTCGAATGACTCCCAAGACTTTCAGAATCAAGAGCTTTGGCTGCCAGATGAACGTCTACGACGGCGAGCGCATGGCCGAGCTGCTCGGCCAGCAAGGCATGACCGCGGCTGCCGGAGGCGACGACGCCGACCTCGTCGTGCTCAACACCTGCCACATTCGCGAGAAGGCGGCCGAGAAAGCTTATTCCGATATCGGACGCCTGAAGCGCGAGGATGGCTCGAAACCGCTGATCGCGCTCGCCGGCTGCGTCGCTCAGGCTGAGGGAGCGGAGGCGAAACGCCGGTCGCAGATGATCGATATCGTTGTCGGGCCCCAGGCCTATCACCGTCTTCCGGAGATGGTGCGCGAGGCCTCGCGTGGCGCGCGCCCCGTCGACACCGACATGCCGGCGATCTCCAAGTTCGACGCATTTCCCGCCCGCAGGCGCGCGAACCCCAGCTCGTTTCTCACGGTGCAGGAAGGCTGCGACAAATTCTGCACTTATTGCGTCGTGCCCTACACCCGCGGTGCGGAGATTTCGCGCCCGTGGCACGACATCGTCGCGGAAGCGCATGCGCTGGTCGACGCCGGCGCACGCGAGATCGTGCTGCTCGGCCAGAACGTGAATGCCTGGGAACACGAAGGCCGCGGCCTCGCCGACCTGATCCGTGCGCTGGCGAAGATCGATGGCCTCGAGCGCGTCCGCTACACGACGAGTCACCCGGCCGACATGACCGATGCGCTGATCACCGCGCATGGCGAGATTGAGAAGCTGATGCCGTACCTGCACCTCCCGGTGCAGTCGGGCAGCAACCGCATCCTCAGGGCCATGAACCGCAGCCATACGGCTGAAACATATCTAGCCATACTCGAGAAGATGCGCGCGGCCCGCCCGGACATCGCCCTCTCCGGCGACTTCATCGTCGGTTTTCCAGGTGAGACTGAGGAAGATTTCGAAGACACCCTGAACATCGTCGACGAGGTCCGCTACGCCTCGGCTTACTCGTTCAAATACAGCGCCCGCCCGGGCACGCCCGCGGCAACGATGGAGGATCAAATCCCACGCGAGATCATGGACGAGCGTCTTCACCGGCTGCAAGAGCGGATCGATGCGCACCAGCTGGCGTTCAACCGATCGAAGGTGGGCGCCAACACGCAAATCCTGATCGAGCGTAAGGGCAAACATGAGGGCCAGATGGTCGGCCGGTCTCCCTGGCTGCAGTCGGTCCATGCCGAAACCGGCGCCCAGCCGGGCGACATCATCGACGTCACGCTGGTTGCGGCGGGTCCGAACAGCATGACCGGCGCGGTGCGCGCGAAGGCGGCCGCCTGATGGCGAGACGCGATTTGGCCGCCGTCCCCGATCGTGCGCGGCTCGAACTCGAGTTCGATCAGCCCTATCTGCTGGGCCCTTTGTTCGGTGACTACGACCGCCACCTGATCACCATCGAACAACGCCTCGGAGTGCATATCGCCGCCCGCGGCAACCGCGTGCAGATCGAGGGCGAGCCCGACGCCGCCGGCCGCGCCCGCGACGTGCTGGTTGGTCTCTACAACCGGCTCGACAGCGGACATGATGTCGACGCCGAGGCGGTCGAGGCGGTGCTCGGAATGGCCGCGCAGCCGCACCTGGACGGGATCATCGCCGACGAAGTGACCGAAGCGCCGCGGGTGATGATCCGCACGCGCAAGAAGACCATCGTCCCGCGCTCGACGATGCAGACGCCCTACATGGAGGCGCTGGCCCGCGACGACATGATCTTCGGGCTTGGACCGGCGGGCACGGGGAAGACCTATCTCGCGGTCGCCCAGGCCGTGTCGCAGCTGATCAGCGGCAGCGTCGACCGGCTGATCCTGTCGCGTCCGGCGGTCGAGGCCGGAGAACGCCTCGGTTTTCTCCCCGGCGACATGAAAGAGAAGGTCGATCCCTATCTCCGCCCGCTCTACGACGCGCTCTACGACATGCTCCCCGCCGAGCAGGTCGAGCGGCGCATCGTCTCGGGCGAGATCGAGATCGCGCCCCTCGCCTTCATGCGCGGCCGCACCCTGAATGACGCCTTCATCATCCTCGACGAGGCACAGAACACGACGCCGTTGCAGATGAAGATGTTCCTCACCCGCTTCGGGATGCGCAGCCGGATGGTGATCTGCGGCGATCCGCATCAGGTCGACCTGCCCGACCCCTCGAAGTCGGGCCTCGCCGACGCGGTCGGCCGGCTGGAACGCGTCAAGGGCATCGCGGTCGTGCGCTTCACCGCTGCCGACGTCGTCCGGCACCCGCTGGTCGGCCGGATCGTCGACGCCTATGAGGGCCCGAACGCTATACGGGATGTGAGCGGATGAAGCTCGAGATCGCGCTCGAAGCCGATGAGGAATGGGACAGTAGCAGCTCCTGGGAGCCGCTGGTCCGCAAGGCCGCCGAGGCAGCGATCGCCGAAAGCGCCTTTCCGCAGCTCGGAGAAGCCACTCGCCCGGTCGAGCTGTCCGTCCGCCTCGCCAGCGACGAGGAAGTCCGCGCGCTGAACGCCCACTGGCGCGGCAAGGACAAGGCGACGAACGTCCTCTCCTTCCCGATGGCCGAGTCCTATGAGCTCGAGCAGGCGGACGAGGATGGTCCGGCGATCATGCTCGGCGACATCGTTCTCGCCCACGGCGTTTGCGAGCGCGAGGCCGCCGAGAAAGGGGTCAGCATCAATGAGCATGCCACCCATCTCGTCGTTCACGGCACGCTTCACCTGCTCGGTTACGATCATGTCGCCGAAGCGGATGCCACCGAGATGGAATCGCGCGAGGTCCGAGCGCTCGCCAGGCTCGGCATCGCGAATCCTTACGGGGTGACCGCCTGATGGCCACCCGGCAGGACGACAGCGGCTCGCGATTGTGGCGCGGCATGCGCCACCTGCTCTTCGGTGACGAGGCCGAGCCGACGCTGCGCGATGAGATCGAGGAAGCGATCGACGAAGCCGAAGATTCGCGGCCGATCGCGGGCGACCTGTCGCCGGCCGAAAGGCAGATGCTGCGCAACCTGCTGCACTTCGGCGAGCGCACGGCCGGCGACATTTGCGTGACCCGCGGGGACATCATCGCCGTTCCGCAGACCATCGGCTTCGAGGAGCTGATCCGCGCCTTCGCCGACGCCGAGCACAGCCGGCTTCCCGTCTACGGCGAGAGCCTCGACGAGGTGATCGGCATGATCCACATCAAGGACGTGTTTGCCGCCAACATGGACCCGAGCCGCGACCGCTCGCTCGCCGTGCTGATGCGCAGCCCGTTATTCGTTCCGGAATCGATGGGCGCCATCGACCTGCTCGCGCGGATGCGTG
>WUUC01033294.1_pt1 | contig 10083 bp, 11 predicted proteins | sample 6278441 | NCBI WGS metagenome assembly WUUC01 (sample SAMN13675441, study PRJNA597444) | soil metagenome | isolation source: soil | place: USA: Washington | collected 2017-10 | reverse complement strand
TTGTCTTTCTCCTTTGAGCCAGACTTATCACATACGTCTATCCTCTATTGTTAGTTAAACTCATGAATCATGGATATTTGTAAGTATTGGAAACTGAATGTTTAGCTACAACTAAAAAAGTTTTTAGAATAGGCAGATCTGTCCGAAGAAGGTTCCACTTAAGATTGAACATATATGGTGTCATTTATATTTCTCCATATCCCTATACTTATTCCTGCGAATAATAATTCCTTTCAAATAGCGTGGGGGAAAAGCTGCCTATGATCCATATGCAGCATTGAATAAAAAAGTATATAGCTTGAAATTATTGTGAATCATGCACAATCAACTGGAGAATTGCTTATATTATATTGTAGCCAATTATTAATCCCGAAAGTGGCCTTCTTGTTAAACACATTAAAGTTTCTACTATGGATTATTAGACATAATGAACTTGACACAATTAATCTATACAATTCCATAACACCTTATATCCAAATTGCAACAGGCGGGAATGGTAACATGCTCAACTTTGGATACTGGGGTCATAACAAGAAAACAGAGTACATGAATCCTATGCAGGCACAGGAAGAATTGTCTGCACTGATTGGAAAATTTGGTGACTTCCAGTTATCTCACAGAATAATAGATGCTGGAAGTGGGTTTTCAGCTCCTGCAGCACAGTGGAAATCAAACTACGATTTTCTTGATATTGTATGTGTCAATATTAACTCTCAACAATTATCTACTGCAGCAAAGACATTGGTACCTCTTATTGCAACTACAACAGGGTTTAATATCATTAATGCTAACATTCATAACGGTAATGTAAGCACAGCAGATGCCACAAGACAACCGGTAACTTCCGTAATGTGTGGTAACATTATATCATTAGTAAATGCTACAGCCACAACATTGCCTTTTGCAGATGAATGTGTTGATAGAGTAGTGGCATTAGAATCTGCACAGCATTTCAAGCCACTACAGCATTTTTTCAAAGAATCTGCAAGAATACTGAAGCCAGGAGGATTGCTTATAATTGCAATGCCAGTAATGATTGGTTCCACCGATGGCAAAATTAACTGGAGTCCATTCATACATCAATTTAGAAAACTGGGAATTCTTTATTTTAGCTGGGCATCGGAGCATTATACTCTAGATAGTATTGAGTCATCCCTTAAATCTGAAGGTATTAAAATTGAGGATATCCAACATATCGGCCATTATGTATACGAACCATTGGCTAATTATTATATTCAAAATAGGAAATTGCTAAAAAAAACAATCAAGGATAACCTTTCCTCTTATGTCCAGGTAATGTCATTTGAGATTGTTGAAAATATCATTCATAGATCAGCATTGAAAATGAAGAACTTATCACAAAAAGCTATTATTGATTACGTCTTGATAAAATGTAAGAAAATATAGAGGGCTTACTATTTTTTTAATAAACCTAACACACACTTCATTGTTCCAAATATTGTGTCATGTACATCGACAATTAATACTGAAAGATTTGTCCTTCTTCTAGCTCTCTACCATCGACAGCGTTGTGTCGATTTCTGGATGAGGTATTCTTAGACTTTTCTTTCTTTCTATATTCTTTATAGGCCTTATTTGCATATGTTGAAGGTGATTCTATATTGTCTTCAGAACTATTTGTATTACTCAATACGGACACCTGCTATCTATGAATCATGAAGCTATATAAGAGTTAGATTGGATCTTGATCTCATATAGATCGGGCGGGGAAGCCCATCTAGTTATCGCAAATTGGTAGGAATTCAATCGTACCATTTTTACAGTTTGGACATTTTATAGCCACATTGGTTCTATAAGAGTGAAAGTATGATGATGCACACCATAAACACAATTCACATATCATGAATTTCTTTTGCTTAGTGACCTCATTACTTTGACCAATTAATAATGTTCTATTATTGCGATCCTTATGATCACTCAAATCGTCCTCCATAAGGTATATAACTTCTTTATTTTTAGCTATGGAGAGATTGTTATTGATATTTTTTTTCTCAGTAAACATCGATGAGGACAACAATATTGTCTTTAATAAGTATAGACTAACCATGTCAATTAACTTGGTTATCCATCACTTAAATAATAATTTGCCAAATTCGGGTGATAGGTACATAATCTGGTAATACCCATTGACATGCAAAAATGTTTGTGAAAAATTCAAATCTACCAAAAGCTTAAGGGGAAGCTATTATGCTGAGGGCAATAAACGATGTCAAGTATGTGAAGTTTTTATAAAATGGAACGGCAAAAATTGTCCTTGTTGCAGAAGCAATTTGAGGACAAAGCCACGTAATGTACCTAAATTATCTAAATTACCTAAATTGGACTAATTCAAAAAAATCTAGATTACTGCAATTAGAAACTCATAGCGTATAATGATAGAAATGGGTTAGTGTCCATAATCATTCTTTTTTTTCTCCTCTTCCAGAATGCGCTATTTTGGAGTGTACCTTTAATCTCTCTTTATTTTCAAAACCCATTTTGTAATATTTGCATTTGACAGATTTATCCCTATTATCATGCTTGTTACCCTCCTTTTCCATTTTATTTCTCTTAAAAAATATTAGATTCACTATTTCAATTCTGGTTACAAGAGAAAATTTGATTACTTAACTCATACTTAACTTAATTAATGGAGTAAGTTTACTAATGCCCCCCCTCTCCTTACCACCGATTGCCATTACCTATGTCGCTAGCAGTATCCGAGTTCGGCTTTCCTGTCTTGCCTCGATATCTGAAGACACGGTAAAAAACAACAGTAATAAGGAAAATATTAAAAATATCTCTTTCCAACCAATTGAGTCTAAAAACCATAAATAAATAAGAAATTGAATTAGGAGATTTGAAGATAGGAAATTCGTAGTATAGTTCAATAACTACCCTCGACCTAAGTTTTGCAAGGCAGTAGAAAAGGTTTAAGAACTTTTTTGATGGAATGGGGATATGGACACAAGTAAATTATTACTTTTGTTATGTTTTGTTGGTGCATCTGTTGGCCTCAGTATTGGTTTAGTACCACAAAGCGAAGCGCAGATATCGAGCAATGGAACCCAAACCACAAGGCCCACAACCATATCCACAGCGACAGCAAACTTTTCTCAAGCGATATCACAGCAGATATCTTCAGATAGATTCTTAGTTGATGTAGCATACGAAAGTCCGAAAACAGTGATCCTACAAGGTAGTAATTCTAAATTTATAGAAGGAGGATTGGGGTTGGCATTTAATGATCTCTTGTGGCGAGGTGTAGATCTATTAAAGGATAAAGGATTTACAATAGATCAGATCGATTTAATTCGTAGTGGGGAGACGAGAGAAGGTTATCGAATTTTTATGTCTCACGAGGGATAACACAGTTTGTGAATAAAGCTCAACCGGCTATAGGATCGGTAGTTTCCATATGGCAATACCCCGTCAAGTCAATGCTGGGAGAAGAACTAAATTCTTCGTACGTAACCGAACGTGGACTTTGGGAGACCGCGCATACGCACTAATCGACAAGGAAACTGGCAAAGTGGCGAGCGCCAAGAATCCCAGGAAATGGGAAAAGCTTTTTGATTTTCATTCAGTCTTCTTAGAACTCCCACAAGTTGCTGAGAACATTCCACCTGTCAGGATTACCTTACCAAATGGTGTCCAGATTTTCTCTGATCAGGATGAGAATGTTGACCATACTTTGTCAAAGGCTCTCGGTCGAGATGTTAAACTCACGAGGGCTGATTTGGAGAAACCAAGCTACAAGGAGTACTGGCCAAATATAGAGGGCCTAGCACAAAGAGAGAAAGTCACCGACGAAACAATGCCTCCCCCGAATTTTCTTCGATATTGCCGTAATCCATATCTTGACAACTTCTACAATTAATTATCTTCGAGAACTATATCCAGAAGGGCGCTTTGAAGTTCAACGCTTTAGGCCAAACATAGTGATAGACTCAGCGTCTGGAGAGAAGGATTTTGTCGAGAACTCATGGATAGGAAAGAAGATGGCAATCGGCGAAGATATTGTACTGAGGGTTACCGGGCCTTGCACTAGGTGTGTGATGATAACTTTGCCGCAGGGTGACCTTCCCAGAGATTCAGGTATCTTGCGGACGGTTGCAAGGTTCAATCAGGTAAATGTTGGAGTATATGCATCAATGCTTCGGAGTGGAACGATTCATCGTGGAGACCTGGTTAGACTTGAAGCATGAAGCGTTTAATGAAAAATAGGTGGTGGCTCATTACTAAGAAATAAAGTAGGTAGAAAGTTATTAGGCTTCAATCTTTTATTTTGTCCTTCTATCCGAGTTGTTCCAAATTATCTTTAGAACTGTAAAGTTCTTCCTTTAGCTGCTCTCAGTTCCCATAGGAATTTATCATTGCGTATATATTGTAGGCCATAATTTGAGATACTGAAAGATAGATAGAAATATCAGCTGCCCAGTCTTACCAACTCATGATTCGAAGTTATGCTTTGTGCATAATGGCACTTATGTTAAGCTTTTCAACGACATTCGCTTTTATGAATACTGGAATTCTACTTAAAGTAGTAGCTCAAACGTAGACAATTATAAAGCAATAATCCATTGTTCAAAACAAAACTGGTCTTGGATTTGTAGAGAAACTTGATGCAATGGAAAACAGTAACATCAACACACTCTTAGAGCTCTTATCTACTATTGTTGAAACTAGGATAAATGGAACAGCTGCTCTGCTTGAACTTACAAGCAAATTACCCGAAGTTAAAAACATACAATATGTTAACTCAATAGACAAGAAATTCATCGGAATACCTTCAGACCTTGATTTGCAAAAAAGAAATATTGCCCGCTACATTCTTGAACAAGACAAGGATATTGCCACTATTTTCTTTCTTACGCCAAAAGGGGATATATACATAGGAGAACCTTATTCAGACCAGGAACAACTTCCAAGGTTAAATTATGTCGACCGTGATTGGTATAAGGGCGTAACAAAGACAAATGACACATATGTGAGTGCAACATTTTTGTCAGCAGCGATTCATGTTCCTGCAATAGCAGTAGCAGTTCCTGTTTACGGAAATACTACAGGAAATAATGTCAATGCTAATCAAACTACACTATCGGTAGTAGGCTATTGGGTTGGTATTATAAACCCGGCGGGAATCAAAGAAGACCTTTCAAGACTTGATTTGCTAGGTCAAAGCAATAAGATTCTTCTTATCGATATCGATCACAATGAAACGCAGGTAGTCGATCTCTCGTCAGCTGACAATCAAAATCAAAGCCTGAAATCCTATTCCCAATTACAAAGTGTCAAGAATGCTTTGAATGGAAAATCGGGTTCAGCATTAGAAATGATAGACAACGTCATGACATCAGTCTATTACTATCCAGTATACATACATCCACATACTTGGGCCTTACTTTTGTTACAACCCTTTGAATGATTTGATACATTTATCATGTTGTATAGATTGTGACTCTATTCTCTATTGGAACATATTATGTTATTTAGAACAAATATTTACAATAGAGCTACTGATACTGATGGGGTTCGCTTTTATCTAAAGAAGTCTATTGACATCTAGTTTTTTTCTTTGCAAACAGTTTAAATGCAAATATGAAAGAAGGATTTAATGAAATGAATAGTGCACTCAAGAATCCAACAGAACAAATTAAGAATACAAAAGTTGGTAGATATCTGGCATCCAATGAATGAAAATAATCATTCGTGGGAGCTGGACAAGATACTTAAGGTATCTATTTCATTATAAGCAGTAATTCACATTCTTGACAAATATAACCCAACTTATCAAAATCTGAAGACAATGTCATTATGTCAGAGCAGCGAGGACATTCAATCTCCTGTTCTACGTTTTTCATTACCTCTTTTTCTTCACTATCTTGTAAATCAGCTTCCAGATGAGGAGATAGTAATTTGGTGCTCAATAGATCTACCAAGCGCCTTCTGGTACTTAAACCAGCTAATACTATCAAGGGGAGGGGGGAGAATGTATAATACCGTTCGGCATTGCAGTACACAGTCGGGAAAATATCAATAAGTTCCTTTGTAATATTTTAACATCCTACATTTTATGGTGAGGGCGGAATAAAATTCTTGAAGATTTGTCGTGATTATTACCGTGTTTTAGTATCATACATTTTACCTCTCTCATCTACTGATGTTATTGTGTTTATTTACAAATATTGATATCTGCATCAAAAATCATGACCAATCCTAGATTGTCTCCTTTATGTTGAATATTGTAGCAAGTTCAGGTGTTAGAAACTGTTTATCCATATTCATTTGTAGTATATATTGGGTGTATATCCACCCATTGTCATGAGAACGTACGGAATATTTGGAAGTCATACGACAGAAGGTTGTCCTTTATTCAATCGCGAGAACAGGCAACTGTTATTGTCCATGGTAGAAAATTTTGAAAATAAGGCACATTGGTATAATGTTAATATCAAAGAACAATACCATTCTGGCCTAGAACACACATTCGTATGGATAGCAGAGGCGGACAATGCTCACTCAATAGAAGATCTTATGATTGAAACAGGAGTTGCAAAGTTCAATACATTGAAAATAGTACCACTGAGAACTCTTCAACATGTAGTTGAATCATGCAAAAAATTAGAGTCACGAACTCCTTGACAGAATCCAAACTATTAACGTGAATGAAACAAAAATTTTTTTAGGGAAGTAGGAAATAAGGTAAAAAACAATTAGGGAATGAGGAAGCCGAACCAAGAATTGAAACTGATAATTTCGCAGTGCATACTCCCAGTAAAAACAATCTTCTTGCTTTATGGTGGTGATCTATGTCGGAGTGGGAACTGGAAGAAGTCATTAGACAGTTTAGTAATCCACACGTGTTGCAGACTATTCAAGGACAATATGTATTAATTGATGTAATTAATAATCGTACCCAGATATTCACTTCCGATGATACACACTAGATATTGTATGGGATTAAAAGTGCCGCAAGTGGTGATTACGCCAAGACAGTTAAATTATCAAGAATATCAGGCTGAGTCAGGCATGCCATATTTGTAGACAATACAATAAGCGCAAAAGAAAATATCGTCAATACAATTAAGGATTCATACTTTATATCCCTTATCCTTTGCCATTTTTCCCAAGTCAGAACCAGAACAATAAACACTTGTTATTTCTTTAACAGGTGTCAAACAATATGATAGAAAAAATGCCATTCTGGTCTATATCATCTTAGTTCCTTTTCAACAAATGGTATTATTTTCTTCAGGATTGTGGTCTCATGATCCGCATGTATGTCAAATGATACCATTAGAATCGGGTAGTCCTTACTGTCCAAAGATATTGTGACTCGTTTAAGTTTTTCATACAACGTGAATGAGTATATTGGTTTGCCAAGTTTTGATTCAAAATCTTTTCTAGTATTCATCCTGATAACTGTCTCTATTGCATAGAGCTCTGATTCGTTATCAGTTAAGAGTGGATTTAACCCTTCTCTATACGCGACTACGATCTGTTTTCCAAATTTGTTAGGTATCCCTGCAAATCTTATAGTGTCATCTAACTCCATTATCTTCTTACATACATTAGATAAATCTGCCATTACCATATTTTGATTTCTGTATTATATCTGCAAATAGGGTTAATAAACAAATATAATAGACCCGTGTTATAGGCAGAGAGCTACAAAATCTAATGAGATCAATGTACTATGGTCGTATTCCGAAACTCCAAAAATATATGTGAACGAACTTACATTTTCAATAGTCAATCCATAGTCGATGCATCAAAATCAATTTTAATATGAGATAATCTATAATATCCTTACTGTATTGAAGAAGATAGAAGCAATTGTACGAGCTGAACTCATGAGCAACGTGAAAGAGCGTCTCAGAGAATTGGGAGTTGCAGGCATGACAGTATCGACGGTTTCAGGTTGGAGCAAGCAAAGAGAGCTTCATTTGCAATGGAGAGGTCTGCCTGTATCATATGATCTCGTACCAAAAGTAAAATTCGAAATTGTTGTTCCGGATTCACAAGTAGAGGATACTGTTCAAGCTATAGTAGAGACCGCCAGAACAGGTGAGCACGGGGATGGTATAGTTTCTATATCTAATGTGGAGCGAGCAATTAACATTTATCATCTTGGAAGGACATAAAATATTACCACAAAGTAGGCTAAAACACACAAAATCTGTCTCATTTTTTTTATCAAAGTGCCTTTATAATTATGAACCATAATACCAGGCAATTAGAACCAAAATTACAAGTATCATGAGTATCGATAAATTCACTATTGGAAGATTTTCAAGAAAGTAATCTACTGATAAAGCTGTAAAGACAGATATTAGTAAGAGCAATAACCAGAGGGTTATTTTATACAGATATTATACTTACCACTAGGTTTCAATTAAGTCATTCTACTTAGCCGCGATGTGTCAAATCGTTTGACACCTGGAATGCTCGCAATATGATAGCGAATAACCTAGTAAAGAAGAAAATCAGTAGTAAATCAAATTTCTGCAGATCCAATGAATGTGTTAGCTATCTTGGCCAGCTGTGACTTCGTCTATTTTTTTGTAAAAATAGGAGGGGGAGAAACCCTCATTTCAAATCAGCGGGTTGGCCCATAGGATAAAAGCTTTCTTCCGATCTCATTTTCTTATTCAGTATTGGTATAGCAAAAGCACATTATTGCTATATAATTTAGTATTCAAAGCTAACTAACTTATTAGAGAGTTTATCAATATTAATATAGTGAAAAAGAAAATAAACACAACTATCGACGATGAAACTTTAGAATATATGAAACGCTATTATAAAATTGACAACCACAAAGAATTGTTACAATATATAAAGAAAAATGGCATTATAAAAGGAGATATTGAACAAGAATAATTTGACATTATAAATCCCAAAAACTAGGAGGATAAAATCCAACCAATTTAGTCTAGCAATACTCCAATTACCTTGTCATATTCTTCAACTGTAAACATATTTGTATGACAATTATCGGTCTGGCCCAGAGATCTAAATTCTCGTGGTTCCTCGACACTTTTGACTGGCACTATACCATCATCAGGTCCTATAATTTCAATTCTTCCATTATATTGAAAACCAAGAAAATTCCATCCTTCTAAGTCAAACCAATTTGATGGAGATGGACAATTTATGTCATCTAGGATCCAGAAAGGCGGCCGAAATTGATACACACTAATCCAGTTGCTAGAAATAGTATAATACTGAGTATGCTCATTCTTTACTTCTTTGAGTATCGGTGAAGTAGTTCTCAAATCATCTACAGCTGGTTTGCAATCATCGCTGAGATAATAATGATCTGCTAATAGTGAGCCTTCGTTGGGTGTTCCAATCATTATTAGATTTGCAACATCATCAATTGAAGGATTATTGGCCAGATACACTCGAGCATCTAATCCTCCCTTGCTGTGCGCAACTATGTTTATTTTCTCTGCCCTGATTTCATCTTTGAAGTTCCTAACTAGTCGATTTAATTGTGTCGCATGATCCATTGCGCTTCCGCATTCATCATTTCTAGGAAAAGTTATTCCTTTTGCATAAATGCCTGCTTCTCCTAGCTTATCTTCCCATTCATCCCATACATTATGTGTAGACCTATAGCCATGTATCAAAAGAACAGGAAGTGGTCTGTCTGGTTGACCATTAGCTAAAAGAAGAGAAGAAGGAAGGGATAAAGAGACACTAGCTATTATTGCAGGTAAAGATAGCAGTAAGGAGATGCCACCTATTGCTATCATCCTATCATAATGCAATGCTGTCATTGTCATATCTAAATGCAGAATAGGTTTTATTTACTTTGATAGAAATACTTTGCAATTAGTTAGGCTCATAATTCGTATTTCATGACACTTGCCGATTTCTAATTATACAAGAATACAAAAAATTGATTTGGTTCTAAGGATTTGGAATGTTGCTGTTAACTATGCGGCTCCACTTATACACAAATTCATTCTCTATGGTGGAAGAACAGAAGTTTTCTATTGCTTTTGGTTCAGAGATGTATATCTTGTTTCTCAAATATAACATATTCATGAAAACCTGATAAAGAATTGTTAG
>WUUC01148227.1_pt1 | contig 10084 bp, 7 predicted proteins | sample 6278441 | NCBI WGS metagenome assembly WUUC01 (sample SAMN13675441, study PRJNA597444) | soil metagenome | isolation source: soil | place: USA: Washington | collected 2017-10 | reverse complement strand
TGGAGAATATCGGATTCGAACCGATGACCTCTTCCATGCCATGGAAGCGCTCTAGCCAACTGAGCTAATCCCCCTAATGAGGTTGCAAATATAAAAAAGTTACTGTATTTGCCTTCCTTCGATAAAATCCCGGAACGCCTTTTTGTAGGTATCGCCTACAGGCACCAGCGCATTCCCGATCTGTATTTTATCCTTGTGAACCGAATCGATCGCGTCCAGGGCAACAATGAAGGAATTGTGCACGCGGATAAACTTGTCCGACGGCAGTTGTTCTTCGAGAACCTTAAGGCGCTGAAGGCTTATTACTTTTTGCGCCTTCGTGTGAATGGTGACGTAGTCTTTCAATCCCTCTACATATAATATATCGTCCCAGCGTATTTTGACCAGCTTGGTACCGTCTTTTACAAAAATGAAAGGCGACGGCAGCGTTTCACCTGCCGGTTTCTCCGTTGGAACTACCCCGCCCGACATACGCTGGCTGACTTTATCGACAGCCTTCAGGAACCGCTCGAACGTGATAGGTTTGAGAAGATAGTCGGTGATGTCGAGTTCATAACCTTCGAGAGCGTACTCCGAATAGGCGGTGGTGAGAATGACCAGTGGTTTTTTTTGAAGGCTCTTGAGGAACGAGATACCCGTGAGCTCCGGCATCTGAACATCGAGGAATAGCAGGTCCACGCTGGTGGTGCGAAGAACGTCCATCGCTTCCAGTGCCCCGGAACATGCTTTTACAAGATTGAGATAGGGAACTTTACGAACGTACTCGGTCAGAAGATTACGTGCGAGTGGTTCGTCTTCAACAATCAGGCAGGAAATATTCAATTCAACACCAATTTTAGCTGAACATAGTAACGGTCGGAAAGATCCTTTACGTCGAGCTCGTATTTTTCCGGGTAGGTCAGTTCCAGCCTGCGTTTAACATTCTGAAGACCGATGCCGGATTTGGCTCCGTGTTCCGAATGTACGCCGTTTATTTTAGTATTGCTCGTGCCTTTGCTGTTCTCCACCGTGTAAACAAAATTCTTACCATCGACTTTGAGCGACAGGTTGACCCACGCATTCTTGTTGTTTCCATTCGCACCGTGTTTGAATGCATTCTCCAGGAATGTGATCAGGATCAGCGGTGCAACTTTAATGCCACCCGGATCGCCCTCGACTTTGAAATCGATCGGTATCTGGTCGTTCAATCGTAGCCTTTCCAGACTCACATAGTTCTGCATGTACTCGATCTCTTTGCCAAGCTCTACCTGCTTATAGTTCGATTCGTAGATCATATACCGCATCATCTGCGACAGCTTGGCAATGACTTCAGTAGTGTTATCCGACTTCGTGTATGCGAGGTAGTACAGGTTATTGAGGGTATTGAAAAGAAAGTGTGGGTTGATCTGTTCCTTGAGGAAACTCAACTCGGCGGTAAGCTTTTCATTTTCGACCTCCTTTTTCTTCGCTTCCAGTTCGAACCAGTCTTTGGCAAACCGTAACATGCCCACAAATACAACCACGAAGAGTGACGTGGCTGCCATCTGTACGATGTAAATGTTACTGTAGAAGTAGTGTTCCTGGTAGGTATACCCGTCCATCAGGAAGCGTTGCACGTGAACCCTGATCGTGGTTAAAATGATAAATGGAATAAAGAACTCGACTAAATACCTTCCGATGTTCCTTTTCTCAAGAAACCTTGGCAGGAAAATGAAGTAGTTCATGTATGCCGCAATTATATTGAAAGCGACGTGGACGGCAGTCCGGGAGAACGCGACACCGGGGTTCGCGTCGAAGCCGGGCCGGGCAGTGATCTGGTAAAAAAAGAACGACAGGTACACGCACCAAAAGGACACGTGCAGGAGAACATCACGACGTTGATAAAGAAATGAGTTCATACCATTTACTGGTCGTTATACCAGTTTAACAATTTTTTAGGAATTTTTCTGAAAGCCCCCGACAGTGTAAACTTTAGAGAGACGGGGCCATAAAATTAAAGTGATTCAGGCCAAAACGGAGCCATTCATTCGGCTTTTCGACCGGTTGTCTGTTGTGGTCGATTGACTGGCTTCTTATCGATGATTGACACCAATTTCCGGGTCTGTCGAATATCTGGTCTGAGGATCGAATATGTGCTACCGGTTATCTAAAAACGATACACGATACCCAACCTATTGTACAACTTTGCGGTTTATCTGGTGTCTAACCGGATTTTTTCTAAGCTTATGACGAGATCAATTACTTCACTACTCACACTTTCCTTAACACTATTGTCCATGGCGGCCTGGGCACAGGCGCCGGCCAAGGGAGACGGCAAAATATTCGGAACCGTTACGGATGCAACCAGCGGAGAGCCGGTCGAGTTCGCGACGGTCGCCATTAACGACCCTGCTACTGGCAAGCCCATCGACGGAACCGTATGCGACGACAAGGGTAAGTTCGATGTCAGGCAGATCCCCAATGGCAATTACAAAGTGGTCATCTCATTCATTGGTTACGAAACTTATTCCCAGGACGTGGTCATTTCCGACCGCCGTTCTTCCATTGATATGGGTAGCCTTAAACTGGGGGCTTCAGTGACCCAGCTCAACGAAGTGGTTGTTGAAGGACAACGTTCACTGGTTGAGGAAAAAGTAGACCGCATGATCTACAATGCGGAGAACGATGCTACCTCCAGGGGTGGCGACGCCGCAGACGTGCTCCGTCGCGTTCCGATGCTTTCAGTGGATATGGATGGTAACGTATCACTGCGTGGAAACCAGAACATCCGCGTGCTCATCAACAACAAGCCTTCAACCATCACCGCTTCGAGTGTGGCAGACGCGCTGAAGCAGATTCCCGCCGACCAGATCAAGAGTGTCGAAGTCATTACCTCACCATCGGCTAAATACGATGCAGAAGGTTCTGCAGGTATCATAAATATCATTACAAAGAAAACGACCATGCAAGGGTTCACCCTCGGCGTGGATGGAAACGTCGGACTGCGGGGATCGAACCTCGGTCTGAACGGAAACTTCAGGACCGGCAAAATGGGCTTCTCACTCGGCGGTTTCGGCCGCAGCAATTACAACGTAACCGGAAGCTACCTGAACGAACAAACGACAACTACTGCAAACGGATCAACTCTGTTTCAAACACTTAACCGCCAGGAAGCTAATACAAGGAACAACGGCCTTTTCGGTAATTACAACTTCGGTTGGGATTACGACATCAATAAGAAGAACTCACTCGTTGCCTCCGTCCGATTCGGGGCACGCAACGGCCGCAACTACCAGGATGGCCTTCTTACCCAAACGTTTATCGACAACAGTCTCAGTAACTCCAGCCTTCGCAACGTCCAGGTGAAAGACCTTTCGAACAACGTCGACGCCAACCTTACTTATACACGCCTCTTTGAGCAGCAGGGCAAGGAATTCAGCCTCCTCACGTCATTGAGCCGGAACAATCGGACGAATGACTTTGTGAACAACATCCTCGATCTTAGCGACGAGTCGATCATCAGCCGCCTGAAGAACAACAACGATAGCTATAACCAGGAAGCGACAATACAGGCCGATTATACGACGCCACTTGGTAAGAACCAGATCGTCGAAGTTGGTGGCAAGAACATTTCAAGGACTGTGTCGAGCAAGTACCAGTACTTTACGGCAGCCGGAAGTGATGGAGAGTACGTCCTCAACACGAATACATCGCTGTCTAACAACCTGGATTACAATCAGAATGTTACAGCTGGATATTTGTCGTACACAGCAAGTTTACCCAAAGGCTATTCATTGAAGGCCGGTGGACGTTATGAGTACACGACGATCCATGCGAACCTGAAAGATGAGGAGGATCTGAATATCCCTTCTTACGGTGTGTTGGTCCCCAGCACAAACCTGTCGAAGAAGCTTAAGAACGGTACGTTGAAAATCGGCTACAACCGCCGCATCCAACGTCCTTCTATTCAGTATTTGAATCCGAACATCCAGGCTTCGAACAACGTACAGATCTCCGTTGGTAATCCTTCACTCTCACCAGAGTACACCAACAACTACGAACTCTCTTACAGCACTTACATGAAAGGCGCGTCACTCAACGTGTCGACCTTCGTAAGGAATACAAACAACGCCATTCAGAACGTACGCGACACAGCGACCTTCAATGGCAACCAGGTGATCCGCACATCGTACCAGAACATCGGCCAGGAAGATGCATATGGTGCCAGTATTTTCACTAACATCACCATCTCTGAAAAGCTTTCAATCAATGGTGGAACTGACTTCTACTACGCCGTCCTGAGCAATAACAATCCCGACCCGGTTTACAATGCGAGCAACAAGGGATGGGTGATGAGCGGAAGAATGTTCGGTACCTATAACATCACCAAGACATGGGGCCTTCAGTTCTTCGGATTCTATCGTGGACGCCAGGTACAACTCCAGGGAACACAAGGTGGTTTCGGTATCTACAGCCTGAGCTTGAAGAAAGACTTCGCCAACAAGAAGGGAAGTATCGGCTTCGGTGCCGAGAACTTCTTCAACTTCGATGGCTTCAAAATAAGAAACGAGCAAGTGTCGCCCATACTCGTTCAGAACAGTACCAACGTGATGCACAACATGAGCTTCAAAGTGAACTTCAGCTTCCGCTTTGGTAAGATGACGTTCGATCAGCGCACACCTCGCAGAAGGTCGATCAACAACGACGACTTGAAAGATGGCGGCGACGGCGGTGGTGGTGGTGGAATGGATGGCGGACAGCAAGGAGGCGGAGGCCAGGGCGGTTTCGCCGGTGGTGGCAATCGCGGTGGCGGACAACAACGTCCAGCTACGACAGCACCTGCAGCAAGTCCTAATGCACCCGCTGCCGATCCCAAAGCAGTTGTTGATCCGGTTGGATCATGGACTTACACCGTTGAGTCTCCCCAGGGTGGCGGCGGCACAATCGTCATCAAAAAAGAAGGCGATGTTTACACAGGTATCCTTACCAATAGCAGGTTCAATCGTGAGAACGAATTGAAATCGGTTACGATGAATGGCAACGAGATTACCTTCGGGTATGAGAACAGTTTCAATGGCAACACGAACGTCGTTACAGTTAAAGCAACGATCAGCGATAATACAATGAATGGCACGATGACGATAGGACAATTTGGATCCTTCCCCATCAATGCCAAAAGGAATTAATGAATTGATTAAGTGTAGTTTTATTGGTTTGATTTTGAAAATGCCCGTCGAAGCGGGCATTTTCTATTTAAGACTTAAAATAAGAATTAAGATTTCAGTGCTTCGGTGATGACCCGCATTTTCTTAACTCGTTCAGGGTCTACAGTTCTTACAAGGAACTCTGATCCCTCATCCGATCCCATACCGGCGATATCACTGTTTTTGTATTCCATCTGACTCGGGCGGGCTGATGTCGCAGAGAAATGTATCTCCTTTGCGTTCGATGCCGACAGAATTCCTTCGACTGTATTTTCATTGACACCGGACCCGGGCATGATGGCGATACGACCGTTCGCTTTGCGGATCAGTTCACCGATAAGCTCTGCTCCTTTCGAAGCCTGGGGCTGCTGGCCCGCGGTAAGGATACGATCGAAGCCAACTTCGATACAATCCTCGAGTGCTTCGAACGGATCACGGGTCATGTCGAACGCACGATGACAGGTCACTTTCAAAGGCCGCGCCTTATCGATCAGTTCCTTGCATCTTTTTTTATCGATTCGTCCGTCGGGTGTGAGAATGCCGAGCACTATGCCGTCGACGCTTAGTTTCTGACATTGCCAGATGTCGCGTTTCATGGAGTGGAATTCCCAACTTGTATAACAAAAATCACCACCACGGGGACGGATCATGACAAACACGTCGAGGCTTACGTTGCCGCGGACGATCTCAATGGTTCCGAACGACGGGGTTGTGCCGCCTTCTGCAGGATTGTCACAAAGTTCGATCCTGTCGGCTCCTCCTTCCTGTGCTTTGAGCGCGGATTCTATGTTGTACACTACAATTTCCAGCAACATGGTCATTGGGTGTTGGATATTGATTATTGGATATTCATTAACTAACTAAAAAAACTTTTTGACTTAACAACGATGTGTTGCTGATCGGGTGTTGAGATAGTGTAGGAGAATTCGTTAACTGTAGAGTAGGCTCCTAGCTCTCCGTCTTTACTAATGGCAAGGAACGCGACGCTCAACTCTTTTGCCTTTGCTTCTCCGTTCTTTCGGATGACACGCTTGATCGCTTCTTCACATGCCTCCTGGGGTGTGCGTCCGTTGCGCATGAGCTCGACGATGGTATGACTTCCGGCGATGCGGATCATCTCTTCACCGACCCCTGTAGCGGTAGCCGCACCAACCTCACCATCGACAAACAAACCGGCGCCAATGATCGGGGAATCGCCAACGCGGCCGTGCATCTTGAACGCCATCCCGCTGGTTGTGCAGGCGCCGCTCAACGCGCCCTTCGAGTCGAGAGCAAGCATGCCGATGGTATCGTGATTGAATACACTGGTGTCGGGTTTATATTCCGATTTCTTCAGCCATTCTTTATAAGTCTTTTCGGAATCTTTGGTGAGAAGGTTTTCTTTTTTGAAACCATTTTTCTGCGCAAACATTTCGGCGCCCTTGCCTACCAGCATCACGTGCGGCGTTTTTTCCATCACCAGCCGGGCCAGTGATATCACATGCGTATAACCCTGCACAAAAGCCACAGAGCCACAATTTCCATTCTCGTCCATGATACAGGCGTCGAGTGTAACCTTGCCGTCGCGGTCCGGAAGTCCTCCATATCCTACCGAATTCTCTTTAGGATTTGCTTCCGGTATGCGGGCACCTGCTTCGACTGCATCAAGCGCGCGGCCGTTGTTCGACAGCACTGCCCACGCAGCTTTGTTCGCCTCAACGTTCGGCCATGTTGAAATTACGATCGGGCCACCCGCCGGCCTGGGGTTGGCAGACAGCTTTGCAAAGGGTAATGCTGCGAGTGCTGCAAGTGACGTACCTGCGAACAGAAATTTGCGACGGGATGAATTCATGAGCGATTTTATTTCGCTTCAATTTAATCAATTATCCTCCTCGCGCCCCTGTAGCGTTTTGCGTAATAATCCTGCGCGAGGTCGGTCTCGATAACCCCAAGTGATGTGGATGCGTGAATGAACTTTACATTGCTGCGACGGACATCTGTAACGAGGCCTACGTGTGTGACCTGGCGGCGGCGTTTGCCGGTAGCGAAGAACACCAGGTCGCCTGGCTGAAGGTCCTTTTGCTTCACCTTCTCGCCAACATTCGACTGGTCGTCGGCCGACCGGGGAAGCGAAAGATTGATCGACCGGAAGGCGTTGATCGTCAAGCCGGAACAATCGAGTCCCGAACGGGACGTGCCACCATATTTATAAGGTGTCCCCATGTAAGTGCGGGCGGCGGTAATGACCTCATCGATCTGTTTCTCACGGAGACGGGCTTTCTGTGAAGCACAGCTAGCCGTTAGTAACAAAATGATAAGGAGACAGAAAGAACTGGAAAGACGGATTTGCGTAATTTTGCGTCTTGATAGGACCATAACCTTCACAAAGTTAGCATTAAATGGGATTCATTAAAGAAATTGACGCTCCACGTGCTGTTCCGGCTAGCCTCGCAACGGAGGTGATCGATCAATTGCGTGCCATTGTTGGTGATGAGCATATGTTCCTGGATGAAGAACGTAAGCATGACTATGCTCATGATAAGACGGAGGACTATTTTTTTATGCCCGCTGCCGTTGTGCGGCCCGGAAATACAAAGGAAGTCAGCGAAATCCTGAGGGTTTGCAATGGTTATAAGATACCTGTTACGCCTCGCGGGGCAGGTACTGGGCTGGCAGGCGGCGCCATACCCACCCACCAGGGCGTGGTCGTGTCGATGGAGCGGTTCAATAAGATCCTGAACATCGATGAGCTTAACCTGCAGGCCACGGTGGAGCCCGGAGTGATCACCGAGGTGTTCCAGAACGCTGTGAAGGAGAAAGGCCTCTTCTATCCTCCCGATCCGGCGAGCAAAGGCTCGTGTTTCCTTGGGGGAAATCTCGCCAACAATTCCGGGGGTCCGAAAGCGGTGAAGTACGGCGTTACCCGCGATTACGTTCTGAATCTTGAAGTCGTGCTGGCGTCGGGTGAGGTGATCTGGACGGCGGCTAATGTGTTAAAAAACTCTACGGGCTATAATCTTACCCAACTGATGTGCGGAAGTGAGGGCACGCTGGGCATTATCACCAGGATCGTATTCAAGCTCAGGGGATATCCCCAGAAGAATATCCTGATGATGATCCCGTTCTCAACGAATGAAGAAGCGTGTAAGGCGATCGCTGCCATCTTCGTAGCGGGCATCACTCCATCGGGTGTGGAATTCTTCGAAGCTGAAGCTGCCTCGAAAACTTGTGATTATTGTATTAAAGTTCTCAACAGTCCTATCACGACCAAACTCACGGCGGGTATGGAGTCGTACCTGTTATGTGAGCTCGACGGCAACGATGAAGAAGTACTGATCCGTGATGCCGAGCGCGTGATGAGTGTAGTGGAAAAATTCAATTCAGGCGAAGTGCTGTTTGCCGATAGCACTGCTCAAAAAGATGAACTGTGGAAGCTTCGTAAGAACATCTCTCCTGCCCTGCACTGGTATTGTTTGAATAAATCGGATGACGTTGTCGTTCCGCGCGCAAACATGCCCAGGTTGATAACTGGCATCAAAGAGATCGGCCGGCGTTACAAATTCAACACGGTGTGCTTCGGTCACCTGGGTGATGGCAATCTTCACGTCAATATTCTGAAAGAAGACATCGACGACAATTACTGGAACACGAAGGTCGACGAAGGTATCGCCGAGATCTTCAAGCTGACGGTAAGTCTTGGCGGCACATTGTCGGGCGAACATGGTATTGGCATTGCGAAGCGACCGTTCATGCCGATAGCTGTGGGTGAAACGAACCTGGAGTTGATGAGAGGAATCAAAAAAGTGTTTGATCCGAATGGAATATTGAATCCCGGGAAAATATTTTAATTCAAACCGCAGAATATCGAACACCGAATATCGAACCGCAAAAGGTCAAGATTAGCTAGTCAGTCGACCCCGAAGATCTTGCGAAGAGAATCATCGACGTTAACTTAAACTTCTGCGGTTCTGCTGTTCGTCTGTTCGATATTCTGCGGTTTGCATTAAGACAAATACTCGACAACTCCCTCCTTTATCATCGCAAAAGTATTTTTAAGAATACTTTCATCTTCCTCAAGAAGTGTAACTCGAAACCCACTTAATTCCGAACAAAACGACGAGATCGGAACAACACAAACTCCCTTCGCTCCAAGCAGGTAATAAACAAATCTCTTGTCCAACGGCATCTTATCGGCGGTCCAACCTTCTACTACTGTCCGTATCTTATCGTTGCCGATCTTAAGCTTCTGCCCGTCTTTCAACACGCCATCTCTGAAGATAATGGTGTTGTAAAATGCTCCGTAGGTTTCATTAAAAGTAAGCTGCGGAACACTGCCCAGTATACCCGAGACGATCTTACTGCGACGTCCGATCTTCTCGTTGGTCTGTTGCCTGTACGACTTATATCGCGAGTCGCCGAGTATTTCAGGTATCGCCAGTTGCGGGAGTTTTGTCGAACATACCTCGATCATCTTTGCGTTATCAAGTGCTTCGCAGAAACGATTGAAGTCGGTGTCCTTATCGCGGTTATAATATTCCATCCACCCGCAGCGCGAGCCGGGCCATGGAAGTTCTTTCGATATCCCCTTCATGGAAATCCCGGGAATGTCTTCGATCACTTCGGCCAATGCATAAGCCCTCGCCCCGTTGTAAGTAATGTTGAGATAGATCTCGTCGGCAATTAAAAACAAACCGAACTCCCGTGCGATCGCCACAATCCTTTTGAGTGTCTCCAGCGGATACACCATGCCCGTTGGATTGTCCGGATTGATGATGAGTATGCCGATGATGCTCGGATTGTATTTCACCTTTTGATAAAGGTCGTCGAGGTCGGGAAGCCAATGGTTATTGGGATCTAATAAATACGTTAGGGGGTTATGGTTGGCGTGAGCTCCTTCGGCACTCGAGTGAGTACTGTAGGCGGGCGACGGGCCGATGACCCGG
>WUUC01112460.1_pt1 | contig 10084 bp, 1 predicted proteins | sample 6278441 | NCBI WGS metagenome assembly WUUC01 (sample SAMN13675441, study PRJNA597444) | soil metagenome | isolation source: soil | place: USA: Washington | collected 2017-10 | reverse complement strand
TGGAAGTCGGGCTGCAGGGAGGACTGTCCGTAGAAGTCGGACGTGTAGTAGATCTGGAAGTCCGGTGGTGCAGCGTCGATCGTCGGAGGGGAGACCTCTCCCCAGATCGCGTGACCGGCGATGCCGTCGAAGTCCGCCTCCGGAGCACTGCCCTTCACGTTGTAGTACAGGTAGCCGGTTGGCGCGGGCGGTGGCACCCACGTGAATCCCTGGACTCCCGTCGACTGCGCCTGACCGAAGCCGTTCGTCATGCACGCGACGAACGTGTACGTGCGGTTTGCAGCGAGCGGCCACCCGCTCGGTGTCCCAGAGGCATACCCACCGCCCGGTCCGAACGACCAGTCCTGACCACTCCCGTCGCCCGACGAGCAGGTCACCGAGGACTCGGTCGCGAGGTATTGCCGCAGGACGACCGCATCCGCTCCGTTGAGGTTGATCGCGGGTGGGGTGAAGGTCGCGTTCGTTCCGTTGACGACAACGCTGCCGGCGTCCGCGAAGCTCGGCGAACCGATGACCGTCACGCCGACCGCCTCCGCGGTGCCTTCGTTCGCTCCCGCGGTGGGCGGGTCGAAGCGGCTGATGGGGATCACCTCGACGCTCACGCTCCCACCAGAGGGAAGCTGCACGTCCGCGGTCGTCACCGCTCCGGTGCGGGTGATCGTCTCGCCGGTGTTGGTCACCCTGAACGACGCGGCGTCATCGGCCGCACTGATCTTGAGTTCGACCACACCGATCGTCGTCGAGGTGACGCCGGCACGGTAGACCGCTTCCGCCGTCAGCGCGGTGATCTCCGGCGGAGCGTACGCCCACGTGGTGTGCGGGTTCGTACCCTCGGACTCGCCGATCTCGTTGACGGCGCGCGCCGTGTACGTGTGCGGAGCGCCGTTCTCGAGCCCGCCGATCACGCACCGGTATGCCGCGGGTCCTGCCGCCGCGCAGTCGGCGTCGGCCTGCGATCCACCCTCGTAGATCACGACGTCTGAAACCGGTGGATGCGCCGTGCCAGACCCTCCGAGCGGAATCTCGAGCGTCACGCTCGTGCGGTCGAACGCGACGGTCGACACCGTGGCGGGGGACGCAGGGTAGCCCTGCAGGTCGAGTGTGAACTCACCCGTACCGCTGCGGCCCTGTGCGTCCTGCACGGTGAACACCGCGGTGCACGTGCCGCCGGGAGGCTTGGCCACGGCGGGCCAGGTTGCGCTGAGCTGGGTCGTGCCCGTGACGGAGAACGATGCGACGGTGCATCCCGAGCCTGCTGAGACCCCGGTCACCTTGAGTCCGCCGCCAGCCTTGCCGAGGAACGGGTCGTACTCGCCCGGGATCCCCACGGCAGTGACGACGCACGATGGCGCCGAGACAGCGCACTGCTGGCTGAACGTGGCACCACGCGGAGCGTCCGGCGCGGCGATGCCGACGATCGCGGTGATGGTCGCCGTGAGGCCACCGAAGGCGGAGACGTTGATGCGGATCGTCTCGGTGGTGCCCGGCACCGCATCCGCCCGGGCCTCGATGGTCAGGCTCTGGCCGGACTGGTTCACGACGAACGACGCGCCGCTGTACTGGGCGTTGTAGTCGAGCTGGGAGGTGTCGCCGACGGCGCCGCCCTCCCAGGTGGTGAGGTTCTCGTACAGGTCGATGGTCTCCGACGCTGCCGGGTTGATGGTTCGGCTGATCGAACTGAGGATCGCCTGCGGCTCGCCCGGCACGATCGCAATCGGAACGGCCAGCACGCTCCAGGTGTCCTGGCCGTCAACGCGGATCATCACGGCGCAGTTGTCGGTCCACGGGGCCCCGTCGCCTGCGGTGTACTGGGCGGAGGTGCCGTCGGTGGGGCCGCAGGACGAGTTCGCGCGCTGCACCGCGAAGCCCGCGTCATCCCGCAGCTCGATCGCATCGCGCGAATCGACGAGCACGCCGGCCGAGACGTCGAACTCCTTCGATGAGCCCTCGTCGACCACGACCGGATCGAAGGCGCCCGACAGTTCGACCCGCATGTCGTCGAACGCCGGGATGCGCAGGAAGCCGTACGCCGTCACGGGCTCGCCGTCCGCGCCGGTCCCCTCGAGCTTGAACGGCACCAGGTCGCCGTCCGCCGGAGCGGTGCCCGAGATCTCGTTGCCCGACACCGAGTAGCGCGTCGAGTCGGCCCACAGCGAGAGCGTCAGGGTGCTCGGGTCGCCCGTGACCCACGACACCTTGCCCGAGACGACGTCGAGGCCGGAGCCGAGCTGGCGGCGGGTGGTGAGGTCGACGACCGTATCCTCGACGAGGGGGCGATCGGGCGAGGCGCTCTCGGCGACGGTCACGACGATGAGCCCCTGCGCGGTGCTCGAGGTGATCGAGGACTCGACCGTGTAGACGTACGACTGGGTGCCCACGACGTCGCCGGCGAACAGCAGCACCGAGCCGTCCTCGAGCGACGTGTCCGAGTCGATCAGGGACTCGAGACGCGCGAACTCCGGGCTACCCGCTGGCGCGTTCGGAATGAGCTCGGTGATCGTGAGCCTGCCTTGCGACGGATCGCGATCGTTCACGAGCGGCAGCACGGTGAGTGGCGTGGATGACCCGACACTGACTCGCAGGCGATCGCTGATCGTCACGGGGGTCGCATCCGCGAGGTCGTCGCCGAGCACGCCGATGCGGAGGATCCCGACGCCGGTCTCGCCGTCGGGGTCGCGAACCGTGTAGCTCAGCGAGACCTGTCCGCCCGTGACCCCACCCTCCGGGGCGTGGTACACGATCGTGTCGCCGCCAGCCCCGATGGTCGCGATGCCCTGGCCTGCGGAGGGCTGCTCGAGCTCGACGACCGCGATCGGATCGCCGTCCGGGTCGACGCCGTTCGAGTCCACCGGGATGTCGACGCTCTTGCCCGCGAGCACGCGCGCCACCAGCGTGCGCGGCAGTGGTGCGCGGTTCGCGCCGTCGGCGAGCACGGTGACGGAGATCGTGGCGGAAGCCAACCGCTCGGGTGAGGTCTCGAGATATGCGTTGTACGTCAGCGTGTACACGCCCGGCTCGCTCGGGGCGAGGTAGCGCACCTTCGAACCCGACACGAACGCGAGCTCGCCGTCCTGCCCCGATCCGACGAGGTCGGGGTAGAGCGCGATGCGCTCACCGCGCGGACTCACGTCGTTCTCGAGCACGGGGATCTCGACGAGGGCTCCGGCCTTCACCGTGGCGCTGTCCGCGATCGCGATCGGGGCGGTGTCGTGGGCGGGCGCAACGAGGAACACCGTGATCGAACCCTCGACGAAGTTGCCCGCGCCGTCGGTGACGGTGTACCGCACCGTGCCGATCGGACCGGGCAGGCCATCGGGGGTCGAACCGCGCAGCCGCACGTGCGTCTGCGACACCACTGCGGTCGTCAGCTGAGGCGTGTCACTCGTGACGGATGCGACGATCAGCACGCGCCCGGAGGTGTTCTGCACCGCGTCGAGCACCGCGACCGTGGCATCCTCGCCCGCTCGAAGGAACGCCGTGAGGGGCGGGACTCCGAGCGGCTGCGGCTGGTCGAGCACGCTCAGTCGCAGGGTGGCCGAACGTTCCGCGAGCGTCTGTGCGTCCTGCACGGTGAAGCCGACCGAGAACTCGCCGGTCGACGACGACTCGAGCGCGATCGTGCCGTTCGCGACGTTCGGCGTCACGCTCAGCACGCCCGCCCTGGTCGACGCGTCTGCCGCCTCGAGCAGCCGGTACGACCCCGAGCCACCCGTCACGAGGGTCGCGACGTCGATCACGGTGCTGCTGCCCGCGAGGGCGACGAAGGCGCCAGGGCGAACCGTCAGCTGGGGTGCTGCGCTGACGGCCACCTCGAGGTCGCGCTGCGCCGTCGCGCCTCGCGAGTCCATCACGGTGACCCGCACCACGAGCAGTTGCGCCGCCGCGTTGGCGTCGGTGTGCCGGATCGCGACCTCGCCATCCGCGGTCGGGACGACGGCAATGGGTGCGGACGGGTCGGCGGAGACGACGTCGGCGAGCACGATCGGATCGCCCTCAGGGTCGACCCACCCGTTGAGCACCGGCACCGTGATGGTGCCGCCAGCGGCGATCTGCGGAGTCGGCCAGACCTGGGTGCATTCGGTGACGCCGCACCAGATCGGTTCGGTGTTCTGGTCGTCGGGCACGACAGACAGCGCGACGGCGGCCGGTGGCGAGGATGCGAATCCGTCGGTCACCGCGTAGGTGAACGACGCCGTGCCGCCGGCGGGTGCGCGCACGCGCACGGTCCCGGCCTGATTGCCCGCCACGAGGGTCAAGTCCCCGAAGTCGACGGGAAGGTCGCCGCCGACCGACGAGGCACTCACCGACAGCACGTCGGAGCGGTTCGGATCGTGGTCGTTGTACAGCAGGGGCAGGTTGACGAGCGCACCGGCTCGCACACCGAAGGCGTCGGGCACCGCCGTTGGCGGCAGCTGCTCCGCAGCGTCGTCAACGTTGACCTCGCCGTCCGCCTCCTGCTCGACGTCGTCGACGATCCATTGCTCGACCGGGATCATCTGGCCGGATGGCACGAGCCAGAGCAGCCCGGACGACACCTCGTTCAGTACGGCCCGGTCGCCGTTGGTGCGCAGCACGGGCTGCAGCGTCTGCACGTCGCCCAGCACATCGTTCTGGGTGTCGAGCGACACCACCTCGTCGGCGTCCGAGGTCCACAGTGCTCCTGAATCCTCGGTGAGCCAGGCCGCCACCATCACCCCATCCACCACGACCGGCGCGGCGGGGGTGCCGGCCTGCGAGACGATCTCGGTCGCCGTGCCAGAGCCGAGGTCGATGCCGGTGAGACCATCCGGCGTGGCGACGACGACGCGGTCGGCGTCCGGCCCAGACTGCTGCATCAGCGCGCCGGTGCCGAGTCCCGGCGTGACGGAGGTCCCGAGGCCATCGATCCAGTACCTGTCGTCGCCCGGATCGGACATCACCCAGCGGTCACCCACGAGCACCATCGAGAGGCCGCTGCTCGCGGAGGGCGCATCCGCCACCGCGACCGGATCGCTGAAGGAGTGGGCGATCGGGTCGTACCGCCGCACCGCGCCCTCCTCGCCCGAATAGAGCACGACCGAGCCGTCGTCGGCCACAGCGCCGGCATCCGCGACGTACACCGGGCGTTGCTCACCCTCCTCGACCTCGACGTCGGCGAGCGGGTCCAGCACCTCGAACGCGACCGAGGTGTTCGCCTCTGGCCGCACGGTCGCGATGTATGCGGCCCCGGTATCGGTGAGGGCGAGCATCCAGTCGCCAGCGGCGACCACGACGCTCGTGCCGGGCGGCGCATTCTGCGCGCGCTGATCCGGATACCGCGACGATCCGCCGCTCGCATCGACGATGAGGTCCGCCGGCACGGCCGAGTCGATCGGCCAGAACTGGCGGTTGCCCTGGCCGAAGAGCACGCCGGCCGGTCCCGCCTGCACGAGCGAGCTCGGATCGGCAACGGATCGCACCGTGTCGAGCTCGCCGAGATCGGTGTTCAGCCTTGCGTACTGGCCAGACTCGCGCGCGACCCAGATGGAGGTCTCGAGTCTGGGCACCTCCTGCGCCTCGTAGCCGGGGGAGACGATTGCGAGGCCGCCGATGAGCGCGAGGGCGAGACCGCCGCCGACCACCGGCACCCAGCGCCGACGTAGGATCGCCCAGCGTTGGCGTGCCGGCGCAGCCATGTCAGATCACCCCGAGGATGAGCAGCACGACCACCACGGCGGCGATGACGCCCGCCGCCAGCACCGCCGCGAGCAGGAGCATCCGCGCTCGCCGTCCCATGACCGGACCACCGCGGAACTCGTCGTCATCCCGGTCGCCCCGGCCGATGCCGGCCTTCGCCGCGCGCGCGGCCCGTCGGGAATCGTGATTCACGGTGGTCATCAAGGGTCCGCGCGGACGGTCGCCGATGTCGCTGGCAAGCTGCGGCACGGATCCGGAGACCTCGAGGGGTGACGTCGGCAGTCCCAGTTCGTGCTGGAGCCATCGCACCTGCTCGGCGAGCTCGAGCATCGTGGCAGGCCGGCCAGCGGGCGATCGCGCCATGGCCACCCGCAGTAGGTCCTCAGCGGCGCCCGGCACGTCCGTCCGCCCGAGGGACTGATAGGTGGCCTTCAGGATGCGGGCACTCATCGCTTCGCGGGTGTTCTTGTCGCGCTGGTCGGATGCGAACGGGCTTCGGCCGGCCAGCAGCGTGTAGATCGTGGCGCCGAGCGACCAGACCTCGGTGGAGACCGTGCCGGTCGTGGAACCGTCGACCACTTCCGGGGCGCTCCAGGGGATCGACATGGCGACCACGTCATCCACCTCGTCAGAAGCCGCCAGCGACGCGGCGATCCCAAAGTCGGCGAGCACGGGGGTGCCCATCGACGTGATGAGCACGTTCGAGGGTTTGATGTCGCGGTGGAGCACTCCCGACCGGTGCGCGGTCTCGAGCGCGGCAGCCATCCGCACGCCGACGTCCAGCGTCTCCGCCAGTGACAGTGGCGCCCGCTTGTACCGGTCGGACAGCGACTCGGTGCAGTACTCCATCACCAGGTACGGCCGGCCGTCGGCGGAGACGCTCGCCTGGTAGATGGTGAGGATCGATGGATGCGACGACAGCCGCGCCATGACGTCCGCCTCCGCCGTGAACGCCCGCAGCACATCCGGGTTGATCGCATCCGCGAGCAGCACCTTGACGGCCACCACTCTGCGCGGCATGTCCTGCTCATACAGGAAGACGTCGGCGAAGCCGCCGGACCCGAGCGGGCGCACGTACGAGAAGCCGGGCAGCACCGGCGGTGACGACGTCGTTCGGCGGGCCATTACTGCCCTGCCGGTGGCGAGTACGCGAGCTGGCCGGAGAAGAGGCCGGAGTCTCGCGAGACGACCTGCGCACGGCCCGGTGCCGCGAACTGCGGCTTGACCTTGCCGATCAGCTGGCCCTCCTCTGGATTGCCCGAGAGCAGGATGCCGGTGACCCCGAGGTCGGTGAAGCGCTGGATCACCGCGTCATACGCCGCCCGGCTCGCGCCACCGGTGCGGCGCGCCACGATCACGTGCAGGCCGAGGTCGCCCGCCTGGGCGAGCAGCGGTGCGAGCGCCGCCAGCGGGTTGCCCTGCGACGTCGAGACCAGGTCGTAGTCGTCCACGAGCACGAAGCCCTCCGCGCCGGTCCACCACGTGCGGGTGCGCAACTGCTCGGCGGTGACATCGGGTCCGGGCATCCTGCTCTGGAAGAACGCGGCAAGCTCGCCAACTCCGCCCATCGCCTGCTCGTGCGAGCTGAGGTACGCGCCGAGGTACTCCTGCGGGATCTCGCCGAGCAGGGCGCGACGGTAGTCGAGCAGGAAGATCTTGGCTTCCTTCGGCCCGTACAGCCGCTGGATCTCCTTGGCGAATCCGCGCAGCATCGACGACTTGCCCGAGTCGGCGTCGCCGTAGAGCAGCAGGTGCGATTCGGAGTCGAGATTGAGACCGAAGGGAGCGATGGATGCCTCGTCCACTCCCAGCCACACCGTCCTGGATTCGATGGCCGGTGCCGCCGCGCGCACCTCATCCAGCGTGATGAGCTCGGGCAGCAGCCGCAGCTTCGGACCGGGGGCACCGGTCCAGGCTTCCGCCGTGCGCGCCACGAGCGCCTCGATGCCGTCGGCCAGCGACGACGGGTCGCCGGAGCCGTCGATGCGGGGCAGCGCCGTGATCATGTGCAGGCGGCGGGGGTCGAGCCCGCGGCCGGGTGCGCCGACTGGCACGTTCGCTGCGACCTTGCGGTCGACCTCGGAGTCTGACGGGTCGCCGAGGCGCAGTTCGATGCGCGTGCCGATCAGGTCCTTCAGGTTCGCGCGCACCTCCATCCAGCGGGCCGCCGTGATGATGACGTGCACGCCGTAGGTGAGGCCTCGAGCCGCGATCGCCTGCACCGCGGGCTCGTACGCCTCGAACTCGGCCCGCAGGGTCGCCCAGCCGTCGATGATGAGGAAGATGTCGCCGTAGCCGTCGTCGACGCGCCCGTCGGCACGGCGCTGCCGGTAGGTGTCGATCGAGTCGATGCCGTTGTTGCGGAAGTAGATCTCGCGGCTGTCGATGATGCCGGAGACCTCGGCGATCATCCGCCGAACCACATCGGGCTCCGATCGAGTCGCGATGCCTGCGACGTGCGGGTGCCCGCCGAGTCCGGCGAACGCACCGCCGCCGAAGTCGATCACGTAGAACTGCGACTCCAGGGGTGTCGTCGTGAGCGAGACCGCGACGAGCACCGAGCGCGCCAGCGTGCTCTTGCCGGACAGCGGAGCGCCCACGATGGCCATGTGGCCGCCGGCGCCGCCGAGGGAGACGGCGAAGGACTCGCGTCGCTGTTCGAGCGGGATGTCGCTGATGCCCAGCGGGATGACCAGGTTCCCTGCTGCGCGCCATGCCGGGGAGACGAGTCCAAGGGCGGGGTCGACGACGAGGTCGGGCATGAGCTCGTCCATGCTCGGCGGGATCTCGAGCGGTGGCAGCCAGACGCGGTGGGCCTTCGGCCCGAGCTGGCTCATCCGGTCGACGGCGATCTCGAAAGTGTTGCGCTTGTCCTCCGGCTCACCCTCTGCAGCGACCGGCTCGGGCGCTGCCTCCGCGACGTCGCGCCGAACCGCAGCCGCGCTGAAGATCTCGATCGCCGTGCTCTCGCCGCCCGCCGGGCCCTCGACCGCCTGTCGCTTGCGGCGCTTCGGCGCGGCGGACACATACGCGGCCCTGAACTGGGTCATCGACTCGGTGTCGTACTTGAGGAAACCGACGCCGGGGATGCTCGGCAGCGTGTACGCGTCCGGCACGCCGAGCACCGTGCGCGACTCAGCAGCGGAGAACGTGCGCAGGCCGAGCCGGTAGGAGAGGTAGGTGTCGAGCCCGCGGAGCTTGCCCTCCTCGAGGCGCTGCGACGACAGCAGCAGGTGCACCTGCAGCGAGCGCCCGACGCGGCCGATCATCACGAAGGTGTCGGCGAACTCCGGCTTCGCGGTCAGCATCTCGGAGAACTCGTCGGCCACGATCAGGAGCGCCGGAAGCGGAGCGAGGTCGGTGCGACCGCCGCGCCGCGCCTTCTCGTACTCGGTCACGTTCGAGAAGTTGCCAGCAGAGCGCAGCAGCTCCTGCCGGCGGGTGACTTCGCCCTGCAGGGCGTCTTGCATGCGGTCGACGAGCGACAGCTCCTCGCCGAGGTTCGTGATGATCGCCGAGACGTGCGGCATGTCGGCCATGCCCGCGAAGGTCGCACCGCCCTTGAAGTCCACGAGCACGAAGTTCAGCTGCTCCGGGGAGTGCGTCAGCGCGAGCGCGAGCACGAGCGTGCGCAGCACCTCTGACTTACCAGAACCGGTGGCACCGATGATCAGGCCGTGCGGCCCCATGCCCTGCTGCGCGTTCTCCTTGATGTCGAGCACGACGGGCGCACCGTCGGGGGTCTGGCCGATCGGCACCCGCAGCCGGTCTCGCTCCAGGCGGCCCTGCCAGGTGAGACCGAAGTCGATGTCGCGAACGTCGGGCAGCCCGAGCAGGTCGACCAGTTCGAGCTGAGCGCCTCCGGCAGAAGGACCACTGGATGCCGCGGCCGGCCCCGAGTAGAGGGGCATGAGCCGCCGCGCGGTCGCCTCAGCCTCGGCGATCGAGAGTTCGTCGAGCGTCACGTTCGGCGTCGAGGAGTTCGTGGTGATCACCTCGGGCTTGCCGCCGGCGCCCGCCGTGAGCACCCTCAGCACGTGCGGGTTCTCGAGCTCGCCCCAATTGGCCGGCAGGTCGAGCACCGTCACGCCGACCATGCCGTCGGTCGCGAACACCGGGTCGCTTGCCGGGATCCGCGCGCCGTCCGTGACGACGACGATGTGCGGGAGCACCGGCAGGGCGTCAGCGGCGAATCGCGGGCGCTCGCGCAACTCGGCCGGGAGCATCGCCGAAAGCTCCGACCAGTCGGCTCCGATCATGCGCGATGGCCCGAGCGCGTCGGAGCTCACGCGGGAGTGGGCGTGCGGCAGCCACTTCACCCACTCCCACCGATCGAGCGCGCTCGGATCGGCGAGCACGACGATCTGCACGTTCTCGGGATGCTGCAGCGCCGCGATCGACGTGAGCATCGCGCGCGCCAGGCCGCGCA
>WUUC01100778.1_pt1 | contig 10084 bp, 2 predicted proteins | sample 6278441 | NCBI WGS metagenome assembly WUUC01 (sample SAMN13675441, study PRJNA597444) | soil metagenome | isolation source: soil | place: USA: Washington | collected 2017-10 | reverse complement strand
GCACGGGCTACTTCTCCACGCGACTGGCCAGGGCCTCCGCGGCACCGAGGGTGTATGCGGTCGATATCGAACCGTCGATGGTCGCGCACCTGACCGATCGCGCGAACCGCGAGGGGCTCGCCAACGTGACCGCCGTCCTCGCGGAGGCCGACCGGACAAACCTGCCAGAGCCCGTCGACCTGGTGCTGGTGGTGGACACGTTCCATCACATCCCCAACCGGGTGGCCTACTTCACGGCGTTGAAGGCGGACCTGAAACCGGGTGGTCGACTGGCCATCATCGACTTCCGCAAGGATGCGCCGCAAGGGCCGCCGGTGGAGTTCCGATTCACGCCCGATCAGATCGCTGCGGAACTGGCCCAGGCTGGCTTTCGGCTGCAGGCCAGTCACAATTTCCTGCCGCAGCAGGTGTTCCTCGTGTTCGCCGTGAGGTAAGGGGCAAGCACCTCCTCTACGGCCCCAGGACCGGGTCCGGGGCTGGCTTCATGTGGTCGCGGGTGGAATGCGTTTCAGCCGGCCGTTTCAGGTCGTGCCGCGGCGAAGCCTGACGCCGGGCGGCGGGGAGTGTCCTGATCCCGCACCAGGACCCAGAGGGTGGCCAGCACGATGAGGGCGGTCCCGAGCACGGCCCGCTTCCCGAGATCGCCTACGCCATCTTCGAGGATCAGGCTGAAGACGGGCTGCAGGCAGAGCGTCGGTGCGAATGCGACCGGGCCTCCGAATCGTATCGCCACGTCGAGCGCGTACAGCGCGAGCAATCCCAGCAGACCGACGGCGACGAGAACGCCCCATCCTTCGGCGGATGGCCAGCGCCAGACGAACGGCATGCGGAAGGTCAGCGCGATGAACACCCAGAGCGCAGAATGGAACAGGTTGGTGCGGGTGGTGTCGTCTGAAAGGTCGTCGGTCATCCAGAGATAGCCGACAAAGCAGGCCACCATCACCACGGCGAACAGCACGCCCCATCGGGCAACGCCGAAGCCGGGCGCCAGAATCAGGGCGGTTCCCAGACAGGCGCAGATGGTCGCGGCCCACCGCGCCAGTCCGGAGGTGCGGGGTTGCCCCCCAAGCACGACCAGCGGCGCGATCCAGAAGAGCGCCCACGTTTCGCTGGCCCCGACGAAGATGGCGCCCGCGACATAGCTCATGGGCATGCCGAGCATCAGCAGCGATCGCCAGCCATGAACGAATGGACGCGCGGTTCGGACGAGGCCCCATCCGTCGCGCCTTCCGAAGATCAGGACCAGGGCGAGCAGATGGGTGCCGTAACGGCTCCAGACGACCTGCTCGATGCCGACGTCCGCCGACGCGGCAATCGCCTCGACCACGGCCCAGAGCAGCGCAAAGGCGGCCACCGCCCCTGCGGCCGCGAGCGGCCGCGCAGGACCATGGCCCTTGCGCGGTCCAGATGCCGTGATGGCGCGCGGCACGCTCACAGCTCGAAGTCTTCGCGCTCGCCGGAGGCGCCGGCGCTGGTCATCGCCCCGGACGCGGGCTCGAGATAGTCGTCCAGCCCGCGATCGGGATCGGCCGCCACTTCCTCGAGCAGGCGTGAATAGCGCGCCGCGAGCGCCACAATCGTCTGACGATCGTACCGCGCAGTGTCGAACTTCAGGCGTCCTTCGAGCGCGCCGCCGAACTCCGTCATCTCGAGCTGTACCTCGAACTGTCCCTGCTGCTGGGACACCGTGAACCCTTCGAACGTCAGGGAGCCCACACTCAGGGGACGCGCCGGCCCTGTCCCTCCGAACAGCTGCCCGATATCCGAGTGTCCCGGCGCAGTCAGGAAATTGAACACTGTCTGGAAGACCGGCGTCGACGCGCGGGCGCGCCTGCCTCCGAGATCCTGGACGATCCGCACGAAGGGATAGTCCTGATGCTTCAACGCTTCTCGGACCTTGTCGACGACCACGCGGATCAGAGACCGGAAGGTCTGGTCGGCACGGGCTTCGATCCTGAATGGCAGCATGTTGACGAAGTAACCGATGGTCGAGGAGAAGGCGACCTCTGTACGGCCTGTCACCGGAGACCCGATGATCAGATCGTCAGCGCCGGTTTCGATCCTGAGCAACAGCCGGTATGCGGCCAGCAGCACCACGTAGAGCGTGCTGCCTTCGGCTGCCGACAGAGCCCTGAGAGCCTCTGCGAGCGTTGCCGAGATGGCCAGTGGACACTCGTCTCCTCCACCCGGGCCAGGAAGGCCACTCGGCGGCGGCGTCCGCATGCGGAGCACGGGCAGGTCGCCGCGCAACTCGTCCTTCCAGAACTCAGCGTGCCGCCGTCCGTCGGCGCCGGCGAGCACGTCGGTCTGCCAGCGCACGAAGTCCGAGTACTGGTTGGCGACCGGATCGAGGTCGGGAGCGCGGCCTGCCAGCGCTGCACGGAGCACTTCCTTGATCTCGCGAAACAGGATGACGATCGACCACCCGTCGAACGCCATGTGATGGATCGTCAGCAGCAGGATGTGCTCCTGGCTGCTGCACCGGAAGAGCGACGCTCGGAGCGGAGGATCGCCAGCCAGATCGAACGGAACATTCGAGGCGGCCTCCACCTGCTGCCGCAGCTGCTCGTCGGACCACCCCGTGGCATCGACCTGCTCCAGCTCGAGCGCCGACCGGGCAGACACACGCTGCACCAGCCGATCCTCCATGTGAAAGGTCGTCCGGAGGATCGTGTGACGGTCCATCGTGACCTGCAGCGCGCTGCGGAGCAGCCCAGCCTCGAGCTTCCCGCGAACCCGCAGCGCAACCGCGATGTTGTATGCCGGGCTTTCCGGGGCGAGCTGGTGAATCAGCCAGAGCGCACGCTGCCCCTCCGACATGTCGAAGACCGCGTCCGCAGGCTCTGTAGCGTCGCCCGCAGGCTGGACCGGCCGCGGCTCGACACGCCGTTCGTCGTTCAGAAGCGACTCGACATGTTGCGCAAGCGCCGCAACACTGGGATGGTCATAGACGATGGCTGCATCCAGCGTGCGGCCTGCTGCGCGGGCGAGGGCGTTCCGCAACTCCACAGACATCAGCGAGTCGATACCGAATGACGTCAGCGGCGCCCGCACGTCGATCGCGCCCGCCGACGGGAGGCACGCGATCCGCGCGACCTCACCCGCGATGAAGTCCAAGACCACCTTCGAGCGCTCCGCCGCGGGAGTCGTGCGGAGGCGCGCGGCGAGCACGGGCTCGCGACCGGAGGCCGCGCGCACCCGGGCAGCAGGCTGCTGATCTGCAAACCGCTGGAGGATCGGCGGGACGCGTCCCTCGTAGCCTCGCAGGAACTCGGGCCAGTTGATCGACATCACGATCCGCTGGCCTGATTCGAAGAAGATCCGGTCCAGCGCCGCGAGACCGAGCTCCGGCGACAGGGGCGGCGCCCCCTTCTCGCGCATCCGCCGCTGGTCGCGCTCGCTCAGGCGGGCCGCCATGCCCACCTCGCTCCATGCGCCCCAGTTGATGCTGAGCGCCGCCAGGCCCAAGGCCCGGCGGTGGTGGGCGAGCCCGTCGAGGAACGCATTCGCCGCGGAGTAGTTCGCCTGACCCGGTGCGCCGAGCAACGAGGCCGCCGACGAGAACAGCACGAAGAAATCCAGCGGCTGGTCCGCGGTGAGCTCGTGCAGGGCCCATGCGCCGCGCACCTTCGGCCCAAGCACGCGCTCGAATCGCGGCCAGTCCTGTTGCTCCAGCATCCCATCGTCGAGCACGCCCGCCGCATGGATGACACCGCGCAGCGGCTTTCCGGCACGGTGCTCGGACGCCAGCGCGCGCCTGACGTCCTCCGGATTCGCCACATCGCCCTGCACGGCCGCGATCGTGGCGCCCAGGCCTTCGCACGCGCGAATCATCGCCTGGCCCTTGTCCGAAGGGCCCGATCGTGACGTGAGCACGAGATGGCGCGCGCCCCGCTCGACCATCCAGGGGACGAGGCGCTGACCGAGCCCGCCAAACGCGCCGGTCACGAGGTAGGCCGCGTCCGGATCGAATGAAACAGGCCCGCCACGACCCTGCCGGTCGGCACCCTGCCGGCGGACCACGATTTTCCCCGTGTGCTTCGCCTGCGCCATGAAGCGAAACGCGTCGGCCACGTTGGCCAGATCGAACTCGCAGTGTGGAATCGCCCGCACGACGCCGCCGGCCATCGCGTCGACGATGGAACCGAGAAGCGCCGTGAGCCGGGCCGGGTTGCCCACCGCAAGCTCCGCCAGGTCGAACGCGCGATAGCTGACGCGGGGGTTCACCGCCGCGACCCGCGCGGCATCCCAGATCTCGTTCTTGCCGATCTCCAGGAACCGTCCCCCCGGGGCCATCGCCGCAAGGCTGGCCGGGATGAACGCGCCCGTCAGCGAGTTCAGGACAATGTCGACGCCCTTGCCGCCCGTCAGCGACAGCAGCTCTTCGGTGAAGGTCGCCGACCGCGAATCGAACACGGCCGTCGCACCGAGATCCCGAACGAGCTGCCTTTTCTGCGGTGAGCCGGCCGTGCCATAGACTTCGGCGCCGGCCGCGAGCGCCGTCATCACGGCCGCCATACCCACGCCGCCCGCCGCAGAGTGGACGAGCACGCGGTCGCCGGGCTTGATGCCGGCCAGGTCGTACAGGCCGTACCACACCGTGAGGAACGCAACAGGCACGCCGGCCGCCTGCTCGACAGACAGCCAGTCGGGCCGACGCGCGACCAGGGCGGCCGGAGTCGCCACGTGGGTGGCGAAGGTCCCGGGCGCCAGGCCGAACACCTCATCGCCCGGCGCGAACTCGACAACACCGTCGCCCACGGCGGTGACCGTGCCAGCGCACTCCCCCCCGATCGGGCCGGGCTCCCCCGGATACATCCCGAGCACGCTCAGGACGTCGCGGAAGTTCAAGCCGCTGGCCCGGACGCTGATCTCGACCTCACCGGGCCCCGGGGCCGCGGGCGCCTTCGGCACGAACGCCATGCCGTCAAGCCGGCCGCGCTGGACCGAGAGCTCGAACCTTCCGCCGGCCAGATCGACAGCCTGCCGGCGGGTCCCGTCCGTCTGCCGGAGGAGACGCCGGGCGTACCGGACCCCGCCGCGATAGGCCACCTGGTCTTCCCCCGCGGGCTGGCCAATCTCGGACGCGAGGAGCGCGGCATGCGAGTCGGCAGTCGGATCCAGGTCGATCCGCACACAGCCGGCATCGGGGCGCTCGAGCGCGATGGTGCCCGCCAGGCCGAGCACAGGCGCCTGCACGGGATCCACCGTCTCCTGGCCGACAGCCTGCGCGCCCCGCGTCACCACCCACAGCCGCGGCTTCTCCGGAAGCCCGCCCAGAGATCGGGCGACCTCCAGGAGACTTCCGCAGCTGACCTCCTGGAAGCGCTGGATGGCTTCAGCCGTCGCCGGCACGTCAGCCGCATCGAGGGCCGTGAAGTGGACGACCCCTCGACAGCGGCCGAGCGCCCTGGCCGCGTCTTCGAGCCCGCGACGAAGATCGACGCCGGACTCGACCGCAACGATGGCCGCAGGCACCCCGTCCTCTTCGAGCCTGGCCCTGAACGCAGCAGCAACGCCGTGCCGATCCGGCAGCACGATCCATCCGCCACGGTCGCTGTCGAGCGCCCCAGCCTGCACCGCTTCGTCGGCGGGGGCCCAGGCGATCTCGTAGATGCTGTCGTCGACGGGCAGCCGCGACGCCCCGAGCGCCCGCGCCGACGCGCGTTTGACGGTGAAGCCGTCAACCTGAAGAATCGGCGCGCCATCGGTCGAGAACCAGGCGATGTCTCCCGTTCTCACTTCTGCTGCTGCGCTCGTGCGTTCCTGCAGGTGCGTGTGCGACCACACGCGATCCGGAACCGGCGCGAACAGCCGAAGCCGCCTGAACCCGAACGGGAGGAATACCTCGTCGAGCGTCTCGCCGGTCAGCGCGGCGCCGAACACCTGGAACGCTCCGTCGAGCATCCCCGGATGGATGACGTACACGCCTTTGCCGTCGGCATTCCGCAGCCTGCCGACCGCCTCTCCCGGTCGATGCCGCAGGTCGTCGATGACCTGGAAGGTCGATCCGTAGTGGATGCCCCCTTCACGCAGGCGCGCGTAGAACGCGTCGCGGTCGTCGGCCACGTCACAGGCAGCGAGGCGCTCCGCGAGAGGCGTCCCGGCGTCTGGCTGCAGCGCGTCCTCGCTCTTCACCGATCCGGTGACGTGCCGGATCCAGCCGTCGCCAGGTTCGGAGTCGGGGGCGCTGAAGATGGCGAACGTGAATCCGGCATCCGACGACCCGTCGAGCACCACCTGGAGCGTCCGGGCCTCGTCCGCGTCGAGGATCATCGGCAGCTCGACGGACAGGTCGCGAATCTCGAGCGTCGAGCGCCCGTCCGCTTCCCGGACTGCGGCGAAGATCATCTCCAGGTAGCCGCTCAGCGGAAACACCACGCGTCCGTGCACGCGATGATCGCCGACGAAGGCCGGGGACAAACTGGAAATACGGGACTGGAATATGGTCTGCGGCACACCGGGTGACCGGATGCGCTCCCGGATCAGCGGATGAGCGGACGCCCGCAGGCTCCCGGCCTCATCGGGGGCCGCGGAGAGCGCCGCCTTCGGGGGCATCGGTTCGTACCCGAACTCCACCCGCTGGAACGGATAGGTCGGGAGACTCACGCGGCTCCGGTTGTACGGACGATCGAACTGCTGCCAGTCGATGGAGGCGCCCCAGACGTGCAGCCGCGCGACGCTCGCCAGCAGTTCGTCCCAGTCGTCGCGGCCGCGCCGGAGGGATCCGAACCAGGCTACGTCGGCGCCCGGCGCGACGCTCGACTGTCCCAGCTGCGACAGCGTCGGATTTGGCCCGATCTCGAGGAACGTGTCGTAGCCGCGCCCGGCAAGCCCGGCGATCGAGGGCCCGAAGCGGACGGGCGACATCACGTGCCGCAGCCAGTAGTCCGGCGTCGCCATCTCCGCCCCGGCGGCCCTTCCGGTGACGTTGGAGATGACGCGCAGCCGTGGCGCCGAGAAGCGGACGTCTGACAGCACCGTCCGGAACGGCTCCAGCATCGGCTCCATCAGCGGCGAATGGAACGCGTGCGAAACGACAAGGGCGCGCGCGTCACTGCCGGTGTGCCCCAGATCCTGGAGCACGCGGGCCACGTCGGCATCCAGCCCGGACACGACGACGTTCTGCGGGCCGTTGATCGCGGCGATCGACGCCTGACCGCCTGCACGTTCGATCGCGCGGCGTGCGGTCTCCTCGTCCACCGGTACCGACATCATCCGGCCCCCCGCGGGCAGCGCCTGCATCAGGCGTCCGCGCTCGGTTACCAGCTTGATGCCATCGGCAGCGTCGAACACGCCGGCCACACAGGCCGCGACGTACTCGCCAATGCTGTGGCCAAGCAGCGCCGACGGCTGGACGCCCCATGACAGCCAAAGCCGCGCGAGCGCGAGCTCGATCGCGAACAAGGCGGGCTGTGCCCAGCGCGTCTGGTTCACGAGCTCGCTGGCGGCGGCGGCCCGGCTCTCGGGATAGAGCACAGACGTGAGCGGCGCACCGGTCAGCGACCGCACGTGCTCGTCGCATTCGTCGACGGTCGCACGGAAGGCCCGCTCGGTCTCGTACAGGCGCCGGCCCATTCCGGCGTGCTGTGCGCCCTGCCCGGTGAACAAGAGCGCGATCTTGCGGGCCTGACCATCGGGCAGATGGCCCGTTATCGCACAACCCTCCCCGGCCGCGTTCGCGATGCCCGCCAACCCGGCCCGCACCTCGGCGGCGTCGCGAGCCACGATCGCGACACGCTCGCCGAAATGGGAACGGCCTGTGTTCGAGGTATACGCGGCATCCGCAATCGGCAGGTCAGGGTGCAGCGCGAGGTATCCCTCGAGGCGGCGGGCCATCTGGCCAAGCGCCGCAGCGGAGGGGGCTGACATGGTCAGCACGTGCGCGGGGCGCTCCTCCGCGGGGGCCATTGCCGAAACGGGCTCGACGGCCTTCAGCAGCACGTGGGCGTTCGTCCCGCTGAACCCGAACGCGCTCACCCCGGCGATCGGTGTGCGCCCCTCCGGCCAGGCGGCGGACTTCGTCACGACCGAGACCGGCAGGTCGTCCCAGCGGATGTGGGCGTTCGGCCGGTTGAAGTGCAGGCTCGGCGGAATGCGGCCATGCTGCATCGCCAGAACGGTCTTGATCACCCCGGCTATGCCGGCGGCAGCTTCGAGGTGGCCGATATTGCTCTTCGCGGTGCCGACGAGCAGGGGCCGATCCGTCGGCCGATCCGCTCCGAACACCGCCCCGAGGGCGTGCATCTCGATCGGGTCGCCGAGCGGCGTTCCGGTCCCGTGCGCCTCCACGTAGCTGACGTCCGCCGCCGCCAGCCCCGCGTCCAGCAGGGCCGAGCGCAGGAGCGCCTCCTGCGCGGCACCGTTCGGTACGGTCAACCCGCTGCTCCGGCCATCATGGTTCGTCGCCGCGCCCATGATCACCGCGAGTACCCGATCGCCGGACGCCGTCGCATCCGACAGCCGCTTCAGCGTGATGACACCGCATCCCTCGCCGCGTACGTATCCGTCCGCGTCCGCGTCGAAGGACCGGCAGCGCCCCGTCGGCGACAGCGCCCGCAGCTTCGACATGTAGATCGTACCGAGCGGCGACAGCAGGAGGCTCACGCCCCCGGCCAGCGCGAGATCGATCCGTCCGTTCCTCAGGTCCCGAATGGCAACGTCGATCGCGGCCAGAGACGACGAGCAGGCGGTGTCGATGGCCAGCGCGGGTCCGTGCAGGCCGAGCGCATAGCTGATGCGGCCGGCCGCCACACACGCCGACGCACCCGTACCGACATAGGGATCGACTTCGTCGATGCGCCGCTCGTTCAGCATGAGCTGACCGAAGTCCTGCGCGCTCATCCCGACGTAGACGCCCGAGCTCGAGCCCTGAAGGCTCTTCGGTGGGATCCCCGCGTGCTCAAGGGCTTCCCACGCCACCTCCAGCAGCAGCCGCTGCTGCGGATCCATGCTCGCCGCTTCGCGCGGGGTGATCCCGAAGAACTCCGCATCGAACCCGGTGACGTTGTCGAGAAACCCGCCCTGGCGCACGTAGGTCTTGCCCGGCGCCGACGGGTCTTCCGCATAGAAGGCGTCCACGTCCCAGCGGCCGGCCGGCGTGTCGCAGATGCCGTCCACGCCGCTCTCGAGGAGCGTCCAGTAGTCGTCGAGGGTATTCGCCGATCCCGGAAAGCGACATGCCATCCCTACGATCGCAATCGGCTCGCGCTGCGCGCCCTCGATGGCTGCCAGCCGCGCCCGCATGTCGCGCACGGCAACCAATGCGCGTTTGAGCGCCTGCGCCTGATCCCGGTTCTCTGACATCGCGATTCTCAGTACCCCGCCCGATCCAGTTCCTCTGCGAGCGACCGTTCGAGCGCCTCGTCCGACAGTCCCTCGAACTCGTCCGTCTCCGGCTCCGGCTCGGGCGTCACCGGCGCCGGCGCTGCGGCCTGAAGCTGCACATCGAGCAGCCCTTCGAGATACTCGGCGAGCGCCACCACAGTCGGGCGATCGAAGGCGATCGTCGCAGGCAGCTTGCGCCCGACCGCTGCTCCCAGCCGGTTGCTGAGCTCCACGGCCATGAGCGAGTCCAGACCGAGCTCGGTCAGCCCGCGGTCATCGTCCCGCCTGGCCAGCGCATCGAGACCGAGCACGCGCGCAACCTGCTCCCGCACGCACGATCGCAGCAGCCCCGAACGCTCGTCGTCATCAGCGGCGGCGAGCGCGGCGGCAAGATCCGCGGCCATCCCGTGCGACGACGACTGCGCGGGCGCCGCCTCGTCCCGGCGCACGGGGGCGGCCGTCCGCAGGATGGGCGGAATGTCGGCGATCGCCCGCCAGTCGAGCGGCAGTACAACCGCCTGCGCAGTCTCGGTCCCGACGACGAGGTCGAGTGCGGCGGCACCGAAGGCGGGATCGATCATCCGGATGCCTTGGGCAGTCCAGCGATCGCGATCGCGCTCGGAAACCCGCGCCGCCATCCCGCCTCCGCTCCACGGCCCCCAATTGAGGCTCGCGGCGGGCAGGCCCGCAGCGCGCCGATCTGCCGCGAGCGCGTCCAGGCAGGCGTTGGCCGCGGCGTAGCCGGCCTGGCCTGGAG
>WUUC01134956.1_pt1 | contig 10085 bp, 7 predicted proteins | sample 6278441 | NCBI WGS metagenome assembly WUUC01 (sample SAMN13675441, study PRJNA597444) | soil metagenome | isolation source: soil | place: USA: Washington | collected 2017-10 | reverse complement strand
AGCTCCGCCTGGTGTCCAGGGCGGCGGCCTCGAGCTGCGCCCGGGGCAACCGGACCTCGACCTTCTCACGGTCCCCGGAGACCACGATCCCGTCCTTGCCGATCCGGGCGAAGTCGACGTACGCGTCCACGGTGCCGGCGCCCACGAACAGGGTCCGCTGCCCGCGGATGGCGTCGGGCAGGAACCGGGCGTCCTTCTCCAGATCCACCACCACCTGGAAGTTGCCGCTCGCCGCCTCGTACCTGCTCAGGTCCTGGATCGACCTGAGCAGCACCGGCTGGCTGCGGTCGACCTCGCGGGAGCCGAACGGGCTCTGCCACCTGGGCAGGGCACCGACCGCGGACAGGATCGCGAAGACGAGCAGGACCAGCACCGGGACGAGCAGGATGCCGAGCCGGCCGCCCCGCCGATCCACCCGCACGACCACGTCGCCGTCCGGGTGCCGGCCCGCCGCCGGCCGCTGCTCGGTCTCGCTGGGACCCGCCATGACCCCTCACCGCCTCCGCCTGGGTGTACCGCCGTCCACCTCAGCAGACCTATTCCCCCCCAACCCACCCCCCACCCCCCAACCCACCACGCGGCCGGACGCGGCGGCTAGTCGTCCCAGCCGAGCAGCTCGCCCACCTGCCGGGCGAGCAGCATGGGGTCGAGCGGCTTGGCGATGACGCCCGAGACGCCGGGCAGGCCGGCGAACCGGGCCCGCTCGCTCGGCTGCACCTTGGCGGCGAGCAGGACCACCGGGATGTCCCGGGTGCCGTCCTCGGACTGGAGCCGCTCCACGGCGGCGGGCCCGTCCACCCCCGGCATCATCACGTCGAGCAGGATCGCGTCCGGGCGGTCCCGGACCGCCCGCTCCCAGCCCTGGGTGCCGCCGTCCGCGGTGAGCACCCGCCAGCCGCCGATCGCCTCCAGGCTGACCTGCGCGATCTCCCGGACCGCCTCGTCGTCGTCAACGACCAGCACGCACCGCTGGGCCATGCGGCTCGCCCCTTTCGGCGAGGCGGCCGTCCGATCCGGGCGGCTGCCTAAGAAATGCCTTATTCTTCTCAAATTAGACATCAGATCGGCCACCGAGGCGACGAAGCCGCGCCGAGGTCGCCCGTGCGGACGCGCGAGACCGTGCGAGAGATCGGTCCCACCGACCTCTCGATCTGGGCAAATATGGACGTAACATGCGATTATTCTCCGGGTACAGGCCGGTGTCCATGGCGCGGAGGCTCGCGAGCGGGAGTCCGCCAGATGTGGTGGTGGGTGTGGTGCAGAAGAGCGCCCAGAGGGCCACGGGACTGCTCGAGGCTGCCCCGGACGCGATCGTGGGCGTGGACGCCGGTGGCCGGATCGCACTGGTCAACGCCCAGGCCGAACGGCTGTTCGGGTACCCGCGCGAGGAGCTGATCGGGCAGCCGGTGGAGATCCTGGTACCCGAGCACGCCCAGGCGATCCACCCGGCGCACCGCGGCCGCTACCTGGCCGACCTCCGGCCGCGTCCGCTGGGGGCAGGCATGGAGCTGGCCGGCCGGCGCCGCGACGGGAGCGCCTTCCCGGCCGAGATCTCGCTGTCCGCCGTGGACACCGACGAGGGCGTCCTGATCGCCGCCGCCATCCGCGACGTCACCGACCGCAAGCGCGCTACCGACGCGCAGAACCTGCTGGTCTCGATCGTGCAGTCCTCCCACGACGCGATCATCAGCAAGACCCTGGACGGGGTGATCACGAGCTGGAACCCCGGCGCCGAACGGCTCTACGGCCACACCGCGGAGGAGGTCGTGGGGTGCTCGGCCGAGGTGCTGCTGCCGCCCGAGCAGTACGCCGACGAGCAGGAGATGCTGCGGCGGGTGGCCCGCGGCGAGCGCATCGACCAGTACCAGGGCCAGCGGGTGCACAAGGACGGCAGCCGGCTGACCGTGTCGCTGAGCGCCTCCCCCATCGTCGACGCCACCAGCGCCGTGGTGGGCGTGGCCGCCGTGTCCCGGGACATCACCGAGCGGACCCGGATGGAGCGCAAGTTCGGCGCGCTGCTCGACGCCGCCCCGGACGCGATCATCCAGATCGACGCGAGCGGGCGGATCGCACTGGTCAACGCCCAGGCCGAACGCCTGTTCGGCTACCGGCGGGAGGAGATGGTCGGCCAGCTCGTGGAGATGCTGGTGCCGCACGGCGCCCGCCGCGCCCACCCGGGCCACCGCGACCGGTACCTCGCCGAGCCCCGGCCGCGCCCCATGGGGGCGGGCAGCCAGCTCGCGGCGCGCCGCAAGGACGGCACCGAGTTCCCGGCCGAGATCAGCCTGTCCGCCGTGGACACCGACGAGGGCACCCTGGTCTCGGTCGCGATCCGGGACGTCACCGACCGGCTCGAGGCGCAGGCCGAGCGGGAACGGCTCAAGTCCCAGGCCGACCGGGAGCGGCTGGAGCGCCGGCTGCACCAGTCACAGCGGCTGGAGAGCCTCGGCCAGCTCGCCGGCGGCGTGGCGCACGACTTCAACAACCTGCTCGCCGTCATCCTCAACTACGCCTCGTTCGTCTCCGAGGAGATCGCCGACGCCGCCGCCCGGGAGGGCGCGGAGCGCTGGCAGGCGGCGCGGGCGGACATGGGGCAGGTCCAGCGGGCCGCCGAGCGGGCCACCCGGCTCACCCACCAGCTCCTCGCGTTCGGCCGCCGGGAGGTGGTGCGGCCGGAGGTGCTGGACCTCAACACCGTGGTCACCGAGGTCGAGCAGCTCCTGCGGCGCACCCTCGGCGAGCACGTCGAGCTGGTCACCGAGCGGGCGCCGGGCCTCTGGCGGATCACCGTGGACCCGGGTCAGATCGAGCAGGTGCTGGTCAACCTGGCGGTCAACGCCCGGGACGCGATGCCGGGCGGCGGCACGCTGATGATCAGCACCGGCAACCTGGTGGTGGACGAGGCGTACGCGAGCAGCTCGGGCGAGCCGCCCGGCCGGTACGTGCGGCTGCGCATCAGCGACACCGGCAGCGGCATGTCCAAGGACGTCGTCGACCGGGCGTTCGAGCCGTTCTTCACCACCAAGCCCAAGGGTGAGGGGACCGGGCTCGGGCTGGCCACGGTGTACGGCATCATCGCCCAGGCCGAGGGGCACGTGCACATCTACTCCGAGGTGGGCCACGGCACCACCTTCACCATGACGTTCCCGGCCACCGACGCCGAGCTGACCGAGGCCGACGATCGCGGGCCCCAGGTGCAGCGCTCGCGCGGCGGGGAGACCGTGCTCGTGGTCGAGGACGAGGACGCCATGCGCGAGGTGACCCGGCGCATCCTGGCCCGCAACGGCTACCAGGTGGTCACCGCCGCGACCGGCGCCGACGCCCTGCAGCTCATCGACGGCGGCGAGGACGTCGACCTGCTGCTCACCGACGTGGTGATGCCGCAGATGCTCGGCACGGAGGTGGCCGAGCGCATCCGCGCGGTGCGGCCGGGGATCCGCGTGCTCTACATGTCCGGGTACGCGCAGCCGGTGCTGGCCTCGCAGGGGACGCTCGCGCCCGGGTTGACCCTGGTGGAGAAGCCGTTCTCCGAACCCATCCTGCTCGACAAGGTCCGGGAGGTGCTGGACGCAAATGTCTGACCGGCGGCAGTGGCAGCGGCGATCACGGGGGCGGGCCTCCGTGCGGCGGCGGCGAGGCTGAGGTGGCGACCGTACTCGTCGTGGACGACCGGCCCGACCACCGCGAGCAGGTGCGCAGTGCGCTCGGCGACCGCGGCCACCGGGTGATCGAGGCATGCGGCTGCGCCGACGCGCTGGCGGCGGTCCGGGGCGAGCACCCGGACCTGGTGGTGGCCGACCCACTACTGCCCGACCTGGCCGGGTACGAGCTGGTCCGGGAGCTGCGGGCGGACCCGGACACCGCCTCGACCCCGGTGCTGTTCGCGACCGCCGGCTACCTGGAACACGCGGCACGGCCGATGGCGGAGGCGTGCGGCGCCACCGGGGTGGTGCTGGACACGGACGACCCGGGACCGCTGGCCGCCGCGGTGGAGGCGGCGCTCGCCGAACCGGCGGGCGGCGATCCGTCGTCCGCGGTGCCGAGCGAGGTGGGTCCCGGCCAGCTCCGCGCGGTGAACGCCCGGCTGGCGCGGCGGGTCAGGGAGCTGGAGGCGGAGCTGGCCGACCGGCCCGCCGCCCATTCCGCCGCGCCCTCTCCCTCGCCGTCCCCCTCCCGGCCGGTGGGCGAGGAGATGCTGGCCCCCACCATGGACGAGGTGCTGGACGGCGTGGCGTGGCGCCACGGTACCGGCCCCGACCAGCGTCCGGCACCGGCACCCGGTCCGGCCCCGGACCGGGCGCCGACGCCGGACGGCGCCGGGGCCGCCGACGGCGACAGCCGGCTGGCCGCGGACGCGTGGCTGCGCACGGTGGAGCAGCTCGACACCACCGGCCGGCTGGCCGCCGAGGTCGGCCACGACTTCAACAACGTGCTGTCGGTGATCCTCACCTACTGCCGGTCCGCGGCCGACACCGCGGCCGACGGGCTGGGGGCCGGCGGGCTCGACGCCGAGGCCAGCCGGCTCATCCTGGACGACCTGGAGCGCGTCCTGCGGGCGGGCGAGCGGGCGGCGCACCTGAACCGCAGGCTGCTTGCCTTCGGCGGCCGGGACGGGGCCCGGCCGCGCGCCGTGGATCTGGCCGCCCTGCTGGCCTGGCTGGAGCCCACCCTGGTCCGGACCCTGGGCGACCGGGCCGAGCTGGTGCTCCGCGGCGGCCCGTCGGCGAGCACCGGCGACAGCGCCGGCCTGCCGCCGGTGCTCGCCGACGAGAGCCAGCTCACCCAGGTGCTGATGGACCTGGCCCTGGACGCGCACGACGCTCTCACCGGGGGCGGCACGGTGGTGTTCGCGCTCGCCGCGCACCGGCAGCCCGCCGGAGCGCCCGGCGAGGGCACCAGGGCGCGGATGACCGTCGGCCCGGCCGAGGGCGACTACGTGCGGCTCACCGTCAGCCACCGAGCGGCGGCGGGCTCCGGCGCCCTCGCCGCCGGCCGGGCCATGGCCAGCGTCCGCTCGACCGTCCAGCAGGCCGGCGGCGACGTGCTGGTGGAACCGGACGCGGCGGACGGGCCGGCGGTACACGTGCTGCTCCCGGTCGCCCAGGAGCCGGCCGGGGGCCCGCACGGCGCCGCCGCCGGCCCGGGGCAGGGTCCGGCGGCGGGCGCGGCGGGCGGTCCGGCCGCGGCCCTGCGCGGCAGCGAGACGGTGCTGCTCGTCGACGACGAGGACGACCTGCGGGAGCTGGTGGCGCGCACGCTGCGGCGGGCCGGGTACCACGTGCTCACCGCCGCCGACGGCACGCAGGCCCTGGCCGAGGCGGACCGGTACCGGCTGCCCATCCACCTGCTGCTCACCGACGTGTGCATGCCCGGGATGCTGGGACGCGAGCTGGCCGAGCGGCTGCTGCCGCTGCGGCCGGGGCTGCGGGTGATCTTCATGTCCGGCTACGCGCCGGCGATCATGGCCGCGCCCGGGCTGTACGGCCTGTCCAAGCCGTTCTCGGAGCTGTCCCTGCTCAGCTCGGTCCGCGGCATCCTGGACGCGAACGGCTGAACCGCCGCCCGGGCGGGTCTCGGCCGGGAAGCGGTCGGGGCGGGATCAGGAGCGGCCGGCGAGGGCGGCAGACACGGCGGCGAGCAGGGTGTCCCGGGTGAACGGCTTCTCCAGCATGGGCTTCTCCTGCGGCACCAGTCCCTCGCCGACGGCCACGTCCCGCGGGTACCCGGAGATGTACAGCACCGGCAGGCCGGACCGGACCGCGCTGACCTGTTCGGCCAGCGCCCGGCCGGAGAGCTGCGGCATGAGCACGTCGGTGAGCAGCAGGTCCAGGCGTCCCTGGTCCTGGCAGACCGCCAGCGCCTCGGCGGGCTCGGCCGCGACCTTCACCTCGTACCCGTGCCGGCTCAGGATGCGGCGGACCGCCTCCCGGATGTCCTCCTCGTCGTCCACGACGAGGACGGTTCCGGCGCCGTCCGGCGCCGCGGCGGTCATCGGGCCTCCCCGGCGGGGGCGGGTCCGGCCGGGCGACCGGACGCGCGGCTGACCGCACGGCGAGCGGGGCCGGTGGAACGGCAGGGAGCACGAGCCGTCTGGATGCTGCACCGGGTCTCGTCCACGGTCGCGGGCTCCTCTCCAAGGGGGGCGTAATATGACAATATTACTTAAAGTCTCTGACCGTTGGGGGCGCTCCGCCATTCAGGCGGACGTGCTGGTCTCGTCCAGGTACGCCGCCGCGCCCGGGTGGGGTCCGTCCACGCCGGCGCCGTGAGCGAGCCGGGGCAGCCGGACCGTGACCACGGTGCCGTCGCCCTCCTCGGAGGCGACCGTGAGCGTGCCGTGGTGGTTGGCCACGATGGTGGCGGCGATGGCGAGGCCGAGCCCGGTGCCCTGGATGCGTTCCTCGGTGGCGTTGGAGGCCCGGAAGAACCGGTTGAACAGCCCCTCCTGCTCCTCGCGCGGGATGCCGATGCCGGTGTCGTCGACGATGACCACCACCTCGTCGCCCCGGGCCTCGGCGCGCAGCCCGATCCAGCCCCCGGGCGCGGTGAACTTGACCGCGTTGGAGAGCAGGTTCGACAGCAGCCGGGCGAGCTGGTTCCGGTCCCCCGCGACGGCCAGCGGGCCAGGGCCGCACTCGACCACCAGCTCGAGCGCCACCGCGCCGGCCTGGTCGCGGACGGCGCCGGCCGCGTCCAGCACCAGGTCGCGGAGGTCGACAGGGATCCGTCCGGTGCGGAACGCCCCGGTCTCGATGCGGGACAGGGTGAGCAGGTCCTCGATGAGCACCCGCAGCCGGCCGGCGTTGTGGCGGATCGCCCTCAGCATCCGCTCCTGCTCGGGCGGCACCTCCCCGGCCTCCCCGTCCAAGATCAGCTCCAGGTACCCGGCGATGCTGGTCAGCGGGGTGCGCAGCTCGTGCGAGACGGTGGACAGGAACTCGGACTTGGTCTGGTCGAGCGCCCGCAGCTGCTCGACCAGATCGCGCTCCCGCTCGTACTGCCGGGCCTGGACCAGGCCGTGCGCGAGGTCGAGGGCCACCGACTCGGCCGTGCTCAGCTCCTCCGGCCGCCACGCCCGGTGCGCCGAGGCCGTCAGCAGGGTCACCGCGCCGAGCATCTCGGTACCAGTCCCGAACGGCACGGTCACCCAGGACCCGGCGCCGGCGGCGGCCAGCAGCTCGCGCTCGTCCGGGACCGGTGCCCGGGCGGAGCCGTCCACGCCGGCCTCCGGGCCGGACCCGCTCAGATACCGGTCCCGCAGCCAGCCTGCCGGGGCGCGGCCGAGCTCCGCGACGTCCCCGGCCAGGGGCGGCACCCCGGCGGCGGCCCAGTCCTGCGCCACCGGGCCGAGCTGGTCGTCCTCGTACAGCCGCACCAGCACCCGGTCGGCCGCGAGCGCGGAGCCCAGGATCGCGATCGCCTCCGCCAGCAGCGCCTCGACCTCGAGATGCTCGCGGATGCGCACGCCCGCCTCCCGGGCCGCCACCTGCAGCACCGCCCGCTTCTCCTCGGTTCGGCGCAGCCGGCCGGTCTCCGCCGCCAGCGCGTTGACCGCGCCGGCCAGCTCGCGCAGCTCGGCGGGCCCACCCGCGACGGCACGGGCGGTCAGGTCGCCGTCGGCGAGCCTGCCGACGGTGCGCCTCAGGTCGAGCAGCGGCCGGGTCAGCCGCCCGGTCACCCGCGCCGCGACCAGCCCGGCCAGGACGAGCCCCGCGGCGGTGAACAGGACCAGGCCGCTCACGGCCAGCCGCCGGGTGCGGTCGCCCACGGCACGCCCGCCGGCGGTCAGGTGCGCAGCCGGGCGAGGACCGCCTGGACCCGGCTGACCAGCTCGCGAGGGCTGAACGGCTTGACCACGTAGTCGTCCGCGCCGGCCGCGAACCCGGTCTGGACGTCCGCCTCCATGGCCCGCGCGGTCAGCAGGATGACCGGCAGGCCGGCGGTCGCGTCGTCGGCGCGCAGCTCGCGGCAGACGTCCACCCCGGACATGCCGGGCATCATCACGTCGAGCACGGCCAGGTCGGGCGTGTCCTGCTTGGCGGCGGCCAGCGCCGACGGTCCGTCGGCCACCGCCACCACGGTGAACCCGACCTGCTCCAGCTTGAAGACCACCAGGTCACGGATGTCCTTGTCGTCGTCGGCGATGAGAACCGTCGTCATCTGTCCTCCCGATCCCGGTCGGGGCCGGCCCGGCCGGGCCCCGCCTGGTCGAATGCGGCGAAGACGCGGGTGACGTCCACGCGCTGGAACGGTTTGGGCAGCACGGCGTCGTAGCCGACCTCGGGCAGGTCCTCGACGTCCAGCACCGAGGTCACCACGATCCGGCAGCCACGGGTGCGGCCGTCACGGCGGAGCGCCTCGACCACGGCCGGGCCGTCGATGCCGGGCAACAGCACGTCGACCAGGACCGCGTCCGGCGGGTCGGCCAGGGCCAGCTCCATGCCCTGCTCGCCGCTGGCCGCCAGGTCCACCCGCCACCCCAGCCGGCGCAGGTACCGGTCGAGCAGGTCGAGGACGTCGGGGTCGTCCTCGATGACCACGACCCGCGGGCCCGGCCCTGCCGACTCAGCCACCCTGTGCTCACCTTGCGTCCCAGCGCTCACCTCGCGCCACCACGGCGCGCCCACCGCTCACAATAATGAGTTTCACCTCATAACGGTATGAAACCATCTACAACGGTTCGGTTGCCGCGTGCGGCCCGCGGCCCTGGCGGTCCGCCGGAGGCGCCCGTCCTTCGTTCGGCGTAACGGTCCATGCGGTGGGGCGCCGGGGGACCTACCGTTGCGGCAGCGGGCTCAGGGACCGGCCGAGCGACGGCGAGGAGGCGGGACATGCCGCAGGGCCAGACCTGGCCGCACACCACCGAGGAGCGGGACGCGGCCCGGCTGCTGCTGCTCCAGGAGATCACCGCGGCCCTGTCCGAGGCCCGGGACACCAGCTCGGTGGTGGACGTCATCTGCAGCACCGCGCGGGAGTGGCTGGAGGCGGACAGCGCTCTGGTGTTCGCGCTGGCCCCGGGCGCGGACTCGTTCACCCTGATCGGCGCCGGCGGGGTGGACCCGGCGCTGCGCGAGCGCTACCGGGAGGTGCCGCTGTCGGCCCCGCTTCCGCTGCGGGACGCGGTCCGGCGCCGCGCCACGGTGTTCCTCGGCAGCACCGAGGAGCGGGTCGGCCGGTACCCCTCGCTGGCCCCGGCTCCGCCGGGGGCGCCGGAGACGGTGGTGGTGGCGCCGCTGCTGGCGCAGAACCGGGCGGTCGGAGCGGTCTCGCTCACCTGGCGGGCGCGGCGGGAGTTCCCGCTGGCCGAGCGCGCCTTCCTGGAGACGGTCACGGTGCACTGCGCGCAGGCGCTGGAGCGGGCCCAGCTCTACGACGCCGAGCGCCGGGCCCGGCGGGAAGCCGAGCACAACGCGGAGCGGATCCGGGCCCAGCAGGAGTTGTCCGCCCGGCTCTCGGCCGTCCCGGGCGCGGCGGCGGTGCAGCGGCTGGTGGCCGAACACGTCCAGCGGGCGCTGCGGGCGCAGGGGGTGGCGCTGCTGCGGTACGACGACCGCACCCGCCGGCTGACCCTGCTGGCCGGTCTCGACCTGCCGGCCGCGCTGGCCGACGGCTACCGCCAGGTGCCGCTGGACGCGGCCCTGCCCGAGTGCGACGTGATCCGGACCGGCCGCCAGGTGGTGGTGGAGACCCGGGCCGAGCGCGACCTGCGGTACCCGCTGCTCGGCGCCGGTCCCGGTGCCGGCGCCGCCGTCGCGTTCGCGCTGACCCCGCTGGTCGTCGAGTCCCGGCCGCTGGGCGTGCTCGGCGTGGTCTGGCCGGCGGACCGGCCGGTGTCCCAGGAGGACCGCGACCTGCTCGCGGCGGTGGGCAACCAGTGCGCGCAGGCGCTGGACCGGGCCTGGCTCTACGACGACGCGCAGCGGGTGGCGCGCACCCTGCAGGAGAGCCTGGTGCCGCCGGTGCCGCCGGAGATCCCCGGGCTCCAGGTGGGGGTCAGGTACCGGCCGGTGGGCGAGCGGACCGAGGTCGGCGGCGACTTCTACGACGTCTTCCGGATCACCCCCGGGCGGTGGGGCGTGATCATC
>WUUC01181751.1_pt1 | contig 10087 bp, 6 predicted proteins | sample 6278441 | NCBI WGS metagenome assembly WUUC01 (sample SAMN13675441, study PRJNA597444) | soil metagenome | isolation source: soil | place: USA: Washington | collected 2017-10 | reverse complement strand
TTTCGCCCGAGTTCGACACGCGGAGTCCATGAGCCATCTCCGGGTGCCCGAGCACCTGGATATCGAGCACATCGCCGGCACCGACCTGATAGTCGTTCGAGAAACCGCTCAGGTTGACGAAGGCCGGCGAACCGGGAGTCTGGGGAGCCGCCGTCGCGGGCGCCGCAACGGTGCTCGACGCCTCACCGGACCCAGTCTGTTCCGAAGGCCCCTGCGCCGAGGTGACCGTGATGACCAATGCGCTGAGACCGACCGTCAAAAGCAATCTGTTGTTAAGCATGTCCTGCACTCCGATTCGTCTTCATGCGAACCTTCAAAGCCACATCTTTTTGTAATGCCCTGACGACGATTCTGATATCGCCAGTTGCCGTTGCTCGTAAATCCTCTGTCGCCAGGATCGTCCTTCCATCTCCATACGTGTCCCACCACTCGAGCTCATACATCTCCCGCGGCCGAAAACCAGAAACGCTGATCTCGCCCGAAACGGGTTCGATGACTCGTCCCTCTGACACGCTCTTCCACGTATGTGCGGTGTTCTGAATCCAGAGATGCATCGATCCGGATTTCATATTCTTCTGACCCGCGACCCGGACCGCGGGATTGCTGACCGTCCCGGCCCAGTCCGTGAACCCGCCTTTGTTCAGGTCCAGCCCCGATAAGAAAAGGTGAACCAGCCGGTAGGCGCTCCGATGATCCCGTTGAGCGTCCCAGATGTGCGAACGCCACCAATAAAGTTCATACAGGCCGCCGGAGTCGAGACCGGCCCAGAGAAAGTTGTGGAGCCAGACGCCGTGACGGTCGCGGTGCACGCCAAGGACGGCTTCATCCTGGCGGCCGGGAACGTCCAGGCCGGCTTCGCCGCGCACCACCGGTTTGCCGATGCGCGCGGCAGCTGCCGCCCGGCTGTGCCACAGGTGATATTGCGCGGCGTCGGAACCCATCTTCGCCTTCTCCGCTGGAGGCGCAAAGCTGGTGCTCACATACGCGTGCACGTCCGCGTAATCCACGTGCGGATACTGCGCGTTGCCCCAAAACTCGGCCGCTGGAAACGAATGCCAGAACGACGTCGTCACCAGATGATCGTTGGGATGGTCGAATCCGGCAGCCGGGCTCACGCCGAATACGCGATGGTGCATGAACTTGCCGAACTCATCGGCGAATTCGTAATGCCGCGTCGAAGCCGGATCGCCTTCGTTCAACAGTTCCCATGAATGGATGCTGGGTGAATAGCCCCAGCGAGCCTGCAGATACCGCCACCATGACTGCTGCAGCCAGCGCGTCTTGTTGACCGTTCGCCCCGTCCCATACACGCCGTTCTGATTGTCGCGCGCCGTCACGAACCGTCCGTCATCTTCGGTCTTGAGGTAGATCTTGTCGGCCTTCTCCATCACGACGAGCTTCAAATAGACGCCGTGCCGCTCGGCGAGCGAAACGATCTTGTCGAGGGCGTACGCCTTTGCCTGAGGGATGTAAAGCTCGTACTCCATCGACGGTCTGACGAGAACTTCGGGTCCATCGCCGTCCGGCAACATTTCCCGAACAGAGAGCGATCTGACGTGCACTTCGCCCCCGCGGGCGTTTTCGAGCGCGAGATGCAATTTCGGCAGGAAGCTGCGGTTGCCGGAGTTCCACGTGCCCTCGACCGTCGCCGGCTGCGAATTATTCAGCCCGTAAGTAGTCACGGCGCGGCTCGTCATCGGCTCGTGACAGTTGGGGAACATGCCGCCCAGCTTGACGACGAACCCGAAATTCGGCGACCGCCGATCGCGCGGCCCTGAGACGCCGCGCGCGCTATACGTCGCCCGCACGCGATACCGCGTATTGGGCTTGACCGCCTCCGAATCATTCGACCATTGCAGCCGGCAGGCGTCGAACCAGCCCGTGTCGCCGCCCGGCTCGTAATCGAGTCGCATCGTCATCCGCGTGCGGCCCGCGGCGTCGTCGTGAAAGGGAGTCAAGCCAGTCACCGGCAAGTAGCCGGCATAGCGGTTGCGGCCTCCGGTGTATGGTGCCCACGCGGACCCGTAAATGGAGCTGACCCACAGTCTCGCGAAGTTGATCCCGTACGCACCCAGTTGCTGGTACTCCGCGGTGCCTTTCGCGGTTGGGTCCTCGAGGTATTCAGGGAACTGAAAACCGAGACCGGTGAAGAACGTCCCATCGTCGAACTCGAAATATCGCGAGTCGGCCTTGCTGACACGAATGAAGCCGTGGTTGGACGAGGATTCAACCGTGAACGTGCGCCACTCTGTCGAGCCGGTTCCCTGGCGATCCTGCGCCACGATTCTGTATTTCCAGTTTCCGGTCTCGTTCGGCGAGAACCGAACCTTCCAGACGAACGATGCTTTTGGATAGTGCCAGTCGCGGCCGTTTCGTATTTCGTCCTCGAACGCCTGGTAGTGAAATGCGGGCTGCCGGTACGACACACCTTTGGGATTGACGAATTCGGCGTCCACCGTGATGCCGAGGCCGGCAGGAACGCCGTTCGGCGGCGCTGCGTCGTACGGCCAGTGCAGGAGCGAGGCGCTCGTATTTTCTACCGCAAAGCTCACTTCGAATTTCCCGAAGCGCGGAACCCGCGGAGTCGCTTCTGGCGAGGGCTGCACCAGCGCAATCCGCGGGCCGGCAGCGGACCGCTCCGGAGCGACGGCCGCAAGTATCAGCGCTCCGCTCACCGCGACGAGAGCAGCCGTGATCATGCGGGCGTCAGGCTGCAGTCGCATGATCCACCAAACGGAGAAACTGCGGGATGACGACGGCCGAGTCGTAGCGCGCCTGACAGAATCCCCACGCCCGCTCCGCCATGTCGCGAGCGCGCGCCGGATCGTGGAGGAGACTGCTCACGGCCGCGGCAAACTCGCGCGGCGTGTCGGCAATCACAAGGTGCTCGCCGTGGCGCGCACCAAGGCCTTCGGCGGCTTTCGTCGTCGCCACCACCGGCGTCCGCACAGCCATCGCTTCGAGAATCTTGAGCCGCGTGCCACCACCGAGCCGTATGGGCGCGATGCTGATGGCCGACATGGCCACGAGCGACCGAACATCGGCGACGTGTCCCGTCAGCACCAGATCGGACGCGGGCGCCGGCGCCTGCGATCCGACCTCGCCAGTGATGGTCAGCCGCACACCCGGCACTCTGGTGCGAATGGCCGGGAAAATATCCGCGAGAAACCAGGACATCGCGTCGTGATTCGGCGCATATCGAAGGGATCCCGTGAAAATCAGCGAGTCAGCCGGCCGATCGATCCGGCCGTCGCCGCGCGGCTGGGCGTCGACACTGTTCGGCACCACGTGCACATTTCGATATCCAGGGACCGCGGCGGCCAGCAGCTTGCGCTCGACATCGGAGACGACGGTGCAGAGCATGAAATTGTCCAGAAGTCGCGCCATGAACCGGCGGTGCTTGGCCCACGTCGTGGCTCGCCGCACGCGGCGGCCGAATGGCTGACTCGGATCACCGTCGGGAAGGTAGATTCCGAGTTCGACTTCTTCGAAGATCGCCGGAATTCCCTTGAACGCCTCGTGATACGCCGCCATCGACAGTTGCGATGCGATCACCAGATCGAATCGTGTTTCGCGAACCGCCTCCCGAATCAGGCGGTCCATTTCCGGGTTGTACGTATCGACCAGGTATCGAGGAGTCGTGCTCAGGAACCCGAGGAGCGCGCGGCTGCTCTGTGGCGCGAACTCCCGGTACGGACACAGCCTGGTGACCCTCGGGCCGTCATTCGACAGCGTCGCGTCCGGCACTGCCCGCGCAGGATCGTGGAAGCTAATCAGCGTCACGTCGTGCTGCTGGCAAAGGCCGCGCAGCAGACCGAAGACGCGAATCTTCGAGCCGTTGTCAGGCGGATACGGATACCAGCGCGATAGAAACAGGATGCGCATCAATGATCGTATCGGTTAGTACGCGCCCCGGCCGTGAATGACCGCAGGTACGGTCTGCACGAACAGAATCTGCAGGTCGAGCCACACGCTGTAATTGCGGATGTAATACATGTCCAAGTGAACGCGTTCGTCGTACGACAGATCCGACCGTCCGGACACCTGCCAGAGGCCCGTAATCCCGGGCTTCACGGTCAGCAGATTCAGGCGATGGCGCCCGTATTTTTCCGCTTCTTCCGACGTAATCATCCGTGGGCCCACGAGGCCCATCTGACCCCGAATGACGTTGAAAAGCTGCGGAAGCTCATCGAGGCTGTACTTGCGCAGCCAGCGGCCGACGCGCGTGATGCGGGGATCCTTCTTCAGCTTGTGATTGGTACGGAGCTGCTCCTCGAGTTGCGGCGTGCTGCGCAGGAGCTCGGTGCCGTTGACATCCATCGTGCGGAACTTGTACGCATCGAAGAGCTTGCCGGAGACGCCGAGCACGCGCCTCCGGAACAGAATCGGCCCGGGGGAATCGAGCTTGACCAGAATTGCGATCGTCAGCAGCAGCGGCGACAGAATCACCAGGCCGGCGAACGCCAGGCAATATTCCAGCACTCCCTTGACGAAAGCCTCCTCGGCCTCAAGGCGCACTTTGTTGAGGCTGACGAGCGGCACGCTGCCCGTGGTTCGCACGGTCAGACCTGTCGTCAGCAGCTCGTAGACGCCCGACGAAAGCCTCAGGTGGACCCCCGGAACAGCATTCACTTCCTCACACAGCTCGAGCAGCTCTTCCCGCCTGAGTGCCGTGATCGCGACCACCAGATCTTCGATCCCGTGCTCCCGAATGATTCTCCGGATATCGCTGATGTCTCCGAGGACCGGGAGGCTCAGCCGCTCCTGTGTATTGCGCTTCGTGGAAACGAAGCCGGAAACGCGCATTCCCGACGAGCGCCATTCGCTGAGATCCATCGCGAGCGTGGCCGCCTCTTCGTTCGTGCCGATGATGACCGCCGGTGTTAGAAAATATCCGCGTCTCCTGAGTGGGTACACCATCCGTCGGCAGATGAAGCGGTTCAAGGCGACCATGACGAACGACAGCAGCCAGGCGGACACCACCCAGAACCGCGACACCACGAAAGCGGGCTGAAGGAATGTAAAAAGCACCACCATCATCGTTCCGGTGCTGCAGGCATTGAAGATTCTCGAGTACTCGGAAACGCCGCCCAGCAGACTGTCCGGGTCGTACAGCTTGAACAGGGCGAACACCACGATCGACACGGGCGTCAGGAACACGGCCAGCAAGGGATAGAAGAGCGGCGCCGGCACGACTCCTGGCGAGATGGTGACCTGCAGGTCAAATCTCACCCAGTACGCCGCCATGAACGCAAGCCCGAGCATCAAGGCGTCGGTCCCGACCAGCCAGGCCCGGAGCACCGACCGCTGGGCGGCCAGCGACAGCACCGGGGCTTGAGGACACAGCACGCGCGTCCCCATGGACGCGGCTTGGGCGTGAGCAACCATATTCATAACAACCTCAGAGTCGGGGGCACACGAATCAGTTCGCGGAGCTGGGAAGAGGAATTTGAGAAACCCGCGCCTGACTGAAGACGCGGTGGAGCAGCGACACAAGCGACAAACCGGCGAAAGGCATCAGAATCGCATCGACCGGCAGTCGGTACCTGACAAGCGTCCATGTCAGGAGGTGCACCAGCGAATAAACCGTCGCGACACCCAGGAGCAGCACCACTCCTGATAGTGCGTTCCGCTCGTCTACCGTTACATGGTCGCGGCGGCCAGCCTGAAATATGCCCAACACCAGGAGGGGAAGGCACAGTCCAAAGGACGCCACTCTGATGAAATTGCTGCTAGTGCTCGAATCCGACGTCGGCCAGAACTTGACGTATTCCTTCACCCGGCTCAGCGACAGGCGCGCATATCTGCCCGGGTCAGCCGTCACGAAGCCGAGGCCGCGTCTGAGGAGCTCGCGATCCAGCTGGGCCTCGTTCAGGCCACGGACGTCACGCGGGAGCATCGTGCCGTAGTTCGTCGAGCCGTACGACAGAATCGGGATGAAGTTGTCGCCGTGAACCGGGTGGTTTCCCCAGTAGAAGACGAATCCGGCGTTCGTGTTCAACAGCACCACCTCGCCGAACGCTTTGTAGTTGCGGACCGTCCACGGCAGAACGAACGCCAGGAGAATGGCCATCGTCACCGTGATGCGCCCCGCGAGTGCCGCCATCGACGGTCGTCCGTGCGGATGTCGCTGGCTGAACTGCCACGCAATCCAGAGCAGGATGACCGGGACCACGAGCAGGAATACCTGGCGCAGAAGCGCCGCGACCCCTAACGCCACGCCCAGCAGAACCCAGTGCGAAACGGCCGGCAGCCGGCGGCCGCGCGAGGACGCGTACGCAAGCGCCGTTGACAGGTCAAGTACCCAGAGGAACGCGAGTATGTAGAGGGACTCAGTGACGAGCGACCCGCCGTAAAACACGAAATAGCCGTACACGGCGGTCAGGGCTGCGGACGCAAGTCCCACGGTCGGACCGAACAAGCGTGCTCCGATTCGCCATACGAGAAGCGGATGGAGGATGCCGACGAGAACGGCCTGAACGAGTCGTGCGGCGAGCGGCAGAGGACCAAACACGGAATAAACGGTCGACAGAAAGAGCGTGTAGAGAAAGCTCCAGTGCGCCGTCGGTTCGTTCGCCCGTGTGGCCGGCCACCATCCGGTGGCGAAACTGAACCCGTGACCGTTGATCACGCGAATCGCGAGCTCGTGATACGAAATCTGATCCGTGACGCCCGGCATCGGTTGGATGTCGGGGCCCTGATAGATCGCTGAACCGATCCTGACAATCACCGCAATGGCGATGACGATCAGGAGCAGACGCTTTGTTGACGATAGGGAGTGCATTTCTTTGGTAATAACGGCTCGGAAAGAAGTGGGGTCTACGCGCTCAGGCGTGCGACGGGGTTGCGTGAGCCATCGCGTTCTGCGAGGACGCCGCGATAAATCGTTTCGAGCCGGCCGGCAATGTCATCCCAGCGGTGATAGGCCTCGACATACCGCCTGCCCGCCTGTCCGATCTCCTGGCGCCGGCGCGGATTCTCGAGCAGTGCCAGCAACGCATCGGCGAACGCCTGCGGCCCCTCAGCGACCAGCGCGTCCTTTCCTGACTGCGCTCTCAGCGCCGACACAGCCTGTGGCGTCGCGACCACCGGCGTCCCGCACGCCATCGCTTCGAGAACCTTGTTCTGGCACCCTGCGCCGTAGACGAGCGGCACAGCGGCGATCGCCGCACCCCGAAGATACGGGCGGATATCGGGGACAGTCCCGGTGACGGTGACGCGCGACGATTCGGAAGCCAGCACCCGCCGCAGGTTGCGCGATGGGTCTTTGCCGACGACGACGAGACCGACCCTGGGACGCGTGGCCCAGACTCTGGGCATCACGTCGCGAATGAGATGGAGCACGGCGCTCTCGTTCGCGTGGTAACTCATCTTGCCGCTGAACACGATCGTGTCGGGCCGGCGCGATTCATCGGCAGGCGTGAAATAGTCGAGATCGACGCCGTTGGTCAGCACCGTCACGCGGTCGTCGCCCGTTCGCGCCAGACTGTGCAGCGATTTCTGGTCAACCGCGGAGCTGACCAGCACGCGATCGAACCTCGAGACGAGCATGCCTTCGTATCGGCGTGTTCGCGCGATCTCGATTCGATTGATCATCTTGCCGACCGCGTCACGCCGCCGGCGCACTGCCTGCTCGAAGAGATCGCTGATGCAGTCCACGCTGTCCCAGATGATTGGCGCACCAGAGCTGTCCGTCGCGGGAGCGAGATTGAGTCCGTATCGGGCGCCGCGCAGGTGTTCGACGTGCACCACATCCGCATCCCTGCGCGCGTCTGCGACCAGCTGTTGAAGCGGTGCGGACCACGAATACCGCGCTTGAAGCGGTTCGACCGTCGACAACGCCTGGACGCAATTGACCAGCGAACGCCAGGTCGGCAGATACAGCGCCCGGACCTCCGCGCAGCACTTGCGGAGCTCCTCGACGTCCCGGCGCTCCCGGTCGTTGGTCCACAGCGTGACAACCGTCACCGCGTGCCCGCGAGCCGACAAATGCCGAATCAGCTGAAATGGACGGACCCGGATGAGACTTGGCACGTACGGGACGACGAACAGGATTTTCACGACTGATACACCTGATCCCAGGCGCGATACACGTTCTTCCAGTCGTAATGCATTTCCACCGTCGATCGCCCGTTGTCGGCGAGGCGCTGGGCCATCCGTCGGTTCCGCAGAACGCCAATGACCGAGTCCGCGAAAGCCTCCGCGGTATCCGCGATCAGAACGTTCTCGCCGTGGGTCGCCTTCAGGCCCTCGGCTCCGACGGTCGTAGAGACAATCGGCAGGCCCCAGCTCCAGGCGTCGAGGATCTTGACGCGCATCCCCGCGCCGGCGTGTAGGGGCACGATGAAGACGGCGGTCTCGGCCAGGTAACGGTGCGGGTCGGCGACATATCCCGTGACCTCCACGCGCTGCGCCTGCTCGAGCGACGGCGCCTTCCGCGAGGGTTCCTTGCCCACGAGAGTCAACACCGCCGAGGGGACGGCGCGCGCAACCAGCGGCCACACCTTTTCCACGAACCACGAAACCCCTTCCATGTTGGGCGGCCAGTGCATGCCGCCAAGGAAGGTGACGCGAAACGGCTGTGGCCGCTTGATGACCGCTTGGATCGCCGGGTCGATGGCGATCGGAATCACGGCGTCCCGGCCTCCACGATTCTCGCCGGTGGTTGCGAGCGCCTTTCGGTCTTCCTCGGTGACCCAGACGACGCGGTCGAAGCGCCGGCAAGCATCGCGTTCGAACGCCTCCAGCTTGACAGCCTCGTTGCGCAGGAGCGTGCGCGCCACACGATTGGGGTGGTGCTCGGCCATCCGGCGCGGAATCAGGTACACCGCGTTGTGCTGATCGAGGACCCGCAGGCCGGGGTTCACGCCGTTCATGCCATACGGAGCCATCCAGAGTTGATCGGCATGCAGCGCGTCGAACGATCGACTCGCAGCGACCTGATGCAGTTTGTCGCGCATCGCCGCAACCTGATCCCGGAGAACCAGAAACGGCGTCGTCGTCAGGACGCTTCGGATTCCGTCACGCACGTTGCCGATGCGCGATCGCACGAGCGGAACGGTACTGACCGACGCGCACAACCTCCGAAGGGATTCGACGTGCTCGTCGGATTCTCCGGGGCGCACGAACGACAGCAGGTGAACCTTATGTCCCGCTTCGGCCAGGTATCGAATGACGTGATAGGCCCTGATCTTCGGCCCCGCATCGAGCGGGAACGGGAGAACCTGGGTCATGAACAGGATATGCATCTACAGGGCCGGCAACTGAATCAGCAGCGACGAGTAATTTCTCAAAAGGCCGCGCGACCGTTCCCGTCTCGACGGGACGAACGTCATTTCGAGCATTGGCACAACCAGCCGTGGCAACGTCGCGGCCAGCAGGACGGCCTTGTACGCGAGTGCTCCCCAGACACCGAGATGCTTCCGGAAGTACTGAACCTTGCTTCGATACAGCTCCAGAAACATGCGGCTCCCCACTTGCGTGGTGCTGGCGGCGCCGTGATGCACGATGACCGCCTGCGGCAGCCAGAAAATTTCCCAGTTCAGGTCGAGAAGCCGGCGGCAGAAATCGATTTCTTCGGTGTAGATGAAGAACCGTTCGTCGAGCAGCCCGGCCTGCTCGAACGCCTCGCGTCTGACGAGCATGCAGGCGCCCTGGATGCTCTCGACGCTCTGCGGATTCGCCGAGCGAAGCCGGCTGACCGGGTAGCGGGCGATCGAGCGGAACGCATCCAGGTGAAAGAGACGCCAGAGTTCTCGAGCGAGCGTCGGCAGCGGGAAACACGAAACCTGATCTTCGCCGTTCTTCCCGATGAGCCGTGGACCAACGACCGCTGCGCGAGGATGGCTCTCAGCAAATGAGACCAGGTCGCGCATGAAGGCATCGGTGCTCGTGGTGTCGGGATTCAGCAGCAGGACGTACCGGCCCAGGCTCTCGCGGATGCCCTGATTGGTCGCGGCGGCAAATCCGTTGTTCGAGCGATTCGCAATGACGCAGACCGCCGGAAACTCGTCGCGCACCATCTCTGCGCTGTGGTCACTGGACGCGTTGTCGACGACGATGAATTCAACAGGCCGATTGAGCGTCC
>WUUC01131853.1_pt1 | contig 10087 bp, 5 predicted proteins | sample 6278441 | NCBI WGS metagenome assembly WUUC01 (sample SAMN13675441, study PRJNA597444) | soil metagenome | isolation source: soil | place: USA: Washington | collected 2017-10 | reverse complement strand
TGCTTGTTGGAGCGGGTGCGCTCGACGGGACCGGTGGGGACGATCTCGGCCACCCGGGCGAGCAGGCCGGCAAGGACGAGGCGGATCTCGAGGCGGGCCAGGTTGGCGCCCAGGCAGAAGTGGGTGCCGGTGCCGAAGGCCAGGTGGGGGTTGGGAGCGCGGCGGATGTCGAAGGCGAGCGGGCTCGGCTCGGCGAAGGCCCGTTCGTCGAAGTTGCCGGACTGCCACCACAGCACCACCTTGTCGCCAGGGCGCACCGTCTGTCCGTGGCGCTCGATGGCCGTGGTCGCGGTGCGGCGGTTGTAGATGGTCGACGAGGCCCAGCGCAGCATCTCCTCGACCGCCGCCGGCATCAGCGATCGGTCGGACCGCAGCGCCGCCCACTGGTCCGGGCGCTCGATCAGGGCGAGCACGCCGGCGGTGATGGTGTTGCGGGTCGTCTCGGTCCCCGCGGCGATGAGCAGGTTGAAGAACATCTGCTGCTCGAGGTCGGTGAGCGGGCCGCCGTCGGGCAGCGTGGCCGTGGCCACGATCGACAGCAGGTCGTCGACGGGGCACCGCTGCTTCTCGGACAGCAGGTCGACGCCGTACGAGAACATGGCGGCCGACGCCTCCTGCACCCGGGGCGTGGTCTCGCCCGGATCGCGGTCGGTGTAGTCGAGGGTGGTGTCGGCCCAGTCCATGAACCGGTGGCGGTCGTCGTGGGGGACGCCGAGCAGCGAGGCGATGGCCTGGAGGGGCAGCTCGGCAGCCACGTCCACCAGGAAGTCGCACTGCCCTCGGGCCACGGCGGCGTCGAGGATGGCGTCGCACCGCTCGGTCAGGGCGTGCTCCAGGTCCCGCAGCCGGCGGGGGCTGAGGGTCGGCGTCACCAGCCGGCGGATGTGCTGGTGACGCGGGTCGTCCATCATGTTGAACAGCACCCCGGCCGCGAACCCGCGGGGCAGGTCGTCGATGAGGGTGCCGCCGCCTTCGCGGTCGCCGCCGGTGTCCGACGACAGCAGCTCGGGGTGGCGGGCGGCCCACACCAGGTCGTGGTGGCGGGTCAGGCTCCAGTAGCCCTCGCCGCCGGGCGTGTGGGCCGTCGGCTCGTGCCAGTGCAGCGGCGCCTCGTCGCGCAGGCGCCGGTAGGCCTCGTGGGGAGGACCGTCGTCGAACAGCGACAGGTCGGTGAGGTCGATGTCGTCGCAGCCGATGCCCGCAGGCTACGACCGACAGAGAACCTGTTACAGGTGAGGCCGGTGAGCTGACCGCTCACGTCTTCCAGCCGGGCGGCGGCCTCGGGGTTGACCGAGTGCGCCAGCCCGCCGCAGCTCCAACCCAACCGACGGGCGTCAGTCCCGGGCATCCGACGGAGGCCGTGCACCCGGCTCGGGGCCGAGGACGAGCACTCCAGCGAAGATGCCGCCGAGGACGAGGGCGATCGTGCCGAGGATGACCCAGAGCAGGGCGTCGCCCAAGGGCTGGCCGACGGCGATGGTGGCGCCGGGCTCTCCTTGCCCCCGCCGCCATCACGCCCCGACCAGCGACCATTCGCCGTGTCGACCGCCGCGGTTCGGCGTCCGCCGCACCCTCCGGCGCCTCTGCTCGGGCGGGCACGTTCGATGGAGCGTCCACCAACAGCTGTGGGTCGTCGATGCCCGAGGTCCGCCGGGGAGGTCGGGGGGCCCTTGCCCGTCTCCACGGCTCCAACTGTGCGCCATTCCCAGGGAACCGCACGTGACCACGAGCGGTGGTGGTGGGGATCAACGCTGATCGTGGTAGGAATGCCGGCACCAGGGCGGGACCTGGTGGCGATACAGGTGGGACAGCGGGAAGGGCGGGCTGGGGATGTTCTCCGCGGCGGGTCGGCGCGTAGCGCGCGCACGGCGGGAACTTGGACGGGGCAACACACGACGGAGAGCGGCGGGGCGTCGCACGCGTCGTAGCGGCCGTCACGTGCTGTGGCCGGTGGCGTTGGTCATGATCTGTGCGAGTTGTCTGCCGACAGGCGCCGAAGAGGTGCCGTACCGGATGGATGCCTCGAACCAGGCGGGTTGGTGGAGCCCTCTGGCCGAGCAGGACGGCAACGTCTTCGTGGCCTACAACGGTTGGGGCAGGTCGACGAGCGGCGAGTCCGACGACACCCACACGGTCTACGTGGCCCGCCGCACGGCAGCGGGCACGTGGACGAGGGGCTGCCTGAAGGTGGCCGGCGCGGCGCCGGGCGCGGGTGCTTGCGTGGTGTTCGACGACGACATCGGCCACAACCAGCCGAGCCTGGCGATCGACGGTGACGGCCACATCCACGTGTGGGCGTCGATGCACGGCCATCCGTGGCGCTACTACCGCTCGGCGAGCCCGGGCGATCCGACCACCATGGTCGACGTCTCGACCGAGATGGCCGACCAGGACCGGACCTTCACCTACCCCAACGCCACCCGGACGCCCAACGGCGACGTCTACGTGATCGTGCGGGACGGGGCGACGGGTCGTCTCCACCGCTGGGACAACGTCGCCAAGACCTGGTCGCGCGCGGCGACCTTCGCCCAGGAGCCGGGCTACGTCGTCTATCCCGACGACCTCGTCAGCGACGCCGGCGGCGACCTGCACATCGCCTGGGAGTGGGCCTACGGCGGCGCCAACGGTCTGCGCCACCTGGCCTCGTACGTGCGCTACGACCCCGACAGCGGCACCTTCTCCGATGCGGCCGGCGTGCAGCAGGAAGCGCCCCTGGGCATCGACGACACCACCGTCTACCAGCCGCTCATGGCCGGCGAGGACTCGACCGACCGGGGCTCGGACGCCAACCCGCCCGGAGTGCAGAGCGCCAAGCTGGCCATCGACCCCGACACCGGCCAACCCATGGCCGCCTACCGGGTGCGGGCCACGGCCGGCGGCAACTTCCAGGTGCGCTTCGCCCGTTGGACCGGAACCGACTGGCAGCGCGAGACCGTCTACGCCGGTAACTACACGACCTTCGCCGCCATCGACGTCACCGTCCACGCCGGCCAGCCCCGCGTGTACTTCGCCAAGAGCATGGTGCCCAACGGCGACCAGGCCTTCGTGTCGGTGCGGTCGCCGAGCGGCGCCTGGGTCGAGGGCCCGCCGCTGCTGCCGGGCATTAAGATCGAGCGGCTCTCGGTGGTCGAGGCGGCCAACGGCGCCGTCGACCACGTCTACCTGTCGTCGCCGCCCGACAAGAAGCTCTACCTCCGCCGGCTCGACCTACCGGTGTGACGGGATGTCGGGGTGGCGGGCGCGGAGCGCTGTGACCAGGGTGTCGAAGACCGGGCGGTCGAGGACGGCGCCCTCGCGGCGGACCTCGTCGTCGCGCACCCGCAGGATGCGGCCGAGGTCGGCGTAGCTGGTGCGGCCCTCGCGGTCCCACGTGCCCGAGCCGATCGACACGTGGTCCGCGAGGTCGGCGCGTCCCCGGGGGTCGTGGCTCGTCACCGGGACCACGGCCAGCCGGTCGCCCGCCATGCCCACGACGACCACCGGGCGGTCCTTGCCCTGGCGGGGATCGTCCTCGTAGGGGACCCAGGTCCACACCACCTCGCCGGGATCGGGCTGGCCGTCGTCGTCGGGCGTGTAGCTGATGCGGATGTCGGCGTCACCGCCGCGGGTCCGCCCCCGGCCCTGTCCGTTGGGTCGGGACGGTGGCTGGGACCGGCGCTGCTCCCGCCGCTCGCTCCGCCGGCCGGCTCGGAACACCGACGCCACCAGGGAGCTCAGTCTTCGCCTCGTCACAGGGGGTGACCCTAGGTGAGGGGAGACGGGCGCTCTGGTCCTCGATCACGGCGGCCTCCCTCGCCGCTCCGGCATCGGCGAACGGGTAGAGCGCTGTCTGAGTCGTCGACGTGCCGGAGCCGCAGAAGTAGTAGCCCACCAGCCCGTCGTCGGGCTTGTCCTCGACCTCGGCCCTCTGGAGCCCGGCCTGCTGGCAGGTCACTGCCTCCGGGGTGGGCACCGAGAAAGCTGGCAGGGACCCGCCCCGAAGGGGCGTCACCCCCTCATCGGTGCGGTCCCGGGCCGGGGACGGTTCAACCGCCGGGCTGGCCGGGTTCGGCGGGCTGGGTCGAGCCGGAGATGTCGTCGGGCGGCTCGACCGTCATGTCGTCGCGCTCGGAGGGCGACGCGACCCGGACGTCGGCGACCAGGTCGGCGATCGGCGCGGGTGGGCTCTCGGCCGAAAGCAGGACGGCGGCGTCGGGCGACTCGGACCAGAAGGCCATGGACAGGCCGTCGGTGTCGGTGAGCCAGACCTCGCGGTCGCCGATGTCAGTGGGGATGGCGTCGGGCCAGCGGTAGCGGAAGTAGGCCAGCAACTCGTCGGCTTCGTCGGGATCGTCGACGGTGAAGGTGACGAGGTCGACCGACGGGGGCCCGGGCGCGATCGGCTGGTAGCGGACCGCGAGGGCCGGGGTCCCCGCCGGCTTCCAGACGTACCAGAGCGGGGTGGTGACCTGGTCGCCGGCGATCGACGCCACCTCTTCGAGCCCGGCGGGCGGCTCGGCGAGGGCGACGTCACCCTGGTCCGAGATCTCGACCGCCTCGGCCACGTCCACCAGCTCGTCGGTCGTGAGGCTCGTGCTGACCACGGCGACGCCCAGGTCGGGCTCCTCCGACCAGGCCACGGCGTTGGTCGACTCGGCGGGCGACGCTCCGGCGTCGGTCGCTCCCGCCTGGACGTACGCCGTGGTGCCGTCCCTGATCGTCACCTGCTCACGCAGGTCGCCGGCCCCCTCGGGCAACGGCGTGGCCGACACCGCCTCGGGCTGGGGCGAGGTCCAGATGCTCAGGTCGCCGTCGGCGAACCACAGCTCGGCGTCGGGATCGCCGAACAGCGCCATCGACAGGCCGAACTGGTCGAGCTCGTCGAGGTCGGTGGCGGGCGACGGCTCGAGCTCGAGGTCGGGGTTGTCGAGGACCATGAGTGCGAGCTCCGACCCGCCGGCGTCGTCCTTGTCGCCGGCCCCGTCGTCGCTGTCGTCGTCCGAGCTGCTGCACCCGGCCCCGGCCGTCCCGGTGACGAGCACGAGCACGGTCACCGCAGCGGCCGCCTTCGTCGTGGCCCAACTCCTGCGCCCCACTGTCCCCATGGGCCGGGGACCCTACGACCCTGGGGTGCCCTTGCCGGCGCGGTCGCGGGCGCGAGCCGGGCAGCGGCGGCAACAGCAGCGCTGTGACCAGGGGACGTCGGTACCCGCCGCCGAATTAGGCATGCGATTGCCGATACCTACCGGTGCGGTTCGTGCGTACCTTCGCACCGTGAGCGATCGAGGCGGGATCGCCCGGGCCGGGGTGGCGGAGCCCCGGGCCGGGGCGAGGACGGAGGCGGGTGTGGTGGAGATGGCTGGCGTCCTGGCGGCGTGGCGGGTGTCCCCGGGTGGGAACATCACGCGCGGCCCGATGGTGGGCCGGGCCCGGGAGTTGGCGGCCCTGGTCGACAGCGTGACCTGTCCCGGCGGGAACGGCGCGGTCGTGTCCGGGCCGGCGGGGGTGGGCAAGTCTGCCCTGGTCCGCGCCGCGTGCGAGCACCTGCTGGCCCGGCACGCTGAACCGACCGGGCCGACCGGAGCGCTGACCGTCCAGCAGGTGCGGGCGACGAGGGCGGTGGCGACCATCCCGTTCGGGGCGTTCGCCCGGTTCGTGCCGGCTCCCGCGTCCGGCGGCATGCCGGTCCACCAGCTGGAGGCGCTGGCTCGCCTCACCGGCGAGCTGCTGGCGACGGCGGGGGAGGGGCGCCTGCTGCTGGGCGTGGACGACGCCCACCTGCTCGACGACGGATCAGCGGCACTGGTCCACTCGCTGGTGGAGGCGGGGGCGGCGGTGCTGGTCACCGTCCGGACGGGCGAGCCGCTGGCCGATGCCCTCGGCGCCCTGCGCAAGGACCTCGGCGTCCGCCACGTCGAGCTCGGTCCGCTCGACCGGACCGCTCTCGACGAGCTGGCCCGAGCCGAGCTGGCGAGCACCGGGGCCAGCGGCGGCACGAGCCGGCTCGACCCCGACCTGGGCCGGCGGCTGTGGGCGCTGAGCGGCGGCCACCCCCTCTTCGCCCGTGAGCTGCTGCGCAGCGGGCGCCAGCAGCAGGTGATCGTCGAGCGGGACGGGCGCTGGGTGTGGTCCGGACCCATGCCGCGTTGCGAGGTCCTGCACGACGTCCTGCGCCAGCACCTCGACGATGCCGGCCCGCAGGTCCGTGAGGTGGTCGAGATCGTGGCGCTCGGCGAGCCGCTGTCGCTCGGCGCTCTGGCCCAGCTGGCGCCGGTCGAGGACGTGGGCCGGGCCGAGCAGGTCGGCCTCGTCACCATCGACGCCGGCTCCTGCCTCGGATCCCCGACGGCGGCGGGTCCGACGAGTGCTGCCGAGGGTGACAGCGTGCGGCTGGCCCATCCGCTCTACGGCGAGCTGGTCCGCCAGGAGATGGGCCGGGCGCGGGCCATGGTCCTGGCGTCGGCGCTGGCCCGGGCGGTTGGCGCGGTGGACGGCAAGCGTGAGGTGCTGCGAGTGGCGAGCTGGCAGCTGCAGGGCGAGCCGGCGGCGGCCGACCCCGAGCTGCTGTTCCGGGCGGCGCAGCGGGCGAGCGCGATGGGCGAGCCCGAGACGGCGGTGCGGTTCGTGACCGCCGCCATCGACCGGGGCGCCGGTGCCGAGGCGGCTCCGCTGCTGGCTGACGCCCTGTATTACGCCGGCCGCTACGACGAGGTGGCGCCGGTGTTCGGGCGCTTCACGCTGGACCCGGCGGTGCCCAGCCCGATCCGCCGGCTGGTCACGATGAGCCAGGCGTCGGCGCAGTTCTGGGGACGGGGCGAGTACGCCCCCGCCCTGGCCACCCTCGAGCAGGGATTGGACGGGCTCGACCGGGCCGACCAGCACGAGGTCGAGGCCCACCACGCGTCGATCTGCTTCTTCGCCGGAGCGGTGGGCGAGACCATCGTCCGTCTCGAGCGGCTCCTGGCCGACGACGAGCTGAGCCCGGCCGCCCGCATCCGGGCCGCCACGCTGGCGTCGCTCGGCCTGGCGCTGGCCGGACGGGTCGACGACGCCCTCCGCCTGGCCGACGAGAGCGCAGCGCTGTGCCTGACCACGACAGGGGTCGAGGGCCTGGCCGGATTCCTGGGCGGCGCCTTCCTGAGCAAGGCGACCGCTCTCATCACCGCCGGTCGCCTGGCCGAGGCCGAGCAGGTGGTGCGGGCCCTGACCCGGATGGCCGGTGACCAGCGCCAGGCCCTGTTCGTGGGACCGCTGCACCTGATGCTGGGCCGGATCCTGCTGCTGCGGGGACGCATCGACGAGGCCGACGCCGAGCTGGCCATCGCCAACGACTCGGTCGGGGTCGACGCTGCTCGGGTGCTCGGCTGGACCCGGGCCATGCGGGCCAAGGCCCTCGCCCAATCGGACCAGCCGGCCCGGGCCGACGCGGCGCTGGCCGCCGTCGAGGAGGTCCGCCACCCCGCCGCCGGCCTCTTCGAGCTGGACGTCGCCCTGGCCGAGGCCTGGTCCCACCACGCCGCCGGTCGCCGGAGCAAGGCCCGGCAGGCGGCCCGCTCGGTCGCCCTCCGCGCCCAGAGCAACGGCGTCTTCGTCGTGGCCGCCGAGGCCTGGCACGACCTGGCCCGCCTCGGTGACGCCCGGGCGGCGCTGGTGCCGCTGCGCCGGCTGGCCATGGCGATCGAGGGGCCGCTGGTCAGTGCCTGGGCCGAGCACGCCGCCGCTCTGGCCGCCGGCGACGGCGCCTCGCTCGACCGGGCCGCCGCTCAGCTGGAGGCCGTGGGTCTGATGCTGCACGCGGCGGAGGCGGCGTCCGAGGCCGCGCTGGCCCACCAGCGGACCGGACGGCGGGGGAGCGCGCTCGGCTCGCTCGCCACCGCCCGGCGCCTACGGGACGAGTGCCCGGGAGCGGCGGCCGCCCACGTCGAGCTGGGCATGTCCCTCCACGACCTGACCGAGCGCGAGCGCGAGATCGCCGAGCTGGCCGCCCGGGGCCAGACCAACCGCCAGATCGCCGACCAGCTGTTCCTGTCGGTCCGCACGGTCAACAACCACCTGAACCACGTCTACACCAAGCTCGGCTTCAGCGACCGCGAGCAGCTGGCGACCGCGCTCGACTTCGCCTGTTGAGCGAATGGGTAGGGAGGTGCCCATGCCGGTGGGCACCTCGGCTGGCCATGTGGGGGACGAACCCCTCACAAGGAGCCGTCATGCACCGCTCACCTCGAACAGCTCGAACAGCCCGGGCACCCGGGCGCATCCCGCGGCCGGTCGCCGTCCTGGTGCTCCTCGCCGCTGTGGTGGCCGCGCTGGCCACCGTCGCGGGCGCTCCACCCGCTGGTGCCGTCCCCGTCGACGGCCAGTTCACCGGGCCGATCACCAACCTCGACAACAACTCCAGCACCAGCGCCACGGTGGTGCTCGCCACCAGCGCACCCGACCGCAACCCCGTGTCGGCCACGGTCACGCTGGGCTCGGGCCTCACCGTCGACTGCTTCGGCAGCCAGGCCGTCCCGGCTGGGGCGATCACCTTCACGGGGACGGGCGGCACGCCTTCGGCGGCGCCCAGTGGGGCGAGGACGCTGTTGCTGGCCGGGAGCACGATGGCGGCGGGCTTCACCATCCCGATCAGCATCACCGCCTCCATCAGCAGCAGCCGCACGGGGTTGAGCGGCCTGGCGACGCTCGATCTCCCGCTCACCTGCGCAGACGCCACGCTGCGCTTCACCACGGTGGCGAACGCGCCCTACGCCCTCCGCACGGGACACGACGGGCGACCCGACGTCAACGGCGTCGACATCACCCACGTGATCGACCGGGAGCCGGTGGGCACCCCGGCGCCGTGGGAGCGCTGCATGTACCTGTGGGCCACCCCACCGGCGGGCACGGCCACCCCCAGCTCGGCCTCGTGGTCGATCGAGGGACCGGCACCGGCCGGGGCCCACATCCGCAGTGGCTGGGCCAGCGGTGACCCGGGCGGCGCCGGTCCCTCGCCCGGACCGAAGACGCCGCTGCGCACCATGGTGTGCATCACCGACACCACGCCGACCGACACCACGTTCACGGTGGCCTTCACGCCCGAGGGCGCATCGGTGCAGGGCCGGCTCCTGCTGTGGGTCGGCGAGTTCGTGAGCTTCACGGGACGGGCCCAGGGCGACGTCCACAACACGACCTTCGACGAGCTCCACTACGACTTCCAGGGCGTGGGCGAGTACGTCGACGCCGTGCACGACAGCGGCAAGGAGCTCGCCGTCCAGAGCCGGCTCGAGGCCGTGCCCAACGCTCCGGTCACGGTGACGACCGCCGTCGCTGCCCAGGTCAACGGCGACCGGGTCGCCGCCTACCTCGATCCCTCCTCGGGATCGGTCGACTGGTACCTCGACGGCTCGCCGCTGTCGGTGCCGGCCAACCTGCCGGCGGGTGGCGCGATCACCCAGCCGGACGCCGACCACTGGCGGGTCGAGTGGGCCGACAACGGCCAGGGCCCCGGGGTCACCACTGGCACGTCCATGCAGGTCAGCCTGGGTCGGTGGGCACCCAAGGACCACCTCAACATCGACGAGATCGTCCTCGGCCCCGGGCTGCACGACACCACCGACGTGGCGGGCCTGCTGGGCAGCCCCGACCGCGACGGGTCCAACGACCTGACCCCGTCGTGGGGTGGGGTTCCGGTGTCGCCGGACATCGACGCATCTACGCCGCCCCACACCCAGCCGCTCTACAAGGAGTTCGGTCAGAGCTGGCTGGTCACGCAGCCGGGCAGCGGCAGCCGCCGGGCCTCGCTGTTCGACTACCTCGACCCCGGCCATCCCGGCCCGGGTAGCTACACCCACGAGCACTACCCCGCAGCGACGCCCCGGGTCGTCGAGCGCGACGCCCGCTCCATCTGCGAGCGGGCCGGCGTCACCGCCTTCCCTCAGATCGACTTCTGCACCTACGACGTGGGCGTGACCGGCGCCCGCGAGATCGCCGACTACTACCGGGACGGCTGGCATCCCGTGAACTGATCCGCCACGTGTCGCGGCCCCTCCTGCCATCGGGCGGAGGGGGCCGCGGCGCGTCCGCCCGCGGTCGGGCGAAAACCTGCGGATGGGTAGGGGGGTGCTCATGC
>WUUC01070083.1_pt1 | contig 10087 bp, 11 predicted proteins | sample 6278441 | NCBI WGS metagenome assembly WUUC01 (sample SAMN13675441, study PRJNA597444) | soil metagenome | isolation source: soil | place: USA: Washington | collected 2017-10 | reverse complement strand
TCGAGCCCGCGGTGCTCCAGCACGCCGTGATGGCCAGGAAAGGTGTGCGGAATGTCCCAACGGGCTTGCAGCTCCGCGCGCACGCGCGCGCTCGGGTCCGCCAACGCCTCGACTCGAAAGCGTTCGCCGAGCCGCGTGAGGACAGGCAGGTGGGCGACCTGCGTGATCAACCCGCCCCCGACGATGCCGAGCCGCAGGCGGGGTGGGCGGAAGGCTGGCACCGCGAGTGATTCGATCACTGGTTCACCGTGCTGTCAACGGCACGATTCCGTCCGGATCAGATCGAACGGGAGCGCCGGCCGCAATATTGGGCGCATGGCGAACGGATCACCGCCACTCGGCGCGGGACGAAATTGCCGCTGGTGCCCGCGGTACGTTTAGTGATCCAATCACCACATGTCGCGCTTGCATCGGAGTCTGCTACGCGTGCTCGTCGCCGACATCGTCAGCGGACGACTGCTGGCCGGGGATCGACTGCCGCCGGAGGCGGACTTGGCACGGCGCTTCGATGTGAGCCGTGGCGTCGCGCGGGAATGCGTCCGCGGGCTCGAGGAGCGCGGACTCGTCGCCGTCAAGCATGGGCGCGGCGCGACGGTCCTCCCGGACGCGCAGTGGGACATGTTCAACCCAGACGTGATCGCCGCGATGCTCGACAGCTCACGGGCCGCCGACGTGCTGCGCGAGTACCTGGAGTGTCGGCGACTACTGGAGATCAGCGCCGCCGGACTGGCCGCGGAGCGGGCCACGGGCGACCAACTCGTGGCGCTGTCGGACGCGCTCGAGCGGATGACCGCCGCTGCGGTTCAAGCCCCAGTCAGTCCGTCGGCGGAGGATCGGTACCACGAAGCCGACGTCGCGTTCCACCGCGCCGTGATCGCGGCGGCCGGCAACCGCGCGCTCGGGGGCATGACGGAGCCGGTCCACCGTGCGCTCGCTGCCGCTCGCCGGCCGCTCGCCCGCCCCGACCAGCGGATCGAGCGCAGCCTGCCGGAGCACCGCCGGATCCTGGCGGCGATAGCCGCCCGCGATCCCGAGGAAGCGCGCGCGGCGATGCGGGACCACCTACTCACGGTCGAGCGCTATCTCCGCGAGTACGCGGCGGAGTGGACCCCCGAGAGCCGGAGGGCGTCCTGACCGTCCCCGAGGCGTTCTTCGTAGGGCGCACGATGCAGGCGCTGGAGGTCCTCTCGTTCGAGCCGTCGTCTGCCCCACAGATCGCCGAGGCGCTGCAGGTGCACCCGCGCACTGCGCGCCGGCTCCTGAACCGCCTCGTCGCCGACGGGTGGCTGCAACGGATCGATGGGGCGCGTCCGCTCTACGTGCCGACTATGCGGATCGTGGCGCTCGCCGCGCAGCTCGCCGACCGTGCGCCGGTCGTACGCCTCGGTGCGGCGGTGGCGCAGACCCTCCAGGCCACCAGCGGGAACGTGGTGCATCTCGCCGTGCCGAGCTACCGCTCGGCGCTCCGCCTGCTGCGCGTGAACGGCGACGCTGACTCCCGCCCGCAGCTGCGCGACCTTGCGCCCGCTCACGCGATCGCCGGCGGGAAGCTGCTGCTCGCCTACCGCGAGCCGTGGCGCGAGAGCGTGCTCGCGCGACCGCTGGAGCCAGTCACGGAGCGCACGGTCGTCGATCCCGACGCCGTCCGGTCCGAGGCGGAGGCGACCCGAGCGCGTGGCTTCGCGGTCGAGGACGGCGAGTTCCGCCCGGGCGTCCGCGCGATCGCGGCACCGGTCCGCGACGGCTTCGGCGATGTCGTGGCCGCGCTCGCGGTGTCCGGCGCCGACGCGGAGCTGGAGGACATCGACCGGGCCGCGCGGCAGGTCGCGGCAGCGGCCGACGCGCTCACCGAGCAATTGGTCGCCGGGTCGCCGTAACAGCGCTCGAAGGGACCGTTCTGATACTGGACGAGATCGTGATCCAGTGATCGAATGACCACTCGCGAAGAGTCCAGATACGAGGTGACCGGTCTTGATGAACGAGCTCGGCAAGCCCTAGTCCAGATGGGAGGTGAGCGGTCTTGATGAACGAGTACGGCAAGCCCTGAGTCACGCGCGCGGTAGCCGCTCGCACCCTTGCGAGCGGCTACGGTGCCGCTGTGGCGCGTTTCGGCAACATCCAGGATCCGGCGTTCCTGCGCGTCATGGCGCATCCGTTGCGGATGCGCCTGCTTGCGATGCTCGAAGAGCGTCCCCAAAGTCCCGTGAAGCTGGCGAGCACCCTTCAGGTCAACCTCGGCCTGGTCTCGTATCACGTCAAACGGCTGCACGAAGCGGGTCTCATCGAACTCGTGGAGACGCATCGCCGGCGCGGGGCCATCGAGCACGTGTACGCGTCCAAGCACGCGCCGGATTTCAGCGACGAGATGTGGCGTCAGCTCGATCGAACATCGCGCGCGCAGATCCTGTTCCCGATCCTGCAGCAGATGGCCGAGTACGCCAACCGCGCTGCGCGCGCCGGCGGCTTCGACCGTGCGAACGCGCACTTCTCGCGGTGGACGCTGAAGGTCGACGAGGAAGGCTGGCACGAGCTTGCCGAAGTGGCCATGGACTGGGTCAGGCAAGCCATGGCGATCGAGGCTCGCGCAGCCGAACGGCGGACTGGCTCGCTCGATGCCGGCCTGGTGGTCCTGCTGTTCGAGGCGCTTCCCTTCAGCGACGAAGTGCCGGCGACGACCCCGTCAGCCCCGGCTGAGTCGCAGTTGATCGACTCGGCGCAGGCCTGGCGCGCACTCGTCGAATCGACCGACTCCTTCCGCGGCGCCACGTTGCGCAACCTCGGCTTCGACGCGGCGGAAGCAGGAGACGACGGCGCGCATCTGTCCGCACACATCGAGTTGCCCGGAAGCCATGCATCCGCCCTCGACCTCGAGTTCAAGGACGTGACCGCGTTCAGCTACGTCGCGGAAGGCCCCGGCGAAGGAGAGGCCGACACGGCGGGCGGCGTCGTGTTTCGCTTCCTATCCGTCGAGGTGCGCGCCGTGTCGTGCGAGGTCACCCGAACGTGAGTGTGTCGCGGACGGGGTCGTTGCGTGTCCCTCCGTCCGGCCCCGGCTCGAACATGTGTTCGATATGGGCACGGTGCGCCATCGACTAGAGCGAGTGATCACCCGGATCGGCCTCCGCTCGCTCGATTCGCTTGACGAGCTCGGTAGTGCTCAGGTCGAGTGCGGCCGCCAGTCTCCGCAGCGTGCCAAGGCTGGGATTGCCGCTGCCGTTCTCGATCTTGGAGAGATGCATCTTGGCGATGTCGGCGCGTTTGGCGACCTGGTCTTGCGTCAGGTCGAGCTCGTTGCGGCGATGTCGCGCGACGCGACCAAGCGCGACTTGCGGTTCGTATCGGCGCGGCACGGTCTCGACGCTGCCGACGCACCGCTGCGTATGGCTCTATGGTTACAAGATGCGGTCGCGGCTTGACACTGGCGGCACGCCAGGCGTCCAAGCGACGACGTCGTCGACGGTGGCGATTCGCAGCGCGCTCGACCGCAGCGGGCATGCGGCGATCCGTCTGCGGGTCGCACTCGGGCGGGTGCTGGAATTACCGGAGCACGACGTGCTCGCGGTCCAGCACCTTGCGCGCGCCGGCGAGCTCACACCGACCCAACTCGGCCGTCTGTTGGACCTGACCTCGGGCGGCACGACCGCGCTGGTGCAGCGACTCGAAGGGCGCGGTTTCGTGTTCCGGACGCCGCATCCCGTCGACCGGCGCAGCATCCATCTGCGCCTGACGGGGGAGATCGAGGAGCTGGCCGCGGGCGCGCTCGCTCCGCTCGTGGTCGAGATCGACGACGCCGTCAGGCGTCTCAGTGACGACGAGGTCGCGGTCGTGGAGCGCTTCTTGACCGAGATTGCGGCAACTGTGGAGCGGCATGCCGGTGAGCTGGGCCGGCGCGCCGACCACGACGATGTGGCGGCGACCTCGACCCCGTCGCTTCGCCTGCTCTCGTGAAGGGAGCCGCCGCGCGTCGCGCGGCAACCGTCTAGCTCTGGCTTTCCTCAGTGAGTTCGGATGTCAGCCTCTCGGCGCGGCTGAGCACGCTCGCGGCGACCACCTCGACCTCGCCCGCCGCCGGCACGGCGGCGCCGAGCGACGCGACTGCTTCTCCTCCGGCGCCGAACACCGGGGCAGCGACTGCTCTGACCCCGAGCTCGAACTCCTCGTCCTCGACCGCGTAGCCGCGGAGCCGGGAACGTGCGATCTCTTCGCGCAGCGCGGCAGGGTCGGTCATGGTGCGATCGGTATGGCGTTCGAGCGGTTCGCCGAGGACCGATTCGCGCCAGCGCTCGCGCCAGCTCAGGAGCGCCTTGCCCGTCGCGGTGCAATGACTGGGGACGAGCTCCCGCAGATGGGGCAGGCAGACGCTCTCGCCCGCACAGTGCACCAGACACAGCACCGAGCGGTGGCTGGGAACCATGAGATGGGCCGGCGTTCCAACGTCCGCGTGGAGTTGATGCACGTACGGGACGGCGAGCCTCGTCAGGCGCGCTCCTTCGGCCACCTGACCCGCCAGCGCCACGACGCGCATGGTGAGCGAGTAGCGCCTGCGAGCATCGTCGCTTCTGACCACGTACCCCTCGTCGGCGAGACGGGTGAGCATTCGTCGCGCAGTGCGGGGGTGGATCTGCAGGGTCTCAGCGAGCTGCGGCGCGGACTGCGGACGCAGCGCGAGTGCCTCCAACGCCTGCATCGTCCGGCTGACGAAGAACGCCTCAGGCACGCGCACGGGTCGACTCCGCTTGGCCGCGCAACCGCTCTGCCAGGCCATCCACCGCAGCGGCGTACAGGCACACGTCGGCGGAGCACACGACGATGTCCGGCACACGGTCCAGCTGCTCCAGCAGCTGCTCGTCGACGGCGACTCCGAATGCGACGCCCACCCCATGCGCCGCGTCGGCCATGCGGCGCAGCGCCTCGTGCAGCGCGGGCGACGCCGCGCCGGGCGCGCCCAGCTGCATCGCCAGATCGGCGCAGTGGACGACCAGTGCGTCGACGCCGTCGACCGCAGCGATCGCGCCGGCCGAGTCGACGCCTGCTGCTGACCCGATCTGGATCATGCATTCGACGCTTGCCGCGCTCGATCGCAAATGGTCGACCCGGCCGAAGTTGTCCGAACGGCCAGGTCCGACGCGGCGCGTCCCGCGAGGCGGGTACCGCAGGCTCGCCACGAGGGCTTCCGCGTCCTCCGGTCCCTCGCACCGTGGTGACACGACACCATCGATGCCGCAGGCCAGCAACGCGGGCAACGCCTCGCTGCGGTCGTGCGCCAGACGCACCAGCGCCGCGCACCCGCGGCCTTGCAGCGCGAGCGTGAGCACCTGAGCGTCACGCACGGTGATCGCACCGTGCTCGAGGTCGATCCACGCGAGGTCCAGGCTCTCGCCGGCGGTCTCGGCCAGCACGGGATCGGCCAGCGAGAGCACGGTGCCGATTCGGGTCATGGTGCGTCATCTGCATGGACGAGCTCGAGTCGCTCCTCACTCGTCTCATAAAGGCCCGCCGCGCGAAAATTCACCCCTGTCCCCTCCCACGCGATTTCGGGCGAACGGCACGAGGGCCTCCCGCTCGCTCGCATGCAGAGATTGGATCACTGGACCCAGGCGGGGTCGAGCATCATTCCCGTCCCTCGTTGGTTGCGCGAACCGATGAGGGACTGTTCTGAGCTTTGGACAGAATTGCGCCTTGCGCCGCAGAGAGAGCGAGTGATCCAATCTCTGCGTGCTCACGCCGACGACGGGACGCTCCGGTGATCCCAACGAGATCGACAGGGGCCTCCTGCTCAACGCAGCAGCCGAGCGGCGACGCGGCGGGGAGCCGACCGGATGAGCAGCCGCGCCGCGAGGCTCGGGATCCGTGAAGGCAACGGAGGCCGCGCGGACGCGGCGATCCGCATCGCGCTCGCGCTCGTGCAGACGGGACCCGTCCTGATCCTGGCGCTGCTCGTTATCGCGATGTCGCTGCTGTCGCCGTTCTTCCTGACGGAGCGCAACATCACGAACCTGGGATTCCAGACGTCGATCGTCGCCGTGCTGGCGCTCGGTCAGCTGCTGGTGATCCTGACGCGAGGCATCGACCTCTCCGTCGGCTCGGTGATCGCACTGTCCGGCGTGCTCGGAGGCATCGTCGCCGGCGGCTCCGCCGCAGGCGCCTCGAGCGGGCACGGGGCGTTGGTGCTCCTGGTCATGGTCGGATCCGGTGCCGGCGTCGGCGTCGTCAACGGCGTCGTGCTCGTCAAGGGACGCGTGATGAACCCGTTCATCGTCACGCTCGGCACGCTGAGCATCGTCCGCGGTGCCGCGCTGGTCTTCTCCGATGCCCAGACGGTCACCGGGATGCCGTCGGCGATCCAGTGGGTTGGCACCGGCAAGCTCGGGCCGCTGCCCGTGCCGACGGTACTCGTACTTGGCCTGGGCCTCCTCGTCTGGGCGATGTTGACGCGGACGCAGTGGGGACGGTGGATCTACGCGGTGGGTGGCAATCCCGAGGCCGCGCGCCGCGTCGGAATTCCAGTGCACCGCGTCCTCATGTCGGTGTACGTCCTCTGCGGGATCGCTGCGGGCGTCGCGGCGGTTCTCGTGGCGGGGCGTACGAACGCCGGCTCGCCGACAGCGGGCCAGCTCGTCGAGCTGGACGCCATCACGGCGGTCATCATCGGCGGCGCGAGCTTCTTCGGTGGGAGGGGAAGCGTGTGGAACGTGCTGGCGGGCGCCCTGATCATCGGGGTCATCCGAAACGGCTTGAACCTGCTCGACGTCACGCCGTTCTGGCAGTCGATCGCCATCGGGACGCTCGTCATCGTCTCGCTCGAGCTCGACGTCCTGCGTGGACATCTCGAGGAGCGGCTACGGGCGGCCCAGGTCCGGGAGGACACCCCATGAGCACGGTCCCGGTGCTCGAGGTCCGTGGTGCCGTCAAGAGCTACGGCGCGGTGCGAGCGCTGCGCGGCGTGGACTTGACGCTCAACCGCGAAGAGGTGCTCGCGCTGCTCGGCGACAACGGCGCCGGGAAGTCCACGCTGATCAAGGCGGTCAGCGGCGTGCTCACGTTGGACGCAGGCGAGATCCTCGTCGACGGCGAGCTGGTCGATCTGACATCGCCTGCCGCTGCCCGGCTCGCCGGTATCGAGACGCTGCACCAGGACCTCGCGCTCTTCGACAACCTCAGCGCGCTCGAGAACTTCTTCATCGGTCGGGAGCGCCGCCGGTCTCGCTGGCTGGGTCGGCTGTCACCGCTGGACGAGCGCGCGATGGCGCGCGAATGGGAGGAGCGGCTCGAGCGCCTGCAGGTCCGGATACCGTCGGCGCATCGTGACGTCAGCGTGATGTCGGGAGGGCAGCGGCAGGCGATCGCGGTCCTCCGCGCCGTGGCCTTCGCCTCCCGCGTGGTGATCCTGGACGAGCCCACCGCCGCGCTCGGCCTCAGGGAGTCGCGCCAGGTGCTCGATCTCGTCCGGCGGCTCTCGCATGAGGGAATCGCCGTCCTACTCATCTCCCACAACCTCGAGCAGGTGATGCAGGTGGCCGACCGGGCCGTGGTCCTGCATCAGGGACGCACGGCCGGCGAGGCAGTGCCCACGCCGGAAAACCACGAGGCGCTCGTGTCGATGATCGTCGGCGCGGCGCCCACCCTTGCAGGAGGAGAATCAGCATGACGGGGAAAGCCCTTGGTGCGGTGCTGCTGATGGCGCTCGCGGTCGGCGGTTGTGGCGGGGACGACGATGGCGGGGGCGAGGGCGCCGCACAGAGTGGCCCGAAGCCGGTCCGCGTCGCGGTGGTGCTCGCCGCGCTCGACAACGCCTTCTACGTGGCGCAGAAGGACGGCGTGGAGGCGCAGGCCGAGAAGATGCCCGGCGTCGAGCTCAGCCTCAGCGCCGGCCGGCAGCGCACTGCCTCGGACGAGGTGATCGGGCTCATCGAGGATGCGATCGCCAAGGACGTCGACGCGATCGCGGTCAACGGCTCGGACAATGCACCGCTCGTCCCCGCGCTGCAGCGGGTGATCGATGCGGATATCCCGCTGGTCCTCTTCGACGCGCCGGCCGATGAGCTCAAGGGGAAGTACGCGACGTACATCGGGACGGACAACCTGGCGGGCGGGAAGGCGGCCGGGGAATGGCTCGCCAAGGAGCTGCCGGACGGCGGGGACGTCGGGATGGTCGTCTGCGTAGCGGGCCATCCCGTGACTCGCGCCAGGGTCAAGGGATTCGAACAGGGCATCGGCAACGGCCTGAAGGTCGTCGCGCAGGCGGACGCGAACTGCGATCGCGAGCAGGGCCGCAAGGTGATGGAGGACATGCTGTCCGCACATCCGAAGCTCGACGCCGTCTTCTCGACCAGCGACGGCCAGGCCTTCGGAGCGATCGAGGCGCTGAAAGCAGTGGGCAAGGATCCGGCGTTCGTCTCGTTCGACGCGCAGCCTGAGGCGGTCCAGGCGATCCAGGCCGGGAACGTGATGGACGCATCGGCAGGCTGGTCGGCGCGCGAGCTGGGCGCGGAAGCGCTCTCTGCCGCAGTCGCCGCCGCGCGTGGTGAGGAGGTCCCCGAGGAACGGATCATCCCCGTGACCGTGGTGGACGAGACGAACGCCGCCAGCTGGGAGGGCTGAGCGGCGTGGGCCCGCGGCGGGCCCCGACCGATGAGGCGCTGGTGCGCTTCGCTCACCCTGAGCGGATCCTCGCGACCACGCGGCTGCCCGGCGTGGGCACGCTCACCGGGAAGGTGCTTGCCGACCTCTACGGCATCGACGCGAGCGTGTACGAACGCACGCGCCGACGCTGGCGCGAGGAGGCCGAGCTCGCTGTCGAGGCGATGCTCGACGACGCGCTCGTCGCGCGGCTGCGGGCGCTCCCGCTGGCGCGCGGCGCTCGCGTCACGGCGTTCGGGGACTCGATCACCGCGGATCGGCAGTCGTGGGCCGAGCTGCTGTGCCTGGCCCTCGACGCGACGCGCCGTCGCGACCGAATAGCGGTGATGAACCGCGGGCTGTCCGGAGACACCACCGCGGGTGCGCTCGCGCGCCTCCACGACCTCAGGGCGTCGCAGCCGGACCTCGTGGTGGTCCTGCTCGGCACGAACGATGCGCGCCGCCACGAGGGGATCATGCTCCACTCCCATCGGGAGACGGCACGGAACGTGCGCGCACTGCATGACGTGTTCCGCCGTGCTGGCTGGCGCTGCGCCTGGCTCACACCCCCGCCGATCCTGCCGGAACGGGTCGCAGAGGAGCGGGCGATCCGGGAGCGGGGCATCAGCTGGACTGGTGCCGACATCGCGCGGAAGGCGGCGATCGTGCGTTCGTATCCGGAGGGCGTCATCGATCTCTGGCCGCCGTTCGGCGATCCCCCGCACGGCGATCTGCTGCTTCCCGACGGCCTCCACCCGAGCCTCGCCGGGCAGCAGACGATCCTCTCGGCCCTGCTCTGGCAGTTCCCGGGAACCGCTCCTCGAGCCATCTGACCGCAAATGTCACCAGCTCGCCGGCGGGGAAGCGATGCGCCATCCCGTCTCCGATCGGCCCTGGTCGTCCGATGCCCGCCTCGAGCGCGCCGGCGGCGATGGCGTGCAAGGGCGCAACCTGCGGCGGCAGTACCTCTGCGTAGGGCAGCGGCCCGTTCCAGACGTCCAGCTCGCGGATCGTCCGCCACTGCGTGACGGCGCCGTGGCGAAACGGCAGGTCGAGCGTGGTCCACGTTGCCGGCACCGCCGCCACCGACTCCGCGTGATGGAGGAGGCTGATCGCTCGCAGCGGCGCGCCCAACAACAGCACATGGCCGGCGTCGCCCGCCAGTCGGGCATAGGGGGAGCGGGGCCCGAAGCCGTCGTCGAGCGGATGTGGACATGTCAGCCAGGCCGCGCGAGCGCCAACCGCCGCGACGCCGGCGATCGGGTTCGCGCTCCGCTGCGCGCCCGGCCAGGTGCGGATGCGCTCAGCCAACCGCCCTTCGTAGTGGGCTGCGGCCGATAGAGACGGGTCGAAGCCGGGAAAGCTGGACCGGTATGCGGCGCGCCACGCGGCCGGCCAGGTGCGCAATCCGAACGGGACGTCCTCCCAGCTGACCTGCGCGCAGATCGTGCCTCGCGGGCCGGTGGCG
>WUUC01051171.1_pt1 | contig 10087 bp, 9 predicted proteins | sample 6278441 | NCBI WGS metagenome assembly WUUC01 (sample SAMN13675441, study PRJNA597444) | soil metagenome | isolation source: soil | place: USA: Washington | collected 2017-10 | reverse complement strand
CTGCTGACGATCCTGGGGGTGTCAACAGGTCGGGGAGGAGGCGTCTCCCATGGCGGAGCCGGTGCGGCCGTCCGCGGCGCTGCCCGGTGAGCAGGAACAGCCCGCTGTCGACTCGCTCGGTGTGGTTCTGGCGGAGCTGGCCGAGCTGCGTGCCCTGCTGGAGGCCAAGGTCCTCGAGGACGAGCAGCGGCAGGCGTGGGTCGCCCGCCTGACCGCGGAGCTCGAGGAGCATCGGCAGGACTTCATCTTCACGTACGTGACCGGGCGGGTCTTTCGTGACCTGATCCAGCTCTACGACACCGTGGACGCGACGGTGCGGGCGACCGTGGACGGGACCGCGTCGGTCGAGGCGGTGGGTGCGCGGCTGGGCAGTGTGCGGGACCAGGTGCTGCGCACGTTGGGTCGTCAGGACGTCGAGATGGTCCACGTTCGCGTCGGGGAGCCGTTCGACGAGGTCGAGCAGGAGGCGATCGACGTGCGGGCGGTGTCCCGGGTGGAGGACGACGGGACCGTGGTCGAGGTGGCTCGGCCCGGTTTTCGGTATCGCGGCCGACTTCTGCGGCCCGCGTCGGTGATCGTCGGTCGTTACCAGGAGTGAGAAAGCACACCATGAGCAAGCCGATCGGGATCGATCTCGGCACCACGATGTCGGCGATGGCCATCGTGGACGACAACGGGCTGCCGAAGATGATCCACAACAACAAGGGGCAGACCCTCACGCCGTCGGCCGTGCTGATCCGCGGTGAGGAGCGGGTGGTCGGTGTGCCGGCACGCAACGCCGCGGTGGCACGGCCCGACCAGGTCGTGATGTTCGTCAAGCGCCAGATGAACGAGCCGGACTACCGGTTCGCGGCGACGGACGGTCACCACTACACGCCGGAGGAGCTGTCCGGGCTCATCCTGCGCAAGCTGAAGCTGGACGCCGAGGCCGCGCTCGGGGAACCGGTGCGGCAGGCCGTGATCACCGTGCCCGCGTACTTCGACGACCTCCAGCGCAAGCGCACCAGGACCGCCGGTGAGATCGCCGGGCTGGAGGTCATCGACATCATCAACGAGCCGACCGCGGCCGCGGTGGCCTACGGGCTCGTGGCCGACCGCGAGGACGGCACGATCCTGGTCTACGACCTCGGCGGCGGCACGTTCGACGTCACGATCATGGCGATCGAGAGCGGCGATCTGCGGGTGCTGACCACCAACGGCAACCCGGCGCTCGGCGGCACCGACTTCGACGAGACCCTCGCCGAGTACTTCGCGGAGCGGTTCGAGGCCGAGCACGGCACGCGCCCGCTCGACGAACCCCGTTTCCACCAGGACTTCCGTGACCGCGCGGAGAACGCCAAGATCGACCTGTCGGACTCGGACGTGACGACCGTGTCCCTGTCGGCGGGCGGCCACTTCACCGACGTGGACCTGACCCGCGCCGAGTTCGAGGGCCTGATCGCCCACTACGTCGACCAGACCCAGCACCTGACCGAGAAAGCGCTGTCCGACGCCGGCCTCACCCGGCACGACATCGACAAGGTGCTGCTCGTCGGCGGCTCGACCCGCATCCCCTCGGTCCAGCGGATGGTGCGGGACCTGCTCGGCAAGGAACCCGAGACCGGTGTCAACCCGGACGAGGTGGTGGCCGTCGGCGCCGCCGTGTACGCGGCCAACGAGCGTGGCGTCACCGTGCGCGACGCGACCGGCAAGGTGCGCCCGCCGGCCAAGTTCAGCAACGTGACGGCGCACTCGCTCGGCATCGTGGCCGTGAACGACGACGACGTGCGGAGGAACGTCCCGCTGATCAGGAAGGACTCGCCCATCCCGGCCCGCGGCAGGGACACCTTCAGCACGAACACCGACAACCAGACCTCGGTCCGCATCGAGATCCTGCAGGGTGAGGACGAGGACCCGGAGGAGTGCACCAAGGTCGGCGACGCCGGGGTGCTGTCCGGGATCCCGCCGCAGCCCAAGGGGGTGCCGGAGATCGTCGTCGAGCTGGAGTACGACAAGTCGGGTCTGGTCCACGTCCACGCCAGGGACGAGGGCTCCGGCAAGGAGCTGAAGGCGACGATCGAGTACTCCGCGCTGCTGTCCGGGGCCGCGGTCGAGCAGGCCGTCGCCAGGGTCGGGCGGGCGAAGGTGCGCTGATCATGGCCAGGTCGTTCGTCGACTACTTCGAGCTCGGTGACCTCGATCCCGAGGCCAGCCGGGAAGCCAACTACCACAAGCTGACGGAGCGGCACGCGAAGGCCAGCACGCAGAAGGGCAAAGAAGGCAAGCGCAACATGCCGCTGCTCAGCGAGGCCATGGAAGTCTTCAACAACGAGAAGACGTACGCGGAGTACCGGGCGGTCTGGGAGCGGCGGCGACACCGGGAACCGGAGCCGGAGCCCGTGGAGACCACTTCGGACACCGAGCCTCATCGGCCCGGGCTCGGCTCGCTGCTCGGTTCCCTTGCGGCGAAAGGACTTCAAGCCTACCTGGAGAACCGGACGAGCGCCCCCGCGTCACTGTCCGGGGTCTGGCGGGACCAGACGGGCACGGTCGTGCGGGTCGAGCAGCTCGGGAACCGGCTCGAGATCCTCGCCACGGACACCTTCGGCCGCATCCAGAGCCAGGGCGTCGGCAGGCTCACCGGGCAGGAGATCCGCTACCAGGCACGCAACCCCGCCGGGCAGGTCGGCAACGGCGTGTTCCGGGTCAACCGGGAAGGGACCGTCATCGAGGGCACGGTGACCTGGTTCCCGCCGCCGGCCACGTACGCGCTCCGGCTCGTCCGGGACTGACGTGGACGACACCGGCCTGCGTGGTTTCCTCACCGAGATCGTCACCATGCCGAGCGCCGAGCAGGCCCGGGACCTGGCGCTGTCCAACAGAAAGCTGCTGCTGAGCCCGGCCGCGTTCCGGATCGTCCAGGACATGGTCCGCGACGCCGCGAGCGAGGCCGACCGGGCCGCGTGGACCAGCCTGCTGGCGTTCCGGGCCGAGCTGTTCGAGCGCACGGTCACCGGCCGGTCCGTGGACATACCCCCACTCCCCCGGCTCGCGGTGGCGCCGGACCCGACGCGGGACCGGTTCCGCTACTGGCTCGACCGCATCCAGGCCATGGCGCCGGAGCGGGCCACTGGCGCCACCGGCGCGTTCCGGGTGCTCGCCCTCGACCGCCGGCACACCGCGCTGCTGCCGAGAACCATGTTCGGCATGGCGGACGACACCGTCGTCAGCGGACTCGAGGAAATCCTGGCCGGCTACCACGCGGTCCTGGCCGACGGCGAACACAGTCCACTGTCCATAGAAGACATACTGCGGCGGTGTGCCCAGGTGTGCCACACCCTCGGCCGCGCCGCCGCGTCACTGGACCGGCCGGCACACGCCGAGGAGCACTACCGGGCGGCCGGCGACCTGTACGAGCGGATCGGCGACGCCGAGCAGGCGGCCGAGGCACGGACGAGCGCGGCGCGGACACGGGAAAGCGCCGACCGCGACGTGGACGCCGAGCTGCGGCGGCTGCACACCGCACTGGACGCGCTGCCCGCACCGTCCACGCGGCGGGCGGCGCTGGTGGTCGAGCTCGCCGAGCTGCATGTGCGCAACGGCAACGACATCGACGCGCAGCGCTGGCTGGCACAGGCCCAGGACATGTTGGCGTCGCTGGGTCACGACGATCCGGCGGGCCCGACCGGCACCCGGCTCGCGCAGGCGCTGACGTCCTTCGCGACCGCCGGCGACGCGGACACCCTGGACGAGCTGATGCGGGTGCGCAACCTGTACGACCGCATCTACGCGGCGTGGCAACAGATCCGCCAGACCGAAGGGGACGTCGAGGAGGCCCGGCGGTACACCGAGCTCGCCGCCGGTCTGGACGACGAGGCCGCCAACGAGGAGTTCAGCCGGCGGATGCGGGCGGCGCTGCCCGAGATCTTCGGCGACACATGAGCTTCGCGGAGCTGGGCGCCGTGCGGCAGGGGCTCGCGACCCTCCGGACCGCCAACCTGGCACGCACGAGTGGCGAGCGGGACGACCTGCTCGCGGAGGCGACCCTGCTGGAGGCACGGGCCCGCCGGCTGAACATGCCGGGGCTGGTGGTCGCCGTCCTGCTGTGCCGGGCCGCGATCCTGCTCGCCGCGCGGCGGTGGCGGGACGTGGTGGACACGATCGAGCACGCCCGTCCCGACCCCCGCACGACCGGGCCCGTGGACCTGCGGGTGAGCGCGCTGTCCACGCTCGCCGAGGCCCACGCCGGGCTCAGGCGGTGGCCGGCCGCGAACGCCACCAGCACCCGCGGCATCGAGCTGGTCGAGCCGGGGCGCGACAAGATCAGCACCCCGTACCTGCGGAGCTCGGCGCTGCGGTACGCCGAGACCCTGTACCGGGTCGGGGTCCGCGCCGCGTACGAGCTGGGTGACGTCGAGTCGCTGCTGGCGCGGGCCGAACTGGTCAAGGCCAGAGGGGTACTGCGCCGGCTGGCGCCACCGGACGAGGACCTGCACCGCCGCTACCAGGACGTGCAGCACCGGCTGGACCGGGCCACCGGCGCCGACGCGGACACGCTGCGGGCGGAACGACGTCAGCTGTGGGACCTGCTCACCATCGAACGGCTGCGAGGCCTCGGCGCCCAGGAGCCACCGGTGTTCCGGTTCGCGGAGGTGCGGGCCAGGCTGGCCGAGGACGAGGCGGTCGTCTACTACTTCTGGGCCGGCGACCGGCTGCTGCTCGTCGTGACGTTCGACGCGACCAGGACCGAGGTGGAGCACCGGCACCTGACCGTGGCGCAGGCCGGGGAGCTGGCCGAGGACACCGCGCGGCTCGTCGACCTCCCGCCCCACGAGAAGCTCGGCGACCGCTTCTTCGAGAAGTGGGCCTGGCTGCTGCCCGACGTCGAATGGCTGGCGGAGGCGAAGCGGCTGCTCGTCTCGCCGCACCAGTCACTGCACGCGCTGCCGTTCCACGCCCTGCGCCGCGACGGCGAGTACGTCATCGACCGCCACGCGGTGACCGTGATCCCGAACCTGGCGAGCCTCCTGCTGAGCTACCGGCCGGCGGCGGCCGATCAGGTGCTGGCGATCGGCATCGGCCGCTACGCGTTGCCGGGCGTCCAGCCCCTGCCGCTGGCCGATCCGGAAGCCCGTGCTGTGGCGGAGCTCTACGGGCTCCGCGGCACGGGGCTGTACCACGGCGACGCCACCGCGGCCCGGTTGCGGCGGTGGGCGGACAGCGGCCGGCTCGCCCGGTTCAGCCGCGTCCACCTGGCGAGCCACGCGGAGAACATCCCCAGCGACACCCCGCTCGAAGCGCGGCTGTACCTGCACGACGCGGTGCTGGACGGGCTGGAGATCGCGAACTGGCGGCTGCCGGCGGACCTGGTGGTGCTCAGCGCGTGCTCCGCCGGCCAGCGCGCCATCGGCGGCCGGGGCCTGCCCGGTGTGCCGGGCGACGAGCTGTTCGGGCTGCAGGCCGCGTTCTTCGCCGCCGGCGCGCACCGGATCATCAGCCCGCTGTGGCCGGTGGCCGACGACGTCGGGGCGGCGCTGATGACGTGCCTGCACCGGCATCTGCTCACCGGCTGCCCGCCCGAGGTCGCGCACCAGCGCGCGGTGCTGGAGTTCCGCGCCGGGGCCGGTCTCACCCGCAGGCGTCCGACCTACTGGGCGCCGTACTACCTTGCAGCGATCGGACGCGCCACCGAGGAGACCGCACCGCATGACTGACCAGACGCTGTACCTCCACTTCGAGTTCGACGCCGACGCGGACTCCCGGGCTCTCACCGAGGAACTGGCGACCGCGCTCGCGTCGCTGGACGGCGTGGCCGACGCGGACGCCGTGGTCGAACAGCAACGCCTGACCGGCGCGGAGATCGTGGCCGCCATCGCCGTGGGCGTGCTGTTGGTCCGTGGCGCCAAGGAACTGCTGCAGGAGGTCAACCGGCTGCTGCCCGAGATCGCGCGGGTGGCCCGCAACATCAAGGGGTTGAGGACCGGCTACGTCGAGGTGGACGGCAAGCAGGTCCGCCTGTCCGACGTCACCGACGACGACGTGGAGCAGCTCGCGAAGTGATGGTGCGGCGGTGGTTCGGGTCCCCGGAGAACCGAACCACCGCCGCTGAACCGCCCGGCCGGGTGAGCCGTCCCAGCCGGGCGGTCCGGGGTGACCACCGAAATGGTCAGGATCCGTTCTGCCGGGCGGTCGGCGGGGTGCGGTCCGTGGGACCTTCCGGCGTGTCCGGGCGGTCCGGTGGCGCCGGGCGGGTCGCCGGTGAGCTGCCGCGGTCGTGCTCGGTGGGGGTCGGGAGGTCGCTCGGCCGGCCCGCCGGCTGCTCGTCCGGCAGCGAGTCGCAGTACGCGGGCACCTTGCCGGCGTCGCCGGCGGCGTCGACGAGCGCGGTGAACGCGGGGCTCTCCAACGCCTTGCCGGGGTTCTCCCGCGACTGTGCCTCGTAGGCCTGGCACAGCCCGGCGATGGACGGCGCCGGTGCGGCGCCGATGTCGGCGGGTTTCCCCGCGTCGGAAGGACGTCTGGTCGGCGTGACCGACGGCGGCGCCGACGGAGTGGCCGAGTGGGAGGTCGCCGGCGGGGAGGCGGGTGTGCCGGCCCACGGCACGGGTAGCGCACCGGTGCTGGTGGCGACCACGACGCCGGTGGAGCCCGTCGCGGCGAGGACGAGCGCGACCTTGACGGCAAGGCCCTTCGCCAGGACGGATCTGAGCATCGACGGTCTCCGAGCGTCGGGAACAGGGGTGAGTCGGGCAGCACGGAACGCGGCCACCACCACCCCCTCCCCGGTCAGTTCCTCGGGATGGGCGGGAGCGGTCGCCGCACACAACACGGCCGTGAGGCCTCGTGATCGGTCACTGCTCATCTCACTGTCCTTGGCGTACGAACCGCCGTTCGTGTCACAAAACCGGTGGACGACGGCTGGGACCATGAAGATCCCGAACGAGGAGACACGACCTTGCCGACCGTCGAGGTGGTGCCGCTGCTGGACCAGGTGTCCGGCGCGGTGTCCACGGCCATCGCCAGCGCACGCCCGGAGCTCGCCGGAGCGGACCCGGTGGTGCGACGGTCCGCGCATGCCGACTTCCAGTCCAACGCGGCACTCGCGTTGGCCAAGCGCGTCGGGGTCCGGCCGGCGGACCTCGCCACCGAACTGGCCTCGGCGCTCGGCACCGCTGTGGGTACCGCTGTCGTGTCGGGGCCCGGCTTCCTCACCATCACGGTCGACGACCGGGCCGTGTGGGCGCAGATGGGCGCGCGGCTGGCGAGTCCCGGCATCGGCACGCCACTGGCCGGCCGGCGCACGATCGTCGACTACTCGGCGCCCAACATCGCCAAGGAGATGCACGTCGGGCACCTGCGCACGACCGTCATCGGCGACTGCCTCGCCCGCGTGCTGGCCTTCCTCGGCGGTGACGTCGTCCGGCAGAACCACCTCGGCGACTGGGGAACGCAGTTCGGGATGCTGATCCAGTACATGGACGAGCAGCGGGGAACAGCCGCGCTCGACCAGCTCTACCGGGCCGCCCGCGCACGTTTCGACGCCGACGCCGACTTCGCCGACCGGTGCCGCCGCCGCGTGGTCGCGCTCCAGGCCGGCGACCCCGCCACCCTCGACCGGTGGCGGGAGATCGTGGCCGAGTCGGAGAAGGCGTTCCAGGCCATCTACGAACGGCTCGGTGTGCTGCTCACGCCGGCGGACTCCGTCGGCGAGTCCTTCTACAACCCCATGCTCGCCGCCACCGTGGCCGACCTCGTCGACGCGGGCATCGCCGTGGAGAGCGACGGCGCGCTGGTGGTGTACTCCCAGCACATCCTCGGCCGCGACGGCGAACCCGTGCCGCTGATGGTGCGCAAGAGCGACGGCGGCTACGGCTACGACACCACCGACCTCGCCACCATCCGCCACCGCGTCCGCGAGCTGCGCGCCGACCAGCTGCTGTACGTCACCGACGCCCGCCAGGCCCAGCACTTCGCGCTGGTCTTCGAGGCCGCCCGCCGCGCCGGCTGGCTGCCCGGCACGGTCACCGCGGCACACGTCCCCTACGGCACGGTCCTCGGGCCCGACGGCCGGCCGTTCAAGACCCGTGCCGGCGGCACGGTCCGGCTGACGGACCTCATCGACGAGGCCGTCACCCGCGCCAGAACCGTTGTGGCGGAGAAGAACCCCGGCCTCGACCCCGCCACGCTCGACCGGATCGCCGAGCAGACCGGGGTGGGTGCGGTGAAGTACGCCGACCTGTCGACCTCGCGGACGAAGGACTACACCTTCGACGTCGACCGCATGGTGTCCTTCGCCGGCAACACCGGCGTGTACCTCCAGTTCGCGCACACGCGCGCCCGCTCCATCCTCCGCAAGGCGGGCGCGACCAACCCCGCCGTCGACACGGGAGCCCCGCTCCACCCCGCCGAACGGGCGCTCGCGCTCGCCGTCGACGGCTTCGCCACCGCCCTCGCCGAGGTCGTCGACACCCTCGAACCGCACCGGCTCTGCAACTACCTGTACGACCTGGCCCGCGCCTTCACCGCGTTCTGCGAGGAATGCCCGGTGCTGCGTGCCGAGGAACCGTTGCGCGCCAACCGCGTCGCGCTCTGCCGGCTCACCGCCGACACCCTCCGGCAGGGCCTCGAACTGCTGGGCATCGCCGCCCCGGAAACGATGTAGCGACAGCGAGTCACGCACGTGGCATCCTGGACGCCTTTGCGACGCAAGGGAGCTGGGGTATGACCACGTTACGCAGGTACCGAACGTTCGTGTCCGACAGTGCCCTGTGGGCCGACTTCCCGTTCCGGGACGGGGACGTGGTGATCAGCCCGCCGGCGAAGTGCGGCACGACCTGGATGCAGATGCTGTGCGCGCTGCTCGTCTTCGACACGGCCGAGTTCCACAAGCCGCTCACCACGATCTCGCCGTGGCTGGACGCCACCACCTACGACACGGCCGCGACGCTGGCCGAGCTGGAGAGCCAGCGGCACCGGCGCTTCGTCAAGACCCACACGCCGCTCGACGGCCTGCCGTTCGACCAGCGGGTGACCTACCTCTGCATCGGGCGCGACCCGCGCGACGTGATGCTGTCGTTCGAGCACGCCACCGCCAACATCGCCCCGGCGGCCATGGTCTCGAGCGGCCTCGACTCCGCGGCCGCCCAACCGGTCGCGGAGGACCCGCTGGACCGGTTCTGGGCGTGGGCCGACGCGGAGCTCTCCACCGAACCGACCTCGTTCGGGGTGACCCTGGCCAACCTGGTCCACCACGTGCGGACGTTCTGGGACCGCCGCGACGAGCCGAGGATCGCGCTGTTCCACTACGCGGACCTCCAGGCCGACCTGCCCGGCCAGCTGCGGCGCCTGGCCACCGTGCTCGAGATCGACACCAGCGACGAGCGGATCGACCAGCTCGCCGCCGCGGCGAGCTTCGACAGCATGCGGGGGCGGGCCGACGAGCTGGCGCCCGGCGTCGACGCCAAACTGTGGCGCGACAACAGGAACTTCTTCCGCTCCGGCACCAGTGGCCAGTGGCGCGACCTGCTCGACGACGCGGCCCTCGAGCGCTACCACCGGCGCGTCGCCGAGCTCGCGCCACCCGACCTCGCCGAGTGGCTGCACACCGGATGGTCGGGATCTCGCTGAGGATTCGTCAAAATCGGCTGATCATCACGGCGAGACGAGGCAGAATCGCGGCCCGTGACCACCACCACCGCACGCGGGCTGCTCAAGGCCGTCGACCGACTGTCCTTTCGCGACCGTCAGCGGCTGCTCGCCGAACACGGGCGGCGGCTGGCCGGCACCGCCGAGCTGACCGGGCTGCTCGACGACCTGCACGGGCGGGACGAGTTCGCCCGGCGGACCGGGCTGCTGCTGGCCCGCGTCGCCGGGGAACGCGGCCATGTCGAGCGCTGCCTGTCCGGGGTGGAGACGAGCGTGCTGCGCGACGCGCTGCGGGCCGCGGTCCGGCTCGGCCTGCCCGCCGCGGTGCTGGTCGCCAGGCTGCCCGGGCTCGCGTCGGCCATGCGGACCACGCTCTACCAGGAGGTGCGCCGGCGCGGCGCGACCGAGCTGGCGGAGGCGTTGCTGCCCGTCGCCCACGCCCGGTTCGGTGACCACGAGGCCG
>WUUC01049190.1_pt1 | contig 10087 bp, 7 predicted proteins | sample 6278441 | NCBI WGS metagenome assembly WUUC01 (sample SAMN13675441, study PRJNA597444) | soil metagenome | isolation source: soil | place: USA: Washington | collected 2017-10 | reverse complement strand
GAAGTGGCCGCCGTCGGGGTCCACGACCACCTTGGCGTCGGGGATGTGCGCACCCAGCCAGGCGCCGTGACCCGGCGAGATCTCAACGTCCCGGGCGCCGTAGCGGATGGTGACCGGTACCGCGATCTCGTCGAGGGAGAAGCCCCACCCGGCCAGGACCGCCAGGTTGTCGTCGACCCGGCCCCAGATACCGGCGGTGAACCCGCCGCGCATCGCGTTCACGAACTCCCGCACGGCATCGGGACGGGCAAGCTCGGCGCCGGCCTGCTCGTCCCGAGCGGCATGCATGTTCGCCCGGTCCAGCGCCATCCCCGCCAGCTTTTCCTCCGCCAGCCGCATCAGGTTCTCGTGCAGGGCACGCTCACCGTCGAGCGCCCAGCCGAATTCCGCGACGCCCTCCGGGCTCATGCCGTCCCACCAGTCCAGACCCTCGGCCCCGAAGGGAGCGGTGCCGCCCTGGCACTCGGCGGCCGTCACCCGGCCATCGAGGCAGGCAGCCACCGCCAGCGCGTGCGGCCCCCCGCCGCAGAAGCCCGACACCGCGAACCGATTCAGGCCCAGCGCATCGGCGATGGCGGCCACGTCCTGGGCGCAGTCGACCACCCGCCGGCCGGGCTGGCGGTGCGAGGCGCCGTAGCCCGGCCGGTCGTAGGTCACCAGCCGCAGCCCCGCGCGTTGGATCGCTTCCTCGTCCGGAGGGCGGACCAGCCGGGAGCCCGGAATGCCGTGCAGGGCGAAGACGGCAGAGCCGTCCGGATCGCCCCACTGCGCCACCCCGAGCGTGCGTCCGTCGGGTGCCGAGACCTCTGTCAACCGCTGCGTCATGCGGAGGATTCTGCCTGACCGTCCGGACCCGGCCCAGCCGCTCCGCGGGCAAGCACCGGCTGGAAGTACCGGTGGCGTGCGCATCGCGACCTGGAACGTGAACTCGGTCAAGGCCCGGCTGCCGCGGCTGGTGAGCTGGCTCGCCGACCGCCGGCCGGTCCGGGATCTCACCCAGCAACGGCGCTTACCGGACGAGCAGATGGCCACGCTCGATGACGAAAAGGACGGCCCGTCGTCGTGACCGCCAAGTATCGACGCAGTATCACGAGCCGGAAGGGGGCGTCTGCCGCCGGACGACAAAGGGCCCCGATCCCAGCGTTTCCGCGGAACCAGGGCCCTGAGGCTGTCTCAACCAGCGTGTCCGAGGGGGGACTTGAACCCCCACGCCCAATAAAGGGCACTAGCACCTCAAGCTAGCGCGTCTGCCATTCCGCCACCCGGACGAGTGCGTGCAGGAGTCTAGCCGAAGTCGATTCCCGCGCCGGTCACTGGTAGGAACTACCCATGACCTCCGCAGCCGAGCAGAGCCCGCAGAGCCGACCGAACACCGTGACCGCCGCCGACGAGGTGGCCACCCTGCTGACCGAGCTCATCCGGATCAACACCTCCAATCCGACCCATGTCGAACGCCCGGCCGCCGAGTGGGTGGCCGAGAAGCTGGACGAGGTCGGCATCGCCTCGACCATCCTCGAAGCCGCCCCGGGCCGCGCCTCGACCATCGCCCGGATCACCGGCACCGACTCCACCCGGCCGCCGCTGCTGATCCACGGCCACCTCGACGTGGTGCCCGCCGACGCCTCGGAGTGGACGGTCGACCCGTTCGCCGGCGAGATCAAGGACGGCTACGTCTGGGGCCGCGGCGCGGTGGACATGAAGGACATGGACGCGATGACCCTGGCGGTGATCCGCGAGTGGGCCCGGACCGGCGTGCAGCCCGAGCGTGACATCGTGCTGGCCTTCGTCTCCGACGAGGAGGCCGGCGGCAAGCAGGGCGCGCACTGGCTGGTCGACAACCACCCCGACTACTTCGCCGACTGCACCGAGGCCATCAGCGAGGTCGGCGGCTTCTCGGTGACGGTGGGCCAGGACCTGCGGCTCTACCCGCTGCAGACGGCGGAGAAGGGCATCGGCTGGCTGAAGCTGCGGGCCGAGGGCCGGCCCGGGCACGGCTCGATGATTCATGACCACAACGCGGTCACCGAGCTGGCCAAGGTGGTCAGCCGGATCGGCCAGCACCAGTTCCCGGTCCATGTCACCCCGACCGTCCGGCAGTTCCTGGCCACGCTGGCCGAGGTGACCGGGCTGCCGATCGACCCTGACGACCCGGAGCCCGCGCTCAAGCACCTCGGCGGAATGGCCCGGATGATCGGCGCCAGCCTGCGCAACACCGCCAGCCCGACCATGCTGCAGGCCGGCTACAAGGCCAACGTGATCCCGTCCAGCGCCGAGGCCGTCATCGACACCCGATTCCTGCCCGGCTATGAGTCCGAGCTGTTCGACACCATCGACGAGCTGATCGGCGAGCACGTCAGCCGCGAGTTCATCACCCACGACATCGCCGTGGAGACCGGCTTCGACGGCGCCGTGGTGGACGCGATGGCCGCAGCGCTCAAGGCCGAGGACCCGAACGGGGTGCCGGTGCCCTACCTGATGTCCGGCGGCACCGACGCCAAGTCCTTCTCGCTGCTCGGCATCCGCAACTTCGGTTTCTCGCCGCTGCTGTTGCCGCCCGAGCTGGACTTCTCCTCGCTCTTCCACGGCATCGACGAGCGGGTGCCGGTCAGCGCGCTGCAGTTCGGCACCCGGGTGCTGGACCGGTTCCTGCGCAACTGCTGAGCAGTAACCGGTCAGGCCCGAAAATCAGGCCAGACGGTCAGACGGCCAGACGGCCAGACGTCAGGCGCTGAGGCCCGGCATCGGCACCGGCTCGGCGGCCCGGCGCTTGCGCCTGAGCAGCACCTGACGTGAGCCGTCGGAGTATTTGCGTACGCGGGCGAGTTCCCAGCCGCCGTACTCGGCGTGCAATGCGAGCCGCACCGCTGCGTTCACCCTCGTGACGTCCGAGGGGATCCGCAGCGGTGCGTACTCCCAGTCTGGGTCAGCGTCCGCCATGGTCTGGGTCGGCATGGCTCAATTGTGCCCCTTGCTGCGCCTTCCAGCGCCGCCCAGCACCCAACCTTTTGCTAGCTGAGCTGGCCCTTGTGCTACTTGACCGACGAGTTGTACTTCTCGATCAGCGACTTGGCCTGGCCGGCGGCCTCGTCCAGAGCCGCCTTCGGGTCCTTGTCCGAGGTCAGCACCGACTCCATGGCGTTCTCGACCAGGGCCCGGACCTGCGGCAGCACGCCCAGCAGGCAGCCCTGGGTCGGCACTCCCTCGGGAGTGGCGGCCAGCTGGTCGATCGCGGTCTTGAACTGCGGCTTCTCGGCCACCCACTTCTTGTCGATCTCCTCGTTCAGAGCCGACTTGGTCAGCGGGAAGTAGCCGGTCGCGGTGTGCCAGTAGGCGGCGTTGGCCGGCTCGAGCACGAACTGGCCGAACTCCCAGGACGCCCGCTGCTCAGCAGCCGAGTGCCCCTCCGCGCCGATCCACAGGGACGCGCCGCCGATGACCGGGCCGCCGGTGTCAGAGGCCTGCGTCTTCGGGAACGGGGCGGTGGCCACCTCGAACTTGCCGGCGGCGGCCTTGACGTAGCCGCCGAGCGCGCCGGTGGACTCAAGGTGCATCGCGACCGTGCCGGACTTGAACGCCGCCTGCGCGTCGTCGGTCTTGCGGCCGGTGTTGGTGGCCAGGCCGTCATCGACCATGCCCTTCCACCAGGACAGCACCTTCACCTGCGCGGGGTCATCGAAGGTGACCGCGGTGGCCCGGGTGGTGCGGCCGTTGTCGTTGTTGCAGTAGGTCTTGCCCGCCTGGGCGGTGAACTGCTCGAAGAACCAGCCGTAGATCGCCGCGCCGAAGCCGAACTTCGCCGCTCCGCTGGCCTTGATCTTCTCGGCGGCGGTGCGGATGTCGTCCAGGTTCGTCGGCGGCTTGGCCGGGTCCAGGCCGGCCTTGGTGAAGACGGTCTTGTTGATGTAGAGAATCGGCACCGAGGAGTTGAACGGCATGCTCTGCAGCTTGCCGCCGCGCGAGTAGTAGCCCTTGATCGCCGGCTGCAGATCGGCCATGTCCAGCTTGTCGACGTCGGCGAAGGCCTGCGCCGGGATGGTCTGGCCCGAGTCGGCCATGAAGCCGGAGCCGACGTCATAGATCTGCACCAGCGACGGGGTCTGCTTGGCCTGAACCGCGGCCTTGTACTTGGTGATGGTGTCGTCATAGCTGCCCTGGAAGGTCGGCTTGACGGTGATCTTGCCCTGGTGCTTGGCGTTGAACTTCTCCACCAGCGTGTTCAGCGCGTCATTGTTGGCGCCCTTCATCGCGTGCCAGAACGACACCGTCACCGGACCTGCGGAGTCCAGGACGTCCGCGCCGGGGGCGGTGCTGGAGCCGGGGGAGTCCGAGGACTCCGATGAGCTGCCACACCCCACCGTCAGGGTCAGGGCAAGCGCCACCGCTCCGGACGACAATGTCCTGCTCAAGCGATATTTCATCGTGTGCCTTTCGGGTGAGGATCGTGCTCGAAACCGCAAAGAGGAAGGCTCAACGGACCGCACCGGCGGTGAGGCCGCGAACCAGGAACCGCTGGCCGAGGGCGACCAGCAGCGCGGTGGGAATCAGCGCCATGCTGACTCCCGCCAGGATCAAGCCGGGGTTGGCCTGCTCGGCGTCGTTCAGCGAGGACAGGCCGATCTGCAGGGTCTGCATGTTCGGGGAGTCGGTGATCAGCAACGGCCAGAAGAACTGGTTCCAGGCCGAGAGGAACACGAAGATGGCGACGCTGGCCAGCGCCGGGCGTGACAGCGGCAGCAGGATCTGCAGCAGGAACCGGGTGTGGCCGGCGCCGTCCAGGGTCGCGGCGTCGCGCAGCTCGATCGGAAAGCTGCGGAAGGACTGGCGCAGCAGGAAGGTGCCGAAACCGCCCGCCAGGAACGGCAGGATCAGCGCCAGGTAGCTGTTGCGCAGCTGGTTCTCGGCCATGAACAGGTAGTTCGGGATGATGATCGCTTCCCACGGCACCATCAGGGTCAGCATGAACAGCGCGAAGAACGCCCGCTTGAACGGCACCGCCAGGAACACGAAGGCGTAGGCCGACAGCACCGCGCAGAGCAGTTGGGCGGCGGTGATCGCCACCGCCACCAGCGTGGAGTTGAAGTACTGCCGGGCCAGCGGAATGGCCGAAAAGACGTCGCGGTAGTTGGCGAAGGTCAGGCTGTGCGGGATCAGCGACGGCGGTGACGAGGCGATGTCACCGGGGCCCATCACGCTGCCGACCACGGTGTAATAGACCGGGAACAGCACCATCACCGCCAGCGCGGCGAGCGCGATGATCCGGCCCACCCGGCCGGCTGACCACTTCTGGCGAGGTCGCCGCGGCCGAGCGGGCCGGTCAACGGCCGGCGCCGCTGGCCGCCCGCCGGTGGCGACGCTCATCGGGCTCGTCGAGGTCATCGGTAGAACACCTTCCGTTCGAGCACCCCGAACTGGATCGCGGTGACGGCGATGACCACCACCAGCAGCACGATCGCCTGCGCCGAGCCGGTGCCGTAGTCAGAGGCGCCGTTGGCGAACGCGGTGTGATAGATCCAGTAGACGAGCGTGGTGGTGTGCCCGGTCGGGCCGCCTCTGGTCAGCAGGTGGATCTGGCCGAAGCTCTGCAGCGCGTGAATGGTGTCGACGACGATCAGGAAGAACAGCGTCGGCGTGATCATCGGCATCGTGATCGACCAGGCGATCCGCAACGTGCCGGCGCCGTCGAGCCTGGCCGCCTCGTACAACTGCTCGTCCACGCCGCCGATGCCGGCCAGCAGCACCAGCATGTTGTAGCCCAGGCTCATCCAGATGGTGGTGATCGAGATGCTGAGCAGCGCGGTGCCCGGCCGGGTCAGCCAGTCCACCGGCGCGAACCCGAGCGAGGTCACCAGGTAGTTCGCGATGCCGATGGCAGGGTTGAACAGGGCGGCGAACACCACCGAGGCAGCGGCCACCGAGTACGCGAAGGGCATCGCGAACGCCGAGCGCATGATCCGCAGGCCCCGGATCGGGTGCTGCAGCAGCAAGGCCAGCACCAGGGCCAGCAGGATGCTCGGAATCACCGTCAGCAGCACGTAGCCGGCGGTCACGCCCAGCACCCGGGCGAACTCCGGATCGGAGAACACGGCCCGGAAGTTGGCCAGGCCGACCGAGCGGTTGGCGCGCCCGAACAGGTCCTGGCCGGTGGTGCTGAGCTGGAACGTCCTGACCAGCGGCCAGAACAGGAACAGCGCGAACACCACCAACGACGGCAGCAGCAAAGCCAGGCTCAGAACGCGTTCGCGTCCCAGCTTCGGCTTGCTTGTGCTTTCCGCGATTGCCACGCGGCCCCTCCAGTGCATCTTCACCCGGCCAGTGCTGGCCGCCTCGCAGCGCGGATCGCCCCGTCGGGACCGAAACTCACCGAAGCAAGGTGATCGGAGACTAACCGCGGCCGTCGCCAAATCCCGGCAAGCAGGGCTGGGAAGAGAGGTGAAATTTCCTTACACCGCGCCGGCCGGCGGGTCAGCGGGCCAGCACCGTGACGGTGTGCAGCCCGGTGGCGCCCGAGGGGAACGGGTCACTGCCCGCGTCAGCCTGGGGCTCGCCGCGCTGGTCGAAGGCCCGGACCCGCAGCCGGTGCTGCCCGGCCGTCTGGGGCGTCCAGAGGTGAACCCATTGCCGCCACGTGTCCACCGAGGGAACCGGCGCCAGCCGAGCCTGTTGCCAGGCGCCGTCGTCGACCTGCACCTCGACCCGGGAGACGCCCACATGCTGGTCCCAGGCCACCCCGGCGACCGGCATCGTCGCACCGACTGCAACGGTGCCCGACGGGCTCGGGCGGTCGATCCTGGACGCCAGCTTGATCGGGCCCTGGGCCGCCCAGCCGCCCCGCACCCAGTACGCCTGGTAGCCGGCGAAGGTGGTGGCGCGCAGTTCGGTGATCCACTTGCAGGCCGAGACGTAGCCGTACAGGCCCGGCACCACCATCCGGACCGGAAAGCCGTGCGCCGGGGTCAGCGGCTCGCCGTTCATGCCGACGGCCAGCATCGCGTCCCGGCCGTCCATCACCACCTCGGTCGGCGAGCCGATCGTCATGCCGTCACTGGACGTGGCGACCAGCTGATCGGCCTGCGGCGAGATGCCGGCCTCGCGCAGCAGCTCGGCCAGCAGCACGCCGCGAAAGGTCGCGTTGCCGATCAGGTCGCCGCCGACCTCGTTGGAGACGCAAGCCAGGGTGATCCAGCGTTCCACCAGCGGCCGGGCCAGCAGGTCAGCGAAGCTGAGCGTCAGAGGCCGCTGCACCATGCCGGAGATGCGCAGCCTCCAGGTGTCGGGGTTGAGCTGGGGCACCGTCAGCGCGGTGTCGATGCGGTAGAAGCGGGCCACCGGCGTCCGGAACGGCAGCCCGCTCTTGCCCAGGTCGAAGTTGTTCGCGCCAGCCGTCCCGCCTGCGGCTCCGGCCGCCACCGAGGGCAGCGGGCCCGACACCGGTTCGGGTAGCCGGATCGCCGCCCGCGCCGCCGAGGCGTCGTATCGGCGGCGCTGCAGCGCCCGGCCGCCGACACCGCCGAGCACCGCCAGCCCGGCGCCGACCAGCCCGAACCGCAGGAACCGTCGCCGGTCGGCCAACGCCGCTGTCGGCCGGCCGGGCTCGGCCGGGGTGCCTGCGGCGGCTCGTACCAGCATGGTCAGGACGGCCATCCCGGCCAGCGCCCCGACAATCGAGGGCACCGCATCGCTGGTGCGGTGGGCCTGGGCGCTCAGCGCGCAGTAGCCGCCCACCACCCCGAGCAGCGCGACGCCGGCCGGCCCCAGCCGCAGCGAGCGCATCGCCAGCCGCCCCAGCAGCACCGCCAGCAGGGCCAGCACCAGGTAGATCCCGCCCAGCAGCACCGCCTTGTCGGCGGTGCCGAACAGCCCGATGGCGAACCTCTTCACCGGCTCAGGCGTGAGCAGGATGACTCGGTTGCCCACCGCGATCACCGGTGAGGCGGCCGGCCGGAAGAAGGCGGCGACCAGTTCACCGACGCCGACCGCCACCGCGGCGGCCAGCAGGCCGGCCGCGGCGTCGACGCCGAACCGGCGCAGGGGTGGGTTCACCTGTCCATAGTGACCCGGCCGGCCAACCGGGCCGCGAGCTCAGCGTTCTTCAGGGTGAGCGCAGGGCGGTCATCAGCATCGTGCGGCGGGGTTTGGCGCCGATGTCGCGGACCGCGCGGGCCAGCGCCGGGCCGCTGCCGTGCACCACCGACAGGTGGGCCCGGGCCCGGGTCAGCGCGGTGTAGACCAGCGGGCGCGACAGCATCCGGCCCGCCTCCGGCGGCAGCACCACGATCACGCCCCGAAACTCCGAGCCCTGCGCCCGGTGCACCGTGATCGCCCAGCCGTGGCTGATGTCGGCCAGGGTCTTGCCCGACACCTCGGCCAGCGCAGGGGCCGTGGTGCCGAAGTCGATGGTGACGACCTTGTCGCGGACCGCGGTGACCGTGCCGACCTCGCCGTTGGCGAAACCGGTCGGGGTGGCCTCAAGGTGATTGGCGGTGGCCACCACCCGGTCGCCGGGGTCGAACCGGTTGGCCGTCTTGCGAAACGGCGAGGGGTTGAGCCGGGCCTTGAGGGCCGCGTTGAGCTCGATGGTGCCGGCCGGGCCGCGGTGCACCGGGGTGACGACCTGGATTTGATCGGCTTCGATGCCCAGCGCCCGCGGGATCGAGTCGGTCATCAGCTGCACCACCCGGTGCGCGCAATCGGCTGACCCGCGGGCCGGCACGATCACCACCTCGCGATCGGGGGAGTCGACTGCCGGCAGCTCGCCGGCTCGCACCGCCGTCGCCAGCCGGGCGATCGCGCCGCCGGCGTCCTGGCGGTACAGGGTCTGAAGCTCCACCACCGCGACGGCGCCCGAGGCGATCAGGTCGGCCAGCACCTGACCCGGCCCGATCGAGGGCAGCTGCGCCGAATCGCCCACGATCATCAGATGAGTGCCGTCGGCGCAGGCCCGCAGCAACGCCGCGGCAAGCTCCACGTCCAGCATCGAGGCCTCGTCGACGACCACCAGGTCCTCATCCAGCGGCCAGTCCGCGCCACGGGCGAACCCGGCGCTGAAGTCGATCTCACCGCTGTCACCAGAGCGCGGCTGCACGCCCAGCATCCGGTGGATCGTCATCGCCTCGGTGTCGCAGAGCTCGGCCAGCCGCTTGGCGGCCCGGCCGGTCGGCGCGGCCAGCGCGACCGACTTGCCGACCCGGGCGGCCTCGCGCACCACGGTGGCGACGGTCCGGCTCTTGCCGGTGCCGGGGCCGCCGGTCAGCACGCTGACCCCGTGGGTCAGGGCGTTGGCCACCGCGCTGCGCTGCACCTCGTCCAGGCCGTCCGGATCGGGGGTCTCGGCCGCCTTCGCGGGCCGGCGGGCCTTTTTCGCCGGCCGGGTCAGCGGCGTGGCCGAGCGGATCAACCGGTGCACCGACGCGGCGATCTCAGACTCGGCCACCGCGTACCGGGCCAGCGCCAGCATCGGCTCGGCAGCAGCGTCTGGGTCGCCAGCGGCCCCGGCTGGTCCAGCGGTTCCGACTGCCTCAGCCGGGTCCGCCGTCGCCAGGACGGTCACCGCCCGCACCGTCTCACCGGCGCAGGCGTCGGCGATCGCCCGGTCCGGATCCGGAATCCGGTACAGCTCCAGGTCCAGCCGCACCTCCGACACCGGCCACACGGTGTGGCCCTCGCGGGCCACCCGGGCCAGCACGAACCCCACCAGGGCCCGGGACCGGCGCGGATCGGACAGCTCGACGCCGGCGATCGCCGCCCGGGCCAGCGCGTCGGCGTCGGGCACGTCCACCCCGGGCAGCTGCAGCAACCGCCACGGGTCATCGCGCAGCAGCCGGTGCGCGCCGGAGCCGAAGATCTCCACGGCCCGGCCGGCCAACCGGGCTGGCAGGCCCGCGGCCAGCAGCAGCTGAACCACCTCATAGGCCGGCTGGGCGGCCAGGTACGCCGAGAACAACCGGCCGGCCCGAAGCTGGCCCACCTTGGGCAGCCGGGTCAGCGCCGCGACGCTGACATCCTGCGGGCTGCGGATGCCCGCCTCAGCCAGCTCGGCGGCCAACGTGCTGCCCAGCCCCGGCCACAGCCCGGCCGAGCAGAAAGCGGC